>ERZ779885.1938-NODE-1938-length-19978-cov-7.257793_pt1 | contig 19978 bp, 14 predicted proteins | sample MGYA00511554_ERZ779885 | MGnify/ENA primary metagenome ERZ779885 (study PRJEB29588, sample SAMEA2160998) | human gut metagenome | biome: human gut; feature: human-associated habitat; material: faeces | place: Denmark | collected 2008/2010 ... | reverse complement strand
CCCTTGCGCGGGAAAAGATAGGGGAGAAAAGGGCGCTTGGACGCGTTTGGTGCTTCCTGCCTCTGAATTCAGGTGGGAACCTATCTTTTAAGCGTCGTTCCACTCGATGGTCACCTCACGTATGTCTGGCTACGCGCCGCCTGATACGGTACAACAGATTTGTGGGCGGTTGCGGTTGAATATTTGCAGTCAATAGAAGGTGCAGACCGGATTTGCTGGTCTGCACCTTTTTGCGGGGAAGCTTTTCTTTGTTTGCTTCGCACCTTGTAGGGGCGGAGCAGAGCCCCGCCCCTACAGAATGCGCCCCATGCGTCGCTGGAACGTGCGCAATAAGACAATATAAAACCAGCCGCAGACATTTGTCTGCGGCTGGTCCTTATGCCTGATGTGTCTCGAAATACGCGCGGAGGCCGGTCAGGAGGGCGGTTTGGTCGCCGGGGTCGGGGAGACCGGAGACGGCGGCGACGCCGATCACGCTTCCGCCGCGGATGCGGATGGGGAAGGCCCCGCTGCATGCGGCGTAGTCGCTGCGCGGCAGCAGCCAGTCACGCTCGAGATCCTCGTGGTTCACTTCCAGCTCGTAAAAGGCGCGCTGGGAGCTTTTTTCAAGCAAGTTCACCAGATTCCGCTTGCGGCGCAGCCACTGCTCGTGGTACGCGCCGGTGCCGTCCGGGTAGTAGCGGAAGACGATGACGTGGTTGACCTCGATCTCCACGGCGAGCGGCGCGCCCATCTGCTCACAGGCGCTGACCAGCGCGTGGCCGAGCTCCCAGGCGTCGCGGTGCGAAAAGTGGGTGAACTGATAGGCCTGCTCGTCCTGGATGCAGGCCTGCAGCGCTTCCTGGCTCATGGCGTCAGCCCTGGCCATAGTAGGCGTTCGCGCCGTGCTTGCGCAGATAGTGCTTGTCGAGCAGGACCTGCGGCATGGGGCCGGCGGCGGGATTGAGCATCTTCGCGTGGAAGTTCATGAACGCGACCTCCTCGAGGACGACGGCGTGATAGACGGCCTCGTCCGCGTCCTTGCCCCAGGTGAACGGGCCGTGGTTGTGGACGAGCACGGCGGGGATCTGCGCCGGGTCGATGCCGCGGCGGCGGAACTCCTCGATGATGACAAGGCCGGTGTTCTTCTCATAGGCGTCCCGGATCTCCTCGGGGGTCATGCTGCGCGTGCAGGGGATCTGGCCGTAGAAATAGTCGCCCTGCGTGGTGCCCATGGCGTCGATGCCGACACCGGCCTGCGCAAAGCTGGTGGCCCAGCGGCTGTGGGTATGGACGATGCCGCCGATCGAGGGGTAGGCGCGGTAGAGCTCCAGATGCGTCGGCGTGTCGGATGAGGGCTTCAGACGGCCCTCGACGCGCTCGCCGGTCTCAAGACTCACGAGGACGATATCGTCGGCGGTCATCTCGTCATATTCCACGCCCGAGGGCTTGATGGCGATGAGGCCGCTCGCGCGGTCGATGGCGGAGACGTTGCCCCAGGTGAAGGTGACAAGATCGTGCTTCGGCAGCTCCAGATTGGCCTTCAAAACTTGTTCTTTCAGTGCTTCGAGCATAGTGTTCTTCCTTTCTTGCGGTGTCAGAGGATCATTTCGGTCCGTTTGATGATGTGGTTCTGATAAACTTCGTTCAGTTCGACAAAGTAGCCGCTCCAGCCCCAGACGCGCACGATGAGATTGCGGTAGTTTTCCGGGTGCTTCTGCGCGTCGAGCAGCCGCTCGCGGTTGACGGCGTTGATCTGCATCTGGTGGCCGCCGAGGTCCATGTAGCTCTTGACGAACATGGCGCATTTGCGGATGGCGTCGTCATTGCGGAACATGGTGTCGGACAGCTCGATGGTGAGCGGACCGCCGTTGGCCACGCGCGTCAGGTGCGGCTTGGCGAAGGATTTGATGATGGAGATCGGGCCTTCGCACCGGGCGAAGAGCGACGGGGAGTAGTTGCAGGGCAGGGCCTCATGCGCGCTGCGGCCGTCGGGGGAGGCGGGCGCCTCTTTGGAGTGCCAGATGTAATACATGGCGGAGGCCGTGCCGGCGCGGAAGCAGCCGCCGCGGTCGTTTTTCTTTCCCTCCAGCGCGTCGGCGTACCAGTCGAGCAGCTGCACGGCGATGGAATCGACGAAATCGTCGTCGTTGCCGAACTTCGGGCCCTCATAGCGGAGCATGTTCTGCTCGCGCTCATAGCCCTTGAAATCGGCGTGCAGCATGTCGAGCATCTGCGCGGGCGTGAAGGTCTTCTCGTCATAGACGTATTTGCGGATGGCAGCCATGGAGTCGGCCGCGGTCGCCAGACCGTCGCCGTGGAAGCCGTAGTTGTTGTACTTGCCGGGCGCGGAGATGTCGCGCATTTGCTCGAGGCAGTCCGGGCACATGAGGCTCACGAGCGGAGAAGGCTCCTTGTAGACATTTTTCGTGCCCGCCATGAGCGTTTCGGCCTGCGCGGCGATGTTTTTCTGCACGAGCGCGGAAAAGGCCTCATAGGTTTCGCACTTGGGCAGCTGCTCGCAGGCGTCCTGCACGGACTTGAGGAAGTTCAGGCTGTCCCAGTTGACGAGGTCCATATAGCCGGGCACAAGGATCTCCCAGCAGGCGGCCAGGGTGTAGTTGTACGCGTCGGCTTTGTCGTAGCCCCAGCGCAGCAGCGCGGGGACGACGATCTCGTCGTTCGTGTACTGCGGGAAGCCGAGGCCCTTTTTCGTGAGCGTTGTGGCGAGCTCATAGACGGAAAGCGGCGTATTCTTGTGTACGCGCAGGTTGACCTTCGGGTCGATGAGGCACAGATCGCGGCTGGCGAGCAGGCAGAGCTCGGAAAGCTCGTTATAGGCGTCGGAGCCGTCTGCGTTCGAGCCGCCGAGGACGATGGTCTGGCCGTTGTCGCCCTGCTGGATGCCGATGTAAAGGTCGCTGTCGCGGTTGCAGGAGATGAAGAACTCCTCGAGCTGCTCGAGCGCCTCGTCCTTCGTCAGCAGGCCCGCGTCCACGTCATGCCGGTAATAGGGATACAGGAACTGGTCAATGCGGCCAAGCGTGTTGTGGTAGTTGCCGTTGCACCACATGGCGTAGTGCAGCAGGCGCAGAAACTGCAGCGCCTCGAGAAGCGTCCGGGGCGCGTTGGCCGGGATCCAGGCGAGCATGTCGGCGACGGTCTGGTTGCCGACGCGGACGGCCTCTTCCCGGTAGCGGGCGGCGAAGGCCGTGACGAGGTCCAGCACGTCCAGCATGGCCTGCAGAAATTCCTTCTGCTCCGGCGTCTGGGCGGCTTCCAGCTGCGCGCGGATCTTTTCCGCCTTTTTGGTAAAGCCGTCGGCCATCAGCATGCCGTAATCCGGGCACATGTTGAACACGCGGCCGTTTTCGTGGAAGGCGTGGGTCTCGTGCAGCTTCCGGTCCTCTTCTTCGGTGTGGATCTCCGGGATGGTGCGCACGGTGCGCAGCAGCGTGATGCGCTCGTCGGGGAAGACGACCGGCGTCTCCTGCGCGAGGACATAGCGCAGCCGTCCGACGGAGCGCTGCATGTCGTCGAGCCCCTGCGCGGCGAATTGCGCGGCCAACGCGTGAGGGTCCTCCGCGGGCTTGCGGTAGGCGTGGTGCGATTTGTCACGGACAAAGAAGTCCAGCTGCTTCTGAATATGTTCGGTTTTCATAAAAGCCCCTCCTGTGTGATTCAAAGTGCATGAAAATCAGGAATATTAACGTTAATATTATCATACACGATGGGAAACAGGTTTGTCAACTACAGATGCGTGCAGGCGATGCCGTGAGCGAGGAAGATCCCGGTGTTGAGGTTCGGAGCGGCCGCGGTGTCGAACTCCGGCCGGTACTGCCGGCCGACCATGGCGTATTTTGCGCCCGCCGTCACATGGTAGGGCAGCAGCTCGACCTGCTCGAGCGCGGGCGCGTCCGTCAGGCGCAGGGCGGTCTGTTCAAAATTTTCATCCGAGTCGTTGACGCCCGGGATGACCGGGATGCGAATGCGGAAGGGCTTGCCGCTTTTTTTCAGCCGCTCCAGATTTTCCAGGATCGGCTCGTTCGGCACGCCGGTGTAGTGCCGGTGCCGCTCCGGGTCCATGAGCTTGAGGTCCATCATGACGTAGTCTACGCGCGCAAGCACGGCGGAAAAGACCTTGCTGCTGCAGTAGGCGCTGGTCTCGATGGCGCGGTGCATGGCGGCGGTGCGGTCCAGCACTTCCAGGAGAAATTCCGGCTGGCCGGTCGGCTCGCCGCCCGAGAAGGTGACGCCGCCCCGCCGGCCGAAGAAGGGTTTCTGGTCCCGGGCCATGCGGAGAATCTCCGCGGCTTCGGTCGGCGTGCCGCCGCAGGCTTCGATCGTGTCGGGATTGGCGCAGTAAAGGCAGCGGAAGTTGCAGCCTTGCAGGAAAACGACGAGCCGGAGTCCCGGCCCGTCGAAAGTTCCCATGGATTCGTAGGAGTGTACGCGTAGCATGGCGTCGTCCTACATGCGTTCGTGGAAGCTGCGGCTGATGACCTCCAGTTGGTGTTCGCGGCTCAGCTTCGTGAAGTTCACGGCGTAGCCCGACACGCGGATCGTCAGTTGCGGATACTTCTCGGGGTGCTCCATCGCGTCCTCGAGCATCGAGCGGTTCAGCACGTTCACGTTCAGGTGGTGCGCCCCTTTGGTGAAGTAGCCGTCGAGCATCGTCACCAGGTTGTCCACGCGGTCCTGATCGGTGGGGCCCAGCGACTTCGGCACGATCGAGAAGGTGTTCGAGATGCCGTCCTGCGAGTCGCGGTAGCGGAGTTTGGCCACCGAGGCGAGCGAGGCGATCGCGCCGCTCTTGTCGCGTCCGTGCATCGGGTTGGCGCCCGGGGCGAAAGCCACGCCCTTGGCGCGTCCGTCGGGCGTCGCGCCGGTCTTCTTGCCGTACATGACGTTCGAGGTGATCGTCAGCAGCGACAGCGTGGGGCGCGCGTTCTTGTAAACGGGCAGCTTCTTGAGCTCCTCGCTGAAGTAGTAGACCAGATCGACGCCGAGGTGGTCCACCCTGTCGTCGTTGTTGCCGAAGCAGGGGAAGTCGCCCTCGATGTCGAAGCCCTCGGTCAGCCCCTCGGCGTTGCGGCGGGGCGTCACCGTGGCGTACTTGATGGCCGACAGCGAGTCGATGGCGATCGACAGTCCGGCCACGCCGTAGGCGAGGTTGATGCGCGGGTCGGTATCCACGAAGGCCATCTGCGCCTTCTCGTAGTAATACTTGTCGTGCATGTAGTGGATGATGTTCATGGCCTCGTTGTAGATGCGGGCGATCTCGTGCAGCACCTTCTTGTAGTTCTGCATCACCTCCTCGAAGCGCAGCGGCCCCTCCGAGAGGGCCGGAATGCCCTTGACCATCAGCGTGCCGGTGTTCTCGCAGCGGCCGCCGTTGATGGCCAGCAGCAGCGCCTTGGCCAGGTTGGCGCGGGCGCCGAAGAACTGGATCTGACGGCCGATGTCCTGATACGACACGCAGCAGGCGATGCCGTAGTCGTCCGAGCCGCGCACCTCGCGCATCAGCTCGTCGTTCTCGTACTGGATCGAGCTGGTGTCGGCCGACACCTTGGCGCAGAACTCCTTGAAGCCCTGCGGCAGCTCGGGGCTCCAGAGCACCGTCATGTTGGGCTCGGGCGAGGGACCGAGGTTGTAGAGCGTTTGCAGGAAGCGGAACGAGGTCTTCGTCACCTTCGTCCGGCCGTCGTTGAAGCGGCCGCCGATGGCCTCGGTCACCCACGTCGGGTCGCCGGCGAAGATGTCGTTGTAGGACTGCATTCTCAGGTGGCGGACCATGCGGAGCTTGATGACGAACTGGTCGATGAGCTCCTGTGCGAACGTCTCGTCGATCAGGCCGTGCGCGAGGTCGTACTCGATGAAGATGTCGAGGAACGACGAGACGTTGCCCAGCGACATGGCGGCGCCGTCCTGCTCCTTGACGGCCGCGAGGTAGGCCATGTAAACCCACTGCACGGCTTCCTGCGCCGAATGGGCCGGACGGCTCAGGTCCAGGCCGTAGTACTCGCCCAGCGTGCGGATCTCCTTCAGGGCCTTGATCTGCTCGGCGACCTCCTCGCGCAGGCGGATGCGGGCCTCGGTCATCGGGCCGGTGAGGTTGCGGAGGTCCTGCTGCTTGGCCTCGATCAGGCGGTCGGTTCCGTAGAGCGCCAGACGGCGGTAATCGCCGATGATGCGGCCGCGGGCGTAGTTGTCCGGAAGGCCCGTCAGGAAGCCCAGCGAACGGAACGAGCGGATCTCTTCGGTGTAAACGTCGAACACGCCGTCGTTGTGCGTCTTGCGGTAGTGGGTGAAGATGTCCTTCACCTTCTCGTCCACGTCCGTCCCGTTCTCCTTGCAGGCGCGCGAGACGACGTTGATGCCGCCGAAAGGCTTGATGGCGCGCTTGAGCAACTCGTCGGTCTGCAGGCCCACGATCAGTTCCTGCTCGCGGTCGATGTAGCCGGCCTTGTGCGAGGTGATGGTCGAGACGGTCTTGTTGTCCAGCGAACGGATGCCGTTGTTCCGACGCTCCTCTTCGAGGGCTTCGAGGCAGAGATTCCAGATGTGTTTGGTACGCTCGGTCGGGCCCTGCAGGAACGAAGCGTCGCCCAGATAGGGGGTGATGTTCGTCTGTACGAAGCTCGTGACGTTGATCTCTTTGCTCCAAAGCCCGTCGATGAAGGTTTTGTTCGGTTCCATAGAAGATATTGTTCTTTTTGAGATTTAAATTGTCGTATTTCGGCGTGCAAAGATAAGCGAATTTTTCGGGAAAACGGGACAGTCGCTTGCATTTCGTATGAAACGGCCGTCAGAATACCTGCAATCCGGTATTTTGCCCGCCCGTTTTTGCGCAGCCGACGACGGACGGGGCGAAGGAAGATAGCGACGTTCCGAAGAAAGGGCGGCGGGGCGGAGCGGCGGGTTCCGGCCTCTCCGGGGCGCCGGGCGGACGGCGGCTCCGGCGGAACATTCCCGGCGGGCGGGGGCGAGGGCGTTCCGGAAATAATTCGTAATTTTGCCGCCGAGAAAAACCGATTCCGATGGAAGAACTGACGCTTACCACTCCGGCACTGCTGTTTTCGGCCGTGTCGCTGATCCTTTTGGCCTACACCAACCGTTTCCTCTCCTATGCGCAACTGGTGCGCACCCTCAAGGAACAGCACCTGGAACACCCTTCGAACGTGACGCGGGCGCAGATCGACAACCTGCGCCGCCGGCTGCACCTCACGCGCACGATGCAGGCGCTGGGGGTGTCGAGCCTTTTCCTGTGCGTCGTGACGATGTTTCTGATCTATGTGGGTCTGCTCGTGCTTTCGGCCTATGTTTTCGGCGCTGCGCTGCTGTTGCTGATCGGATCGCTCGGGGTGTCGATCCGGGAGATTCAGATTTCGGTCCGGGCCCTCGAAATCCACCTGAAGGACATGGAACGGTAGGCCGGCCGGAGCGCCGCAAAAAAACGAAGATGCGGCAACCTCGCGTCGCGGCATCTTCCCACCAACTTATGTAACCTAAAACCAACTCGGTGAATCCCTGTTTCCGGGTTTCACGCTGCAAATATACGGGACCGTCGTTTCATCCGGATGACGGTCCCGTTGCGTTTCCGTGTCGTGCGCCGTTTCCGGTGCGGACCGCCCCCCGCCCGTGCTTTCCTAAAGGGGCGCGGACGGAAAAGCCCTCCCTTCCGTCGTACGGAAAGGAGGGCTCGCGTTGTCGCGGCGGGAAGCCGCGGGATCATTTCTGTCCGGCGACGTCGAGGAAATAGCGCTGCGATTTGAGCAGGTTGCGAGCCTGGAGCACCATCGTCTTCGTCTCGTTGAGGATCGTCAGGTAGAGTACGCTGGCACGCGTGCTGCCCGATGGGTCCTCGTGGATGCGGCGCAACTGGTTCTTGATCGCCCCGACGATGGTGTCGAAGAGCCTGTCGCGCATTTCGAGCACCAGATCCAGGTCGGCGAAGTTCTCGGAGGAGAGCATGTCGTTGATCTTGTCGAAGATGGCCTCCACCTCGTCGTTCACGCGCATCAGGTCCACGATCTGCTCCTTCGACAGTCCCTTGTGGTTGTTGTCGATGTGCTCGAAGGCCGGGCGCGTGATGTGGATGAGCGCCTTGGTCACCTCCGAAAGGTAGTCGGTCACCTGCACGTAGAAGTGGCCCGTGTTGATGTCGCACTCCTGCAGGCGGCGCAGCGTCGTTACGATGCCGTACTTGCGGTCGCGGGCTTCGGTGAAGAGTTTGTCCGAGGTCTGCACCATCTCCTTGAGCACCTTGCGGTTCTCCTTGAAGACGGCGACCAGCGTGCGGTTGTAGATGCGCGTCACCTCCTGCATCGTCGTGCACACCTCGCCGATGCAGGCGTGCATCACTTCGTCGGGCGTTCCGGCGTCGTCGAGCGGCTGCCGGGCCGCTTCGGCTTCCTTCTCTTCCGGGGTCTTGCGGTGGCTGCGGACGAGCAGCCAGGCGCAGAGGACCGTGAGCGCGGCGACGGCGATCCATCCGCCCCAGAGCAGCAGGGCCGTCGTGGCCAGGGCGATGAGAAAGCCTCCGAGCGCGGTGATGAACCAGCCCGATATGACGGCCATGACGCCCGTGATGCGGTAAACGGCGCTGTCGCGTCCCCACGAACGGTCGGCCAGCGACGAACCCATCGCCACCATGAAGACCACGTAGGTCGTCGAGAGGGGCAGTTTGTAGGAGGTTCCGATCGCGATGAGGATCGATGCGGCGGTGAGGTTCACCACGGCGCGGATCATGTCGTACTGGGCCGTGGTGCGCTCTTCGGCGGGCAGCGGCTCGAAGCGGCGGTCGATGGCCTTCTGAACGCGTGCGGGAATCATGCCCGACCAGAGGTTGTTGAGCAGCAGCGTGGCGCGCACGAGGCTGCGCGACACGTAGGTCGAGCCGAAGCGCTCCGACTCCTCGTGCTGCGAGGCGAGCGAAAGCTCGGTTTCGGCGACGTGGCGCGACTTTTTCGAGAAGAAGAGCGTCAGCACCATGATCAGACCCGAGGCGAGCAGAATGAGGAAGTTCGCGCGGGCGGGATGGGCCAGTCCGTCCATCATGATCGACTCGCTGCCTGCGTCGCGGGCGATTTGCAGGGCGTCGTAGCTGGCCATCGGCACGCCGATGAAGTTCACCAGGTCGTTGCCGGCGAAGGCCAGCGCCAGGGCGAAGGTTCCCGAGAGGATCGTGATCCGCATGATGTTGAACCGCATCCGCTGGAGTATCCACAGGATGAGCGACGCCGCGGCCCAGAAGGCGAAGAGCGTCAGCAGGACGTGCTCGCCGACATACTGCGTGATGTCGGAGGGGATCAGTCCCGAACTCTTGAGACCCTTGAAAAGGGCGAAGTAGAGGATGCCCGAGAGCGATATGCCGCACCAGAACGCGCCCCAGCGGCGGAATGCGGGGTGGTAGCGGAACGAGAAGATGAGCCGCGAGATGTACATGAACAGCGTGCCGGCCGCGAAGGCGAAGACCACGGAGACCAGAATGGCGGCGATGATGACCATGGCCTTGCCCGTGTTGATGAACTGCGAGAGGTCGTGCAGCGAGAAGGAGGGGTCGGCCGCGATGCGGAACAGCGCGGTGGCCACGGCGGCGCCCAGCAGCCCGAATACCATCGACACGGTGGTCGAGGTCGGAAGTCCCAGCGTGTTGTAGAGGTCGAGCAGCAGCACGTTGCCCAGCATCATGCCCAGGAAGAGCATCATGATTTCGGAGAAGGAGAACTGCCCGGGATAGAAGACTCCGCTGCGGGCGACCTCCATCATGCCGCTCGAGGTGAGCGTGCCGATCAGGATGCCGGCGGCGGCGATCCAGAGGATCACGCGGCGCGGGGCGACCTTCGAGCCGATGGCCGAGTTGAGGAAGTTGATGGCGTCGTTGGCGACGCCCACGACGATGCCCAGAATGGCCAAAACGGCCATGATGACGACGATCGCGATGAAGAGAGGGGACATAGGGGAACCGTATTTTTACGTTTGTACGGTGCAAAGTTCCGAAACGGATGTTACAATTCCGTTACGGGGACGTTGCTCTCCTATGAAACTTTGCGCAGGGTGAAGCGGAATTCCAGTCCGCCTTCGTCGCGGTTGCGGACCGAGATCGTGCCGCCGTGGAACGCCACGGCATTGCGGACGATCGCCAGCCCGAGCCCCGTGCCGCCGAGTTTGCGCGAGCGTCCCTTGTCCACGCGGTAGAAGCGCTCGAACAGGTGCGGGAGGTGCTCTTCGTCCACGCCGATTCCGTTGTCGGCGAAGAGCACCGTGCACTCCTCGGGCGTGTCCTCCGCGAGGCGGATGAAGATGTCGCGCCCGCCCGAGTAGGCGGCGGCGTTGTCCGCGAGGTTGCGGAAGACGGAGGCGAGCAGCGAGGGGTTGCCGAAGACCTCGACCCGCCGCGGGAAATCGACGTGGACGCGGAGCCGCTGGTCGGCCGGGCGCAGCTCCATGTCGGCGGCCGTTTCGGCTATCAGGTCGTTCAGCACGACCGGTTCCTTCCGGATCAGCTGGCTCGCCTCGTCCATGCGCGTCACGGTCGATACGTCGGAGAGCAGGCGGCGCAGCCGTTCGGTCTGCGCGAGGCTTTTCTCGAGGAAGGCCGTGCGGCGTTCGGGCGCGATCCGCGGGGAGGCGAGCAGGGTCTCCAGATACCCCTGGATCGCCGCCACGGGGGTTTTCAGTTCGTGGTTGATGTTGTTCGTGAGCTGTTTCTTGATGCGGATCTTCTCCTGCTCCTCGTGCAGCGCCAGCGCGTGTTCCCGGTCGCGGTCGGCGGCCGTGCGCTGGAGGTCGGCGTAGAGTTGCACGATGTGGCGCGAGATGTCGCCCAGCTCGTCGTGCGGGAAACTGGCGGTCTGGTCGATCCGTTCGCCCCGTTCGGCGCGGCGGGCGAAGTCGCTCAGCCGCGTGATGTTCTGCCCCAGCCGCCGGGTGGCGAAGTAGCCCGCCACGCTCATCAGCAGCGTCATGCCCAGCATGAACCACAGATAGGCCGGATCGGCCGAGAGGATTTCGGCGAGCGGCACGGAATAGGGTACGGCCGTGCGGACGATCCAGCGGTCGTCGGCCATGGCGGAGTAGAAGTAGTTGCGGTGCGTGCTCTCCGAGTGGCGGCGGATGGTGTAACCCGTGCCGTCGCGCAGGGCGGCGGCCACTTCGGGGCGGCCGAGGTGGTTCTCGTCCGGCAGCGTGTCGAGCGAGTTGTCGAACAATACGCGTCCCGAGCGGTCGATGAGCGTGATGCGGAGGTCGTCGAACGGCCCCCCGCAGCGGGCCGCGATCCGTTCGGGGGCCTCTCCGGCGGCGTAGGCGTCGAGCACCCGCAGATTGACGAGTTGCAGGCGGTCGTCGAGCCGTTCGACCTTGAACCGTTTTTCGCGGCCGTACTGGAACAGTACGAAACTCCCCACGAGCGTCCAGAGGAAGAGGAGCAGCCCGAGGAAGAGGCGGCGGTGGTAGGAGAGCCTAACCCTTGAACCCGTAGCCATAGCCCTGACGGGTTACGATGTATTCGCCGTAAGGGCCTATCTTGCGGCGCAGGCGCGTGATATTGACGTCGATGGTGCGGTCCAGCACGACCACCTCGTCGCTCCAGATGCGGTGCAGGATCTCCTCGCGCGAGAAGATCGTGCCCCGGTGGGCGATGAGCAGCGCCAGGATCTCGAACTCCTTCTTGGTGAGCGGGATCTCCTCGCCGCCGAGCGTGCAGACCTTGCGCCGGAGGTCCATCTCCAGCTCTTCGAACCCGATGCGGTCTTCGGCCGGCTGCGCCGCGGCGGTGCGTCGCAGCACGCTGCGCACGCGGGCCAGCACCTCGCGCACGGAGAAGGGTTTGGCTATGTAGTCGTCGGCCCCGAGGTTGAGCCCCGCCACGGTGTCGTCTTCGTTGTCCCGGGCCGTGCAGAAGATCACTGGGATATTCGCCGTCTCGGGGTTCGTCTTGAGCATCTGCGCCATCCGGAATCCGCTGATTTCGCCCATCATCACGTCGAGCAGGATGAGCGAATAGCGTTCGGGGTGCATCCCGAGGGCCTGTTCGGCGCTGTACGCCACATCCACTTCGTAACCCTCGACCTCGAGATTGAATTGCAGAATTTCGCACAGCGACTCTTCGTCGTCCACCACCAGAATCTTGTGTTTTGCCATAGCTGTCGGAGTTTGCGGATCGGATTTCGCCCCAAAATTACGCAACATTCGCCGATGTTGCATGCCGTGCGTCGATTTTTAACGGAAATGTAACCCGCACCCGGCGTCACTTCCCGAGCACCTGCATCTGCTGCCGGACGGACTCCTCGTGGATGGCCTGCATCACCGTGCGCATGAATTCGCGGTCCATACCCATCTCGACGGCCTGTGCGGCGCGGCGTGCGAGCAGCTCCTCGTAGCGCTGCGCCTGCAGGATGGGCATGTCGTGCTCTTTCTTGTACTGCCCGATTTCGTGCGAGACGCGCATCCGCCGCGCCAGCAGTTCGAGCAGCTCGTCGTCGAGCTTGTCGATCTGCGCCCGCAGTTCGTTGAGGTTCTCGGTCGTGGAGGTCTGTTCGCGGATCGTCAGGTTGCGGACGATGTAGGCCAGCGCTTCGGGCGTTACCTGCTGCGCCTTGTCGCTCCAGGCGCAGTCGGGCGAGCAGTGCGCCTCGACGATCAGACCGCCGAAGCCGAGGTCCATGGCCTGCTGCGAAAGGGGGGCGATCAGTTCGCGCTTGCCGCCGATGTGGCTCGGGTCGCAGAAGATGGTGAGGTTGGGGTACCTGCGGCGAAGTTCGATCGGAATATGCCAGAGCGGAGCGTTGCGGTAGATTTTTTTCTCGTAGGAGCTGAATCCCCGGTGGATGACGCCCAGCCGTCGGAGTCCGGCGTTGTAGAGCCGTTCGATCGCGCCGACCCACAGTTCCAGGTCGGGATTGACGGGGTTTTTTACCAGAATGGGGATATCCACGCCTTTCAATGCGTCGGCCAGCTCCTGCATGGCGAAGGGGTTGGTGACGGTGCGGGCACCGACCCAGAGGATGTCGATGCCGGCTTTCAGGGCTTCGAAAACATGGGCGGGGGTGGCGACCTCGGTGGCTACCAGCATGCCGGTTTCCTGCTTGACCTGCTTCATCCAGGGAAGGCCTTCGACGCCGATGCCTTCGAAGCCGCCCGGCTTGGTGCGGGGTTTCCAGATACCGGCCCGGAAGATTTTTACGCCCCGGGCGGCCAGTTCGGAGGCGGTTTTGAGTACCTGTTCACGGCTCTCCGCGCTGCAAGGGCCTGCGATAATCATCGGACGTTTGGGATCCACGCCCGGAAAAGTGAGAGGTTCTATTTCCATTTTCATTGTCGTTGTTGATTTTGCGATCGCCGGCTGTAACCGGCGAATCCGGTCTGTTTATATTCTGTTTACTGATTCTGTTTTGTTCGGGTCGTCGTGATCCGGTCGAGTGCCTCCTGCAACATCTCCTCGTTGCAGCAGAGCGAGATGCGGATGTAGTTCCGCCCTTCCGAGCCGAAGATGAAGCCCGGAGTGACGAAGACTCGCGACTGGTACAGCACCCGGTTGCAGATGGCTTCCCCGACACCGTTCGGGCACTCCCCGGCAGCCGTGAGTTGCGCCGCGAGGGTATCGTTCACCCGTCCCCAGAGGAACATTCCCACCTGGTCGTCGCGGACATCGCAGCCGAGGGTTTCCAGAATCCGGGCCGCCAGTGCGCGTCGGCGGCGATATACCTCGTTCATCCGTTGGTACCAGCTGTCGGGGGCTTTCAGCGCTTCGACGGCGGCCAGTTGCATCGGGCGGAACATCCCGGAGTCCATGTTGCTCTTCACGCGCAGGATCCACTCCAGGAACCGGGAATTGGTCGCCACCATTCCGATACGCCAGCCGGGCATGTTGAAGGTTTTACTCATGGAGTTGAGTTCGATGCAGATCTCTTTGGCTCCCGGTACGCTCAAAATACTTAACGGGCGGTCGTTCAGGATGAAGCTGTACGGGTTATCGTGGCAGATCACGATGTTGTGCCTGCGGCCGAAGGCGACGAGTTTTTCGAACAGCTCTCGCGAACCGTTGGCTCCCGTAGGCATGTTGGGGTAGTTGCACCACATCAGTTTCACACCGGACAGGTCCATTTTCTCCAGCGCTTCGAAATCGGGCTGCCAGTCGTTCTCTTCTTTCAGGGCGTAGGGCAGGATGCGGGCGCCGGTGAGCTTCGACACCGAGGCGTAGGTCGGATAGCCCGGATTGGGTATGAGTACCCCGTCGCCTTCGTTCAGGAAGGCCAGCGAAATGTGCATCACACCCTCCTTGCTGCCGATCAGGGGCAGGATTTCGTTGGCAGGGTCCAGGTCCACGCCGTACCATCTCTTATACCACCGGGCGAACTCCGCACGCAGTTCCGGAATACCTACGTAAGGTTGGTACCCGTGCGTGTCGGGCCGCGCTGCCGCCTGGCAGAGCACCTGCACGGTTTCGGCCGACGGGGGCAGGTCCGGGCTGCCGATCCCCAGGTTGATGACGCGTGTGCCGGATTCGTTCATCCGGGCCACCTCTTTCAGTTTCACGGAGAAGTAGTACTCCTCGACGTTTTCCATCCGGCGGGCCGGGGTGACGGTCGGTTTTGCCGGTTTCGTTTCTTCGGAGCCGCCAAGCTCCGCAGGTTGTTGTTTTTTCATACTGAAAACAAAAAAGCTCCCGCCTCAAGGCAGGAGCTATGATCTAAATTCGTAATTCTGTCGATCGAACTTTACAACACGCAAACTCCCGCCTTTACTCGGCCCGAATAAAGGTAATAATAATAGGAGTATGTAAACTGAACGTGTTGCATATCGTTTTTGTCGTCGAATATCCATCCAGGATATTTAACGGGACAAATGTATCGCATTTTTCGGAAAATGACAAAATTTTTTTCGCTTTTTTTATTTCGGGCATAAAATTCCTAAATTTGTCGGGACAAACAATTCGAATAAACGTGAGCAATCTTCATATATCATCCGATTTCAGCGGTTTGGATGCCTTGATTCCGCAGGGCCGACGGGTTTTCGTCGTTATCGACAGTAACCTGAAGCCCTTTTTCGGCCTTTTCGAACGGTATGAACTCATTCCGATCCAGACCTCCGAGAAGGTTAAAACCTTCGCTACGGTAGAATATATTATCGAACAGTTGCTGGAGCGGGGAGCCGACCGGAGCTCGTTTCTCGTGGGCGTGGGCGGCGGCATCACGACCGACCTCTGCGGTTTCGCGGCGTCGGTTTACAAACGGGGTATTCGGTTCGGTTTCGTACCTACGACGCTGCTGGCGCAGGTGGACGCTTCGATCGGGGGTAAGAACGGCGTGAATTTCCATGCCTATAAGAATATGGTCGGTACGATCACCCAGCCTGAATGGATCTATATCTGCACCGATGCGCTGCGGACGCTTTCGCCCCGGGAGTTCCGGGCCGGAATCGCCGAAGTCCTGAAGACTTTCATCCTGTTCGATGCGGAATACTATCGCAAGGCCGTGGATTATTTCGCCCGGATGGAGGCCCACTTGCGGAAAGCGGGAACCTGTTGCGGGGGCGAATGTGTGTACGGGCAGGAGGAGCTTACCGAAATCATTCGCAAAACGGCGTTATACAAGTGTGCCGTAGTGGAGCGGGATGCTTTCGAGAAGGGGGAGCGGCGCTTGCTGAATCTGGGGCATACCTTCGCTCACGCCATCGAGAAAAATTGTCCGATCATGCACGGCGAAGCCGTGGCGATCGGTCTGGTGCTGGCTGCCGGGGTGTCCGAACGGCTGGGACTCGCCCCGGCGGGACTGGCGGTCGGTCTGGCGGAGGATTTGAAGAAGGTCGGGCTTCCCACCCAGTCGCCCGTAGCTATCGGTGTTTTGCTGGAAGCGTTGGAAAAAGATAAGAAGGTGGAGGGCGATGCCATTCATTTCATCCTGCCTCGTGCGGTGGGGGAGGTGGTGGATCGTGCGATTCCGTTAAAACAGTTGGAGGAGGTCGCCCGTGATCTGCGTTAGCGTACAGGAAAAGAGTTTCGGGGATTGCCGGGCGATCCTCGAATCGTGTGAAATGGCCGAACTCCGGGCGGACCTTTGCCGTCTTTCGGTCGAAGAGGTCGAGCGGCTCGTGGAGATTCGGCCGAACCTGATTGCCACCTGCCGGATTGCGAACTCTTCCGAGGCGTTCGCCCGCGAGCAGCTCGCGGCGGCGATCCGCAGAGGGGCGCGTTATGTCGATATAGAGATCGAAGCGCCCGACGAGCATCTGGAATATATTCGTACGCTCGCCCGCGAGTACGGGTGCCGGCTGATCGTTTCGTTCCACGATTTCGAGGGAACTCCCTCCCTCGACGAGCTGAAGGGGATCGCCCGGCTGTGTCGCACGAAGGGGGCCGATCTGGTGAAGATCGTCACGACGGCCCGGAATATTTCGGATGCCGCCCGTACGATGCGTTTGTATGACCTGCAAGCCGACGGAGCGCTTTTCGAGGGTGCCGCCGCTGCGGAGCGTCCGCAGTTGGTCGCTTTTTCGATGGGCGAAGCCGGGAAATTCACCCGTCTGCTCTGCCTGAAGCTGGGGGCGCCTTATACGTATGTTTCAGCTGGAGCATCCAACGCCACGGCGTCGGGGCAATATACCCGCGAGGAGATGGAGCGGCTGCTTTCGGCCGAAAATTATCCTTTCGAGGGATTTCGCGAGTTCCGTCGGACGACGGTTGCCGTTCCTTGTTCCAAGAGCGTGGCCCAGCGGGCTGTGCTGGCTGCTGCGCTGGCTGCGGGAGAGAGCCGGCTCGCCAATTACGCCCCTTGCAACGATATAGTCGGAGCCGTCGAGGTCATCCGGGGTATGGGCTGCCGGATTGCGTCGGACGGTACGACGCTGCATATCGAGGGTGTCGGAGCGGAGCGCTTGGGACGTTGCACGAAGATCGAAACCGGCGAATCGGGGCTGCTCACGCGGCTGTTGACTCCGCTGGCATCCCATATTTCCGCTTTGAACGGCGGTGCCCCGGTGGAAATTTCCGGGCATGGCAGTATTCTGAAGCGCAATCTGCACGAGGCGGTCGCCGCACTGCGCGAAGCCGGCGTGCATTGTTCTGCCCGTGAGGAGGGGTATCTTCCGTTTCGGATCGAGGGCGGTATTACCCGTCGTGAGATCTCCTTTTCGGGGCGGGAGAGTTCGCAGACCGTATCGGGTTTCCTGATGACTTTGCCGTTGTTGCAGGATGCGACCGTGCTGACGGTAACCGAGCCGTCGAGCATTCCCTACCTGGAGCTTACTTTGCGGACGCTGACTCGGTTCGGTGTCCGACTCAACAGGGAGGCGTTTTACGACGGGGTGTGTGGCGGGACGCCTTCGAAAATCGTATTTTCGGTACCGGGCAGGCAGGAGTACCGTCCTTCGGACGTCTTCCTGGAGGCGGATTGGAGTTCTGCCGCCTATTTCGCGGTGGCCGGAGCCGTCGCTTCGTCGCTGGGGCGGACCGAGGGAATTACGCTGCGCAATATGCGGCTCGATTCGCTGCAGGCCGATGAAAAGATACTCGACATCTTGCGTTCGTGCGGTGCCGATGTGAGCGTCGCGCCTGCGGACGCATCCGCAAGGGGCGATATGCCGGGAGATTTGCAGAACATCTCCGTTACTGCGACCGGCCGGCGGCTGAAGGCTTTCGAGGTCGATGCCACGCATTGCCCCGATCTGTTCCCGATCCTTGCGGTGCTGGCTGCCCATTGCGACGGTACGAGCCGTATCGCGGGTGTCGGACGTCTGACGCAGAAGGAGAGCAATCGGGCCGAAACGATCTATGCCGAGTTCCGGACGCTGGGGGCGCGGATCGACATCCGGGGCGACGAGATGTTCGTTACGGGCGGGCCGTTGCATGGAGGAGATGTCCGTTCGCACAACGACCACCGGATTGCCATGAGCCTGATCGTCGCCGGGTTGTTCACGCCGGAGCCGGTGCGGCTGGACGACGTGAAGTGCATCGACAAGTCGTTTCCTTCGTTCCTCGATCTGCTCGCCCGGCAGGAGTAGCGGGGCGGGCAGATGGTATTTCCGTTCCGGCGGAAAGAACGCTTTCCGTGCGGCGAAGCGCGGAAACGATGAACGGGCCGGACGACTGAAGTAAACTCGAAGAAATTTAATTGGCTATGAATTCATACGGAACAAAATTCAGACTCTCGATTTTCGGGGAGTCGCACGGTCCGCTGATCGGCGTGGTGCTCGACGGCGTGCCTGCGGGCATGCCGCTTTCGCGCGAGGATTTCCTCGCGGATCTCGACCGTCGCCGCAGCGGTGCGAAGGGAAGCACGCCCCGCAAGGAGAGCGATTTGCCGGAGATCGTAAGCGGCGTCTGCGACGGGCACACTACGGGTGCTCCGCTCACGATCGTATTCCGCAACAGCAATACCCGTTCGGGCGACTATTCGGACTTTCGCGCGACGCCCCGTCCGGGCCATGCCGATTTCGTGGCGGAACGGAAATACCGTGCCTTCAACGATCTGCGGGGCGGCGGCCATTTTTCGGGGCGGCTGACGCTGACGCTGGTGGCGGCCGGAGTCGTGGCCAAGAAGATGATCGGCCCGATCGAAATCCGGGCCCGGATCACCGAGCTGGGCGGTATTCCCCGCGAGCGGCTGAATTGCGAGCCGGGGAGGGAGTTGGGCGCCGAGGGTGCCCCGACGCTCTGGGACGAGCTGATCGACCGCACGCTCCGGGAGTTGGATTCCGTAGGCGGGGTCATCGAGTGTACCTGCGACAAGGTGCCCGTCGGATTGGGCGAGCCGTTCTTCGATTCGCTCGAATCGCAATTGGCTCACCTGGCATTTTCGATTCCGGCGGTGCGGGGCATCGAGTTCGGCGACGGATTCGCCGCAGCCCGTATGAAAGGTTCGGAGCATAACGACTGTTTTGTGAACGGAGAGGGAAAAACCGCTACCAACGGGGCGGGCGGAATCAACGGTGGTATCTCGAACGGCAATCCCGTGGTGTTCCGCGTCGCTGTCAAACCTACTTCCAGCATCGCGAAGAAACAATATACGTTCAATTTTGCGACGGGACGGATGGAAGAGTTCGTCGTCAAAGGGCGGCACGACGCCTGCATCGCCTTGCGCTGTCCGGTCGTGGTGGAGGCGATCGCTGCGATCGCGCTGGCTAACAACTGATCGTTTTTTGCCGAAAATCAATTGATTTTTAGTAAGTCGGATATTTGCAGCGCTGAATATTATTCGTATTATAATATTTGTCCCGCAGAGGTTTCGTTGCTCGATTCGATGCTGAAACGAAAGGAATACAGCAATACCGGGAAATATGTATTTCCCGGTATTGCTTATGATTGTTCCCTGAATTGGTATCGACGGTTTTTGAAGTCGGCCGGAAATGGGCGGGTACACAAAAAAAGGGTAAGCTACTTATATCGCACCGCTACGACCACATACCCTTGCTTGATTCCTCACCTGGGGGAGTCTGTGGGAGCTGGTCGTATAAGACTTACCCCAGCACAAAAGTACGAATTTTTTGTATCTTTGCAAAGAAAAAAGGAACTATCTGCGATTTTGTCGCTGTTTTTCGAGAGCCGGATGCCGAAAAGGCTGCCTGGATGTGTCTCGGAGGGCGGTGCGGGGAGAGTTAATGAATGAAGAGAATGACGGCGAAAAAAAGATTGCTTGTCGTGTTTATTGCTGCGGTTGCAGTCGGGGCAACGGTGGCTTTGGTTTTCATCTTTCAGTTTTTCGGAGATGCCGTCCGGGAGCGGAGCGACCTTTATATAAGCGCCCGCACGGACTACCCGGGGCTGCTCGACTCTCTGCGTCCCCGTACGGACCATCACTGGGCTTTTGACCGGTATGCCGGCCGTCTGGAGCTGGAGCGCTCCTTCAAACCGGGGCACTACGTACTGGAACCGGGAATGAACGTCGTCGAAATCGCCCGGATGCTCAAACTGGGGATGCAGACGCCCGTGCGGGTGACGATCAACAACGTGCGCATCCCGGCCCAGCTGGCGCAGAAACTCGCACGGCAGATCGACGCT
>ERZ779885.1929-NODE-1929-length-20030-cov-5.711039_pt1 | contig 20030 bp, 10 predicted proteins | sample MGYA00511554_ERZ779885 | MGnify/ENA primary metagenome ERZ779885 (study PRJEB29588, sample SAMEA2160998) | human gut metagenome | biome: human gut; feature: human-associated habitat; material: faeces | place: Denmark | collected 2008/2010 ... | reverse complement strand
GGCTTGTGTATCTCCGCTTCCAGAGGCAACAACAGCCTCTATTTCCCATGTCGCAGGGTCTGTAAGCTGCATGTTAATAAACTTTGCCATTTCTTCTCGTGTCATGTTTGTCTCGACACAGTCACTGACACTTGCCAGTATCTGATCGGCGCTGGTAAGAATTGCCGGAGACATTGCTTTCTTTAGAATAGCTGTAAGAACGGCTTCCTGGTTTCTTCCTCTTTGATTGTCTCCATCGACAAAACTCTTTCTTTCTCTGGAAAAAGCCAACGCCTGTTTTCCATCCAGATGATTCATACCCTCTACAAAATCATAACCACCTGCACTAAACGCATAATAGGATTCCACATCTACACCACCTAATGCATCTACGATCTCGATTAGTGATGTAAAGTTCACCCTCGCATAATAACTGATATCAATGCCATACAAATTTTCTAATGTTGCCATCGACACATCTACACCATATAAACCGGCATGCGTCAGTTTATCATTCGCTTCCCCTGACACACCGGGTAATGGCACGTAATAGTCTCTCGGTGTACTGGTCAGCAATATTTTCTTTGTCTGTGGGTTCACAGTCATAATAATATTAACATCACTTCGACTGTTGGTGGTAATCGGACCAGACACGTCGATTCCACTGATATATACATGAAAGGGTTTTTCAACATTTGTTTCTTCCTGTTCGAGTTCTGTATCAATTCCGTATTGATACAGAATTCGTACCTGATCTGTGTAATCTTCAATCGACTCCTCGATAATTCCGTTAAATGCTTCATTGTATATAGCAGCTTCAATCCTGCCATCAAGAAGAGCCTGTGCTTCCTCCTGAATGGAATCATATTCGACAAGTTTGATTTCGCGTCCAACAATTGACTGTACGTCTTCCAGCATCAACTCATTATTTTTCTGATCAATCGCTGTCTGATAGCCAAATCGGTAGTTTTTGGCATCCAAAAGATTCTCTGCTGAATTATTCGTTTTCACTACAACAATCATATTATCCGTTTTATAATTAGCTCCTCCGATATTCTGCATCATATTATCTGCTTTTTGGACATAAATTACTGCAACGAGAAAAACAATGCTCAATATGACACTGATAACCTGTCCAACATATCTGGACACTCTATGAAATTGCTGAAGCCCAAAAGTAATTCCAAACAAAACCAGCAGTATAATACCTATTATGATCATGTATTTATTGGGAATCATTCCGGTTTCCCATAGAGAAACAAATAAAGCTGAAGAAATCATCAGTTGAATTACTGTAATAAGTTTTCCAATATTTTTACTTCTCCGACTGGAGTGATGTCTGCTTGTATGATGTTTTCCCATCTTTCGTACTATAATGGTATATTAATTCAATACACCATACTTTCCTTTCTCTGACTATTTATAATAATATCTTTTTAATATATCCAGATTCTATGCATCTTTTTTCCATGATGCAGTATGTACTGTATAGAAAAAATCTTGTTCAACACGTTTCGTATTTTTTTCTAAAGATTTATTCTCTTTTGTTTGCTGTCTATCTATTATTCCTTCCGTACTCTCTGGAACAAACAAAATCTTAATCGTTGCTAATATAATTTTTATATCTGTTACTATACCTTGCTGGCTAATATACATCATATCCATCTGTAGCTTATCATATGGATCAGTATTATATTTACCATATACCTGTGCATATCCAGTAAGTCCTGCTTTTACCTGCAAACGCAACGAAAATTCCGGCATTTCTCTTTCATATTTTTCTGCAATCTCAGGGCGCTCTGGTCGCGGACCGACAATTGTCATATCGCCCTTTAAGATACATAATATCTGTGGCAGCTCATCGATCCTACAAGACCGTATTATCTTTCCTATCGGAGTAATACGGTCATCATTCTGCCCCGCTAATCTGGCTACTCCATCTTTCTCTGCATCCACTTTCATACTACGAAATTTATATATATAAAAAGGTTTCCTGTCTTTCGTTAAACGAAGCTGTTTATAAAAGACAGGTCCTCTGTCATAACAATAAATTGCAGCTGCGGTAATCAACATAATTGGACTTGTAAAAATGAGTCCTACTACTCCTAAAATAATATCTATTCCTCTTTTTGTAATCGTGTAAAATATTGCAGGAGAAGATCTATAGCACATCATAACCGGAAGATTTGCCATTTGGATACTCTTTGCACTGTTTACAATGTAATCGCCTATGTTGGGTCTCAAATAGACTAAAATATCCTGTTCTATACAGTATTTAAGAATTGTATTTCTCTGACTGGAATGTAATCCACACAACATAACAGCTTCCGGCTTTTCTTTTTCCAGCATCTCTAAGATTTTTTCCACACCACATGATATATCAATCTCTCCCATGAGACTAAAACGCCAACAGATACGATTAATAATATATAGCCCATTTTTATGTGCTTCTATATGATCATAAATTAAAAGCGTCCTCTTGGGAGGTACAAGCTTATTCGCCAGACGATTACCTACTTTTGCCCATATTACTCCGATAAACATACAAATCAAAGCACTGCCAATTATTGGAATTGCATTTGGTAATTTTCTCATTAGAAGCCATATAACAATATACATAAAGAAATGCGTCATGGCTATAGCAATACACTGTGAATAAATAATTTCTGTTATCCTACTGATCGTCAGATTAAATCCACCATACAACTTTGAACATCCCATATTCAGCAGGAAAAAAAGTGCCATAACCAGATAATCACCACGACGATAAAATGGCATATATAAATTTTTATCATAATATAAACACCAACATACCGCAAAGACTGCCGTAGTCATACAAAGAAATATTATTTTTACAATATTCAACCACAGATACTGTTTATCTTTTGTATGTGACATTCTATTTCACCTGCCTTCTTATTTATTCTCGATTTTACTTATTTTCTCCATACCATTTTATTTACAATTCCCGTATAACTTTGAATAATTTTTGCAACCTTTACAGATACATTTTCATCTATATAATCAGGAACGGGAACTCCATATTCCTTATCCCCATTCATCTTAACTGCCATATCTATCGCTTGAAGCAATGCGTCTCCTTCAATTCCAGCCAAAAGAAAACATCCTTTATCCACAGCTTCCGGACGTTCTGTAGATGTTCGTATGCATATAGCAGGAAATGAATGCCCAATAGAAGTAAAAAAACTACTTTCTTCTGGCAATGTTCCACTATCCGATATAACTGCAAACGCATTCATTTGCAAACAATTATAATCATGAAATCCTAATGGCTCATGACAAATCACACGAGAATCCAGCGCAAATCCTGTCTGTTCCAACCTTTTTTTACTTCTCGGATGGCAAGAATACAAAACCGGCATTTCATACTTAACTGCCATCTGATTAATTGCAGAAAAAAGAAAATAAAAATTCTTTTCCGTATCAATATTTTCCTCGCGATGTGCAGAAAGCAAAATATATTTTCCTTTTTCAAGTCCTAATCGCGTATGTATGTCACTAGCCTCTATAGACTCCAGATTTGTATGAAGCACTTCCGCCATAGGTGAACCTACAACGAAAGTCCTTTCTTTTGGTAGTCCGCAATCAGAAAGATAACGACGAGCATGCTCTGAATAACAAATATTTACATCACTAATGATGTCTACAATCCTACGGTTTGTCTCTTCTGGGAGACATTCATCTTTACAACGATTTCCTGCCTCCATATGAAAAATTGGAATATGCAGTCTCTTAGCCCCTATCGCAGATAAACAAGAATTCGTATCTCCCAACACCAAAACAGCATCTGGCTTTAATTCAGACATTAGCTCATATGTTTTAGATATAATATTTCCCATCGTTTCACCCAGATGCTGCCCTACTGCACCGAGATAGTGATCTGGCGTACGCAAACCCAAATCTTCAAAAAAAACTTGATTCAATGAATAATCATAATTTTGTCCAGTATGTACTAAAATTTGTTCAAAATACTTATCACAACACTTAATAATAGCAGACAAGCGAATGATTTCCGGTCTGGTACCTACAATAGTCATAAGTTTTAATTTTCTCATAATCAAACCTCCTCATGATAGGTATCCGGATATGCACTATCAAATTTTTCATTCGCCCACATAACTGTAACCAAATTCTCTGTGTCACTTAGATTTATAATATTATGTGTATATCCTGGGAGCATATGAACGGCTTCTATCTTGCTTCCACTTACTTCAAACTCAATCACCTCATCTGAACCAATTTTTCGTTCCTGTATCAGCCCATGCCCGGACACAACAATAAAAAATTCCCACTTCGTATTATGCCAATGCTGTCCTTTGGTTATACCCGGTTTCGATATATTAACAGATACTTGTCCACATTTTTCACTTCTAAAGAGCTCTGTAAAACTTCCTCGATGATCTACGTTCGTTTTCAATACAAATGACATTTTTTCTTTTGGTAAATACGATAAGTAAGTCGCATATAATTTTTTTTGAAATGAATTTATTGGTTGTTCTGGAATCATCAGTGTTTGTGGCTGTTCATGAAAACAATTAAGACTATTTACAATCTCTTTTAATGACACCCTGTATGTTATTGGCACATAACAATATGCGCCGTCATCTTTTGGTAACAACATGTCTTTGTCATAAACACACCGATGTTCTTTTCCTTCTAATACATACAGCATTTCTTCTACAAGATCATCAATATATAATAACTCTAACTGTGTCGTACTATCATTTACAGAAATCGGAAGATCCCGCGAAATGTTATAACAAAATGTAGCAATTGCACTATTATAATTCGGTCGGCACCACTTACCAAATACATTCGGGAACCGATAAACCAATACTTTTACACCCGTATTTTTGGCATATTGAAAAACTACTGTTTCACTTTCTAATTTTGATGTTCCATAAGCAGAATCTTTATATCTCCCAAGCAAAGATGCCTGAATAGAACTTGCCAACATAAAAGGACAATTATTCTTTGCTTCCCGCAATGTATTTATAACTTCAGAAGTAAAAGCACAATTACCACTCATATATTCATCTAGATTTTCAGGTCGGTTAATTCCTGCCAAGTGAAAAACAAAATCTGCATTTTCGCAATATTGCTTTCTTTTCTGTTCAGGTGTATCTCTATTCCACTCATAAATCTCATCAATAACTAATTGAGGATGGGTATAATCTTTTCCTTCCTGAATCATTTTTAATCGTGCACATAAATTTTTTCCAATAAACCCATTTGCGCCAGTTATTAAAATCTTCATAAACTCTCCCTTAATAGCGTCGCAGAGGATCAACAAATGTTGACCCTCTGCTGCTAAACTTTTAATTACATCGGCCTAGGAGAAGCTCCATTTCCATCAAATTGCCGTGTCACCGTCAACGTAATACCAGAGACTTCCACCTTCAGCTACATCCTCACGAATCAGCTTTCCGTCATCATCAAAAGTATAGGTTCCTACAGGCAGCAATCCATTCGTTTTGCTCACAGTGTATGACTGACCCTTGATTACTTTACAAGCACTATTAATGTAATAATAATCATCACCAATCTGAATTAACCCTGCATAAGTTTTAACGCCTTTTATGTAATAATATGTGCTACCAGCAATATCGACAAATCCATCGTTTAATTGAACTTTTCCATCTGCGTCAAATGTGTATTTGCCTGTTGTAAATGTTCCGCCACCCCATTCATCCGGATAAGCCAAATCGTTTGATTTAGAAACGTAATAATCTGTATTTGCTACAAATGATTTTCCACTTTCAAAATATCCTGTCGTAAAATAGTAATAGCCACTTTCATCGGAAACCAGACCCGGATGCCATGGCAACTCGCCATTCTCAACCCAAACAGTATTTTCTGTATTGACTGCAGCAGCATTGCCACCAACAACCTTAGTATCAGCTGCCAATGTACACATTCCATTCATATCATTCTCGAATTTTCCATCTTCATTGAAAATAAAATAAGAATTCTGATCATATCCAAGTGTGATATAGTTATTATTATTATCAATATCCCATTGATCTGGTCCATATCCTTCTGGATAAGGCAGCCAGTAAATTCCACCTTCTGCCGCATAACCAGTTACTAGATCCAAATAATAAATTGCATCTTCAATGGTTGTCCAGCCAGTCTTCAGGAGTACTCCGTCCTGATAATATTGCTTTCCGTTATCATATGTAAACCAACCGTCATTATGTTTCCATTGTGCATAAAGTGTAATATCTTCCTTAAGACCAATCAGAGATCCCTGATCTGCATAAGTTGCTCCGGATCCATCAGCTTCCGTATTCCAGCCCACAAAAGCATAATCTGCAAAAGTGAAGATATTTTTATTTAAATAAGTATCTATACCTTCTATAACTATCTGCGCTTCCATAGATCCTTCGCCACCATTGGCTTCGAAATTCACTGTATGCTTTATCAATGGAACAGCTTCAAAAACTGCTTTATATGTTGTATCTTCTGTTACAGCTGTAATACTTGGCGACCAGTCTTTGAAAGTATAACTATTGTCATCATCCATTGCTTTGCTCGGTGTGCTTCCGTTATATTCCGGGAATGTACCATAAGCAACATTTTCATCTTTTTCAAGCTCTGTCCCATCTTCATTTACCCAGATAATTGTATAGGTTTTAACCGTTTTATCATAAACTGCCGTATACGTCACATTACCGGTTACCACAGTTTCCTCTGTAATTTCCGGAGACCAGCCTTTGAAAGTATAAATGTACTGCTCGTCAGATTCCTGAGTAGGCTCTGTGCCGCCATAATACGGACGTGTACCATACTCTACATCTGTGTCCGTTGCAAGGACAGTACCATCTGCATTTTTCCACGTGACAGTATAAGTGCGGATTGCCTGATCAAATTCAGCAGTATAAATAGTATCACCAGTTACAGAAGTTATTTCCGGGGTCCAGCCCTTGAAAGTATATTCATACTGTTCGTCAGCCTCTTTTGCCGGGTCTTCTCCGGAGTAAACAGGAGTTTCGCCATAAGCAACCTGCTCGTTCTTCAATTCTGTGCCATCCCAGTTCTTCCAGGTGATCGTATACTTATTCGTTGTCTGGTCAAAAATGGCGATATAAGTGATATCTCCAGTAACAGTATCTACTGAAGGGGACCAGCATTTAAATGTATAGCTATATTGTTCGTCGCTATCTCTGCTTGGAATATCTCCATCGTATTGAGGCTCAGTACCATACGCCACATTTTCATCCTTTTCCAATTCAGTATTGTCCCAGTTAACCCAGGTAACCGTATAGGTATTAATTGTATCTGTGAATACTGCTGTATATTCAACATTTCCTGTTACAGGTGTGATGTCAGGTGTCCAACCGCTAAAAGAATATGTGTATTCAGCGTTTCCCTGCTTCGTCGGTGCATCCCCGGTATAAGCAGGCGTTTCGCCATAAGCAACCTGCTCGTTCTTCAGTTCCGTTCCATCCCAATTCTTCCATGTAACTGTGTATTGATTAACAGATTCCTCATAAACAGCTTTATATGTTATATCCGCAGATACCGAAGTGATTTCCGGGGTCCACCTTTTGAAAGCATAACTATACTGAGCATCACCGGGTTTGCTCGGGGTTTCCCCATTATATTCCGGAGTTGCACCATAGACCACATTTTCGTCTACCTCAAGCTGTGTGCCATCTTCATCAACCCAGGTAACAGTATAGGTATTTATCTTCCACTGTGCATACAGAGTGGTATCCTCCGCAAAGTTTATAGTGGCTCCATCCGAGTATGCTGTACCATTTCCATCTGGATCCGTATTCCAGCCATCGAATGTATAACCTTCACGGACAAAAAGGTTGGAATTCAAAGTGGTATCTGTTGATGCACTCATCGTTTGCGGATCCATTGAGCCGATACCATTGTTGGCATTAAAGGTGACAGTAATGTCAACAGGAAGCTGTCCGCCCCATTTTCCATCTGCATAATCAATTGTGTCACCGGCTGTGGCTTCTGCAGTTTCTGTATAACTGTCATCTGCATTGTGAAGTTTCGCAGGAGTAACATCAATAGCTGTCACATCACTCGAAGCATACCTGCTTGATCAGATTGCCACAGGTTTCTGCATCACTGGCACCGGAAAGCATAGAATATGCTGCCATATTCAGATTTGTACCATATTCCTCGCTCTGCTTCTGTGCCTCTGCTGCTGCCTTTGCTGCCACATTCTTCTTATGTGTCTGTACTCCAACTGCTGCAATAATTGCTGCAACAATAACCGCTATCGCTGCTATCACAATTATTTTCTTTGATTTTTTTGTAATCTTCACACCGGTGACTTCTACCTGCTGTGGAGTTTTTTCTGTCTCAATAGTGTTTTCTATCGGGCAACCACATTTCGGACATGTATCCATTCCTTCTTCCACTTCTGCCCCACAGTCTGGACAGTATTTCTTTTCTTCTGGAATCAGAATTGCACCACAATGTACACATTTTTTCGCCTTATCCGATATTTGTTCGCCGCAATTCGGGCATGTTGTCATAGCCATAATCTTTTTCCTCCGTATTTTTCTTATGCTTCTTGATACAGGATTGGTTTCAAGCGATCATAAACTTCTAATCCCTGTTTTCTGCCAAATCTATGCAAAGAACTCAAGTAAATTATTTTCTTGTTTTCTCCGCTCTCAAGTAAATCCTGTATTTCACTTAATCTGTCCGCATACATTGTACCTCCAAATATCTGTTTCAGTACCTCCTGCAGTCGCTTTCGTTCTTCGTATTTTGCCTGGAATACATTTATATCTACTCCATTCAATTTGTTCTTCAGTCGTTTTACTCTTTCACTGTTGTCATTACTTGCAATCAGACTTCTTTCTATGGATGGCGACAAAATCATTTTCTTATTGGACGGTAACCTCATATCCCAATAATCACGAACAGCATGAAACCCCAGATCTTTACTGATAATAGCCACTCTATCATCATGACCATTTCCATAAAACTCCCCAACCCTGGTAGCGATATAGAAATCCAACCCATTCTTCCCGGTTTTAACCAATTTACAGGTATCAAACACGCACCCAGACTGCTCTATCTCTTCCAGATAGCGATTTTCACAGCTATGTGCCGCCGAACTATAAAAAAGAGTCAGATAATCATTTTTATCCAGATACTCAGCACCTCTTAATCCGTTGCTCCTGACATTTTCAAAATCTACCAAAAAGTACATAGCTCCTACCCTCTTTTCTGTCGGTGGCTTTTTTCATGATATTCCTCGATTTCGTCTTTCCAGTCATCTTCCAGAAAGTCCTCTGCAGTGTCACAGGTAACTGCTTTGCTTAATGCATTACCAACTGCCCTAAAATTTACCGCAATGCCTTCTGAATCATTCTCATATGTTACAGATCTGTTTCTGGCAATCCCTATCTTCTCAGCTTCTCTTCCTGCATCAATATTGGCACCCAGAAACAGGAACTCCCATCCACACTCTTTCTTTGCTTCTATCTTTCTCCTGATCTGCTCCTGTGTGAAATGCTCACTGGAATTTTCTAATCCATCTGTAGTAATAACAAATATGATTTTTCCTGCCCTGTGATCCTCCGGAAGATGTTTCTGTACATTTTCCATTTTTTCAATCGCTGTTCCAACTGCATCTAATAAAGCGGTACAGCCACGCACAAAATATTCTTTTTCCGTAAGTGGTCCAACGATCTCCACTGGAAATCTGTCATGGATAATATCTACTTCATCATCAAATAAAATAGTTGTCACATTCACTTTCTTTCCTTGTGCCTTTTGTTTTGCAATCATGCCATTAAAGCCACCGATCGTATCACTTTCCAAGCCACCCATTGATCCACTTCTGTCCAAAATAAAAACCAACTCAGTTAATTCTGTATTCATGTGATTACCTCCTCTGGTATTTGTTGTTAATCACATTTTATCTACAGAACCAACTGGGTTGGTCGCCTGTCAAGTGACATTGCACCAAAATATTTATTAAAACACTGGTTGTCCATACGCATCCAGCACATCATTGATTTCAAACATATCATAAATCTTATTCTGTAAGAAATATGCCACGATAATATCTGTTTTTGAGCTTCTGGATAATGCAAACCCGGCACTTGCCAGTAAATCTTTCGCTTCATCCAGTGATAATTCCAAAGCGATTGTAAAAGCCAATACAGTTTTCTTATTCGGAACATAATTGACATCTTTTCTGATTTTAGAAAAATGTCGACGATCCACATAAGCCTTTGTATATGCTTCTGAATCCGTCATACCACGCTCATCAATCATTCGGAGTAATCTCTGTGAGAATGTTTCCTCCAGCTGATCCATCAGATTGTCAATGTTTCGATTCACTGACATCGTAGAAGACATACCCTTTTGTATTTTTGTCTTCTGCATGGTGGAAACATCAAATTCTTCAGGTGCTGCTTCTTCTATCTGACTGCTCTCTTGAATTTGCTGTTCCTGTAAAGCTTTTTCCTCTGCTCTTTTCTTCCGGAATCTGGTTATCTTATCAAAAATAGATATCATTTCTCTATCCATTTTGATATCATCTTTTACAGGTTCGTAATATTTGTCTATGTATTTCCCTACCTCATCAATCAGCTTCTGATCTGCCATAATCTGTACCGCCTTTTATAATTCTTAATCATCGTAATGATTGAATCCACCTAAAAATCCTGGATTGCTATGCCCCCGCTTATGCCCCTTGTCATCATAATGGTTTAAACCGCCAAAGAATCCTGGTCGACTCTCACCTACTTTATGCCCGTTATTGTCATAATGATTCATACCACCAAAAAAGGAAGGCGAACTATGTCCGATTTTCTTTCCATTTGCATCATAGTCGTTCATACCACCAAAGAATCCTGGTCTGCTCTCGCCTACTTTTTTCCGTTTGCATCATAATGGTTTATGGATCCAAAGAATCCTGGTCTGCTATATCCTTTTTTACTCATAATGTCATCCTCCTGACTCTATTAGCCTCTTGTTTGATCTCAGAATAACACACTTTTCTCATTTGGAAGTCGCATAACAGGCGACATTCTTATATCGCATTTACAAACATTATACCATTTATAATTCTTCCGACAATACGCAATAAAGCCGGAAGCCACGTTATCATCCACGACCTCCGACTCGTTCTGCTTATTCTACACTGTCCTTACACCCAAATCAGCTCCTCTCTCCGGCTTATCTTTTCCCTGCTTTTCCTGGATAATTCTCTTGTTGATTTCCAAGCGTTCATGGATTGACGGTTTTTTCTCTTTTCCTGTCATTGTTCTCTTTTGTGCTACTGGCTTTCTTTCAGCTTTCCCTGCGTCCTTAACTGCTGTATTTGCTTCAACGCCAGCTCTCGGCACAGCTTCTCTGCTCTCATTTTTCTCTACTACCTGCTGTTCTCGTCTCTCCTGCACACCTTTTTCTTCCAGACTGCAAAAGCTCTGCAAATACGGCAGTACATGATTCTGCATATCCGTCAGATCTTCCATATACTTCTGATATTCTTCATTGCCTTTTCCTTGTTGATAGCTGATCCAGCTTTCATCCGTCAGTCTTATTTCATTCTGCAGCTTTAACTGACTGAGAAGACCTCCGTTACCAGTGCCAATATCTATTTTTCCTTTAAAGTGATGCAGCATCTGGTCACCTTTTTCTGCATAATATACTGTAAAAAACATCTGTGCAGTTTTCATTGGTTCATTGGTTTTTGGATTACGCTCAGCATACCATGCTTTGTCCTGTTCTGCAGTCTGGGAATCCAGATCAGATAACTTTTGGCATCGTGGATTCATGAGCTCACTTTTCTCACAGTAATTGACATATACCATCGGCTCCATATCTTTCGGGAGTTCCGGTTCGTAGGACTTCAAACGTTCGATCAACACTCCAGCACGGACAGCCAGATCACATTCTTCCTCTACAATGTCCTTCAAATAAGAAATATACGAATGCGTATTACCACTCTGCAAATCCAGCATTACCTCTTGTACCGTGTTCTCTCCCGGCTCCACATTATCCCGATATTCATACGGATCAAAAGCTTCTGCAATCTCATCCAGTGCCTCTGCCAGCTGTTCTGTACTCATCTTCTCTGGATACATTGCTTCCCGAACATCCCGCATGGGTACATATTTATAGTCCGGCAATGCTTCATGAATCTTCTCAATACCTGCCCGAATGAGTGGAAGTTCTCCAAAAAATCGAATATCATCCATATAATCACCGTGAACCGTATTTCCTTTTACAATAGAAAATTCAGCCTCGTCATAAAAGCTGTCTTCCGGATCACGGTAGATAATACCCATACTGCATACCCGATAGGCATTTTCAGGATTCTCTCTGTATTTTTCATAGACCGCAGCAATCTGATCGACATCAGTACTCTTCTCATAATCCCCCATATCATGGAACTCGTCACATTCTGCCGCAAAGTATTCCAGATAAGGCTCTTTCTTCGGTGGCATATTGTTGAGTACGTTATCAATCATATTATAATTCGCCTCTTCCAGTTCCTCCACCTTTGCCAAAGGCTTATATTCGCCCTGGCTTTTCCGAATCTCTGCCATTACAACCTCATCCATTTCTTCCACTTTTTCCATCAACTGCTCATAATCCCCACGGATGCGTTCTCCAGTCCAGCCTTCGTCTTCCAGAAGTTCCTCTGCTGCTTCTTCAATAGAAATTTCATCATTTTCATAGACGCCACCATCCGTCAGACGGAAATCTTCATCATAAAAGGAATAATCATATCCTTCTTCTGTCCTCTGAATAGCAAAATACCGTTCTCCTACCTCATATGCCAGTTCACTAAGAACCTGTTCTTCCAGATTCAGGAAAGAATCTAGCTGTTCAAAACTGATACTGTCTACAAAATGAGCGGTTACCTTTCCCCCCTCATTCAGAACTACGATATCACTGACAGACAGGGAATGTCCTCGAAAGTCTTCTGGTCTGTCGATGTTGAATCGTTCAAATATATCATCTAGCGACATATTTCCAAATAATTCTCCCACATAGACCAGTTCATAGTCTTCTTTTTTAATCTGCATCCCGTGACTTTCAATGAAGCTCATATTCATAAACGCATAGTTTTCACCTGGCAAACCATCTCTTATTTGATAAATACCGAATGTTCGTCTTGTCCCTAATAGCAGATTTGCCTCTTTCAAAGACTGAATCTGCGGATATTTCTGCATCTCCCATTCCAAATTGCGGAATCGTTCCAGTTCTTCTGTAGACATCTGATAATGCTCCGGACCTCGTTCAATCTCCATTCGCTCTGTAACATAGATTGGTGATGAAAAATTGGTAATCAGATAGATATCTGCTCCGGCATCATATAATTTCAGAGCTTCTTCCTGTCCAATCACATTCATCGGCTCCTGAAATGCTCCAAAATCTTCATCTGCATAATCCAGATCCTGATCCCTTATCCGTTCCCACATCTGTGATTCCATGCCAAACAGCCCTTCATGTGCCTGTATCATTTCTTTACTTGCATACTCTCCCTTGCTGCCATCACTACCCAGGCAATAGATTTTAGAACCCATTCTGTGATAATCCAGGGCTGCTGCTTTTCTAAGCGGCACCATATCCTCTGCTGTATATCCATAATCCCGAAGTTCCAGCTTGCCTATGGTTGGATCTGGTAAGTCCTGAATATCCATTTGGGCATCATCCAGAAGTTCCTCTACTCTATCTTCATCTGACCGATTGACTGCATCTGCCAGATTTCTTACCAGCGTCCTTACTTTCTCTTCTTCGCCAACCAGATTTGCATATTCAAAAATCTGTTCTTTTACGTCCGCTGGAATTGCTATTCCCATGTGTTCTGCACGGTCTATTTGTTCCTGTGTATATTCCTGCATTTTCTGCGTTTCTATTCCTGTTATCATGTTTCTCGCCATATAAGTTCCTCCTGTATTCCCAAAAGTGGCATAACCGGCAGAACATTCTTTCTACCAAATTATGCCATCTTTCCTGTTTTCTTATTCCAGACCGAAGTCCCTTTTTCTATCTTCCCTGCCATTCTCGCTTTCCCGCTGGCTTTTTTCTTTATAAATCTGCAATTTCTCATGGATAGAACCACGTGCCGGTCGTTCTTCTTTCTCTTTCGATTCTGACTGCTCTGCTTCTGTGTCTTCCCGTTCATCCATATTAAGAAGGGCATTTAGTTCTGACAGTCGCTCCAGTTTCTGGTTCAGTTCCTCTTCTTTTGTGAATGGCTTTCCAACTTCCTCTTTGGCATTTGTAAGCTGCTCCTGTACCGTTTCCAATCGTTGCTCCGCTTCTGCCAGTTTCTCCGGATAGCTTTCCAGAAGATTATTGATACGGGTGATATTTCCCAGGGCATCTGCTCCCAGATGAACTTTCGATACCGATTCATGCTTCACAGACAGGATAAACTCCTTACTCCAGCTGTCGAACTGGATTCTCATGTTGAATCCCTGATAGTTTCCGATATCCATTGCTGCATCGACTGCTTTCATGTCCTTGCAGACTGCCAGTAGTGCCGCTCCTGCTTCTTTCTTTTCTGTAAATACTTTGCCGCTGATCTCCATGGAAAACTGTTCTGGATCTGTGATTTTATGCTCCTGATAATGGGCAATATCCGCTTTGTAGCTATCAATAGTCTCGGTCAATTTTGCAATCTGCTGTGGAAAATTTCTTGCAATATCATCTTCCAGACGGTACTGGTTATTCATGTGATTGGCTTTTAAAAGTTTCAGTTTTGCCACATCCACGTCCAGTGCCATCTTTTCTTTTACTGCCGGATTTCCAGTTGCCAGTGCCTTAACCTCTGCATAGGACAGTGCCGCTTCGTCCACATCTTCGCAGCTTCTGACCGGTGCTTTGCTCGTCATAATCTGGGAGATGAACTTCTGTTTATTTTCGATCAACTGCCACATGTAGCTGTCGAAGGTGGATTCTGTCACATACCGAAAGATATGAACCTTTTTATTGTGATTTCCCTGCCGGATGATACGTCCTTCCCTCTGCTCCAGATCAGACGGTTTCCAGCCAATATCCAGATGATGCAGAGCAATCAGACGATCCTGCACGTTGGTACCGGCACCCATCTTTGCTGTTGAACCAATCAAAAAACGAACCTGCCCAGATTTTACTTTTCCAAACAGCTCCGTCTTCTTTGCTTCGGTATTTGCATCATGAATGAATGCAATTTCTTTTTCCGGTACACCTTTCGCCATCAGCTTCTGTTTCAAGTCATCGTAAACATTGAAACTGCCATCGCCTTTCGGTGTGCTCAAGTCACAAAAAATGATCTGCGCCGATTTCTGTACAACTGTATCTTTCCAGATTTCATAGCTTTTTTCTGCACAGACCGACACTTTACTGCCCGGATCGTCTGGCAATAGTTCATTGACCAATCGCTGATCCAGTGCCAGTTTTCTTCCGTCATTGGTAATTTTCAGCATATTGTCTACACTAGCATCTACGCCACCGTTTCTTACCACTTCCGCACGCTCTCCTAGGCTTGCTACGATTTCTTTCTGCTGTTCTGTTGGTTTCAATACTACAGTTTCGTATTCCGCTTCCGGTACTGGAAGATTCAACTGATCCGAAGTCTTGATATCTGCAATCTCCTTGAACATATTCATCAGTTCCGGGATATTATAGAATCTGGCGAATCTGGATTTTGCTCGGTATCCGGTTCCTTCCGGTGCAAGTTCAATGCTGGTCACAACCTCTCCAAACGTGGATGCCCAGGAATCAAATAATCCCAAGCCCATATTCTGTAATTTGCTGTTCTGCAGATATCTCTGCATGACATAAAGTTCCGTCATGCTGTTGCTGATCGGTGTGCCCGTTGCAAAGGTAATGCCTTTTCCACCGGTAATCTCATCCAGATACTGACATTTATTAAACATATCTGCTGATTTCTGTGCTTCGTTCTGGGCAATTCCGGCTACATTTCTCATTTTTGTATAAAGGAACGCATTTTTATAACTGTGTGCCTCGTCTACATACAGATGATCCACTCCCAGTTCTTCAAAGGTAACTACATTATCCTTTTTCTCTTTCTGATTCAGCTTCTCCAGTCTTGTCATCAGCGTTTTTCTGGTCTTTTCAATCTGCTTTACCGTATAGCGGCCGCCATCCTGCTCATATCTTGCACTCTGGATTGCGATTTCCAGATCGTCAATCTGCTTCCGCAGCATGGCTTCCTGCCTCTCATCAGAGATTGGGATACGCTCAAACTGGGAATGACCGATGATAATCGCATCATAGTTTCCCATAGCGATTCTGGCACAGAACTTTTTCCGGTTCGCCGGTTCAAAATCTTTCTTGGTTGCCACCAGGATATTGGCTCCCGGATATAACTGCAGGAACTCGGCTCCCCACTGCTCTGTCAGATGGTTCGGCACGACAAATAGATTCTTTTGTGATAATCCCAGACGTTTGCTCTCCATTGCAGCCGCTACCATCTCGTAGGTCTTCCCAGCTCCTACTACATGAGCCAGAAGCACATTATCCCCGTAAAGCTGATGTGCGACAGCATTTTTCTGATGTGGGCGAAGTTCAATTTCCGGGTTCATTCCTGGGAAAGTCAGATGACTGCCATCGTATTCACGGGGACGGATACTGTTAAACCGTTCATTATAAACTCTTACCAGTCTTTCACGTCTCTGTTGATCTTTGAAAATCCAATCCTTAAATGCTGCTTTCATGGCATCCTGTTTCTGTGATGCCAGCATAGTTTCTTTTTTATTGAGGACACGAATCTCATCCCCATTTTCATTGACACTCTTATCATAGATACGAACATCTTTCAGATTCAGTGTATCTTCCAGAATCCGGTAAGCATTTGCCCTCTCGGTTCCATACGTTGCATAGGCAAACGCATTTCTTGGACTGTCTGCATTTTTCCCGGTAATCCGCCACTCACCATTCACCTCAGAATATTTTACCTGTATCTCCTTCTGTGCAAGATACCACGGAGTATGAAGCAGTTCCCTCATAAAGTCCTGATAATCCGATGGTTCAATCCAGGTTGCTCCAATCCTTACTTCGATTTCAGATGCTTCCAGTTCTCTTGGCTGAACTGCTTCCAATGCACGGACATTCGGTGTGAATTCCGGGTGATTCTCTGCAAAGGTTCTTGCTGTGTTTAACTTCTCCCTGACATTTCCAGATAAATACTCATCTCCACTCTCCCACTGGTCTGTCAGTGGGTTCTTAAATATAACTCCAACCAGTTCCTCCGTGATTTTTTCTTCTGTCTTTCCTGTCAGCTGTGCCATATAGGACAGATCCACCTTTGCTCTTTCATTCAATGATAATGCTAAGGCTTCTGTCGCAGTTTCCACACTGGTTACCGCCACTGCCTTTTTGATGGTTCGTTTCGTAAACATGTCTGCTTTTCGCTTCAATGTTCCATCTTCGTTCAGGTCTTCCAGAGAACACAACAGACAATAAGAAGCGTCATCAGAAAACGCCCGCTTGTTTGCATTACTTCCGATGACTCCATACTTTGCTGTGTAAGCATCATATACTTGATTCAATTTCTCCTGCTGTTTGTGAATTTCTTCATCTGTTACGGATTCTTCCATCTGCATGGCAATCAGTTCACGCACCGTGTCTCGGATCTCCACCATACCTTTTACACGTTCTGCAGTAGCGGCAGGCATCTTTACCTGATTCATCAGAGAGTTAACACGGTAATATACCTGATCATCTACAACCGCATAACTGTAATTACGAACATTCGGATCTGCCGGGATACTCTCTGGTACATCATCCAGTTCTGCATCCACATCAACTGCAGGTGCCATATTTCCATGAATATTCCTGACAGCTTCTGCAAGCTGGACTTCAAGATCAGCACCTTCTATCGGCATACAGGTTGTTTCCATACCATACGGACCGGATACCTCTTTCATCTCACCCAGAATCATTTCCGGATGGTCTGCAAAATACTGATTGACCGTAATTCCATTGGCATCACTTCCAAGATTCACCCACTCCGGCATCTCTTTTGTCATGCTGTCACGCTTCTGGAAGAATAAAATATCTGCACTGACTTCCGTTCCTGCATTTGCTTTGAATGCTGTGTTCGGCAGGCGGATGGCTCCAAGGAGATCGGCACGTTCTGCCAGATACTTTCGGACTTCCGGTGATGCTTTATCCATGGTTCCTTTTGTTGTGATCAAAGCTGCCACACCACCCGGACGCAACTGGTCGATTGTCTTTGCCAGAAAATAATCGTGAATCATAAAATTATAGCGGTCATATTGCCTGTCATTCACTTTATAAGCTCCAAATGGCACATTTCCGATTGCCACATCGAAGAAATCATTCGGATAATCTGTCTTCTCAAAACCTTTAATCTGGATATTGGCATCTGGGTAAAGCAGTTTTGCAATTCTACCGCTGATACTGTCCAGTTCCACACCATAGAGTTTTGACTGGTTCAGCTTCTCAGGAAGCATTCCAAAGAAGTTACCAACACCCATGGATGGCTCCAGGATATTTCCTTTTGTAAATCCCAGATTTTCCAACGCCTGATACATACTTTCAATCACGATTGGCTGTGTGTAATGGGCATTTAAGGTAGAAGCTCTGGCTGCTGCATATTCTTCCGGTGTAAGGACTGTCTTTAATTCCAGATATTCCGTCTCCCATGCGGATTTTGTTTCATCGAAAGCATCAGCAAGACCTCCCCAGCCTACATATCGGGATAAAATCTCCTGTTCGTCTGGTGTGGCATTGCGGTTTTCTTCCTCGCATTTCTTTAAAAGCTGGATTGCCATGATATTAGCACGGAACTTTTCCTTTGGTGTTCCCTGTCCCAGTTCATCATCTGTGATATGGAAGTTTGTTGCTGGAATATCAGACTGTTCTGGTGTTATATCTTCCTTTTTTTCTGCATCTTCTACTGCTTCCGGTTGTGTCTCAACTTCCGACGGTTCCTGATTTTCCTCTCGTATTTCCTGCTGATCAGAGCCTTCCTGCTCCACTTCCAAAGCCTGCTGAGCTCCTTCCAGATCCGCCTGTCTCTGTGCTTCCTGCCGTTCTTCATACTTTTCCAGTTCTTCCGGTGATAAGAAATCATCGGTGCGAATCAGCTGACGGACACGTTCTGCAACCTTATTCCACTTTAATAGAACTTCTACATCTGGACTGCCAATCTTCCCTTTCGCAAGTTTTAATCCTTTCGCATCATGGGAAGCATCGGATTCATACGCTCCCGGTATCCCAGGTGCTGCTCCACCTGTACCATACTCATTTTTCAGAAACTCAGCTGCATCCTTTATATCGTGATGTTCCATGAAATACTCATAGATCCGATTCCGTCCTCCGGCAGTGATCCCGCCTCTTCTAAGGACTGCATCTATCTCATCCTGTGTGATAAAGGAAAGGGCCGGACGTTCGACCGTAAATTTCTGGTCTACCCAGGAACGCTCCCTCTGGAGATCCTGAAAACGCTGGAAATATTCCGGATTATGCTGAATCTCCCACCTGCGATAATCTTCTGGATTCTCATCCATATCTTTCTGCAGCCATTCAAAGCGATGGGCAATTGCATCTGCTTCCGCTGAATCTGTCCAAGCTTCCCGCACGACATCCTGCCAATCCGAATATGATTGCTGCTCCTCCCGGTTTCTGCTGGTATCCCGAAAATGGAGTGCAAGAAGATTGGTCATTTCTTCCTGCTCCTGTTCAATGGCGTTATTGGAAATCAGATTATCCACGTAACTTCTATCCTCATACATATCCCGGATTCTGTCCGCCGCTTCTTCCCACGTAACCATGCGATCAAAGTTTCTTCTGGCGGAATCTCCCCGTCGGATACGGATACCATCATTGTCATACCAGATACTGATTTTCTGTCCATCTATGGTAAATCCTTTTCCACCTGTTTCATATTCCTCCTTCAGGAAGTTCTGCATTTCTTCATTATCCAGACCTTCAATCAGTCTTGCCGTAATATGAAACAGTGTATTTTTCTGTCCACTTCCCGTGCGGAGAATATCATCTACTACTTCATCAGAAATAAGAAAAGCGGCTGGCTGTTCTAATGCAGCTGC
>ERZ779885.1918-NODE-1918-length-20123-cov-6.429440_pt1 | contig 20123 bp, 17 predicted proteins | sample MGYA00511554_ERZ779885 | MGnify/ENA primary metagenome ERZ779885 (study PRJEB29588, sample SAMEA2160998) | human gut metagenome | biome: human gut; feature: human-associated habitat; material: faeces | place: Denmark | collected 2008/2010 ... | reverse complement strand
CGGCCGCTACAGCCTCTTTGACTACGTGGTGCGCGCAGCGGTGAAAGCATGCGCCAGCGAGCCGGAATGGCTGGGCGGAGACGCCGCCGCGGAACTGCTCATGGTGCTGGACAAGGGGGAAAAATACGTCTTCATTGAAAACGCCTCCGGCAAGACGATTTACAACATCGCCATGGAACGCCTGGCCGCCCCCGCGGCAGGCCCGCTCCCCGCAGGCAGCGTCGCGCCCAACATCCTTCTTTGCGACAGCGGCGTGAACGTGGCAGCCCAGCGCGCCGTGCTGCCGGAAATGCCCCACAGCATCATCAGCATAGGAGGCACCACGCCGAAAACGGGCATTGAAGCGGGACGCCCCGTGTCCAAACTCATCCTGCCCGTCACCCTGTACGTGAACGCCGGCATTCTGCCGGAATGCAAGGCTTCCAACATTGCCGCCGAATTCAAAACCCTGCTGGAAAACCCGGTTCTTCTCCTCCTGTAGGGCTACCGGAACATGCTGCTCTTTTCCTTGAACGTTCCTCTTCCTCCCCCTGTCTTACCAACCATGAAAAAAGTCGCCATACTTGCCGCCCCCGGATTTGAAGAAATCGAACTCATGGCTCCGCTGGACATCCTGCGGCGCCTGAACATGGACGTAGTGCTTGCCGGCGTCCAGTCCGACAAGGTGGTCAGCACCCATGAAGTAACCGTCAGCACGGACACCATGCTGGATAAACTCCATGCTGACAAGCTGGACGCCCTGATCCTGCCCGGCGGCGCGGGCTCCTGGGTACTCCGCGACACGCCGGAAGTCATCCATCTGGTCAAAAAAATGCATGAAGCGGGCAAGCTGGTGGCCGCCATCTGCGCCGCCCCCATCGTGCTGGCTAAGGCGGGCCTGGTCAGGGACAGGAACGTCACGGCCTACCCGGCCCAGGACGTTTACCGGGAACTCAACGAAGCCGGCGCCCATATTGTGAAAGATGAAAATGTGGTGCTGGACGGCAACATGCTCACCGCCAACGGCCCCGGCGCCGCCATGCTCTTCGGCTACTCCATCGGGGAATATCTGGGGGAAGACCTCCAGGTAGCCCAGCTCAAAGAGCAGATGTGCTACACGGGCCTGTAGGATGCCGGCAGGCATTCCGCCTTTCCGCAACCCCATGCGGCGCCGGAACAACAGGGAAAGGGGGGGAATCTCCCCCTTTTCACTTCATCAGGTGCCTTTTCAGGGTATAGTAAGCCCCCCGGCGCCCCTTGCGGGACGACATCAGGCGGGAATGCAGGGCAGAGAAAAAATTGCTCCGCAGGGGGCAATCCAGCAGAAGGCGGCAAAAAGCCCGGTCCCACCGGTCCAGACGGGGAAGGACGTTCTCCGCGCCCACCAGCTCCAGCCACTTTTTCCAGCCGGAAAGCAGAACTTCCCGGTCTTCCGGAGACGCTTTGAAAAAAGCTCCCTCTTTCATGATGAAATGCCTGCGCATCAACTCCATGCAGTAGTCCACCAGACCGAAGGCGGCGGGTGAATCAAGCAGCCCCCGCTCCCCCCAGAAACGCGCCAGAGATTCCATGCCCATCAAATCCATGCGGAAATCCCCCAGGCGGGGATCCCGCCCGCAGGAGGCGGAACCGGGACGTTCCCTCCGGTAATGGTACAAACGGTCGGGAAGGATCAGGAGCCGCGGAGCAACAGTCAACAGCATCAAACAGAAATACAAATCCTCCCCCTGGCGCAATCCGGGAATGAAACGCAAACCGTTTTCTTCCAGCAGCTCCCTGCGGATCAGCTTATTCCACACCGTTCCCGCGCACCGGCTCCAGGGCGTCCCCCGCCGGAACCGCTCCGCTTTTTCTTCCGGGAAAAACCCGGCTGACGGCGACCAGCCGCTTTCAGGCATATCCATGCCTCTGCGGTCGCAGAACTCATGGTATCCGCACACCGCTACGTCCGCATCTTTTTCCACGGCCGCATCAAACAGGCGCCGGAACATATTCCGCTCCACCACGTCGTCCGGGTCCACAAAGCCGATATACTTTCCCGCAGCCGCTTCCATGCCGCTGTTCCTCGCCGCGGAAACACCGCTGTTTTTCCGGTCAATTACCCGGACGCGGCCGTCCCTGTTCCGCCATTCGCGCAATATCTCCGCCGTACGGTCGGAAGAACCGTCATTGACGCAAATGATTTCGATATCTTCCATGCTCTGGCCGGCCAGGCTTTCCATACACTGGTCCAAATAGGCGGCAACATTATAACAGGGAACAATGATGGAAACGGATACGCTCATGGCGGAAGCATTCTTTTTTATCCGGATTGAAAATTCACATCAAGAAAAAACAGCAACGCCATCTGTTGAAAAACGGGACAACCGGAAGAGGGAAACTGTTTCCGGAAAGAAATGCAAAGGCTGCCTCCCGAAGGAAGTTCCCGGGAATAACGGAAACGGAGGGCTGTGGTACGGCTGCAATACGGCGGAAAATTCAAACCGTCAGGAATACTCCGGCATCATGCGCCAAGGAGTTTTTTTGATATTGCTTTTCAGTATGAATTTATTAAGTATTCAGCCCTCGTCACACAACGTATTCTTTTTTACCCGGCGGGGGAAAAACCGCCCGGAACGGTAACAAGGGCCATTCATCATCCGCGTCAGGCGATATTCATTATATTTCCTGCAATTTTTCACCATGAAACCAATGACACATACGCAGACAGTCATGCTCCGATTGCTGACCATGTGTATTCCGTTTCGGAACCTGCGTAAAAAATGGCGCACTTTCCTGCGCGATTTCCTGTCCGACTATGACCGGGACGCCCGCCGAAGCATGCGCGCATGGCGCAGGCATCCAGTGGCCGGCCGTACCATCCTTATTCTGGAACCCAACTATTGCCACGGGGAAGTCATCCCCGGTTTCTGCCGCCACCTGCTCGACATGGGATACCGCGTTGATGTCCTGATGCATCACAGCCTGGCCAGGCAATCGCCCCTGTGTTGTTTCAAGGAAGGCGATATCCATATTTTCACGGCCATGTGCACTTCATGGAAGCGCCTGGCCAAAGCGCGCGTCCTCACCCGGTACGAAGCCATCCTGATATCAACATCCGCCTTTTATGACATTCCGGGCTGGGCAAGTTTCCTTCATATGACGGGGCTTGACAAATTCGCCAATCTTCTGGCCGTCGAACATGAATTAAAGGACATCCCCCGGTTCGGGGAAGAAGAACTTGACCGCCAGGGACGGCTGCTGACGCTGGGCTCCTTTCCCAGGGGCATGATGGTTAATCCGCACTTTTTCGGGGAAATCCCGCCTGCGCCCCGGAACAGCGAACCCGTGTTCATCACCGTAGGTTCCCTCTCCTCACAGCGGAAAAACCACGAACTCCTGGTTGAGGCGCTGGAAACCGTCTGCAATGAAGGGTACAGGAACTTTTCCGTCATCATCGTGGGGGAAGGAGAGCTGGGAAAAATCCCCGGCCATCTGCGCCCCTTCCTGCATGTGGCCGGAAAGCTCGACTTCCCCGCCATGTACGAGGCCATGAGGCGGGCGGACTATTTCCTGCCCCTGCTTGATCCCGGCAATCCGGCGCATAACCGCTACATTACCACCGGCGTCACCGGTTCCGCCCAGCTTGTTTACGGATTCGCGAAAATCCCGGTTATCCATGAGAAATTCGCTTCCTTCTACGGCTTCAACGACAGGAACGCACTCCTTTACAGGGAAGAAACGCTTGGCGGCGCCATGCTCCGCGCCATCAGGCAGACGGAAGAGGAATACGCAGAAATGCAGCAGGCGCTTCTCCAACTGGGCAGGGATATTGACAGGGAATCCCGTTCCAATCTGGAGCGGGCCCTTGCCGCATGCTCCCCCTCCGAACCTCAACAGGCCCGCCCATGACCCGAACCCGCCCGCCACAGCCCCAGGTTTCCGTCATCGTTCCCGTTTACAATCAGGAACAATATCTTGAAGAGTGCATCAGCAGCATCCGCCGGCAAACCCTTGCGGAGTGGGAATGCATCATCGTCAACGACGGGTCCTCCGACTCGTCAGGGGAAATCGCCCGGCGCTTTTCAGAGGAGGACTCAAGAATCCGCTGCTTCGAACAGGAAAACAGGGGCGTTTCCTCCGCCCGCAATCTGGGCATGCGGCACGCTTCCGGGCGCTATTTGTGTTTTGTTGACGGTGACGATTTCATCGACGCGGCCTTTCTCAAACATCTTCTGGACGCCTCGGACCGCGGAGCAAGCGATTTGACCGTAGCGGGAAAGCTGTTCTGCGACAGGTTTCCGCCGGACAAAATCCCCGCCCTGCCCACCTGCGGCATATTTCTGCGCCGGGAGTTCCCCTTGAAAAACAATCTGGAATTCCCGGAAGGCATTCACCCCTGTGAAGACGGCCTCTTCTCGCATTTCGTGCTCGCGCTGACAGAAAAAATTTCCTTCTGTCCGGAGGCCGTTTACCATTACCGCCAGCATGAACAGGGCAACCACCACCAGATACGGAAAAGAACCGCCGACATCCTGCCCATGATCCCCCGGTGGCTTTCCCTGATTGAAGAGTTTTATGAACAACGCCATCTCTGGAAAAGAAAAGCCGGCCATCTCGTCCGCTTTATTGAGCATGAACCATTTGAACTGAGGCTGCTTGGCATGCCTTTCTCCCCGCCGGAGCAGGAAATACTTTACAGCATCATCCGGGACTTCCTGACCGCCCATTGCACGGCCGCCGAATGCCGGAGGGCCTCCCTGCATCTTCCTTTCCGCCTGTTGTTGAAATCCTCCGGCTTTTCAGACTTCGGAAGAAGGCTCCGGAGGGCCGGCAAAAACACCGGAATCCGCCGGAAGCTCCTCCATTTCTGCCCTGTCCCCTCATGGAGGAGGAATGGCCGGGCACAGCTGCGGCAAGTACGCGAACAGCTGGAGGAAATACGCAGGAATATCACGTTTTAACCCCTTCCCCTGCTTGAACATGGCAAAAGGAAAAATAATAGTCATGCGTCTTTTCGGAGGGCTGGGAAACCAGCTGTTCCAATACGCCTTCCTCTTCGCGCTCTCCCGGCAAGGGGGAAAAGCAAGACTGGAAACCTCATCATATGAACATGATGATAAGAGGGTCTGCGAACTCCATCACTTCCGGGTTTCCCTTCCCATTGAAGGAGGCCCTCCCCCCTGGGCTTTCCGCAAGTCCCGTATTCCCGCCTGCCTGCGTTCCCTGTTCGCCGCTCCCAAATATCCTCATTTCCGGGAGGAAAAACGGCACGGGTTCGATCCCGGTCTCGCAGATCCTCCCCGCCGCCATACCTATTTCAAGGGATATTTTCAGACGGAACAATACTTCCTCCACTGCCGGGAACAGCTTTGCAGGGAATTCCGTCTGAAAACTCCCCTGACTCCGGAAAACGCCCGCATTCTTGAAGATATCCGTTCATGCTGCTCCATTTCCCTGCACATCCGCAGAACGGATTACCTCTCCAACCCCTACCTTTCTCCGCCGCCTCTGGAATACTACCTCCGGAGTATGGCTGAAATGGAAGGAAGGCTGCGGGCGGCAGGCGCTCCGCAGGAATCCCTGCGTTACTTCATCTTTTCGGACGACATAGAATGGGCCCGGCAAAACCTGAGGCCCGCCCTGCCCCATGTCCATGTGGATATCAATGACGGCGGCACCGGCTACTTCGATCTGGAACTGATGCGAAACTGCCGCCACCACATCATCGCCAACAGCACTTTCTCCTGGTGGGCGGCCTGGCTCAACGAACACGCGGGGAAAATCGTCATCGCGCCGCGCATCTGGTTCAACAGGGAGGAAGGCGACCGGTACCATACGGATGACGCACTCATCCCCGGCTCATGGCTCCGGATATAACCCCGTTTCCTATACAGCAGACCATGCCCTCTCCCCTCGTTTCCGTCATCGTCCCCATCTACAACATGGAGTCCCTTCTTCCGCGCTGTCTGGACAGCCTGGCGGCACAAACCCTCCGCGACCTGGAAATCATCTGCGTGGACGACGGTTCAACCGACGGATCCGGAGGCATCGTCCGGAAATATGCTTCCGGAGACAGTCGTTTCCGCCTGATTACACAGGAAAATTCCGGCAGGGCGGAAGCCCGTAACGCGGGAATCAGGGCAGCTGCGGCGCCTTACCTGGGTTTTGCGGATCCGGATGACTACGTTGAGCCGGACATGTACGAACGGCTCTACCGGCTCGCGGAAGAAAGCGGGGCGGACATGGTCCAATGTTCCTATTCCCCCTTCCTTCCGGCTGAAAGCGGAGAATCGCGCGGAATGGCTGAGGAAAAACTCCTTCATATTGAAAACACCGCCTGCGACGGCGTCTTTACGGAGAAAGGAGAAATATTCAGGCTCTTTCTGGAAGACAGGATCACCGGCGTCGTCTGGAGCAAATTGTTCAGGCGGATACTCCCCGGCTGTTCCGCCCCCCTGGAAGTCCGCCTGCCTTCTTCCTTCACCAGCGGAGAAGACACCCTTTACGTTTCCCGGGCCATCGCCCGCTGCCGCAGCGTCGCCCTCACCTCTGAAAAACTCTACCACTACGGGCTGGGCGGTCCCCAATCCGTTTCTTCTCGCAACCGGAAAGCGGAAACCCGGCCCGCAAGTTATTACGCCGTATTCGAGATGCTCACCAGGGAAAAACTCCGGGAAGGGGTCCTGGGCAGCAACCGCACGGCCTACATGAATTATATTGTCCCCCTGCTTTTTCCGGACAATGAAATGCCGGCCGGGCGGCTCAGGCATTGGGCGGAACTCTGGCGGGAGGCGGACATCACTTCCGAACACGTTTGCGGGATGCCCAGGGAACAGAGGGCTTATCTTGAGGCCGCCCTGGCCGGACGGTGGATTTACCTGCGCCTCCTTCAATGCTTCTGGAAGTTCAAGACCGCCAGAAGGAAAATGTTCCGGCTGAGGTTTTCCAAAAACGGAATAGACACGCTCCAAATCCTCGGATACACTCTTTATTCTGCAAAGAAGCTCCCCCGATCATCCCTGTAACTGCTGTTTTTCCCGTGTTCATCTATTCCTACCAGCAACACGACCACCTCCTGCCCGGCAATGACAGAATGCTGGTGATCGGCAGTTCCGCTCTGGCAAAAAACCATGGCCATCTGAAATCGTCCCGACTGGCTGTCGACACGCTCATCTTCAATTTCCCGCTCAACCATCCCCGCCTGTGGCGGCAAATGGAACACAGCCTTTCCGGCGCCCGCTACAGCATCATTCTTTTCATGTGGCCGCCCCTGCATCTTTCCCCGGCCAACGGCAGGCTCATGGAAAAGCCCCCGGAAGGGGGCGGGCCCATGGAAAGCGCCGAAGATATGCTTTGCAGACTTTTCGCCTTTCTGCGGAAACAGACGCGCCGCCTGATCCTCCTGTCATCCCCGCCCTCCGACTACGGCAGCGCCCGGCATCCCTACGCGGAGGAACCGGGCGCCCTTGAAGCCTGGAACGCCCTTCTTCGCACGCTGGCAGGCAAGCTGAACCTTCCATTCATTGACTTTTGCGGCGATATGCTGCAATGCCGCCCCCTGCCCGGCTCCGGGGAAAAAGATTTTCCGGAAGCTTACCGGAATCTGGGAAAACAGGTCCTCCACCGGCTGCCTTTCGGCCAAACGTGGGTGAGAAGGCGTTCCGGGAAAATACACCGCCTGCTGGAGAAAAGAAGAAAACGCCGGAAGGAACGCATGCTTGCCCGCTGGAGGACATTGGCGGCCCCTCCCCATTACCGTGAGGAAACCGACTGGATTACGGCCATTCATTCAGAAAAAGGGCAGGCGCGCATACTGCTCATTGGCGGTTCCGTCATGCGGCATTTGTGGCGGCCCCTTGCCTCAGAACTTCAGGAAGACATTGACTTGTTCTCCTCCACGCTGATTCCCGGAGATCCGGACTATCTCCCCACCCTTGCAGGATATTTTCCCTCCGCCGGATACGAAGCCGTCATTGTTTCCTTCGGTTCCCACGTCACCAATAAAGTCTCCGCCATTTCCGTGGATGACTTCCGCAAAAATTACATGGCATTCGTCTCCCAGCTCAGCAAGCGCTGCCGTTTCCTCATCCTGGCAACCAGTACGTCCATCATGGATGGGCCGGACGGCACGCTGAATGAAGAAAAAGAGAAAATCATCACCGCCTTTAATGCCATTGTCCGTGAGGCGGCATCTTCCCTGCCCGGCGCGGTTCTTTCAGACCACCATGACTTCATGCAGGGGCGCAGATATATAGATCCCTTCCATTTCTCCCCTCCGGACCGCGCGTACCAGGCAGGGAAAACAGCCGGACTGCTCCTGCCCCTTCTCTCCGCCCGGCAGGAACCGCCAAAGGAACAGGAATGCCCGCAAAGCCGCCCCGAACCATGAAACGGACAAATGAACGAAAACCGCCAAATTATTTTCCATGCGGGGAAAAACGGTTACCCCCCGCAAAAATCCCGGCCCCGGCATTTAAAGACTTCAGATTCTCCCTTCTTCAAATAACAGACATCCCTTTTCCGGCCTGAACGGAGCCTCCATGCTCTTTCCCTCCTCGGCCTATTCCTTCCCGCAGCCCCTTCTTCAAGACCCTTCCCATGAAATTCCCCGATGCCATGACAACCCCGCCCGTTCCCGCATCCCCGGAGAAATCACGCATCCCCGTCATGTTTTCCGCCACCGGCGGCTGGGGCCTGCCCCTGGGCGTAGCCATTCACACCCTTTGCCTTCACGCCAGTTCCGGACGCTTTTATGACATTCACATCGTTCACGACGGAATGGACGCGCGAATAATACAGGAGCTGAACCAGGTTGCCGCCCCCTTTCCGCAGGTTTCCCTTTCTTTCCTGCAACTTCCGGAAGAATTCCGCCATCTCTTTCAAAACGGCAACAAGGACCGCTACTCCCCCCTTGCGTATGCCCGCCTGATGGCCGGCAGCCTGTTCCCGCAGTACGGCAGGATCGTTTATCTGGACGCAGATGTCCTGCTGGCCGGAGACGTAGCCGAACTGTATTTTTCCGATTTGCGGGGAGCTTCCGTAGCGGCGGCCGGAGACGGCCTGGCCCTCTGGAGCATTGAAAAAGGAACGATGCACCCCCATCTGGAATATATGGGCAACTACCTTTCCTTCCCCCTTTCCTACTGCAATTCCGGCGTCCTGGTGCTGGATCTGGACCAGATGCGCCGCCGCAACCTGGAACACCGGCTGCTCCAATGGCTCCGGAGCCGCCCGGACCCCTTCCCCTATCCGGACCAGGACATCTTAAATATCGCCCTGCACGGAGACATGACGCCGCTGCCTCCGGAATGGAACTTCCAATTCCTGTCCTGGACCTGGGATGAAGAAAGAACGCGGCTCCTGCGCGGAACCGAATTTGAAAACGTTCCGTCCATATCCTGCGGGCGTTCATGGAAACTGCTGCACATGGTAGGCCCGGAAAAACCATGGCGGCTCCCTGACACCCCCGGAACCATGGGGCAGTTCCACTGGATCCTGTACTCCTTTTTCTGGTGGCCGGAAGCAAAGAGGCTTCCCGCGTTCCGGGAGGAACTGGATGCGATTTCCCAGGGGCTGGCCCCGCTCCTCCAGCGCCATATCCGCGGCCAGCAATGGAAACTGTTCTTCTCCCGGGGCCATATTTTCCGGAAACGCCGGGACAAAATCAGGTGGCTGAAAAAATTGCTGTCCATTCTTGACGGCAGAAAACCGTAACCGGCTTCCCCCCTCTCCGGGAAACATGGGCAGCCTCCGCAGACGGCCGGAAAACCGGCGTACCCCGGAGACTGTTCCCGGCGGACCTTCAAACGCCCGTGACGAGCGCCTTTAATGCGGCGTGTGCGGTTCCAGCATCTGCTGGCGTTCCCGTTCCTTGTCCTTGGCCAGGCGGCGCGCCTCCTTGGTCAGGTACTGCTGCAAACGGAAGGCTTTCTGACCCTTTTTCCGGACGACATGTTCGGAAGTGCCGTCCGGCAGAATATTGCAGGCCTGGACATTGTCCCTGAAGCAGGCGTCCAGAATGGATTTCAGGCGGCGCGCCAGCTTCCCGTTGGTGACGGGCACCATAAGCTCCACCCTTTTATCCAGATTCCGGGTCATCCAGTCCGCACTGGCGATAAAAAGCTGGTGGTTGCCGCCGTGGTGGAAAAAGAAAATGCGCGCGTGCTCCAGATACCTGTCCACGATACTGACCACGCGGATTACCTTGCCGTTGGGCCGGGGGCCCGTTTTCAGGCAGCAAATGCCGCGCACGTTCAGTTCAATGTCCACCCCGGCGTCCGCGGCCCTGTACAGGGCATCAATGATTTCCACGTCCTGGAGGCTGTTCATTTTGGCGGAAATGCGGGCGGGTTCCCCCTGCCGCGCGCGTTCCGCTTCCCCTTCAATAAGTTCAATAAGGCGCGCCTTCATCAACACCGGGGAGGGATACAGCTTGCGGAAGCGCATGAGCTTGGTGCGCCCCGTCACGGAATTGAAGAACTGGGAAGCGTCCGCTCCCAGCTGGTCGTCGCAGGTAAGGTAGGAAATATCCGTGTAAATCTTGGCAGTGGTCTCATTGTAGTTCCCCGTGCCGAAATGGCAGTAACGCCGCAGCATGCCCTGTTCCCGGCGCACCACCAGGCAAATCTTGGCATGGGTCTTCAACCCCTTGACGCCGTAAACAACCTGCACGCCGGAACGCTGAAGCTCCTCCGCCTTTTCCAGATTGCGGGCTTCGTCAAAACGGGCTTTCAGCTCCACCAGCGCCGTCACCTGCTTGCCGCTCTCCGCCGCTTTTTTCAGGGCGGCCACGATGCGGGAGTTCCTGGCGGTACGGTACAGCACCTGCTTGATGGCGATGACGTCCGGATCTTCCGCTGCCTCCTCCACCAGGCGCAGGACGGGTTCAAAACTTTCATAGGGATGATTGAGCAGAATGTCCCCGCCGGCAATGTTTTCAAAAATGCTGACGGCCGGATTCACGGAAGGGGACGGCTGCGGGGACCACTGCTCCACCTTCAACTGGTCATTGCCGGGGGCAAAAGCCATTTCCATGAAGTCGGAAAGCATCAGGGGACCCTTGAGGTCATAAGTCTCCTCCTTCCCGGCGCCTACAATCCGCATGATCTTGTCATGCAGGGGGGCGGGCGCGGAGGACTCTACTTCCAGCCTCACGCATTCGGAAAATTTCCGGGCTACGAGCACTTCCTCCATCTCATCCGCCAGGTCCAGGGCGTCTTCCTCCTGCACGGCAATGTCCCCATTGCGCGTGACGCGGAACACCGCTGCGGAAAGAACGGTCTCACCGGGAAAAACGGTGCCGATGCACTCCCGGACCAGGTCCTCCAGCATCACGTAGCGCTCCGCCTCCGCGGAAGGGACGGGAACGCGCCGCGGCAGGCCGTCCGGAAGGGCCACCACGGCGGAGCGCACCTCCCCGGTCTCATTGTCGCGCAGTTCCACGCCCATCAGCAGCTTGAGGGATGGCAGCGCGGGAGCTTCCGGAGCATCCATGTCCAGCGGCGTCAGAAGCGGGAATATCTGGTTGTTGAAATACTGCTCCAGCGTCAATTTCTGGGAAGTGCTGAGGTCCTCCATCGCCAGGGGATTGATGCCGTTGATTTCCATCCACGGCAGAATTTCCTCATGGAACAGGCGGTATTGGTCCTCAATCATGCGGCCCACGCGGGAGCGGATAGCTTTCAACTGGCGGGTGGGCGTCAGCCCGGAAATATCCTTCACGCGGGAACCGGAATGCCGCAGCATCTGAAGGCCGCCCACGCGCACCATGAAAAACTCATCCAGGTTGGAGGCGGTAATAGCCAGAAACTTCAGGCGTTCCAGGAGGGGAAGATCCGTTCTTACGGCCTGGTCCAGCACACGCTGGTTGAATTCCAGCCAGGAAAGTTCTCTGTTGATATATTCGTCAGACATGGGAAAAATGGAAAATGGAAGTTTTTTAAATCAGCCTACCGCTGGGGCGCCAGCACGACGTCATAACCGAAGATATCCGCAAACAGGTCGCCCTTCAGCCGCAGGGCCAGGTCTTCCACGGCGGTTTCACGCACACCCTGAAGCTCCAGCTCCAGCATGCGCCCGCGGATGTGCGCCCGGACGCCGTTCACGCGTTGGGCATGGCCGCGTTCCAGGGCATCCGCCACGCGCAGGATGGCGGCCATCTTGGCTACGCGCATGCGGTCCCTCAGTTCCAGCTCCCCGTACATGGGATCGGAGTTGGCGGGAACCTCATGCCGGTGGTAGCGGGCCAGCAGGGCGATCGTTTCCACATCATCCCGGGAAAGGCCGAAGATTTCACTGTTGAGAATGATATACTGGGAATGGAGCTGGTGATTCTGCTGGTTGATGAAAGAGCCAACCTCATGCAGAATGGAGGCCACTTCCAGCAGCAGCCGGTCATGTTCGGAAAGGCGGTGCAGGTCCTGAAGCTGGTCAAACATTTCCATGCACAGGCGCGCCACATGCTCGCGGTGCCCTTTGTCCGCCTTGTACCTGTCCGCCAGAATCCCGGCGAAATGGAGAACCTCCGCCTCCAGATCCCCCGGATGCTGTTCCGCACGTATCAGGCTGCTTGAAAACTCCTCGTCATAACCGCTCGCGGGAATGATGACGTCATCCAGGTTCAGGCTGCGGGCAATCATTTCCGTCATCAAAACGGCGGGCAGCAGGGAGTCCACCCCGGCAAAATCCGCACCGTAAACATTCATGCGCTGTTCCAGAGTGGTGCGGGACATCCGCTCCGCCTCCGCCGCCAGGGAGGAACACGCCACCTTGCCTTCCGGCGTGGGGGCCAGGCGGTCCCGGAGCTGCTGCATTTCCTGGCCGATGACGATAAGGCCCGCCAGGCCCTTCACGCCCCCGTAATCCAGGCAAATCTGGTCCACCTGCCCGCGCATGTGCTCCCGCAGAATGGAAAGCTCCGCCACATCGTCTCCGTACTCGATTTCCCCGACGGCCTCCCCCGTGCGGTGCGTTCCCAGCCTGTAGCAGGAATAACGCACGATGCGCCCCTTCTGGAACAGAAGCACGCGGGTATTGCCCGGCCCCGTATGGACCACAAGCACCTTTTTCTTGCTGAATCCCGGATACTGGGCCAGAGCCTCCTGCACCTTCACGTAAATGAGGCGCGTCATCTTGCCGTCGTCAATGCGGCGCCCCCGCAAGCCGTGGGCCACGTGCATGCGGTTCACGAACACGTCCACATTATCCGCCTCGGAAATGATGTTGGAAATCATGAACCGGACGGAAAGCTTGCTGCCGGCTCCGTATTCCTTGAGAATCTCCAGATAGTCGCCGATGATTTGCACGCAGCGGTCCATGGTATGCCGGGAAATGCGGTGGAACCGGAAAATGTCACGCGCCATCGGAACGGGCTGCTGAAGGAAATCCAGCAGGCGAATCCTGTCCCGGACAGCCTCAGCCACCATCAGGCTCATGGAGCTCGGGCCCAGATAGATCACCGCCTGAGTTGATAATTCCGAATCCTGAACCTGCTCGCCTTGAATCATTGCCATACCATGTATTGTTTCCCGGCCGTGGAGCAAGAACGGCAACGTGACAAAAAAGCCGCCTCCGCCCCTTCCAGCAAAGGAAAGAATAAAGAATTTGCCTTTTGACGGCAAGAGATAAGCGCGGCTCCCTTCCCGTCCCGGCGGAACGGCTCTTCAAGACGGCTATTTCCCATAGGCCCCCAGCAGGGGAACCAGCCGCGGGGCAAATCTTTTCATGCAGAAAAAAAGCCCCGCCAGCACGGCGAAAATGACCGGAACCAGAAAGAGCCAAAGCATGTCCCAGGCCGCCCCCTTCCATGTAATCCAGCCGCTTTCACGCAGCAGGATGATGACGATGTAATGCGTTCCGAAAATGAAAAAACATGCCGGAGCCAGCCCCGCCACCCACCTGGCCGCGCGCGGGAACCATTCCGTGAACAGAATGGCCAGGGACATCAGCCCCAGCATGCCCAGGGCGATGAGCATGGAGTTGTGCTGGTCCCGGTGGCCTGCCAGCCACCAGGTAAGCGCAAGCGTGGCGACCAGGAAGGGCACCGCGTACCGGCGCACGGATTCCGTCAGGAACGGGAGGGAATACCGGGAAACATACATTCCCAGCAGAAAAAAACCCAGGCTGTTGGCGATGGGATAATCATGATCCGCCAGATCCAGCGCAAAATAGTTCAGGGACAGCATGACCATGCCCGCCCAGAGCAGATAGTCCCCCAAACGGTAAAGAAGGGGGGCCGCAGCGGTATAGATGATGATATCGCGCAGAAACCACATGGGAGCGTCCACCGGATGCCCGGCAATGCCCAGGCAGCGGCCGAACGCCGCGAGAGCAGGCCAGAACCCGGCTCCCTTTTCCCCTCCCAGCCATTCATACATAGGCCGGTAGGACGCGTAATATTCGTGCAGGGGGGACCAGCCGATCAGAACGGCCGCAGCCAGTCCCCACACCAGGTACGGACGAAGAAGAAACCAGCTCCGCCGCCAGAGGAAAAGGCTCCCGCCATCCAGAGGGCCAAAAGACCCTCTTCCCACAAAATAGCCCGCCGCCAGCAGAAAAAAGGGCGTGCGCGCCGCCAGGAACTCCGCCCATATCCACCGGTACAGCTCCGCCGAATAGAAAGCCATGTGATTCGCAATAATCAGGATGCAGGCGGCCACGCGGGCCACATCCACCCACACCATCCGGCGGGCGGCGGTCTTCTCCAGAATCACGGGAACGGAGGCTTCCGGCGGCGTCATTCCCTGGAGAGGCTGAAGTTACAAAGGAGCAATGCCGAGCTGCTCCGGCAACGCGATGCGGGGGCGGTCCGTCACAATCAGGGGCGCGCCGTCCGTTACGATAACCGTGTGCTCAAAGTGGGCGGAAGGTTTGCCGTCCGCCGTGACGACCGTCCAGCCGTCATCCAGAATTTTAACGGAAGGCCTGCCCGCATTCACCATTGGCTCAATGGCCAGGGCCATCCCCTTTTTCAGACGCGGAAGCTTGTAATGGGGGCGGTAATTGGGAATCTGGGGTTCTTCATGCAGGTGGCGGCCTATGCCGTGCCCCACAAAATCCCGAACCACAGTAAAACCGCGGGGACGCACGAAGCCCTCCACCGCCGCGCAGACGTCCGCCAGCAAGGCGCCCGGCCTTACCAGTTCAATGGCGCGGAACAGGGATTCCTCCGTCACGGCCAGCAGCCGCAGTTTTTCCGGATCCACCATGCCCACCGGAACGGTCATGGCGTTGTCTCCATGCCAGCCGTCCACAATGGCGCCCACGTCCAGGCTCACAATGTCCCCGTTCTGGATGCGGCGGGGGCCGCCGCTGCCGTGCACCACCTCTTCATTGATGGAAATGCAGAGCTGGCCGGGAAACCCGCGGTACCGGTAAAAGGAATTGCCTACCTTGTGCTTTTTAAAAATTTCACGCGCGATATCATCTATTTCCCGCGTGGTGCGTCCCACCTGGACTTCGGCCCCGATCTCCATCAAGATTTCTGCCGTTACAGCCCCGGCTTTCTGCATCTTGGCTACCTCGCCGGGAGACTTGATGTGGATTCGTTCTGCCATGGGATTTATTCTTTCTATTGCCGGTACTCTTCCAGCTTGCGGGCCAGATCCCGGGAAACATCGGCAGGTTCCCGTTCTTCGGACACCGTCATTTTAACGACCAGGCCGCGGGCCTCGTAGTACCTGGCTACGGGCAGCGTCATGGCTTCAAAATCCTTCCAGCGGCGGGCGAAAGCTTCCATGTTGTCATCCTTGCGGGAAACCATTTTCCCTCCGCACTTGGAACATTCCTCTTCCGGCGTCTGCACCACGTAACCGCATGTGGAACATTCCCGGCGGCGCATGATGCGCTGTTCAATGAGTTCCCTGGACACATCCATCCAGACGACTACATCCACGGAAGTTCCCCGCTGGTTTAGAAAATGGTCCAGCGCTTCCGCCTGCGCAACCGTGCGGGGATAGCCGTCCAGCAGCCACGCGCCATGGTCCATCTCCGACAGCCAGCCGCGCACCATGTCGTTGACAATTTCGTCCGGAACCAGCATGGCCCTGTCCATATAGCTCAAGGCTTTCCGGCCCAGTTCCGTGCAGGATTCCACTTCCCTCCGCAACAGGGAGCCGGTGCTCAGGGAGTGGAGGCCGAAGGTATCAGCCAAAAACCGGCCCTGGGTCCCTTTGCCGGATGCGGGAGCCCCAACCAGAATGAAATGCTTGAGTTCCTTCATATCTTTACTTTCAGTAAAAAAGGGGGAGGCTTACTGCATGGCGTTGTAGGCGATGGCTCCGGCCAGCACAAGCAGGGCGATAACAATCCACATGACGGTAACGGTGCGGCTGCCCGCGGCGGCGCCGGTACCCTGGAGATGCCCGTATTTGCCCTTGAGCTTGCCTTTTTTCAGGAAGCCGTCGTAATTGCGGGAAAGAAGGGTCGTTTCCACCTGGCGCATCATGTCAAGCAGTACGCCCACCAGAATGAGAAGGCTGGTGCCTCCGAAGAACTGGGTAACCAGGTAGGGGATATTGCCCCCGATATTCAGTAGGGAAGGCAGGAAGTAAATGAGGGTCAGGAATGCGGACCCGGCAAAGGTCAGCCTTTGCATGGTCTGGTCCAGGAAGAGGGCGGTGGGGGGGCCGGGACGGATGCCGGGAATATAGCCGCCGTTGCGCTTCAGGTCTTCCGCGATCTGGGAGGGCTGGAACATGGTCGCCACCCAGAAGTAGGAGAAGAAGAAAATCATGAGGCCGGAAATAATGTAATAGCCGGAAGAAGCGGGATTCAGCCAGTCATTCATCTTGGTCGCGATCCACTGCAGCGTAGTGTTGTAGTGGGCGATCTGGGAGAAGAGAACCTGCGGAAGGGAGAGGATGGCCGTAGCGAAAATGACGGGCATCACGCCAGAGTAATTAAGCTTGAGAGGCAGGTACTGCGTGGCACCGTTGAACATTTTATTGCCCATGACCCGCTTGGCGTACTGCACGGGAATGCGCCGCTGGGCCTGCGTCACCGTCACGACGAGCGCCACCACGACAATCAGGAAGGCAATCAGGGCCACGAGCAGCATGGCTCCCATGGGGACAACCGCGCCGTCCTTGTACACCAGGGTTTTCCAGGCCAGGGTAACTGCACCCGGAAGGGCGTGAATAATGTTGACGGAAATGATGAGGGAAACGCCGTTGCCGACGCCGCGTTCCGTAATCTGGTCGCCTATCCACATCAGGAACATGGTGCCCGCCACCATAATGAGCACCGTCATGAGGGCGAACTGGATGCCGGGGTCAATGACAAGCTGGCAGTCCGCGGGAATGTTGAGACCCACGGCCTGCAGGCGTTCCGGGTGTTCCAGCGTGCCGACCAGGAACCAGCCCTGCACAAGGGCAATGACGATGGCGATGGCACGCGTCCACTTGGTCATTTTCTGGCGGCCGCCTTCTTCCCGCACCATCTTGGCCCACTGAGGAACCACCGCGGAAAGGAGCTGGGTCATGATGGAAGCGGAAATGTAGGGCATGATGCCCAGAGCAAAAATGCCGCACTGCTGGAGGCCGCCGCCGGAGAAAATGGTCAGCACGGTAGCCAGACCCGCTCCGGGACCGCTGGCGTTCGCGGAGGCTTCAATCACTTTCTGCAGCTCCATGACGTCAATGCCCGGCAGGGGAATCTGTACCCCCAGGCGGACGACGACAATCATCGCCAGTGTGAACAAAATCCGGCGCCTGAGCTCCGGTACTTTCATGGAGTTTGCAAATGCGGATATCATGGTCCTGTAATATAAAAGTTGGCGCGCAGCTTGGCTTGCATGTCGCGGCGGTTTGCACCCGGGGCATCCATGGGAACCGCAACAGTAAACACAATGATGCGAACCGGGTCAAGCTGCATGACCCGGTTCGCCAAATGTGATTAGGCTTCGCTAAGCACGGTGACGGTGCCACCGGCCTGGGTCACCTTCTCGCGGGCGCTGGCGCTCACGAAGTCCACGACTACGTTCAGGTTCTTGGTCAGGGTGCCGTTGCCAAGAAGCTTCACGGCATCGCAGGGACCTTGGACGAGCTTGGCCGCACGCAGGGTGTTTTCATCAACCGTAGCACCGGCTTCAAACACGCGTTCAAGCTGGGAGAGGTTGACGATAAGGATTTTATCCTGGAAGCGGGTGTTGTTGAACCCCTTCTTGGGCAGACGGCGGTGAAGGGGCATCTGGCCGCCTTCAAAACCCGGCCGGATCGTGCCGCCGGAACGGGCCTTCTGGCCTTTGTTGCCTTTGCCGCAGGTCTTGCCGAGACCGGAGCTTTCCCCGTTGCCGAGGCGCTTCTTGCGGTGCTTGGCTCCGGGATTGGGCTTAATCGTATGAAGCTGTAACATGTTATTTACAATGGTTGGATTTCTTGGAGGCGGCGGCGCCGGGCTGCCGCCTCCGGATCAGATTAGATGGCCTTTTCCTTCTTCTTGCCGCGGTCGGCAAGAACCTGGTCGCTCGTGCGCAGGGAAGCGAGAGCCTGCAGGGTAGCCTTCACTACGTTGGCGTGGTTGGAGGAACCGAGGGATTTGGCAACAATGTCACGCACGCCCGCTGCTTCCAGCACGGCACGGATGGTGTTGCCGGCAATCAGGCCGGTACCGGGGGAGGCGGGCTTCAGGAGCACCTTGCCGCCGCCGAATTCGGAGTAGACTTCATGCGGAATCGTGCCGTTGGCGATGGAGACCGGGCGAAGCTGGCGCTTGGCGGCTTCCGTAGCCTTGCGGATGGCGTCTGCCACTTCATTGGCCTTGCCGAAGCCGAAGCCTACGCGGCCTTCCATGTCTCCGCTCACGACGAGGGCGGAGAAGGAGAAGCGGCGGCCGCCCTTGACGACCTTGGTAACGCGGTTGACGGCAACGAGCTTCTCTTTGAATTCGCTGACCTGTTCGTAGCGTTGCATGCGTGTGTCCTCCCTCTCTTAGAAATCAAGTCCGGCTTCACGGGCGCCGGCGGCCAATTCCGCCACACGGCCGGCATACACATAGCCACCGCGGTCAAAAAACACGGCCTTAATGCCGGACTGGACAGCACGCTCGCCCAGGAGCTTGCCAACCAGCTTGGACGCGCCCTTCTTATCGACCTCGTCCAGCTGGCCCTTCATGGCAGGGTCCATGGTGGACGCGCTGACCAGGGGCACGCCCTTGGTGTCGTCGATGATCTGGGCAACCATGTGACGGTTGGAACGGGTAACCACCAGACGCGGAAGCTCCGGGGTACCGCTGATGTGCTTGCGCAGACGAGCGTGACGGCGCTTAAGCGCGACCTTCTTGCCCTTACCGAGAATCTGGACGCTCATTACTTACCAGCCTTTCCAGCCTTGCGCAGAATGTGCTCATCCGCGTACTTGATGCCCTTGCCCTTGTAGGGTTCCGGAGCACGAAGCTTACGAATGTTAGCGGCGCACTGGCCAACAGCCTGCTTGTCGATGCCCTTGACGATCACCTGGTTCGGGTTCGGCAGTTCGAATTCGATGCCTGCCGGCGGCTCGACGGTGATGGTGTGGGAATAGCCGAGGGAGAACTCAATGCCCTTGCCCTTCATCTGGGCGCGGTAACCGGTACCGACGATCTCCAGAGTCTTGGCATAACCCTCGTGCACGCCCTTGACCATGCCCGCCACGATGGAGCGAGCCAGGCCGTGCTTTGCACGGGTCGGACGCAGGTCATCAGCCGGGGTGAGGACAACTTCGTTGCCTTCGACCACTGCGGTGATGCCTTCAGGAATCTCGTAGGAGTCAGTGCCCTTAGCGCCCTTGGCGGTAAAGGACTGACCGTCGATCTTGACTTCCACGCCAGCCGGAATGGTGACGGGGAGCTTACCAATATGCGATGCCATGTTTCAGCTCTCCTTTCTCACCAAACGAAAGCGACGATCTCGCCGCCGATGCCTCGGTCGAGGCATTCCTTCTGGGTCAGCAGTCCCGAGCTAGTCGAGATGATTGCGATGCCAAGGCCACCGAGCGGCATCGGCAGAGCATCGGACTTTGCGTAACGACGCAGGCCCGGCTTGGAGATGCGCTTGATGCCCTGGATGGAACGCTCGCCGTTCGGACCGTACTTGAGGGTGACCTCAAGAGTCTGGCCAACCTTGGCTTCCTTGGCGGTGAAGTCCTTGATGTAGCCTTCACGCTTCAGAATCTCAGCGATGTTCGCCT
>ERZ779885.1898-NODE-1898-length-20272-cov-4.852352_pt1 | contig 20272 bp, 19 predicted proteins | sample MGYA00511554_ERZ779885 | MGnify/ENA primary metagenome ERZ779885 (study PRJEB29588, sample SAMEA2160998) | human gut metagenome | biome: human gut; feature: human-associated habitat; material: faeces | place: Denmark | collected 2008/2010 ... | reverse complement strand
CGCGCTTGGGCAGTCGCTGTCCTGGTCCGAGGAGGTTACCCGTTTTCTCTTTATCTGGAGCGGTTTTTTAAGCGTCAGCTATTGCAGCAAAAAGTGCCTGTCTATCAAGATCGAACAGTTCGTCGCTGCCTTTCCACGCAGAGGTAAGGCTCTTTTTAAGGTTGTCAACCACACCTTTGAGCTGATTTTTTTCCTCTATATGATCCCATTTGCATACTCTTACATGATGTCCGCCATTCACAGCGGACAGTTATCCCCCGCCTGCGGGATTCCGATGTACTATATTCAGGCAGCGCCGTTTGTTTCCTTTCTTCTGGTAACATTCCGCATTCTGCAGCGCTGGATCATCGAATTTAAGGTTGCCCGCGGCGAAGATGTCTACGATCCGGCCCACCCGGAGCGCAATACACCGGAATCCTTTATCCATGCAAATGCAGATATGCCGGACAAGGAATCCAATGAAATCGAATCTCTCATCAAGGCAAATACACCATCTGGAAAGGAGGAACACTGATGCCTGCTGCTCTCTTATTTGTTATCTTTGTCGTGCTGCTTGTCATCGCGATCCCGGTATCGATCACGCTCGGTATCGCCTCGGTTCTCCCTTCCGTTTTTGACCCGTCCTTCACGGTCGGCGCTAAGTATCTGATCCGCGCCATGTTCGGCGGACTGGATTCTTTTCCCCTGCTCGCCGTGCCGATGTTCGTCTTATCCGGCATCATCATGGCAAAGGGCGGTATTTCCAAGAAGCTGTTTGACGTATTCGCCTTCTTTCTTGGCAATTTTACCGCCGGTATGCCATGCGCGGTCATCGTGACCTGCCTCTTCTACGGCGCTATCTCCGGCTCTGCCCCGGCAACCGTCGCAGCCGTCGGAAGCATGACGATCCCGATTTTAAGCGCCCTCGGCTATGACCGGACTTTCTCTACCGCGATCGTGGCAGTCGCAGGCGGTCTGGGCGTTATCATTCCGCCAAGTATCCCGTTTATCATGTACGGCATGGCGTCCGGTGCCTCTGTCAGCAGTCTGTTCTTAGCCGGCGTCATTCCGGGTCTGATGATTGGTCTGCTCCTGATGCTGTATGCCATCTATCACTGCCGGCGTTACGGCGAAGATAGAGAAAAAATCCACGCTGAAATCCATCTGCTGCACGAAAAAGGGCTGTTCCGGGTGCTGCGCGAAAGCTTTTTCGCTCTCTTAAGCCCGGTCATCATCCTTGGCTGTATCTACAGCGGCATCGCCTCCCCCACGGAAGCAGCGGTTATCTCCGTTTTCTATGCCCTGTTTGTCAGCCTGTTCCTCTACCGGACCATGAAATTCCGGGATATCCCGCCGATTTTTGTGGAAGCGATCCGCACATTCACACCGATCCTCTTTATTCTGGCAGCTTCCACGGCATTTTCCAGAGTCCTGACCCTGATGCAGGTGCCGCAGGCGGTCAGCAGCTTTATCCTGGAACATTTCAACAGCCCGGTCATGATCCTGCTTGTCATCAACCTGTTCCTGCTTATCGTGGGAATGGTCATGGATACAACCCCGGCGATCCTGATTCTGACCCCGATCCTGCTCCCGATCGTGACAGCGATCAACATGGATCCGGTCCAGTTCGGTGTGCTCATGGTTGTCAATCTGGCAATCGGCTTCGTAACCCCGCCGATCGGCGTCAACCTCTTTGTCGCCAGCTCCCTGACCGACGTCCCGATCATGGCGATCGCAAAAAAAGCGATGCCGATGATTGGATTGTTCCTGGTGGCGCTGCTACTGATTACGTTTATACCGGCTTTGTCGCTGGGATTGTTATAATGCTGAATGGACGCTTGGAAATGTTGAAGTTCCGAAAGATTTCATATAACGACCTGCTTCACGCTTTCAGGCTGTGAATGGAATATTTCACATATGAAATGGATGTTTTTAAATTTGAAAGGATCTCCCATTATGATTTATATTTCAAACCTAGTGTCCCGCCGATGCCGGACTTCTTCCCGATTCGCTGCGGCGCTCATTTCTTCGTCGGTTCTTTTATTCGGCGCCTCGCTCGCGCTGAGCGGCTGCGCTTCCAGCCAGGAAGAACAGCGCTATTCCTGGCCACTGGCGACCGCCAGCCCGGAGGACACGGTAACGCAGCTGTTTGCCGAAAAATTTGCGGAGGAAGTACATGACTTAAGCAACGGCGCAATGCGGATTCAGGTTTACGCCAACTCCACACTCGGCGGTGACCGCGACCTGCTCGAAACGTGCGCGGACGGCGATATCCCATTTGTCGTGCAGAACACCGCCCCTCAGGTTTCTTTCATGAAGGATCTCGCCGTTTTTGACCTTCCATGCGTCTTTGATTCGCTGGATGACTGCCGCAAAAAGCTGGATGATCCGGTTCCGGAAGAGCCGGAGACTTCTGCCCCCTGTGAGACGGATAAGGAAGCCGATCCGGAGGAGCCGAAGGACGAGTAAATTCCCTGCAAGCGAATGGATCTGCCGTATCATACCTGATGAAGCGCGCGGCGCTCTCCCGGCCGGAAGGCCGTGGGAGAGCGCCGCTTTTTTGTTTTATCTCCGTTATTTGCACAGGAGAGGAAAAACTTCGCGAAAGCGGTGACTTCGTGCCGCCTCTGTGCTACAATAAACGAAAAGGAAAGACTGCCGCGTGTGCGGCGGAGAGGGAGGATATTTTATGAGAATCATCGGGACTTCGGACTATGAGCAGATGAGCTGCAGAGCCGCAAGTCTTTTGGCTGCACAGGTGCTGCTCAAGAAGGACTGTGTGCTCGGTTTGGCTACGGGCTCGACCCCGCTCGGCATTTATCGCTGCCTGATTGAGTGGTATGAAAAAGGAATGCTGGATTTTTCGAAGGTGCACAGCGTGAATCTGGATGAGTACTGCGGTCTCTCGCCGGAGCATGACCAGAGCTATGCCTATTACATGAGGGAAAATCTGTTCCGCCACATCAACATTGATCCGGCGAACACGCATATCCCGAATGGACTTGCAGAGGATCCGGAGAGGGAGGGAGCTCGCTATGACGCCCTCATCCGGTCGCTCGGCGGCACGGATATTCAGCTGCTTGGCATCGGTCACACCGGCCATATCGGCTTTAACGAGCCTGCCGGAGAATATGTTGGTCCGACGCACCGTGTTGAACTGAATCCGAAGACCATTGAGGCGAATTCCCGCTTCTTTGCCTCCATGGACGATGTTCCGCGCTACGCGGTAACCATGGGCATCGGTTCCATCATGAATGCGAAAAAGCTCCTTCTCGTTGCCAGCGGCGGGGACAAGGCGGACATTCTGTACCGTTCGTTCTTTGGTCCGATCACCCCTCAGGTCCCTGCCTCCGTGCTGCAGCTGCATCCGGACGTCACGGTTGTGGCGGACGAGGCCGCTATGGCGGTGATCCGCGAAAAAGCGCCCCAAGCTGTGGAATAAGCGCGAAAAATGTAAAATAGTGCGGCCGCCTCATTGATCCGGGAACAGGAATGCGGTATAATGAGGGATAGCTTCCCCCAAGGGAGGAACCGCACTGCCCCGGTGTGCCGCGCGAAGCAGCCGGAAAAGGAGTGTGCGGTGTTACAGATCACGCTTTCCGGGCGGCATAATGCCGCGGAAGACATTAGGAGGAATAGCAAGATGGAAAGAATGGTTGGGACCGTATCCCGCGGCGTTCGCGCGCCGATCATCCGCGAGGGAGACGATCTCGCGGCTATTGTGGTGGATTCCGTTCTCGGAGCCGCCGAGTCTGAGGGCTTTGAGATTCGTGACCGCGACGTTGTTGCCGTAACGGAGGCTGTTGTGGCGCGTGCGCAGGGCAACTATGCAAGCACTGACGCAATTGCCGCCGACGTCAAAAGCAAGTTCGGAGAGGACACGGTCGGCATTTTGTTCCCGATCCTGAGCCGCAACCGTTTTTCCATCTGCCTCAAGGGCATCGCAAAGGGCTGCCGCAAGGTGGTCCTCATGCTCAGTTATCCCTCGGATGAAGTCGGTAATCATCTGATTGATCTCGATCAGATGGACGAAAAGGGCGTCAATCCGTGGAGCGACGTTCTCACCGAAGCGCAGTACCGTGAGCTGTTTGGCTATCAGAAGCACGTTTTCACCGGTGTCGACTATGTCGAGTACTATCGCGAGCTTATGGAAGAGAGCGGCGCTGAGGTGGAGATTATCTTCGCCAACAATCCGAAGGCGATTCTTGACTACACGAAGAGCGTCCTGACCTGTGACATTCACACCCGTGCCCGCACGAAGCGTATTTTGAAGGCCGCCGGAGCCGAAAAGGTTTACGGCCTCGACGATATTATGACGAAGAGTGTAAACGGCAGCGGGTACAACGATACCTATGGTCTGCTTGGTTCGAACAAGGCGACGGAGGAGACGGTCAAGCTTTTCCCCATTCACTGCCAGGAGATGGTGGATCGCATTCATGCCATGCTGTATGAGAGAACCGGCAAGGATGTCGAGGTCATGATTTACGGCGATGGCGCGTTCAAGGATCCCGTGGGTAAGATCTGGGAGCTGGCGGATCCGGTTGTTTCTCCGGCCTATACCCCCGGTCTCGACGGTACGCCGAACGAAGTGAAGCTCAAATATCTGGCGGACAATGATTTTGCCGGTCTTTCCGGCGAGAGCCTGCGTGAGGCGATCCGCACCGCGATTCGCGAGAAGGACGAACGCGCGGAAAACCTCAAGGGCACAATGGTTACACAGGGCACGACTCCGCGCCGTCTGACGGACCTCATCGGCTCTCTGGCCGATTTGACTTCCGGCAGCGGCGACAAGGGCACGCCGATTGTCTACGTTCAGGGGTATTTCGACAATTACACGAAGTAAACGCAAAAGCGTGAGTTTTCGGAAGGGAAAGGCGTCCCGCCTTTCCCTTCTTTTCTGTGAGGAGGAATCTGTGTGCGGTGGCAGCCGTATCAACACAAAGTACAGTATTACGAGACGGATGGAATGGGGATTGTCCATCATTCCAACTATATTCGCTGGTTTGAGGAGGCAAGAGTGGACTTCCTCGCTCAGATTGGCATGCCGTTTGAACAGGTTGAAGCGCGGGGAATTGTCAGTCCGGTGCTCCGAGTATCCTGTGAATATAAAACGATGGCCCGCTTTGGCGAAACGGTACGGATTTCCGTGCGTGTGACGGGCTATACGGGAGCCAAGCTTTTTCTCGCTTACCGTGTGGAAGATGCCGTCAGCGGAGAGCTCCGCTGTACCGGCGAGAGCAGTCACGGCTTTTTGAGCGGCAGCCGGCCGGTGTCGCTTCGCCGTGCTGCTCCGGATTATGATACTATTCTTTGCTCTCTGCCGCAGGAGAGCGGCGGGGAGGAGGATGGAAGTGGCAAGACCAAATGATTTAGGCCGTGATCCGGTAGGACGTCTTGTTTTTCGACTGGCGATTCCTTCCATGTTGGCCCAGCTTGTCAACGTTCTCTACAGTATTGTGGACCGTATGTACATCGGAAATATTCCGGTTGTAGGAGATGTGGCACTTGCGGGAGCGGGCGTCTGCGGCCCGATTGTCACCCTGATATCCTCTTTTGCCTTCCTCATCGGGGTTGGCGGTGCGCCGATCATGGCGATGAGTATGGGGGCCGGAGACCGCGAACGGGCGCGGCGGATCCTCTCAAACTGTGCCATGATGCTGGTGGTGCTTGCAGCCGTTCTCACGGTTGTTTTGCTTCTGTGCAAGGAGCCGATGCTGATGGCCTTCGGTGCAAGCGAGGAAACCTTTGTCTATGCTGACAGCTATCTGACAATTTATGTTCTCGGCACAGCCTTTGCCATTCTCTCCGTTGGCCTGAACCAGTTTATTATTTGCCAGGGATTTTCCGGTATCGGCATGGTAACGGTTCTGATTGGCGCAGCTCTGAACATCGCTCTTGATCCCGTGTTTATCTTTGTTCTGAATATGGGGGTAAGCGGAGCCGCTGTCGCGACCGTAATTTCGCAGGCGGCAAGCTGTGTGTTTGTGATTTCGTTTCTGCTTGGGAAACGCATTCACATCCGGCTTTCCTTTGGCGGCTATTCCTGGGAGATTATGCGGCGTGTGCTGCTTTTCGGCCTGTCGCCCTTTGTGATCGTGGCGACGGACAGTATTCTTCTGATTGTGCTCAATTCTGTTCTGCAGCGCTATGGCGGTGAGCAGATGGGCGACGTCTACATTACCTGCGCGACGATTGTGCAGAGCTATATGCAGCTCATCACCATGCCGCTCGGCGGTATTACCGGCGGTACGCAGCCCCTTCTGAGCTTTAACTTCGGTGCGAAGAACATTGCACGGATCAAACTGGCATACCGGTATCTGTTTGGTTTGTGCCTTGCCTTTACCACGGTTATGTTTTTTATCAGCCAGTTTGCCGGGGGGCTCTTTGTGGGGATCTTTACGCAGAACCCGCAGCAGACGGAGCTTTCCGTTTGGGGAATCCGCGTCTTTACGCTCGGTGTGATTTCGCTTGCCATGCAGTATGAGGTGGTCGACGGATTTACCGCCCTCGGGATTCCAAAGCTTGCCATTACTCTCTCGCTGACGAGAAAGCTGCTTTTCCTCGCGCTCACTGTTACGCTTCCGATGGTGTTCGGGGCGCCCGGCGCTTTTTATGCCGAGCCATCGGTGGATATTCTGTGCGGCGTTGTGTCGACCATCGTCTACTTCCTTGTGATCGGCCGTGTACTGCGCGAGCGTGAGATCACACCGGACGTTACCCGGCAAGCCTGACAAAGCAGGAAGCATGTCGGTTTGTGTGCATTCTCAGTCCTGTTGGGGCTGAAGTTTTTGTCCGCTTTTTCACAAGAGACGGCGGCGATTCCATTCCATTTGCTGCGGGCGCGCGGTACGTGCGGCCCTGGAGATAAGGAGCTTCGATATGAACCAGTATCAGATGACGATTCCCTGCCTGTTGGGCGTGGAGGGCTTTGTAGCCGATGAACTTCGAGCTATGGAGGCGCAGAATGTCGAGCCGCAGAACGGACGCGTTTTGTTTTCGGGAGGCGACGAGCTGCTTGCCCGTGCCAATCTGTGGTGCCGCTACGGCGAGCGCGTTCTGATCCAGCTCGGCAGCTTCCCGGCGCGGACGTTTGAGGAGCTGTTTCAGGGAGTGCGCGCCCTTCCGTGGGAGGAGTGGATCGGCAAAAAGGATGCCTTCCCTGTCAAGGGACGCAGCCTGAATTCGAAGCTCACGAGTGTTCCGGCCTGCCAGTCCATTATCAAGAAGGCCATTGTGGAGAGGCTGAGCAGAAAATACGGTGTGCCGTGGCTCGAAGAGACGGGAAGCCTTCATCAGGTTCAGTTTCTTCTGATGAAGGACACGGTCAGCGTGATGCTCGACACGAGCGGTCCGGGCCTGCACAAGCGTGGGTACCGCGGCAACGCCGTCGAAGCGCCTATCAAAGAGACGCTTGCCGCCTCTATGATCCACCTTTCCCGGCTTCGTCGGGACGGCACGCTTGTTGATCCGTTCTGCGGTTCCGGCACCCTCCTTATCGAAGGCGCACTCTATGCCATGAATATTGCGCCGGGTTTGCGCCGCCGGTTTTCGGCGGAGAAATGGGACTGCGTTGCGCCGGGCGTGTGGAAACGGGAGAAGGAGAGAGCCCTGTCGCTGATCCGCCGCGACGCAGCATTCGAGGCGTTCGGCTCCGACGTTGACGCCGCCGCCGTTTCGCTGACCATGGAAAACGCGCGCAAGGCCGGCGTTGTCGCCCGTCTGCACGTTGAGCAGAAGAGTGTCTCTGAGTTTGCTCCGACAGGCGAGAGCGGCTGGGTAGTCTGTAATCCGCCGTACGGCGAGCGACTTCTCGACATCCGCGCTGCAGAGGAGATTTACCGTGAGATGGGCCGTGTTTTTGAGCGCCGTCCCGGCTGGCATTATACGATTATCAGCCCGGACGAGACATTTGAAGATTGCTTCGGCCGCCGGGCCGATAAGCGCCGCAAGCTTTACAACGGCATGATGAAGTGCCAGGTTTATCAGTATTTCCGATAACCGTCCCCTTGTCCACAAAGGTATCCGTTCCGGGGACAGATCCCCGGCAGAGGAGGGAATCCGGTTGAATACATATTTTCTTGTGAATCCGACTGCAGGAAAACAGGATCCGCGCCGGACGGTTTTACCTGCGTTTCTCGACTTTTGGCAGCAGAGAAGCGCGTTCTTCGAGGTGTTGATAACCGAAGCTCCCGGTCATGCGGAGCAGCTCGTGCGGGCGATCGGGGAAAGAGGGGAAGATGCGCGTATTTTTGCCGTTGGCGGCGACGGTACCTTCCGCGAGGCAGCGGCAGGGGCGGCGGGACAGGAGCGCCTTTCCCTCGGAATTGTTCCATGCGGCTCCGGGGATGATTTTGTGCGCAGCTTCGGAGGGCGGGAGCGCTTTCTCTCGCCGCGGCTGCAGTTTGAAGCGAGCCCGCGGCCGCTCGACCTGATTCTCACGGAGTATGGTCCCGCGGCCGATATGTGCGCCATTGGGTTGGACGCTGCCGTAGCGTACCATATGGTGCGGTTTAAGCGGCTGCCGTTGATCACAGGTTCCATGGCGTACAATCTGGCTCTTGTCAAATGCTTTTTCAGCAAGCTGGGCTTTGAAATGAACGTGACCATCGACGGAGAGGAACGTTTTTCCGGAAACTATGTGTTTGCCCTGGCCGGGAATGGACAGTATTACGGCGGAGGCTACCGCGGTGCACCCCGGGCTGTGGCGGACGATGGTCTGCTCGACTTTGTCCTGATCCGTACGCCTGGCCGCCTGAAAATCCTGCGGATGCTTTCCGTCTATAAGCGGGGCGGACATTTGGACTCCCCTGCTTTTGCTCCGTATCTTGTCTATCGCCGCGGAAAAAGGATGGAGGTCAGCGCACAGCGCGAGGCAATTGCCACCTGTGACGGCGAGTGTGTGAAGACGAAGGAGATTTCCTTCACCGTCAGCCCCGGCGCTTTTACGTTCCTGGAACCGCAGCAATGAGCGGACAGCGCTTTGGTCTGCTTGTGATGCGCTTTTTCCGCTCCTTTTAGAACCCGGGACTTCGCTGGCTGCAGTGGGAACTCCAAGGAGCGTTCCTGCTCTCTTATAGAAAAAGCGAGAGAAAATATCAGCTGCCCATTGGCAGCTTTGTTGGTCGTCGGAGGGGCGCTTCGTGAAAACGGAGCGCCCCCGGCTTTTTCAAAGGCTGCTTAAAGGCTGCTTGGAGAGCGAAGGCAAGCTGTTCGTGTGTCCTGGGTGAAGCGTGCCGAAATTTTTCATTGCAGGTCCGTTTTCTTTTTCAGGAAGTGTAACAATCCGAGGTCTGGTGCGTTTCTTTCACAGAGAGGAGGGGGAGAGATGAAGCCGGACGAGCTTGAGCGCGCTTATCGCGATTACGGCAGAGAGGTATATCTTTACGCTCTCTCCCTCTGCCGCGATCCGCACGAGGCGGAGGAGCTGACAAGCGACGCTTTTTACAAAGCCTTCCTTTCTCTGGAGGAAAGCCGGGCGCCGCTCCGCTATTGGCTGTTGCGTGTTTGCCGCAACAGTTTTCTGGATCGGGTGCGCCGGCGAAAGTCGCACCCCGAGGACGAGCTGCGCGATCTTCCCTCGGACTTTGACGCCGACGGTCGTCTGATTGCGGGGGAGGAGAGGCAGGCGCTGTACCGATGGCTGCTGCGTCTGCCTCCACGATACCGTGAGGTGCTGTGCATGTATTATTTTCTCGACCGCAGGATTCCCGAGATTGCGGCGCTGACGGGACAAACGCAGGGCGCCGTCCGTACCGCTCTGTGCCGGGCGCGGGCTGCTCTGCGCCAAATTGCAAAGGAGGATGAACAATGAGCTTTCGCGAGCTGATGGAAAAATACCGGGACGGTTCCGCAACGCCGGAAGAGCGTGAGCTCTTTGAACGGGAGCTGGAAAAATATGAGGCGCTCAGCGAGTACGCGGCAGAACGGGAGGATGGCGAACTTCCGATTCCGGCGGGGGAAGCCGAGGAGACGGGGCGCGTTTCGCGCGCGGTGCGCCGCCGCTTCCGGCGAGCCGCTTTGCTGGCTGCTGTCCTCGTGCTCGCCGTGTTGGCGGCAGTGTTCGGTGGGCTGAGATTGTATGAAGCGTCCTGCTATGACCCGAACCGAGGCGTAGAGGAGAAATACGGCGGAGACGGTCAGTTTATGCTCGATACCACGGTCTGCACCGAACTCTTTTCGCCCGGTTTTATTACGAGTTATGCCTCAGCGGAACGCACCGGTCCGGCGTCCTATCAGGTGTCCGTCCGCCAGCAGAATCTGTTTTTCGGTGAGGCGGAGACCTTCACCGGTTTGGTGAGTGGAGGAGCGTTCGCGGATTGGGACATGGTCGATCGATGCTTCTTCCGTCAGCCGGTGGTCAACGCTTTGCAGTGGAAGCTCGGAAACTTTGCCTGGCAGGACACGGACGGGGAAATATCCTTCGTCCCGCCTGATGATCTGCAGAAGCAGCAGGAGCAGGAGCTGCGGGAACTGCCGGAGTCGGCACGCGTACTGACGTATTTTACTTTCCGCGAGGATATGCCGCTCGGGGAGTTTGAATCGGTCTACCGGGAAATTACGCAGCAGGAAAAGAGCACTATCCTTTATGTGGCGGTGCGCGGAGGAGACGGGCAGCATTCGGTGATGGGATTTGAACCTACGGGTACGGGGATTGTTCTGGGGGATCGATACGACGAGGAACGCTACCCGGCTCTTGAACTTTCCAACCATGAAAATCCGCAGTCGGCCGAGGCGTGGGAGACGCATTTTACATCCATGCTGTCCTATCTTGCAGATCGGGAGGAATTTCTTTCCGCACTCCATCACAATCTCAATGCGACCGAACTCTCATACACGCTTTCCTATGTGGAGGAGAACGGCATGCAGGTATACGGCTTTTTGATGCAAAGCAGGCCGCAGGATGTTCTTGCCGTCCTGGAAAGGGAGGAAATCCAGACAATGTATGTGGAGAATGCCCGTCTGTCGCCGTTGTCTCACTGAGCAGACGGTCGTTAGCTTCCCCCGAAGTTTTTGGGCATAAAAAGCCCCGGAGTACAGCGCTCCGGGGCTTTTTCAGAACCGTTTTTAGGTTTGGACGGGTGAAGTGGAGATCACAGCTTCTGCATGCGGGGAGGCTTGATTTGTAAATAATTTATGAAATCGGAAGATTTCTTCAAAAACCTCTTGATTTTTCTTACGACAGTGGCTAAAATAGTGTTAGCACTCAGAAAGAAAGAGTGCTAACTGATAAAGTAAATTCATAAGCTGCTATATCTAAGGAGGAATCTTGAAATGACCGTGAAACCTTTGAGCGACAGAGTTCTGATCAAGATGGAGGAAGCTGAGGAGACGACGAAGAGCGGCATCGTGCTGGCCGGCTCCGCGAAGGAGAAGCCCCAGATTGCCGACGTTATCGCAGTTGGCCCCGGCGGCGTCGTGGACGGTAAGGAAGTTGTGATGACCGTAAAGGTCGGCGACCGTGTGATTACCAGCAAGTATTCCGGCACCGAGATCAAGGTCGACGGCGAGGAGTACACCATCGTTCGTCAGAGCGATATTCTCGCGATTGTCGAGTAATTTCCGCGGCGTTTGCGGAGAGAAAAACTGTCAGATTGATTACATCAGTAACTGGAGGAATGTATCATGGCTAAGCAGATTATCTACGGCGAGGACGCCAGAAAGGCTCTCATGAGCGGTGTGAACCAGCTCGCCGATACCGTCAAAATTACCCTCGGCCCCAAGGGCCGCAACGTTGTCCTTGACAAGAAGTTCGGCGCTCCGCTCATCACGAACGACGGCGTGACCATTGCCAAGGAGATTGAGCTCGACGATCCCTTCGAGAACATGGGCGCTCAGCTCGTCAAGGAAGTTTCCGTTAAGACGAACGATGTTGCCGGCGACGGTACCACCACCGCGACGCTGCTGGCGCAGGCTATTGTCCGTGAGGGCATGAAGAATGTGACCGCCGGCGCGAACCCGATGGTCGTCCGTCAGGGCATCCAGAAGGCTGTTGACGCTTCCGTCAAGGCTCTGCACGAGCATTCCAAGAAAGTCACCTGCTCCGACGATATTGCCCGTGTTGCTACCGTTTCCGCTTCCAATGAGGAGATCGGCAAGCTGATCGCCGAGGCGATGGAGAAGGTTACTTCCGACGGCGTGATCACCGTTGAGGAGAGCAAGACCTCCGAGACCTATTCCGAGGTTGTCGAGGGCATGATGTTCGACCGCGGCTATATCAGCCCCTACATGGCTACCGATACCGACAAGATGGAGGCTGTCATGGACGACGCCTACATCCTGATTACCGATAAGAAGATTTCCAACATTCAGGAGATCCTGCCCCTGCTCGAGAAGATCGTCCAGTCCGGCAGAAAGCTCGTCATCATCGCAGAGGATGTTGAGGGCGAGGCTCTGACCACCCTGATCCTCAACAAGCTGCGCGGCACCTTCAACTGCGTCGCTGTCAAGGCTCCGGGCTTCGGCGATCGCCGCAAGGAGATGCTGCAGGATATCGCCGTCCTGACCGGCGGCCAGGTGATTTCCTCCGATCTCGGCCTTGAGCTGAAGGACACCGACATGAGCCAGCTGGGCCATGCCCGCCAGGTGAAGGTCGACAAGGAGAACACCATCATCGTCGGCGGCTCCGGCGACGCCGAGGCTATCAAGGCTCGCGTTGGCCAGATCCGCAACCAGATTGAGACCACCACTTCTGATTTCGACCGTGAGAAGCTCCAGGAGCGTCTGGCGAAGCTCGCCGGCGGCGTTGCTGTCATCAAGGTCGGCGCTGCCACCGAGGTTGAGATGAAGGAGAAGAAGCTCCGCATCGAGGACGCTCTGGCCGCTACGAAGGCTGCTGTCGAAGAGGGCATTGTTCCCGGCGGCGGCGTTGCTCTCATCAACACCCTGCCTGAGGTTGAGAAGCTTGTCGCGGAGACCGACGGCGACGAGAGAACCGGTGTGCAGATCGTGCTGAAGGCTCTGGAGGAGCCGATCCGCCAGATCGCTGCGAACGCGGGCGTCGAGGGCTCCGTCATTGTGGAGAACATTAAGAACGCCGGCAAGAACGGCTATGGCTACAACGCTCTGACGAAGGAGTACGGCGATATGATTTCCTTCGGCGTTGTTGACCCGACGAAGGTGACCCGTTCCGCTCTGCAGAACGCTGCTTCCGTTGCTCAGATGATTCTGACCACCGAGAGCCTCGTGGCCGACAAGAAGGAGCCCACGCCTCCGGCTGCTCCGGCTGCTCCCGACATGGGCGGCATGTATTAAAAAATAGCCGCTGACCCTTGATGCCGCTGGATTTTCTGTGACTGGTGTCCTCGATTTACACCAAATCTACACCAATTCAGCGCTTGATAGGCAGAATATCAGCCCGCCGGTTCCGAAAAGAACCGGCGGGCTGATCATGTTTATGTATCCACTTTTCAGTCGTGACCACAAGAACTCTGGTCGTAAATTCTTCAGACTGTAAGTATCTGAAAATCACTCAACGCCATTTTGAGGATAGCTGCTAACGGGTTTGGATCACTGACCCCTGTACGCGATCAGACGATCATCGGCCGCTCTGGTCGAAGGCACTTCTTTCCCGGCATATCTTATCCGCGCAGGATTTCACCGGCGATGGGAGCCAGCGCAGAGAGATCCGTAAAGTCCATCTGTTTCCCGTAAGTCTCCAGCAGTGCCTGGTCCTCACAGGACCTCTGCCGCGCCGGTTTCCTCCGCAGAGAGAAGCACATGGCGGCCATCATGGCCCGATGGCGAGGGGACAAAACGGCATAGTCAATGCCGCCCCGGAGGTGGAAGAAAACTGCCTGAGAGAAAAGTTCTGGAGACATCTGCCGTTTCAGGGATGCGAGGATATGCGCCCGGTTCTGAGGAATTTGGGGGTCAGCCAGACCCACAGTGGCCACGATCAACCGCTGCCCCTCCCGGAGGAAAAGTCCTTTCATTGTCTGCTTGAGCCCCAGCACGCCGCCGGCATAGAGGGCTCCCAAATAGACGAGGGTGTTTCCCCCGGCCATCCCCTGGAACTCCCGGCAAGGGATGGCGGACAGGCCGGTGAGCCGGGAGAGCTCCTCCGCATACCGGCGGGTCGTGCCGTATTTGCTGCCATAGACAATGATCCCGTCCATCTGTGAAAATGCCTCCCTTTGCACAGTACAACTATCCAGCCCTGCGGTAAAAAATACGTTCACGACAGCGCGGCGATGATCTTCTCCATGGCGGCGTAGCTGGGCATGGCGGCCACCTGGGTGATCTCCGCGGCCAGGTGGGGGACGCCGAAGTGGTCTTCGTCGGCGTCCGTGCCGGATACCTCGGTGCGGAAGCCGTGATTTTCCCAGGCAAGGCGCTGGACCTCCTCATCCAGCAGGGCGTCGATGCCCGCCTCTCCTGCCTCATCCAGAGCGATGAAGATGTGGGAGGACCAGACGGTGGGGGTGGGGTAGATCAGCACGATGTCATCCTTCAACTGCGCCCAGTCCTCCGGGTTTTCCACAGCGAACTCCAGCAGTTGGTTCTCATAGCCGGCGATCACAGGCTTGGCCCCCATGCCGGTCTTGAGGAACTGGTCGAACAGGTCGGAGGAGGACGCCTCCATATAGCCCAGCTTTTCGAAGATGGCCTTCAGGCGGGGGAGCACGGCCTCCACACTGTCCGCATCCGCCACCCCGCCGCACAGCACATTGGCCAGCAGCCCCGCAAACATATTGCCGGAGTTGGAGCGCACAGGGTCGGTGGTGTTGGCCGCCACGGTGCCGTAGAGCTCCGGCAGCCCCAGATCCGCCCAGGCGGTGCCCGTCTCGATCTCCGCCACCAGACCGGCCATGTCCATGTAGTAGACCCCGTCCCGCTCTGTCACCAGTCCCTCTTTCTGGAACGCCTCCAGGATGGGCCGGTGGGTGTAGAGGACGATGGGGGTGTTGAACACGATCTGGCTCTTGTCCGGCGCGCCGTAGAGCTGCTGGTAGTACTCCAGGGCGGTCTGGCTGGAGGGAAAGAGGAAGTCCCGGCCCTCGTGGTCCGCCGCCACCATGTCCAGGGAGCCCGCCTTGGCATAGTCCAGCGTCAGGCTGTACTCCCGTTCCAGGATGTCCTGTACCGCCTCATCCTCCAGCAGGCCGATCTTCTCGCCCCCCACGTAGCCCCGCAGAACGGTGGGCTCCGGCTGGGGGCCGCCGCCCAGCAGCAGATAGATCGCCGCCGCCCCGATGACAGCCAGCAGAATGATCAGACCGATCCATTTTGATTTGCTTCCCATTGGAATCCCTCCGTGTTCAGCAGGCCCTCCATGACCTTCATGTCCGCCTCCGCGTCGAACCGCTCCGAGGCCATCAGCTGGCTGAGCTGTTCCTCGAATCCGGTCTTCAGTTTTGGCAAAATGGCCCGCACCTTCCGCTGGAACTCCCGCACCTCGGAAGTCCCCAGCCCCGCGTCCTGGAAGTTCACATACTGCCCCAGGATCCGGCCCACCGTGTCCAGATAGTAGGTGAGGAAGCGGTTGGCCGACGAAATCTTCTCCGGATGCTCCCGGAGATACCGATAGAGGCGATCCCCCGTCTCCGTGAGGGCCAGGGCGTCCTCATGGGTCCGGACGTCCGTGATGCGGCCGGCGGCCGAACGGATGGCCTTCAGATCCCGCTCCGCCTCCTCCATCAGGGCCTGCATCTCGCCGCCGTCTGGCCGCTGGGCGAAATAGAGGGTGATGGGATCCGCCTTTGGGGCCAGCAGGAACCACACTCCCAGATAGATTCCCACCCCCAGCGCGGCGCTGAACAGGAAATTCCAGCGCAGGCCCAGGGCCAGGATCAAAAAGGCCGCGCCCCCCACGCCCAGCGACAGTACCAGTTGCCGCAGCTGTCCTTTCTTCATCTCAGTTGTACCCCTTCACGCTGCGGAAGGCCCCGATCAGGTCCTCCCGGCCGTCGAAGACCCGGGCGTGGGTCAGTTCCGCCAGCTCCTCCAGCTGGGTGGGATCGGCGGAGCCGAACATGATGGAGAACACCGGCACATCCGCCCCGAAGGCCTCGTAGCCGTCCCGGAAGTCGGAAAAACTCCCGTCGGACACCCCGTCCGTCAGCAGGATGATGGCAGGGGTGTACTGGCTCAGGTCGTAGTCATCCAGTTGCCGCAGGCCCTCCATGGCGGCATAATAGATGTCGGTGCCGCCGTAGGCTACCTCCGCCTCCACCTGGTCGTAGAGATCCTCCAGCTCCGCCCCGTTGCCCTCGGCGGTGTAGACGTCCCGGGGATAGCCCTCAAAGGGGATGATGAGGTTGATCTCGCGCTCCGAGGCCTGGAGCAGGTTCCGGGCCGCGTTCTCCTGGACCAGGATCTGGCTCATGGCCTCCACCATCTGCGCCCGGCCCTCGCCGGACATGCTGCCCGAGTAGTCCAGGCAGTACACCGTCAGGGAGGGCTTGCGGAACTCTGTCTGGTACAGGTTCAGACACTCCATGAGCACATCGGTGGAGGGCATCCGGATGGGAGAGAGCACCCGGTCGGGCTGGATGCCCCAGTCGGCGCGGAACACGTCGGCGTTCTCCGCCGACACCCCCTCGTAACCGGTGCGGCGGCCGGTGCGCTGGATCTCGTTTTGCACCTCGTCGGACAGGAGATACTCCTGTAAATCCAGAAAGGCCTGTTCCTTCTCGGTGTCCCCGTTGTCCACATAGCCCAGGGGGGAGTCGGCGATGGACAGGCCATCATAGGGATAGACGGCGTACAGCGTCTCCTCGCCTCGCTCCTCCAGCTCCTGGTTGGCGCTGATGACGAGGCACTCATAATTCACCATGGCGTCGTAGCCGCCGGTGAGGAACAGGTCCTTCAGCCAGTCAGAGCTGCCGGAGGACCGGTCCACGCCGGAGAGCAGCTGGGTGATCTGCTCCGAGAGGCCGGGGGTCTGGAGGCTCTCCGACGTGATCACATCCGGATTGCCCAGCAGGGCGTAGAGGAAGCCGATGTAGGCGCTGCACCCGGAATTGGACTGGGTGGCGGAGGTCATGCAGAAGTTTAGCTGGCCGGATCGGATGGCATCCAGCAAGTCGGCCACCGACACCTCCCGGCCCACAAAGCCCAGCTCCTCCGCCAGGCTCTGGCGGATGCCGAACACCACCGGGGTGATGGAGATGGACTGGGCGTGCTTCACCCGGTACTGGGTGTCCCCGGCGGTGAGCCACAGGCTGCTGGCCGGCCACACCGCGTCGTAGTCGATGCTCTCCCCTTGAAGGGTGCGCATGATGTCCAGGGAGCCCTGGTAGTCCATCTCGATGTTCACGCCCCGCTCCCGGGCGAAGTCGTCCAGGATACCCTCCAGCTCCTGGTTCTCCGAGCCGGAGAGAATGCGCAGGGTCACGTCCCCGCCGTAATCAAAGACGTGATCCCTGCCGGAGTCTGTGCTGTCAGACGGCGCTGGACCACAGGCCGTTAGAATCAACGTCAACGCCAGGATACATACGGATAAAACTGTGCGTTTCATAGCAGCAGATCCTTCCTTTCCCAATATGGCGCGCAGGCAGCGCAAGCCCGCGCGTGGAATATATAAAATAAACCTAATTTACCATATCACAGCCGGCCTATGCCCGCTACCGCGGCACAGTAAAATGTGTGTAAAATCCGTGTGCCGGCCCGGAAAATGAACGCATCCCCCATGTGCGGGCATGGAGGATGCGTTCATCCGTCTGGGAAATAGTCCTTTTTCATCCGGTGCAGCGACTGGAGGCGCTGTGCACCCTCGGTTCCCAACCGTTCCGCCACAGCGACTGCCAGAGCATCCAGCAGAGCGGCGGGGGCTGCCATGGAGTGGTACTCCTTCTCTGTCCCCCGGTAGGCAAAGAGGCTGATGTCCGCCCGCTCCTCCGCAGGCAGGCAGGTGCGGCCCACAAAGGCCAGGGTCCGATAGCCGGCGGACCGGCTGTGCTTCAGGAGGATGCGGCCCTCCCGGGAGAGCTTGGAGAAACTGAACAGCACCACCAGATCCTTCTCCGCCGCTTGCGAGAGCCCCTCCAGCAGTTCAGAGCCGCCGGAGGGAAGGAGAGACACCTGTAAGCCCAGCCGCCGCAGGCGGAAATGGAGCAGCTGTGCCATGGAAGCGGAGGCGTTTTTTCCGTGGAGAAACACCCGCCGGGCAGAACAGACGGCCTCCACCGCCTGTCCAAACTCTTCTGAGGAAAGCTGATGCGCGGTAGTTTCCAAATACGCTCTCTGCTGCTCCAGCCAGGCCTGGGGGGAGAAATGATCCCCCTGACTGAGCGTGGCTGTCAGTTTTACCGCCGGGCCGGGAGACTGCTCCAGCACCAGAGATTTCAGCGCCTTGAAATCCCGGCAACCCACATGGCGGGCGAAGCGGGAGACCGTGGCGTCGGAGAGCTCCAGCTGCTGGGCCAGTTGGCCGATGGAAGAAAACAGGAAAGCATCCGTGTTGGTGTTGATATAATCCAGGATCTTCTGCTCCGCCCGGGTCAGTTCCCCGGCCGGGGTGGGAAGGTGCAGATCCATGACAACCCCCTCATTCTTTCAAAATTGCTTGCAGCGCGCTGTGGAGCCGCCCGTTAGAGGCCAGCAGAGGCCCGCCCTCCCGGAGGGATAGGGGGCTGCCGTCGGGGGCGGTGACTTTTCCTCCAGCCTCCGCCGCGATGCGCATTCCGGCGGCGTAGTCCCAGGGCTGGAGCGAGAGCTCCACATAACCATCCAGACGGCCGCAGGCCACCCAGCACAGGTCCAGGCTGGCGCAGCCGGTGCGGCGCACGTCCTGACACCGGTCATACAGCGCCCGCATCTGCCGGAAAGCCGCATCCGCCAGCTCCCGGCGGCCTGGGACGGTGCCCGTGGACAGGAGGCTGTCCTCCAGCCGGGAGACATCGCTGACGTGGATCGGGACTCCGTTTCGGAGCGCTCCGCCGCCCCGGCGGGCGGTGAAGCACTCCTCCGTATAAGGATTGTATACCACACCAAAGACAGCTTGTCCACCCTCCGCCAGAGCCAAAGAGATGGCGCTGTGCCGGAAGCTGTGGATCAGGTTGGTGGTGCCGTCCACCGGATCCAGGATCCAGCAGGGGCGGCTCCAGTCCAGCCCCGTATTGTCCTGCTCCTCTCCCATAAACTGGACATCCGGGGCCAGGGCGGCCAGACGCTTCCGCAGAAACGCCTGTACCGCCACGTCCACATTGGTCACATAGTCCGTTTCGCCCTTGGAGCGGATGCTCTGAACGGCGGCGGGATCGGTCAGCAGTTCCCCCGCCTCCAATACCGTCTGGACGGCCCCCTCCGCCAGGGAATCCGTCAGGGCGGTCATGCGGTGGCCTCCCGGGTCAGAATGGCCACATAGTCGCCTCCCAGGGCATGGATTTCCTTCAAGGACCGCTTCAGCAGACAGGCGGTGCGCACCTGGAAGGCGGCGGTGTCGGAGAGATCAATGGCGTAGCGGCCGGCTGTCATCTCCCTATAGAGGGCGGGGACGGTGTCCACCTCCCGTTCAAAGGCTGTGGTAACGCAGCCGTACTGCACCGCCTGGTGGGTGTCGCTGCCGGACACCACAGGGATGCCCAGCTTTTTCCCCAGGGCGCAGGTAAGCCGCTCCGTCCGCTCCCGGTCAAGAGCTAGGTCTTTCCCGTTCAGATCCAGAAATTCCAGGCGGCGGAGCTGCTCCTCCGGCAGCTCAGGCACATGACCGCCGACGCGAAAGGGATGGCCGCAGCCCACCAGCACAGGGTATTGGTCGAACAGCTCCATGAGCCGGGAGAAGGGCAGAAAGTCCCCCTTCTCCTTGTGGGGCTCCAGCCGGCGGTTCAGCTCCAGGATGGCCTCCAGGGGCCCGATGGACAGAATATGACCACCCTCCGCCACATCCGTCTCCATGCCGGGGAAGATGCGCAGGCCGTTCTCCAGCTCCAGAGCGTCCCCTGTCCTTCGGCTCACCGAGGCGATGTAGCCGTACACATCGGCAAACTGGAGGGTGTTGAAGTGCTCCGTCAGGCACAGGGCGTCCAGTCCGGCCCGTCTGGCCTCGCCGAAGAGCCAGTCGGTGTATGCGGTGGAAAATGGGAGCTTTTTGGCCAGCTTCCCATGGGTGTGAAAATCCAGGCGCAAGAGAAATGACCTTCTTTCTTACAGCAGTGTGGAGATCAGGACGGCCACCGCCACCACCAGGAAGGAGACGGCCAGGAACAGTCCATCGTTATAAGTGACCTTCAGGGCGGCCAGCTTGATCTTTTTCACGGACTTGTTTACCGCCGCGTACCGGTAGCCCCGCAGCTCCAGGGCCTCCACCGTGGTGCGGGAGCGCTTGGCGGTGTTGAGCATCAGTGGGTAGAAG
>ERZ779885.1896-NODE-1896-length-20285-cov-5.538458_pt1 | contig 20285 bp, 19 predicted proteins | sample MGYA00511554_ERZ779885 | MGnify/ENA primary metagenome ERZ779885 (study PRJEB29588, sample SAMEA2160998) | human gut metagenome | biome: human gut; feature: human-associated habitat; material: faeces | place: Denmark | collected 2008/2010 ... | reverse complement strand
TTACGCTTGTTTGCAGCCGCGCGAACGTTGTGGCCTGCGACGTCAACGAGCTCAGCCCGCCGTACGATCCCAGCGGGATCTCTGCGGCGGCTGCCTGCAAGACGGTCCGCGAGATGCTGCTCGCATTGGAATAACAACATCCCTTGTACCCGTTTCCGGCCTTCTCCGAACGATGCTTCCAATTGGCCGGAGGGCCTTGTTTATGAGGGCGGTGGAATGCCGGAAAGGGAGCAGGACGGATCTTTTCCGCGGGCTGCCGTGCGGGACGGCCCCAGGGGCCCGGGACGATATTCAGAAAGATGGAGGAACAGAAAATGGCAAGAGTATTGATCATCGGCTGCGGCGGTGTTGCTTCCGTCGCTATCCACAAGTGCTGCCAGAACAGCGAGGTCTTTTCGGAGATTTGCATTGCGAGCCGCACGAAGTCGAAGTGTGACGCTCTCAAGGAGAAGCTTGAGGGTACGACGAAGACGAAAATTACCACCGCTCAGGTGGATGCCGACCACGTGGACCAGGTGGCCGCGCTGATTCGGGAATACCAGCCCGATCTGGTCATGAACATCGCCCTGCCGTATCAGGATCTGACCATCATGGACGCCTGCCTTGAGTGCGGCGTCAACTATCTGGATACCGCCAACTATGAGCCCGAGGATCTTTCCGATCCTGCGTGGCGCGCGCAGTATGAGAAGCGCTGCAAGGAGGAGGGCTTCTCGGCCTACTTCGATTATTCCTATCAGTGGGCGTACAAGGAGAAGTTTGAGCAGGCCGGTCTCACCGCCCTGCTTGGCACCGGATTCGATCCCGGCGTGACGCAGGCGTACTGCGCCTACGCACAGAAGCACCTGTTCGACGAGATCGATACCATCGATATTCTGGATTGCAACGGCGGCGACCACGGCTATCCTTTCGCAACCAACTTCAATCCGGAGGTTAATCTGCGTGAGGTGTCCGCTCCCGGCTCCTACTGGGAGAACGGCCATTGGGTGGAGATCCCGGCGATGAGCATCAAGCGCGAGTACAACTTCAAGGATGTAGGGGAGAAGGACATGTACCTGCTCCATCACGAGGAGATCGAGTCTCTCGCAAAGAACATTCCTGGCGTCAAGCGCATCCGCTTCTTCATGACCTTTGGTCAGAGCTATCTCACCCACATGAAGTGCCTCGAGAATGTCGGCATGCTCTCCACTGAGCCGGTCGAGTTTGAGGGCCATAAAATTGTCCCGATCCAGTTCCTGAAGGCTTTGCTGCCGGATCCGGCTTCCCTCGGGCCGCGCACCGTCGGCAAGACGAACATCGGCTGCATTTTCACCGGCCGTAAGGACGGAAAGGAAAAGAAAGCCTATATTTTCAACGTCTGCGATCATCAGGAGTGCTATCGGGAGGTCGGTTCGCAGGCCATCTCGTACACGACCGGCGTGCCTGCCATGGTGGGAGCCATGATGCTGCTCACCGGCAAGTGGTCGAAGCCCGGCGTGTACACCGTCGAGGAGTTTGATCCCGATCCGTACATGGATGCTCTGAACAAGTGGGGGCTGCCCTGGCAGCTGGATGAGAACCCCACGCTGGTAGAGTGATGACGCCGGTTTCCCAGCCGCTCCGCACCCCGTATTTTCTCGTCGATGAGGCGCGGCTGATGCATAATTTGGAGATCCTGCGGGACGTACAGGAGCGCGCAGGCTGCAAAATCCTGCTCGCGCAGAAGGCGTTCTCGATGTTCTCCGTTTACCCGCTGCTGCGGCAATATCTGGCAGGCAGCACGGCGAGCGGCCTGTATGAAGCCCGTCTCGGTCATGAGGAGTTCGGGGGAGAGACGCATGTCTTTTCTCCGGCTTACCGCGAGGATGAATGGGATGAGCTTCTCCGGTACGCCGACGATATCGTTTTTAACTCTCCGGCCCAGGTGCGCCGCTTTGCTCCGCGTGCCCGTGCGGCCGGAAAGTCGTGCGGACTGCGGCTTAACCCGGAGTGCTCCACGCAGGAGGGACACGCGATCTACGATCCGTGCTCGCCCGGTTCACGCCTCGGTACGACGCTTGCCAACTTTGACGAGAGCGTTCTGCCCCTCCTTGACGGCCTGCACTTTCACACGCTCTGCGAACAGAATGCCGACGCGCTCGAGGAGACGGTGGCCGCGTTCGAGGAAAAGTTCGGTCCTTATCTTTCGCGGATGAAGTGGCTCAACTTGGGCGGCGGTCACCACATCACGCGGGAGGATTACGACGTTGAGCGGCTGATCCGCATTGTGCGCCGGCTGCGGGAGACATACGACGTGGAGGTGTACCTCGAGCCGGGCGAGGCCGTCGTACTCAACGCGGGCTTCCTCGTCACCAGCGTGCTGGAGACGCTGCACAATGGGGTGGATATCGCCATTCTTGACGCTTCCGCCGCCTGCCATATGCCGGATGTGATCGAGATGCCTTACCGCCCGCCTCTGCGCGGCGCGGGGCAGCCCGGAGAGCGTGCGCACACCTTCCGTCTCGGTGGGCCGACGTGCCTGGCCGGAGACGTGATTGGTGATTACTCCTTTGACGCGCCGCTCCGTGAGGGCGATCGCCTCGTCTTTGAGGACATGGCTCTCTACACCATGGTGAAGACGAACACCTTCAACGGCATGCCGCTTCCCTCCATCGTCTGGCGGGACAAGGACGGGGCTCTGTTCCTCGTGCGTTCCTTTGGTTACGAGGATTTCAAAACGCGGCTTTCCTGAGCGGTATTGCTTTATCGGAATCGGGAAAAGCGCTTTGTATGAAAAGAAATTCCCCAAAAAATGAGCCAAATAAAAAGGGGCTGTTGCAAAATAGCCTTAAAAAAATTATGCATAAAAATCGGTCCCCGAGAAAAGCAGAACCGCTTCTCTTGAGGGCCGATTTTCATTGCCTTTTTTGAATTTCTTGTGCAGATTGCCATTGCGTTTTTATTTTCGAACAACGGCTTTTGCATGTCGTCCTGTTTTTGACCTGAAGCTTGCATTTGCAGTGCTCCGCATTTGGAGAGCAAAGGCTTTTAAAGACAGTCGGCAGGAGGAGATCTCCTGTCAGTGTTTGAGAAGGCTTATTTCTTGCTTTCTGAAAATTCGTACGCCTCGCGCAGCCAGCCAATCAGTTCCGCGTCGATTTGCTCCGGGCGCTCGATCAACACATGATGCGTCCAGCGGTTGGGGTACGGCTCCACGGCGACCGCGACGCGCGGTGAGTCGAGGCGATGTGACAGGCCGACGGTGACAACAAGGCAGCGCTCCGGCCAATCTTTCCGCCGCCGGATCGGCAGGGAGGCCGCGCCGAACAGATGCCGGCCGTAAAAGCTGATCTGGCTTTTCTGCACGCGCGCCGTCATCTCCGGCAGAGTGTCCGCCAAACGTTCCACAAGTTTTTCATACAGTTCCAGTTCCCATGTTTTGTCTCCAAAGAAAAACAGAACATCCTGTGTAATGGGATGGGAAACGCTCATGGACATTTTTCCTCCTTCTCCACGCTGGTTTGCAGTCCTGTGGCAAGCAGCGGAAGAGCGTTGATCACCGGCTCCTCGTATGGATGGACGGCGCGGACAGCGTCGAGTGTCTCCTGCAGATGGTCTGTGCGGCAGACGGTTTCAACTTTGAGTTCCGGTTCGCAGGAAAGCTCTCCCTCCTTTCCGAGGAAGGGGGACGTTCCCGCGAGAGGCCGCCAGCAGCTCATGACCCGGCTGTATGACAGACAGCAGTCGTACCGTCCGATGTGGCCCGCGTCCACCCGGCGCAGTGCTTCCCGCAGCGCGTCGAAATGGGACTCGGGAATGAAGATTTCAAGTTTGCAGAAAAGGCCCAATGCGATCGCCTCCGAGACGCCGCCCGCCATGCAGGAACGGGCGGCTTTTTATGATACCGACGGTTTTTCTTCCGAAGGAAGCGGCTTTTCCGAATTTTTCGCCTCATCGATTTTTCTGATCGGGAAGTACAGATAGTCCTTTCCCGTGGCCGGGTCGGTATATTCGTGAACCGCTCCGGCCAGAGAAATTCCCTCTTCCTTCATTTGTCCTATTGTTTTTTGAAACGCTCCGTTCTGGTTTTCCACCACGAGGTACTCGTACCCCGGTATGGTCCACTTTGTCCATCCCTGCGGTGCTTCCGCATCATCCGTGCACTCCACTCCAGCCAGATACAGTCCTTTTTGAAAGCCGTCCTCCCATGGTTGGAAGGAGCGGGAAAAATCGGTCATCGCGCCCCATATCCCCACGATGCGGCCGCTTGCATTTTTCTTTGCCAGATGTGCGATTTCGTGGAAATGACCATTGGCGTCATTCCACAACTTCCGGATAAATCCTTCGCCGTCTGATGTGGAGCCTTCTTTGCCAATGACAACAAATTTTTCTTTTGTCATTTGAAACATCTTTTACGTTCTCCAATGGGGATTTTTCGTTTGGTTCATTATATCACGCACACAGGAATTGTCAATTTTTCCGCGTTTTTTACAAAGCGGCGATCTTAGCGAACAAGGAGCCAAGCGGTTTTTCGGGGCAAGCCGGACTCCGGCAGCGTTTTTCCTTATTTTGTACGTCCCTGATGGAAATGAGAACATATACGGCGCCTGCTTTTTGCTCTAATCCGGCGTTTTCCTTTTGTAAAAGGACAGGGGTTACGGCCGGTCAAATTTCTGCGCCGTTCGATGCCGCGTGGGAGCGTCCTCCTGGTCTTGCTTAAAACAAGAGAAAAACCGGATTTTCTTCCCGGAAGAATTTGCATGGAAAAGCGCCGGTTTCCCTGCCGGATTCCGGGCGGCACAATTCCTTCTTCGTAAAGGAAACCGGTGCTTGAAGAGGCCAAGAATACTTCTTACAAAAATGTAAGAGAACGGTAATAAAAATCGATGGAAGAAAGAGGGGGCTTCTGATACACTGTAAAGCAGAGGGGAGAACGCCTGGAAGGCGCGGAGAGCTCCCGTACAAGAAAGGAGGCGCTGGCATGCGCGTGACACAGATATGGAACCGTCCGCTTCCCGAGAAGAAGCAGGAAAAGAGAAAAAGACAGCTGCGCCGTGTTCTGGCGGCGGGGAGCGTTTTCTGTGCGCTTCTGCTCCTGCTGGGGCTTGTCAAAGGAAAACGGTCATGAGAGGACTTAAAAGAGTGGGAAAGTTTTTCCTTGGTGTCCTGACCGGATTGTTTACGCTTGGGTTGATCGTCGCCGCTGTCTTTGGCGTGAAGGGGTATCTGATGAGCCGTGAAGCGCTCGAGCAGCTGCCGGTTGAGGAAATGGCGGAAGAAATTCAGGCCGATGAACATTTTACCACCATAGAAGAGCTTCCGGAGCTTTATGTGCAGGCTGTGATTGCCGCTGAGGACCAGCGCTTCTGGACGCATGGCGGATATGATTTGATTGCGATTGGCCGGGCCCTTTGGAACGATCTGCGCACCCTGTCGTTTGCTGAGGGAGGAAGCACCATCACCCAGCAGCTGGCGAAGAACCAGTATTTTACGCAGGAGAAGCGGATTGAACGAAAGGTAGCCGAAGTCTTCGCAGCCGTCGAGATCGAAGCGGTGTTCACCAAGGAAGAGATTTTTGAGCTTTATGTGAATACCATTTATTTCGGCAGCGGCTATTACGGTATTTATGACGCGGCCATGGGCTATTATGGGAAGGAACCATCTGCGCTCAGCGACGCGGAAGCTGTGATGCTGGCCGGGCTGCCGAACGCGCCGTCCGCCTATTCTCCGGACGTCAGCCCCGAACTCGCGGGGCAGCGTATGCGTCAGGTGCTTCACTGTATGACGGAGCAGGGCGTTCTGACTGAGAGCGAGGCCGACGCGTTGCTGGTCTGAGGATGTTTCCCGCAGGAAAAACGGATCGGCGGGGGTTCGCGGTTTCAATATAAATTTTTCAGGGCGTTTTCCGCTTGTTTGGCCGGCGGAGAGCGCCCTTTTAGTGTTCTGTGGGATTTTGTTGCCCGGTATTTGGATGCGTCGGAGCTTTGCTGAGAAAGGCTGTTTTCTTTACGATTGTTTACCATGTTCCTGTATGCCGAAAAGTCTTATCGTATACGCAGGCTGCCTTCGGAAAAAAAGAGGGGCTGCGCTTGCTGTCAAATTGCAATCGACATGCTGCCTGACCTTTGTCCGCTGGGGTGTATAATGGTGTATAATAGGGAAAGGGCGAGCGGAAACCTCCTGTACGGATGCTGTATGAAATTTTCTGAAAGGGGAGCGCGTATGCAGAAGCGTCTTTTTTTGATCGGCGGGACGATGGGAGTAGGAAAAACTTCCGTCTGCCGCCAACTGAACCGGGACTTGGAGAACAGTGTCTTTCTGGATGGAGACTGGTGCTGGAACGCCGATCCGTTTGTCGTTACCGACGAAACCAAAGCGATGGTGATGGACAACATCTGTCATCTGCTCAACAATTTTTTGCGTTGTACCGCTTATCAAAATGTTGTGTTCTGCTGGGTCATGCATGAGCAGTCGATTCTTGATGAACTTCTCTCACGCCTGCACACGGAGGAATGCGATGTGTTTGCCGTTTCCCTTGTATGCCGTCCGGAGGAGCTCGAGCGGCGGTTGCGGCTGGATGTGGAACGGGGACTTCGCACGCCGGATGTGATAGCGAGGAGCCTGCCGCGTCTGCCGCTGTACGGCACACTGCGTACGGAAAAGATCGACGTTTCCGACATGAGCGTGCAGGAGGCTGCCGGAGCTGTCGCGCGTCTGGCCGGGCTGGATTGACGCAGCCGGAGAGAGCCGTGTCTGCCATGCTTGTTCTTACAAAATCGTAAGAAGTACGGGTAAAATGTAAGACGGATCGATGGAAGAGACGGCGCCGGTTTTGGTATCCTATCCTCAGAAGCTGCGAAAGAGGCGTGTACACGGCCTGATGGCAGCGGATAAAGGAGGAACATATTTTTAATGAGTATTTTGGATGTGAGCGGGCTGAAAAAGGTTTATACCACCCGCTTTGGAGGAAACAAGGTAGAGGCTCTGCGCAGTGTCTCCTTCTCTGTGGAGGAGGGGGAGTACGTTGCTATCATGGGAGAATCCGGCTCCGGAAAAACAACGCTGCTGAATATATTGGCGGCGCTGGATCAGCCTACAAGCGGCAGCGTCCGTCTGGACGGAAAAGATTTGGCACAGATTCGGGAATCGCAGATTGCTGCCTTTCGCCGCGACAATCTGGGCTTTGTATTTCAGGAGTTCAATCTTCTCGACACATTCTCAATAGAGGATAATATTTGCCTGCCGCTTGTGCTGGCCGGGAAAAAGCCTTCGGAGATGCTCGAGCGTGTGCAGCAGATTGCCGGCCGTCTCGGCATTGCGGAGCTTCTGAAGAAATATCCGTACGAGGTATCCGGAGGACAAAAGCAGCGTGCCGCTGTCGCCCGGGCGCTGATCACCAATCCGAGGCTGATTCTGGCGGATGAACCTACCGGTGCGCTCGATTCCCGGGCAACGGATGAGCTGCTCGATCTTTTTGCCTCCATTAACCGCGCCGGACAGACCATCCTCATGGTCACACATTCCGTCAAGGCGGCCAGCCGTGCGGGAAGAGTTCTCTTCATCCGCGACGGAGAGGTGTTCCATCAGATTTATCGAGGCGCGTGCTCCGACAGCGAGCTGTACCAGAAAATTTCCGACACGCTGACCGTTCTTGCGACAGGCGGTGATCACGCATGACACAGGGGTTTTACCGCCGTCTCGCGTGGACGGGAATCCAGAAAAATCGCCGGCTGTACCTGCCTTATCTTCTGACGTGCGCCGGTATGGTGATGATGACATACATTGTTTCCTTTCTTTCCTCCAGTGAGCTTTTACTCGGTATGCCCGGCGGCAGCGACATGCGGCTGTGTCTGGGGCTTGGCTTTTTCGTCATTGTCTTTTTTTCGGTTATCTTTCTGTTCTATACCCATTCCTTTCTGATTCGCCGAAGGAAAAAAGAATTCGGATTGTATAACATTCTTGGAATGGGAAAGCGTCATCTGGCGATCGTTCTGCTGTGGGAATCGCTTCTTTGCGGAGGAATCTCGATTGTGGGAGGACTGCTTGCCGGCGTTCTGTTTTCCAAACTGGCCGAGATGTGCATGTTTTATCTTTTGGGAGGCACGGCAGGGTTCAGTCTGCAGCTTTCTCCGGATTCGCTGGTACAAACGGCGTTGATGTTCCTGGCAATTTTTGCCCTGATTTTGCTCGACAGCCTGCGCCAGCTCCATCTGACCAACCCGATCGAGCTGCTGCGCAGTGAAAGCGCGGGTGAACGTCCTCCGCGTGCGAATTGGTTTTTGGCTCTGGCGGGTGTGATTCTGCTCGGCGTGGCCTATTGGCTTGCTGTGACGATTCAGGATCCCGTCGCCGCTCTGACCATGTTTTTTGTCGCGGTACTGCTGGTGATTGCGGCCACCTATCTGCTCTTTGTATCAGGTTCCGTCGCCTTTTGCCGTGTGCTGCAGAAAAATAAGCGGTATTATTACCGTACAAACCATTTCGTGTCCGTTTCCTCAATGGTGTTCCGCATGAAACGGAACGGTGCGGGACTTGCGTCTATCTGTATTCTCTGTACGATGGTACTGGTGATGATTTCCACGACCGTTTGTCTCTACATCGGGGCGGAGGACAGCCTGCGTTCCCGTTATCCGCGCAGCATCAATCTGACCGCTCACGTCGATTCCAGGACGGGATTTGACGGAGACTGGCAGGAGCAGGTGCGGGAACTCGCACGGCAAACAGTCTCAGAGGCCAAAGAGGAGCCGCAGAACATTCTCGATTACCGTGCGATGCTGTTTGCCGGTTTTGTCCGTGACGGGCGGATTAGGCTTGACCTCAGCGCCATTCAGAGCGTTCAGGAAAGCGTCATGGATGTCTGGCAGGTGTTTGTGATCCCAATTGAAGACTATAACCGTCTCATGGGCGAGAATGTGACACTGGAACCGGATGAGGTGCTGCTTTATTCCACCAAGGAGAGCTTTGTCACAGACGGTACCATAGCGTTTGAGGACGGAACCCCGTATACGGTTCGTTCTGTGGTCAGCGATTTTGTTGACAACAGCATTGATTCCATGCAGATTGTCCCGTCGCTTTATGTATTTGTTTCGGATTTGGAGCCTGTCGCACAGGCACTCTCGGGCGCGGACGGCGGAGAATGGACGGAGTACAGCTGGACGTATGCGTTTGACCTGTCCTGCAGCGATGAGGAACAGCGCGCCATCCAGAGCGCTCTCGAGCAAAGCCTCAACGAAATCAATTCTGAACGGGAAGGATCGCTTTGGATCGTTTGCGACGGCCTTGCGGAAGAGCGCGCCAGCTTCTTCGCATTTTACGGCAGCCTTCTCTTCCTTGGTATCCTGCTTGGCGTTGTCTTCATTTTTGCAGCCGTCCTGATTATTTATTACAAGCAAATCTCTGAGGGGTATGAGGATCAGTCGCGATTTGATATTATGCAGAAGGTTGGCATGACGAAACGGGAAATTCGAAAAAGCATCAATTCCCAGGTGCTCACCGTCTTTTTCCTGCCATTGATTCTCGCGGGCGTCCATTTGGCCTTCGCCTTTCCCATGCTTCAGAAGCTCCTGATGCTGTTGGGGTTGGTCAACGTTTCTCTTCTGATTTTTGTGACCGTCCTGTGTTATCTTGTTTTTGCAGTCTTTTATCTTGCGATCTATCGTGTTACGTCCCGTGCGTACTACGGGATCGTCAGCGGATCGCGTGAGGAGTTGTGAGAACATCCTGGTTGTTTGTGTAAAATTGCCGAAATGTGCCTCGCCGTTCCTGAAACCGGGGAGAAAACGATATTTTTCCAAAAATTTCCACTGTATGTATTGCTATTTCTTCCATTATATGGTAATATTGGAATCACAATCAATCACATAGGGGGAACATACGATGGAAAAGCGTTTAAAAGTTCTGATTTCGGAAAACGGTGCGGATTTTGTGCGGGAATATGTACCGGCGCTGGAGGAGGCCGGTATGACAGTGGTATGTACGGAGCGTGACGGGCGATCGCTGCTCGAGAGAATTGAGGCGGAGCATCCGGATGTGGTGCTTGCGGATCTGTTCATGCCGCGCCTGGATGGGATTGGCGTCATGAAGGCGTGCGCCGGGAAAAAGGATATGCCCGCTTTTGTCATCCTGTCCAACTTCACAAGTCCGGCTCTTGAGCGCGAGGTGATGGGATCGGGGGCATCGTACTTTATGGTGTCGCCGTTTGAAGCGGGCGAGCTTGCGCAGCGTGTGCAGCAGATCGTCGGAACAGGCACAGCGGCTCCGGCGCGCGGAGGAGAAGAGCCGCTGGAGATTCAGGTCACGGAGATCCTGCACCAGATCGGCGTTCCTGCTCACATTAAGGGATATCATTATCTGCGCGACTCCATCCTCATGGCGGTGCGCACGCCGGAGATCATCAATGCTGTGACCAAACAGCTTTACCCGAGCGTCGCGAAGGATTATGAGACGACGCCCTCCCGTGTGGAGCGTGCTATCCGGCATGCGATCGAGGTGGCCTGGGATCGCGGCGATGTGGATGTGCTGACCGGTTACTTTGGCTATACCATCCACAATACCCGCGGCAAGCCGACCAACAGCGAATTCATTGCGATGATTTCCGATCGGCTGCGGCTGCACATGAAGTCCGCAGGATAAAGATGGAGGCGTTTTCCTCAGACAAAGCGTTTTTCAGAATTCATATAAAGAGCGGGCAGTCCCGGAGATTACGTTCTTCGAGACTGCCCGCCTTTTTTGAATTATCTTGCTGCGCAAATACGGGAGCCGGTTCGAACCGTCCCGCGCCGCGGAGATTGTTTCTCCGGCATAGCTTCCGCGCGGGCATTGCCGACCGCAGGTCCGGGCATTGCCGACCGCAGGTCCGGGCATTGCCGACCGCAGGTCCAGAAACCTTGCGGTGTGAAGGGAAGAGGATTATAATGAGGAAAAACAAAAAGGAGAGACAGTTTATGCTTTCTTTTGAAAGTGATTATACGACGGGCGCACATCCGCAGATTCTTCGCAGACTGATGGAGACGAATCTGGAACCGCAGTCCGGCTACGGTTCCGACGTTTACTGCGAGAGCGCAAGAAAGAAGATCCGTGCGGCTTGCCAGTGCCCCGATGCGGACGTGTGGTTTCTTGTGGGCGGGACACAGACGAATGCCGTGGTGATCTCGGCCCTTCTGCAGAGCTGGCAGGGCGTTGTCGCTGTCGAGACGGGACATGTCAGCACCCACGAGGCGGGAGCGATTGAGCATACCGGTCACAAGGTGCTTACTCTTCCGCAGCATCAGGGGAAAATGGATCCGGACGAGTTGGAAGCGTATCTGAAATCCTTTTGGGCGGACGGCAACCGTGACCATATGGTGTTTCCCGGCATGGTCTATGTATCCCACCCGACGGAGTACGGAACGCTCTACGCCAAGAAAGAGCTCGAGCGCATTGCGGCCGTCTGCCGCCGGTATGAGATTCCGCTGTACCTCGACGGCGCGCGCCTGGCCTGTGCGCTTGCGAGCCCGGAGAGCGACCTGACGCTCCCGGAGCTGGCTTCTCTCTGCGATGCGTTTTATATCGGCGGGACGAAGTGCGGAGCACTGTGCGGCGAGGCGGTTGTCTTTTCCCGCCGTCCTGCGCCGCGTCAGTTTCTGACTATCGTCAAGCAGAACGGTGCGCTCCTCGCGAAGGGACGGCTGCTCGGCGTCCAGTTCGACGCTCTGTTTACGGACGATCTCTATCTTGAGCTCGGCCGCCACACCATGAAGATGGCGGCTCGTCTTTGTGCGATCCTCCATGAAAAGGAAATTCCGTTCTTTCTCGAATCTCCCACGAACCAGCAGTTTGTGATTCTCGGGAACGATCGCATAGAACAGCTCCGGCACGATGTCGCGTTCAGCTTCTGGGAGGCGCTGGATGAGAAACGCACCGTCGTCCGCTTTGCCGTGAGCTGGTCGACAACCGAAGCAGATCTGAATCGGCTGCGGGAGCTTCTTTGAAGCGAACGTGCTTTATTCGTTGTTGAGCTGGTCGATGAAGGCGGCGCTGCGGGAGGAGATTTCCACCCAGGCGGGGGAGAACCCGCAGTGCAGCGCATTGCGTACGGAGCGAATGTTTGACCAAGCGGCGCAGTAGAAGGGGACTTTTCCCAAAGCCAGAATTTCCAGAGCGAGGCGGCTTGTCAGTGCGGAGGCAATCCCTTGCCTCCGGTAAGCGGGAAGAACGTCAATGCCGATTTGGTACATGGAATCGCAGTCCGCCGAGGCTCCCGCAAGTCCGACGAGCGTTTCTCCGTCGTATGCGCCGACCGCCAGCACATCCCGTTCCCGGCGTTTTTCGCACAGAGCGTTGCTCCACTGCGGCAGATAGAGTCCGGCAAAGTCCTCCGGCGTAAGCAGTTTCACGCGGCAGGAGCAGGGGAGCTCCTGCAGACGGGACAGGTCCGGCAGAAAGTATTCACCCATGAAGCAGAGCTTTTGCCCGTAGGGAGCCAGAATGTCGTTGAGAACGTACAGGTTCGGCGTTTCAAAGCAATGCTCAGCAGGATAGCGGCGCAGAAACGCGAGTACCTTGTCCAGAAGAGGCTCGCTTGTCTGGGCGACAACGTTGTTTCCGTAGGAGACGAGGCTGCAAGCGATCGGGAGCGGCAGATAAACGCGCGCCCCCTCGTGAGGCTCTGAGAGAATAACCACCGGATCCTGTCGCAGGAAATCCCCGGGGGCGCATCCGTAGTCGCGGGCTGATTGTTCGAGAGCAATTTGCAGCAGCTGGTTCTGATCCATTTTTTTCACCTTTTCTTCCGGTATCCCCGCACGGTTCCGCGCGGCTGGATTGCGCCGAAAACTCTCCCTATACCGCTTGAAACGCGCTGTCAGCGTTGTGGAAACGCGCGGTGCGCTGCGGTCCGGCAAGGGCAATTTTCGGAAGCACCCATCCTGTGCAGCGCAAGGAACGGTGCGGGGACGTTTTTATTCAGGGACTTCCGTGCTGTTTGAAGCGGCGGAGGAATCCGATGCCTGAATCTGTTCCCGATGTGTTTTGCGGTAGGCGGCGGCGGACATTCCCTTGTGACGGCGGAACAGCCGCGCGAAATAGCCCGGGTCGCCGAAGCCGCATGAGAGCGCAATGTCTGTGACGCTGTCCTCTTCGGCACAGAGCAGCTCCGCCGCGCACTCGATCCGGTAATAGTTGAGATAATCGATAGGGGTACGACCCGTCAGCTGCCGGAAGACGCGGCAGAAATAGCGGGGGTTCATGCCTGCCTCAGCGGCAAGCTCGTCAAGCGTCAGCGGGGCGGCGTAGTCGCGCCGGATGCGGCGCAGCACACTTTTCATCTGTTCCGTGCGCTGCCGTCCTACCCGTGTTTCTTCCGAGGCGGCCGCATACAGCCGATGCTCGAGCACCGTTCCGATAAACTGCCAGAGAAGCCCGGTCGTTACAAATTCATAGCCGGGCTTTTCCTCCTCCATGCTCCTGACGAGAGCGTCCACAATCTGTGCAGTGGAGCTCCCCGCCGGATGGCTTGTGAAGATGTGCGCTTCACTGCCGAGCGTTGACGCGAATTTACGGCGGCAGACCGAGCTGTCCTGCAAAAAGCGCTCCATGTCAAAGACCAGGCATTTATAGAAGCATGAATCGGGTTTCCCGCCATGTATCGCGCCGCTGGGCAGGAAAAAGCAATCTCCCGGCTTTCCCAGGAACTCCTCCCCATCAACGGAGAGGGCGAGGGTGCCTTCCCACACAAGCAGAAGCTCGCATTCAATATGCCAGTGGAAGGGCATTTCATACCGCGGGTGCGCGGCGTCGACGCGGTATAATTCAATCGGAAAATCGAACGTTCCCCGGGGGGCCCGCTCGTGTACGGCAAGATAACGCATAGCGCCTCCTTGTAAGGATAAAAAAGTGAATATTGTCCTATCTTTTTTCAGTATATACCAAGTAATCCGTTTTTCGCAAGAGTATAATAAAAACATCGGAGAAAGGGGATGGTCTTTTGGACATTTCGATCATCAAGGAACAGATCTGCGACGTGTGCCACAAGATGTGGCAGCTCGGCTGGGTAGCCGCGAACGACGGCAATGTGACCGCGAAGCTTGACGACGGCACTCTTCTGGCCACGCCGACAGGTATGAGCAAGAGTTTTATTACGCCGGACAAGCTGATCCGGATCAATGCGCAGGGCGAGGTGCTGGAAGCCGCGGAGGGACTGCGGCCTTCGAGCGAGATTAAGATGCATCTGCGCTGCTATGAGAAGCGTCCCGACGTTTGGAGCGTCATTCACGCGCACCCGCCGGGAGCGACCGGATTTGCCGTAGCGCACCGCAGCATGGATATGTACAACATGATTGAGGACGTCGCCGCAATTGGCAGCGTTCCGCTTACGCCGTACGGCACGCCGAGTACCTCTGAGGTGCCGGACGCCATTGAGCCGTATCTCGACGATCACGACGTGATGCTTCTGGAAAACCACGGCGCTTTGGCAGTGGGCAGCGACGTGATCACCGCCTTCTACCGCATGGAGAGCCTGGAGCTGTGGGCGAAGATTACGATCAACGCGATTATCCTCGGCGGCAGCTACGACATCAGCCGCGAGAATGTCGACAAGCTGATTGATCTGCGCAAATTCTACCGCATCACGGGCCGTCACCCCGGCTACAAAAAATATCCGCGCCGCGCGGACGGGGAGCCGACCGACAAATAATTACGGGAGTGGGAGGAGACCGCAATGCTGAAAAATATTCCGAAAATTCTCAGCCCGCAGCTGCTGAAGGTTCTCTGTGAAATGGGGCACGGCGATGAGCTCGTCATCGCCGACGGGAACTTTCCCTCGGAGAGCATGGGAAAGGACGCCGTTGTCGTCCGTGCGGACGGCCTGCCCGCGACAGAGCTGCTGGACGCTATTCTGACGGTGCTGCCGTTGGATACATACGTTGAGAAGCCGGCCGCTCTGATGGCTGTGGTGCCGGGGGATCCGTGCGTTCCCGACGTCTGGGACGAATACAAAGCCGTGATGGCAAAGCATGGCGAGGATCCGGAGCGCATTGAAATGATGGAGCGTTTTGCGTTTTATGACCGTGCGAAGAAGGCATATGCCATTATTGCGACGGGGGAGGAACGGATCTACGCCAACGTTCTTCTGAAAAAGGGCGTGGTAAAATGAAGAAAAAAGCCACTGTCCTTGCCTTTGACCTCGGCGCGTCAAGCGGACGCGCCATTCGCGGCGTTTATGACGACGGCGTTTTTACCTGGGAAGAGATTCATCGCTTTGAGAACAATCCGCGCGAGGCGGAGGGACATTTCCGTTGGAATTTTGAAGAGCTCATGCGCGAGATCCGTACCGGAATCGAAAAAGCGGGTACGTTTGACAGCGTGGCCTTTGATACGTGGGGCGTGGATTTCGGTCTGCTCGATGAAAGCGGCAAACTTCTGGGAGATCCTGTTCACTATCGCGACGCGCGTACGGACGGCATTCTTGACAGCGCGCTGTGCGTGATGGACGGGGAAACGCTTTATAAAGAAACCGGTACGCAGCTTCTTCCGATTAATACGCTGTTCCAGCTCTGCGCTCTGCAAAAGCAGGAGCCGGAGACGCTGCAAAAGGCAAAAACGCTGCTGCTCATGCCGGATTTGCTTCGCTATTGTCTGTGCGGTGGCGTTTCCTCCGAGCGCAGCGCGGCCTCAACGGCTCAGCTCCTGCGCCTTCCGCAGGGCGAGTGGAGCGAATCCATCCGCGAAGCCTACCGGCTGCCGGAGACGCTTCTGCCTCCGCTTGTTCCGGGGGGGACTGCGGTCGGGAAGCTTCCGGAAAACGGGGCGGTTGTGCTCGCCACGGCGGGCCACGATACCCAGTGCGCCGTGGCGGCCTTGCCGGATCCGGCCCCGGATACCGCCTTCCTTTCCTGCGGCACGTGGAGCCTGCTCGGATGTGAACTTGACGAGCCGATCCTCACCGCGGAGAGCATGCGGCTTGACCTGTCGAACGAATGGGGCGCAAACGGAAAAATCAACTATCTCAAGAATATCATCGGACTGTGGCTGATCCAGGAGAGCCGCCGCGCATGGAAGCGGGCAGGAGAATCGTACTCCTACGCCGACCTGGAAAAGCTGGCTCTCGCTGCGGAGCCGCTGCGCTGCTTTATCGATCCGGACGATCCGGTCTTTACTCCGCCCGGCGATCTGCCGGGGCGCGTGCAGGACTATTGCCGCGAAACGGGGCAGTATGTGCCGCAGACGGTCGGCGAGATTATGCGGTGCATCTATGAGAGCCTCGCGCTCAAGTATCGTTTTGCCATTGAACAGCTGCAGAAAGCCACAGGCAGACATTTCGGCGTACTGCACGTGCTCGGCGGCGGCGCGAAGGATGGTTTGCTCTGCCGCATGACGGCGGATGCTGCGGGTCTTCGTGTAGTAGCGGGGCCGGTTGAGGCCACCGCTCTCGGTAATCTGATGCTCCAGCTCTGCGCTCTCGGCGTATTGCCCTCGCTGGAGGAGGGACGCCGGATGATTGCGCGGCAGGAGAAGCTTACGGAATTTTTGCCGCGGAGCACTGCGGCATGGGAGAATGCCTATCAGAATTATTTGAAGCTCTTAAAGAGCAAGGAGGAGTAAAAAATGTTGTATCCGAAGATTGGGATTCGGCCTGTCATTGACGGACGCTGGGGCGGTATCCGTGAGGGTCTGGAAAATCAGACCATGACCATGGCGCAGAACGCCAAGAAGCTGATCGAGGAAACGCTGCGTTATCCGGACGGCACGCCGGTGCAGTGCGTCATCGCAAGCCGTACCATTGGCGGCGGCGCGGAGGCTGCGGCTTGCGCGGACGAATTCTCGGTGCAGAATGTCACAGCCACCCTGTCTGTTACCCCCTGTTGGTGCTACGGCACGGAGACCTTTGATATGGATCCCAAGACCATCAAGGCGGTTTGGGGCTTCAACGGGACAGAGCGTCCCGGCGCGGTGTATCTCGCGGCCGTTATGGCGGCGCATGCCCAGCGCGGGCTGCCGGCCTTCTCGATCTACGGTCATGACGTGCAGGAGGCGGACGACACGACCATTCCCGCGGACGTTGCGGAGAAGATCCTGCGCTTTGCCCGCTGCGCCGTTGCAGCCGGCTGGATGAAGAATAAGGCGTATGTCAATCTTGGCGGCGTGGCAATGGGTATTGCGGGCAGCTTCTGCGACGCTTCCGTGTTCCAGAAGTATTTTGGTATGCGCGCTGAGTGGGTTGACATGACGGAAATCCTGCGCCGCATCAAGCTGGAGATCTACGATCCCGAGGAGTATGAGCGCGCTCTCGCCTGGGTACGCGACAACTGCCGCGAGGGCTTCGACTGCAACGCGGGCAAGAACCTGCCTGAGGTGATTACCAAGTCGAAGGTTGTCCCGGCGGATAAGGACTGGGAGTTTATCACGAAGATGACGCTCGTGATGCGTGATATTCTCTACGGCAACAAGAAGCTCGATGAACTCGGCTGGCATGAGGAGGCTCTCGGCCGCAATGCGGTTGCGGGCGGCTTCCAGGGACAGCGTCAGTGGACCGACTGGCTCCCGAATGCGGATTTCTCCGAGGCCATCCTCGCGAGTACCTTTGACTGGAACGGCCCGAAGATGTCGACTCCGTTTGCGACGGAAAACGATACCTGCAACGGTGTATCCATGCTGCTTGGCACCCTCGTTTCGAATACGGCTCCGTGCTTCCACGATGTGCGTACCTACTGGAGTCCCGAGGCCTGTGAGCGTGTGACGGGCAAGCGCCCCGAGGGCGTCGCGAAGGACGGCTTCATTCACCTCATCAATTCCGGCGCAACGGCTCTCGACGGCTCCGGCGCATGCCGCGATGAGAACGGTCAGCCCGTCATGAAGCCCTTCTGGGAGATGGGTGAGAAGGATATGACGGCCTGTCTTGAGGCTACCGACTGGTGCCGTGCCAACTTCGAGTATTTCCGCGGCGGCGGATTCTCGAGCCATTTCCGCTGCCGTGCCGAGATGCCGGTCACGATGCTGCGCTATAATCTTGTCGAAGGCGTCGGTCCGGTCCTTCAGGTCGCGGAGGGCTGGACGGCGGATCTGCCGGACGACGTGCATCAGACGATTGATGTGCGTACCGATCGCACCTGGCCGACAACCTGGTTTGCTCCCCGCCTGACGGGTGAGGGCGCGTTCAAGGATGTCTACAGCGTTATGGCGAACTGGGGCGCAAACCACGGCGTCACCGTTTACGGCCATGTCGGCGCGGACCTCATTACCCTGGCTTCGATGCTGCGCATTCCGGTGACAATGCATAACGTCCCCGAGGAGAAGGTCTACCGTCCGCATGCTTGGGCAAGCTTCGGTACGCAGGATCCCCAGGCTGCCGACTACGCTGCCTGCAAGCATTACGGCCCGCTCTACAAATAATCCCCTTACCTCCTATAAAAAGTGCCGCGCGGGGGCTGAGACTGGACATGAGGCCTCCATATGGACCGCGGCACTCCGAAAAAGCCGGGAGCTGGAATGACCAGCCCCCGGCTTTTTTTGATCGTTGTTCTTCCGTTCTTGTGGAGAGCGTCATGCTTGGTACGCCGATCATTTCAACGGACGTGGGGGTGGCCAGGGAGTTGGTGGAACGGTACGACTGCGGCGATCTGGTTCCTTATGGGGAAAAGGAGCTTGCCGCCGTGCTGCTGCGGTATCTTGATCGGTATGACGGGCGCAGGCCGGATTTCTCTGTCGGCGACGAGTACGAGCTGAAAACGGAGGTGGAAAAGACCGTCCGTCTGCTCGAGAAAGCGATGGAACGCCGCGACCGGAACGCGAAGCTGAAAAAGCTTCCTTATCCGGAGGTCACAATCCACGACTACGAGCTTGATGCGTTTGAGATTCGCCGGGATAAAACATTCATCCTGCGCGTGATGCAGGGCGGCGTTCCCTATGAGTATCTGATTCGCCGCCGGAGCGGGAACGACAAGCTGATTGTTTTCCACAACGGGGCGGTCCCGGAGGGGAATGTGCGTTATCCTGTTTTTCAGAGGCACAGCTGGGCAGAACTGCTGAAAACATCCAGCGTGTTCTGCATGGATCCCACGCTGTATCTGAACAGTTACCTGCAGCTTGGCTGGGGCGTCGGCAGGAACGAAACGTATTATCTGGAAAAGAGCAGTCTGATTCTTCGGAAAATCATCGCCAAGATGGGAATTCGCCTTACGGATACCGTGATTTACGGGACCTCCGGCGGCGGATACCTCTCCGCCATAACGGGCATTTATCTGCGGGGGGCCACAGTGGTGGCAGACAACGCGCAGCTTGATGTGCGCAATTGGAGGACCATGCGGGTGACGCTGGCCCTTTCCGCGGCTCCCGATATTGTATCCAACCCGACGGATATTGTTCTGGTTCTGGATCGCTCCGGCAGCATGGCCGGAGCGCCGCCTGCTCCGGTGGCCGCTGCGGCACGCGCTGCCGGGATTGTGATATACTGCATCGGTCTTGTCGGCGCGGACGGAGTGGACGCGAACGTTCTCAATGAGTGGGCGACGGATCCGGACGCTTCGCATGTGGCTGTGACGCCGGACGCCGCCGATTTGGAGAACTTGTTCGCCGATCTTGCGGTGAACATCTCGAAGCCGGGAGCGACAAAGATTGTGATCGATGAGGAGGTCAACTCCGATTTTGCCATCGTCAGTGTCAGCCAGCCCGACAAGGGCAGCGCCATGATAGTGGATGCTCACAGGCTGCAGTGGAACATCGAGCAGCTCGGCGTTACGGGAAACGAAGGGGCGGCCCTGGAATTCTTCATCCGCCATACAGGGGATACGGGCGGCACAAAGCTTGTCAATCGTTCTATCACGTACCAGGATGCGGAGGGCAATCTGGTTTCCTTCCCGCAGCCTTCGGTACGGGTGGATTGCGACGTCGTTGTGCATCCGGAGAAATGTCCGCTGCCGGTTGACGTAACGGTGGGCGGCTGTAAGGATTCCATTGTGGTGGATCTGGGCGACACGTACCTGGAGTCGCTCGGGCGCATTGTACAGCTCGACGTGACGGTTAAGAACGTTTGCCCGAACAGGCGCGTCGCGCTCGCCATCATCCTTACGGAGATGGACGAAAACGGGATGGAATATCAGCGCGGCATGAAAGCCATCACGATCCCGGCTCATCAGTATCCGACCTGCCGCGACGTTCTCGTCAAATGCGTCAAATTTGTCCTGCCGGAGGATTTGAATGTTTCCGGCGGCACGCCGCGTTCGCTGTGCGGCCCGCGAAATCTGAAGGTACGCTTTATTGCGCACAACATCGACACCGACTATCGCTGCTGCGAGCTCGTCGCCACAGTGTGACGGCTTTTTAGATAGAAAGCGCCCCCGGCGCGGGAAAGATCCCGT
>ERZ779885.1893-NODE-1893-length-20297-cov-30.352534_pt1 | contig 20297 bp, 18 predicted proteins | sample MGYA00511554_ERZ779885 | MGnify/ENA primary metagenome ERZ779885 (study PRJEB29588, sample SAMEA2160998) | human gut metagenome | biome: human gut; feature: human-associated habitat; material: faeces | place: Denmark | collected 2008/2010 ... | reverse complement strand
AGTTTTGGCCATGAGATACTCCTTTCCTGTTGTCCGGTGGCCGTAGATGCGGCTATTGTAGCATGACAAGCCATCTTTGTAAAGAAAAATAACGATAGTCATACATATTTCATCACAAATGGGACGGAGGTGTCAAGGATGTAAACGGTCAAAAAGGAGGGAAAAACAGAATGTTTGACTATTTCTATGGGCAGTCGGGCGAGATGTTCTCGTATTTCCGGGTGCCCAAAATTTTATTCCGGGACATACGCTTCAAAGACTTGTCCACCGATGCAAAGACCCTGTACGGCATCCTGCTGGACCGCATGAGCCTGTCCGTGAAAAACGGCTGGTTAGACGGGCAGGGGAGAGTGTATATCATTTTTCCCATACAGGAGGTTATGGATGCGCTTGGCTGTGCCGATAACAAGGCAACGAAGCTCTTTCGTGAGCTGGAAAACGCCGAACTTGTCGAACGGAAACGCCGGGGCTTGGGAAAGCCGAACCTCATCTACGTCAAAAACTTTGCAGACCAACGATACCGCAATCGTGATAAGAACGATTCCGGTAACGCTGATTCCGGGGAACAGGATGCGGCAAAACAACGAGGAAATAAGACTGAGTGGAATAATACTGAAATGAGTGAGACTGACCCTTTCTTTTCCGAGAAAGGGGACGGTGCGGATGAGCGCACACGACTGGAAGAATATTTTTCTCAGTCTTTGGAGGTTGATCTCCTGCTCCGGCTTTGCCCGGACGATGAGGACACCATCTACCAGATCGTGGACTTGCTTGTGGATACCTGTTCCACCAAGCGCAAGATGTTGCGGATCGCCGGAGATGACAAGCCTGCCGAGGTGGTACGCAGTCGGTTTATGAAGCTAACGGCGGCGCTGGAACAAGAGCAGGAAGCCAACCAGAAACGCCTGCACGATCTGGCGGTGATGCAAAGCCAGGCGGACGCACAGGAAAGCGAAGTCCGAACCTTTATCAAGGAAATCCGGCGCTATGCCGCCATTGAGGAACTGGACGAGTCCGTACTGAACCGGCTTATCAACAAAATCCTGATCGGCGAAGTCAAAAAGGTGGACGGTCAGAAGGTGCAGGAAGTCAGGATCGTGTATAACTTTGTCGGGGAAATCCCGGAGATTGCAGCGTAAATAGTTTGCCCCATCTCTCATTTTGGAGGGACGGGGCTTTTGTTGTGGATAAAGTGATTTGCCTAAACGATAGTATTATCCCATATAATCCGTTCGCAGTGCTTCTACCAGATCACATTTCAGAATTTTCTTGCCACCCAGGTAATATGCCAGTGCGACAAAGCCAAAAAGTGCCGCGATAAAAAGCAGGATAGGAACAATGGGAGCCACTGCTAAAAATTCCATTGGATTCAAGTAGCTTGCCGTTATCATCAGCCACACAAACACAACCGTAATCGGCAGCGTGATCAGAACGGGGCGGCCCGCTATAACGAGGGCTTCAATCCAAAACATTTTTCGCATACCTTCTGGCGTCATGCCAATGGACATATATCTCGCAAATTCTCTTTTCCTTTGCCGGATAAATCCCAACGTGTTGGAAAATACGTTAGCGATCCCGATGAAGGCCAGCAGTACACATAGCGCCCCAATTATCAGTTTGTATCCGTTCAGCATAGCATCATTGCCTATCTTTTCCTGAATCCGGTTTTCCACCTCGAAAGAAATGTCATGCCCCAGCACATTCGTCAGCTCGGTTTCAATCATACTCAGTTCTGTCAGGGTTCTTTCTTTTTCTGAGAGAATGCGGATATAGGTATCTGGTTCAGCATTTCCAATCGTCTCTTCGATTTGTTTCCAAGTGGAAAGGGATACAAATTGAACTAAAGCATAGTTATCATATTCTTCTCTCAAAACCGGCGGCTCCTGTGTAAAGCCCAAAACCGGAATTCCCACAGTTGCAGCCGCATCTTCCGGGTTTTGTAAAGTCATCGTGTCCTGGTTCTCTGACAAAAACGGAACATATTCTTTGTATCTGAAATTGCTGTTTATTGACCGATGATCAGGTGATGGAACTGCTGAAAATGGAGGACCTGCGGCAGCGGCTGGATGAACTGATTGACATTGGTCGGCAGATTCTTTCCCGGCTGGCTGAACTCTAAAATTTTTCCCCGCAGTTGGAGGACTGCGGGGCTACATAAGGGTTGACATCCTTGCAAAGTAATCGTTGACACCTTTATAATAGGGGCGAAAGAAAGGCAGGTGCTGGATATGAGGTTCGTTTTTAAGATGATCGTTTTTCCGTTTTGGCTGATTACTGCTTTCCTTGCGCTGATGCTGAAATGGACGCTGAACCTGTCGGCGTTTGTGCTGGCTCTGCCCATGCTGTATATTTTCGGCTGTGGTCTTTATACGCTGTACTGCCGGGAGTGGCTGCAGTTTTTGATTTTGCTGGTGGCAGAGTTTGGCTGCTTTGTGTTGATCTTCATGGGCACTTTGGTTGCAGATGCAGCAGAGCGTTTTAGTGGCTGGGTTGCCGGATTGTGAGGAATGCTATGGAAAACCAGAAATTGGAGGCTTGTTATTCTGAGCACAGCAGCACGATTTTTTCTGAAATGCTGGGCGAGGACAAAGATTATCAGCGGCTGAAAAAGCCCTGCGGGATGTCATCAGCAAAGAAGCATGGAAGCAATACCTCGCTTTGGATGAGATCTGCAACGAGTTGGAATGCGCCCGATATAAGGCGATGTATCTGGCAGGTGTAGCCGATTACGAAAAATTATCCAAATGATCTTGATGCCGCCGATGTGCGGCATTTTCTTTTTGAAAGAGGGTGATGACGCTGGCAGCAACACGGTTGATCCCCATGCGGAAGAACAAAGGCAAGTCCATCGGGGCTTGTTTGCACAGCCACACCAGCTATGTCCAAAACCCGGACAAGACCGAACAGGGCGAGTTGGTCAGCAGCTACCAGTGCAGCCCGTTGACGGTAGACGAGGAATTTCTGCTGACGAAACGGCTGTACGAGCAGACCACCGGGCGCAGTCAGAAAAGTGATGTCATCGCCTATCAGGTGCGACAATCCTTCAAGCCGGGGGAGGTCACGCCGGAGGAAGCCAACCGCATCGGCTATGAGTTTGCCGAGCGGTTTTTGAAGGGCAAACACGCTTTTATCGTTGCCACCCACACCGACCGAGCGCACATCCACAACCACATTATTTATAATTCCACTGCCTTGGACGGAACCCGGAAATTCAAAAATTTCTGGCTTTCCACCTTTGCAGTACAGCGGTTGAGCGATCTGATCTGCTTGGAACATCAACTCTCTACCATCGAGTACAAACCCTACCGGGAGCGTCAAAAGCGCATCGTCTACCCGCCCAAGGAGAGCAATCGTGACCGCCTGTGCGGAATCATCGACACCATCCTTGCGGAACAGCCGAAGGACTTTGAAGTTTTTCTGCAAAAGCTGGAGCAGCAGGGCTATGAGGTGAAGCGTGGAAAGCACACGGCGGTGAAGGGCGCACGGCAGAAACGATTTATCCGTTTCCGCACACTGGGCATCGGCTATGGCGAGGACGAGATCAAGGCAGTGCTGGAGGGAAAGGTGAAGCACCAGCCGTACCAGAAGCAGCCGCCCAAAGAACAGCCTTTCCAGTTGTTGGTGGACATTCAGGGGAAAATGGCAGAGGGCAAAAGCATTGGTTACAAAAAGTGGGCAACGAAGTTCAACCTGAAAGAGATGTCCAAGACACTGCTATTTTTGCAGGAGCAGAAGATCAGCAGTGCTGACGAACTGCGAGAACGTGCAACGGCAGCAACAGAACGCTATCATGCTATGGGGGATTCCATCAAGGCAGCGGAAGCAAGGCTGACAGAAATTGCTATCCTGAAAACCCACATCATCAACTATGCCAAGACCCGTGAGGTGTACGCCACTTATCGGAAAGCCGGGTACAGCAAAGCCTTTCTGGAAGCCCATCGGGAGGAGATCACACTGCACAAGGCGGCGAAAGCTGCCTTTGACGAAGCCGGGCTGCAAAAATTGCCGAAGGTCAAGGAGTTGGATGCGGAGTTTGCAGAGTTGCTGACTAAGAAGAAAGCCGCTTACCCGGACTACCGCAAGGCGCGGAACGAGATGCAGGAACTGGTTCGGGCTCAGAAAAACGTAGAACGATTTTTTGCGGAGGAAAAGGGCACCACCGAGAAAACTCAGACCCGATATGAATATTCTGTTTGTCGTCACGCACGATTATGAATTTCTGAACCGGGCGTGTAACTGCTATGTCCGGATAGATAAGATAAATTGATCGGGAAAATAAAAAAACAGCGACTTTGAACGGTCGAATTTGCTTTCAGACCTTCAATAGCAACAGCACCCCCACACAGATTGACATGCTACCTCCAGAGTATTTAGAGTTTTGTTTTTTACTCTGTCTACTCTGGGGGTAGCATATCACAGGACGGTGCCGGGGGCGAATTCTCCCGGTTTTTGGACTTCCTCAGCAGGCTTGCCGACATTCAGACCGGGAAGACCGTTGCTGCGGATGTTTCGTTTTGCAAAAGACGGTGCACCGACTGATTTATGGAAACGCCAGCACATCGGTAAGGGAGGTGCGGATCAGTTCTATCAGCTCGTCGGTCACCGGGGGCAGGGTGCGTCCTACATGGTGTGCCAGCAGCAGATACAAAGGCTGGGGCGGGTCCAACGCAGCGCACCGGGAATGGTGGCGGCGCTCCATCAGGTTCAGAGGCAGCAGGGAATCGGCAATGCCAATATTTGCTAGCTGCCGCAGGATGGAGGTATCCGCCTCACAAGCAGCGGGGGGCAGCTGCCCGAACATCTGGGGCAGCAGGGCGTCTTGCAGGGTCCGGAGGGTTGAGCCTGCCGATGCCATTAGCTGGGGGCGGGGGTCCAGCCCCCCGGGGAACAGATCCCCGGGCTGCCATCCCTCCGGGCAGCGGCAGGGGGCAAAGCAGTAGACCATCTCCGTAAGGGTCAGTACCTGACAGTGCAGCAGGTCCTGCCGGGGCTGGGAGGAAAGAAAGATGCCCAGATCTGTGGAGGAGTTCATCAGGGATTCCAGGGTCTGCTCCCGGTTCTCCTCACGGATGGTCAGCTGGATATCCGGGTGCCGGGCGCAGAATGCAGGCAGGGCGTGGTCCCGCAGCGCCTTGGCAAACAGGGGGTCACAGCTGATATACAGTTTACCGCCGCGTCCCTGCCGGTAGGACTTGGTGTGGGCAAACATCTCGTTTTCGATGTGGAGGATGTTCCGGGCGTTGTTTACAAAGATGGTTCCGGCACTGGTGGGACGCAGCCGGTTGTGCTCCCGGGTGAACAGGGGAGTGCGCACCATCTCCTCCACGGCACGCAGGTGGCGGGAAAGGGCGGACTGCGCCAAAAAATGCCGCTCTGCCGCCCGGGAAAGACTCTGCTCCTCCACGATAGAAATCAAATACTCCATCACCCGGCTGTCAAGGTTCACCTCCTGCATGGTCTGCAGGGCGGTGCCCACTGCCTCCCGGGGCAGGCTGCCGGTGTCTGCCAGCTGAGAGGGTGAGAGCACTTCTTGCAGCAGCTGGTCCACCAGCGGGTCGTCGGTGGGCTTGTACCGGGGATCGCGGAGGCGTTCGGTGATCAGCAGACCTGCCAGATACCGCTCCGGCTCCGTAAGGGTGTGCCCCAGCGGGAAACGCAGGTGCAGGGTCTGGTGCACAGGAGGATTCAGCGGACGGTAGGCAAGTTCGCTGCAGGGAAATACGTGAGCGTTGCTTACCAGCCCCACTCCCACTGCCTGATGCATCATGGAGTCCAGCAGGATAACGTCGTTGGACTCAAAGGCGACTACGGGCTGGAACCCCGCCTGCTGGAAAAGCTGCTCTGCAATGAGCCGGATGCTGTGGCGGGGACCCTGCAATACAAAGGGAGTGTCCCGCAGGTCTGCCAGATGGATGGTCTCCTGCTTTGCCAGTGGGTGGGAGGTAGGCAGGGACACCAGCAGTTCTTCGTGGGCAATGGGGATGTCGGTGATCTCGCTGCTGGTGGCACCGGCGCCCAGTGCCAGGTCCACCAGTCCCCGGGCGATGGCTCCCGGCTGCTCGGCGGCATACAGCTCGGTGAGGCTCAGGGAGATGTCCGGGTACCGGCGGGAGAACTGGTTGTAGATCCTGCTGAAGATGATGGCACCCCGGTTGGGGGCGGTGGCAAGACGGATCGCCTTGCGGTTGCCGCCGGTGACCTCTTTCATGGTCAGCAGCATACGGTTCTGCTCGTCAAGGATCTTCTGGGCGCATTCTACCACATACCGTCCCACGGCGGTTGGGTACAGGCGGCGGTTGTACCGCAGGAACAAAGCAAAGCCAAAGGTGCGCTCGCACTCTGCCAGAAACTTGCTCAGCGCCGAGGGGGAGACGTGGAGCGCCTGCGCCGCATGGCTCAGATTGCCATAATTTGCAATGGTGGAAAGGTAATAATACTGACGGGTGTTCATAGCAGTTCCCTTTTGTTACAAAATGGTAAAAAGTCGGATTTTAGCCAGAAATCTGCAAAGTGCTGGGGAATATGGAAAAGTTTTTCCATAATAAGTATAAAGGACCACAAAAGGAATTGCAAGCTGCTGTGAACAAATCGTTATGAAAAAACGGAATTCTTGTGTATCGTAAAGTGAAGCGGCAGGTTGTACAATAAAAGCACAGAGAGGGTAACACCTCAACCAACGCAGAATGATCACCGGAAAAGAAGGAGACTAACAATGAAGAAGATCACCAGAAGATCCATGCTCAAGGGCAGCGCCGTTGCTGCTGCAGCCCTTGCCCTGTCCGCCTGCGGCGGCTCCAGCTCCAGCTCCAGCTCCGCTTCCTCCGCCAGCGCTGCTGCATCCGCAGCCGCTGACGGCATCGGCTTCCCAAAGAATGAGACCATCACGCTGGCGGTTCCCGGCAAGGCAGGCGGCGGTTCCGATCTGGCAATCCGTTACTACAGTGAGGGTCTGAACCGCATCTACGGTCTCAAGACCACCGTCACCAACTACGACTCCAACACCGTCGGCCACCAGACCGTCGCCAACGCAAAGCCGGACGGCACCACCCTGACGCTGGCTACCTCTTCACTGAACATCCAGTACATCACCGGCAACGCTACCGTAAACCCCATGACCGACTTCACCTTGATCGCCTGCCTGCAGGACAACGGCTTCTCTACACTGGCTGTTCCTGCAAACGCACCTTACGATGACTTTCAGGGCTTCGTCGATTACGCAAAGTCTCATCCCAATGAGCTGAACGCCGGTATGCCGGCTGCAGGTGCAAACACCTTCCTGTTCGGCAAGCTGTGCAGTGTTCTGGGCATCGAGCTGAACAAGGTTGAATGTGCTTCCGAGTCTGACCGTCTGACCAATCTGGCCGGTGGATTCATCGACATCGGTGTCGTGGGTCTGGGCAACGCTCAGGAGTATTCCAAGGCCGGCAAGCTGAAGGTCATCGGCACCGTGGCGGGCGACGGCATCACCATCGACCAGTACCCCGCTGAGCTGCCTGAAAACTACAAGACTCTGCAGGAGCAGGGTTTCAAGGACTGCTACATGCTGGTCTACCACTACCTGATGGGACCTGCCGGCATGGACGAGACCATGGTCAAGCAGATGAACGCAGCCATGGAAGAGGTTGTCAACGACCCCACTGTCCATGATGGCATCGCAGGCATCGGCCACATCCCCGGCTGGCACGACCTTGAGGAGTCCGAGGAGCTGCATCAGAAAGAGTACGATGAACTCGTCAACATCGCAAAGAACCTCGGTATGTACGTTCAGGGCTGACCCAAAATTCTGCCATCGACTGCACTTTTTATCTGCACAGAAGTCTTTCTCTGAAAAGTGTAGATCCTCCTAAATAGACAGCCCGGAGCTTCTCCTCTCCGGGCTGTTTTTGAGAAAAGCGAGAGGTACTTCCATGAAAATGAGACACGATATGGTAACAGGCATCGTTGGCTTGCTTACCTGTATTTTCTTCTTCATCATGACCCAGCAGGTCCGCCAGCCGGCCAATCTGCTGGAGCCGGGTCCCCGGCTGCTGCCGTATGTGGCTATCTTCCTGATCGGCATCAGCTCCATTGCCCTCATCGTCAAGGGCTACAAGGAGCGCGAGATTGCCGAAAAGCCCTATTTCCCCAAGGGCGGCGTGATCAAGGTCACCAAGAGCTTTTTGATGCTGGTGATCTACGCCGTGGCTATGACCTATCTGGGATTTGTGATCACCACCCCGTTTGCAACCGCCGCCTTTATCTATGATTTGAAGGGCAACAGCGAAGTTAAGCCCGTGTCCACCGTCATCATCTCGGTGGTCGTCACGGCTGTGCTCTACGCAATGTTCGTCTTTGCGTTCCAGATCAAACTGCCCGCCGGCGTTCTGTTCGGCGGCTAAGGAGGGAAAATAAATGGCTGCATATCTTTCTGCTTTACTGGTCTGCATGAAGCCGCTGAACCTGCTGCTGATCTTTGCCATGGTCGCGCTGGGCATCGTCTTTGGTGCAATCCCCGGTTTGTCCGCTACTCTGGGCATCGCTCTGCTGCTACCCATCACCTTTGGTCTTTCCACCGAGACTTCCTTTGTCATGCTGCTTGCCATCTGGATCGGCGGCGTGTCCGGTACCTTTATCTCGGCGGTGCTCATCGGCATCCCCGGTTCTTCCTCTGCCATTGCCACCTGCTTTGACGGCTATCCCATGACCCAAAAGGGACAGGCAAGCAAGGCGCTGGGCATCGGCATGACCGCTTCCTTCATCGGCACCGTGTGCTCTGTGGCGATCGCCACCGTGCTGTCCCCGGTGATCGCAGAGGCGGCTCTGCATCTGGGACCCTGGGAATACTTCTCCCTGTGCTTCTGCGCCATTACCCTTATTGCCTCCCTGTCCAAGGGCAACATCTTCAAGGGCATCATGTCCGCCGGCATCGGTCTGCTCATGGGCTGCATCGGCATGGACCCCATCAACGGCGCTACCCGCTTCACCTTTGGCAATGTGTACCTCACCTCCGGCATCAGCACCGTTGCACAGATGCTGGGTATGTTCGCCATGTGCCAGATCATCCGTGACAACGCCAAGGGCGAGGCAAAGATGCCCGATGTGGACGTCAAGAACATGAAGGGGCTTGGCATCGGCTTCAAGGACATCATCGAAAACATCAAGACCATTATCTTTGCATTCGCTTCCGGTCTGTGGATCGGCTTCTTGCCCGGCATGGGCTCCGGCATCTCCAACATGGTCGCCTATGGCTATGCCAAGGGCATCAGCAAGGAGCCTGAGACCTTCGGTAAGGGCAACCCCGCCGGTGTGTGGGCTTCTGAAACCGCAAACAACGCTTCTCTGGGCGGTGCCCTCATCCCCATGATGGCTCTGGGCATCCCCGGTGACGGCATCACCGCAATGCTCATCGCAGGCCTGACCATCCACGGCCTGCAGGCAGGTCCTCTGTTCATGACCGAGCAGCCGGACCTTGCCATGCTGATCTTTGCCTGCGTCATGGTGTCTGCCATCGTCACCTACCTGATCCAGATCGTCACCAAGCGCTGGTTCCCCTACATCCTCAAGATCCCCTATCACTACCTGTATACCGTCATTCTGGTCATCAGCTTCATCGGCGGCTACGGCATCTCCAACACCATGTTCAACATCTATGTCATGCTGGCTCTCTGCCTGCTGGCTCTGTTCATGAGTGTGGCCGGTCTGCCTACCAGCCCGCTAGTTCTGGCCTTCATCCTGTCCAGCAAGCTTGAGCGCTACTTCCGTCAGGGCATCAGCTACGCCCACGGCAGCTACGCACCCTTCTTTACCCGCCCGGTCTCCTTCATCCTGCTCATCATCGCCGTGCTGTGCGTGGTGTGGCCCTATGTCTCTGACCACCTGAAGGCAAAGAAGTCTGCAAAGGCTCCTGCTGCTGCCCAGAACATCGGCGAGGACATCAACGATGACTGAGCCGGAGCAGCTGCCTGCCCCTGAGCGGGTCTACGGTTCCCTTGCCTCCATGCTGCGCAAGTACGACCGCTACGCCCGGCAGGACGCTTTCCGGGGCAGCACTCCGGAGGAATTCCGGCAATGGCGGGAAGATACCCGAAGCCTTTTGCATTCCCTGTTGGGAACATGTAAAATGGAACGTGGTATACAAGATGCTCGCCGAATGGAGACCGTCTTCACAGAGGAGGGTATCCGCCGGGAGCACTGGAGAATCCAGGTGGAACCGGAGGTCTGGATGACCCTGTTCCTTTTGGCGCCTGCCGGCGCTGGAAAGGACACCCCGGTGATCCTCTGCCCTCCGGGGCACAACGGTGCCGGAAAGTACTCGGTCGCCGGTGTGCGGGACTACCCGCCCATTACCGAAAAGATCGACCACTACCATTACGATTACGGTCTGCAGCTGGCAAAACAGGGCTGCGTGACGGTGTGCCCGGACTGCCGGGGCTTTGGAGAGCGGCGGGAGGACCCGGAGGACACCCGGCGGCTGCCGGAAGGACTGAAGGGCGACTGCTACCGGCTGGCACACATGGGAGAGCCTCTGGGCATCCCGGTACTGGGGATGCTGACCTGGGACCTGGCAAGACTCATCGACTGGCTGGAAGAGGACCGGCGCTTCAACACAGACCGTCTGGGGGCCGTGGGGTTTTCCGGCGGCGGGATGCAGACGCTGTGGCTGGCGGCGCTGGACGACCGGGTAAAGTTTGCCGCCATCAGCGGCTATATGTACGGCTACCGGGACGCCCTGCTGACCCTGAACAACAACTGTTCCTGCAACTATGTGCCCCACCTGTGGGAGCATCTGGACATGGGCGATATCGCTAGCCTCATTGCACCCCGCCCGTTGTGGGTGCAGTCCTGCCGGGAGGACCGGCTCAACGGTCCCCGGGGCGTGGTAAACGCTCAGGAGCAGGTGGCGATCGCCGCCGAGGCGTACCGGCTGCTGGGTGCACCGGAAAACCTCCGGCACCAGATCTGCCCCGGCACTCACCAGTGGCACGAAGAAGACCTTGCAGAATATCTGACATTTCTTTTGGAGCATTCCATCAATAGCAAAGAGTAAGGGAGTTTTCCCCATGAACAAAAACGAGCTGCGCAATACCATCCTGTCCCAGATCCAGCTGCCCTGCATCGGCAAAAACCGGATGCAGGTGGAGCCGGTGCCGGGACAGATGCAGACCCGACAGCTGCAGCAGGCGATCGACGACCTCAGCCGGCAGGGAGGCGGAACGCTGGTCCTGCAGCCGGGCGTCTACCGCACCGGTGCGCTGCACCTGAAAAACGGCGTGGAGCTGCACCTTGCATCGGAGGATACTCTGGTGCAGTTTGTGCCCGATGACCCGGCAGAAAACTACCCGCTGGTGTTCTCTCACTGGGAGGCAAGTCCCTGCTACAATTTCAGCGCCCTGCTGTATGCCTGTGATGCACAGGACATTGCCGTTACCGGCAAGGGGGTGCTGGACGGCGGCGCCGATGCAGACCACTGGTGGAACTGGCATCATCAGGTGGAGACCTCCTGGTCTGAAAACAAGCCGGACCTGCAGCTTGCCGACCGCAGTGCCCTGCGCAGCATGAATCTGGGCGGGGTGCCGGTGGATCGGCGCATCTTTGGCGAAGGACACTATCTGCGCCCCAACTTCTTCCAGTCCATCCGCTGCCAGCGGGTGCTGCTGCAGGGGGTCACCCTCCGCAACAGCCCCATGTGGCAGCTGAACCCGGTGCTATGCAGCAGCGTGGTGGTGGACGGGGTGACCCTTTCCAGTCACGGTGCCAACAACGACGGCTGCGACCCGGAGAGCTGCAACGGCGTGTGGATCAAAAACTGCCACTTTGACACCGGCGATGACTGTATCAGCCTGAAGTCCGGGCGGGACCGGGACGGCAGAGAGGCAAATGTGCCCTGCCGGAACATCCTGATCGAAAACAACGACTTTGCAGACGGTCACGGCGGCGTGGCACTGGGCAGCGAGATGAGCGGCGGCATCTACAATGTGCTTGCCAGCGGCAACCGATTCTCCAGCCCCAACCTGACCTATGCACTGCGGCTCAAGACCAACGCCCGGCGGGGCGGCGCTGTGGAGCGGGTCATGCTATGCGACAGTGTGATGGACCACGTCCACGGGGCGGCGGTCCACGGTACCATGCTCTACGAGGATGGGCGCAACGGCGACAGCCTGCCGGTGTTCCGGGACATCACCATGGAGAATATCACCGCCCACGGCGGAGATTACGGCGTCTTTCTGGAAGCATTCCCGGAGGTGCCTATTACCGGGCTGGTGATGCGGAACATCACCATTGACGGGGTGCGCCAGTGCCTGCGCAGCATGAACTGGAAGGATGCGGTGGTGGAAAACGTTACCATCAACGGTAAACGGTTCCCCCGTCCCGGCTATGTCCGGATCCTGGGGGTGCCCTGCATCGGAGGCACGGTCACTGCCAGCGCCGAGAGCTGCGGTGCACAGGAGCCGCTGACCTTCTGCTGGGAGGCGTCTGAGGATAACAAAAACTGGACCCGGTGCGGCGGGGGAGAGACCATCGCAGTGCCTGACGGGGCGGCATACCTCCGGGCCAGCGCCGCAAACCCTGCCGGAGACCGGGAGAGCAGCCGCAGCTACCGGGTGCTGCCGGCACCGGCGCAGGGAGACGCTCCCCGGCTGTACTGCCGTGGGATGCTGAACGCCCCGGAGCTGGAGCGGGGCAGCGAGCCGGTGACCCGGCTGGAAGCAGCGCAGATGATGCTGCCCCTCGCCGATGATCAGCTGCCTGCCCCGGAGCTGACGGATACCGCCGAAGAAGCGGCACGCCGGGCAGCGGCAAACCGGTTCTTCCCGCTGGAAAAGGGCTGCTTTGCCCCCCAGCGCACCATCTCCCGACAGGAGATGGCAACAGTGGCAATGCAGGCGTGCGGGGTGAACTACCGCAACGCATCCAGTACCATGCCGGTGTGCACCGACGTGGACCGGGTGGCAAACAACTACGGGACCAATGCGGCGCGGGCGCTGTATTTTGGATTCATGCAGCTGGAGGCGGACGGACGCTTTGACCCGGAGCGTCCGGTGAGCCGGAAAGAGGCTGTGGAGATCCTGGACCGGGTGGCAGATTTTGCCGGACTGTAAAAGGAGACAAAACGCATGTGGCTGGAGTATTTTGAACAGTATCTGGACCGGGTCTTTCCCCGGTTCCTCAGCGAAAAGCCCTGGAATTATAAAGACGACCTTTGCATGGTGGGGGCGGAGGACCTGTACTGCGCCACCGGCAGCGAAAGTTGGCGGGAGCCGGTGCGCCGGAACTCTTCCTTCCTGATGGACGACGCCGGCAGGGTGGCAAACTGGGTGCCCGGAGAACACAACATCGACAAGGTGAGCTTTGGCAAGTCCATGAGGATCCTGCGGGATGTTACCGGGGAGGCACGGTGGGCAGAGGGCGTGGAGCGCGCCTACCGCATTCTGGCGGACTACCCCCGCACCGTCACCGGGAACTTCTGGCACAAGGACATCTATCCGGATCAGGTCTGGCTGGACGGCTTGTACATGGGGATGCCCTTCTACGCCGCCTGCCTGACAGAAAACGGCGAGGACCACTGGGACGACATTCTGGACCAGTTTACCTCTGCCCACAAACTGCTGTGGGATGAGCAGCTGGGTCTGTACCGTCACGCCAACGACTGCTCCCGGAAGATGGAGTGGGCGGACCCGGTCACCGGGCAGAGCCCGGTGGTGTGGCTCCGTGCCGAGGGCTGGTTCCTCATGGCACTGGCGGACACCTACGAGATCGCAAAGGACCGCACCCCCCGTGCCGGGGAGCTGTGCCCTCTGCTGAAAAACGCGCTGGACCGTCTGCTGCCCTATCAGGTGGCAGGCACCGGCATGTTCCTGCAGGTGGTGGATCGGGCAGACCTGACCGGCAACTACTCCGAGACCTCCGGCAGCGCTATGGTCGCCTACGCCCTGATGAAGGGTGCACGGCTGGGAATGCTGCCGCCGGAATACGGGGAAAAGGGTAGCCGGGTGCTGGACGGCATCCGGGACACCTACCTGAAAAAGGGCGAGCAGGGCTGGGAGCTTCACGGCATCTGCGCCAGCGCAGGTCTGGGACCGGGACCGGACAACCGCACCGACCGCACCGGCACCCCGGAGTATTACCTGAGTGAAAAGCAGATGGTGGACAACCAGCACGGTGCCGCCGCCTGCATGATGGCGGTCAGCGAGCAGCTGCGCCGTGCATAAGAGTATGAGGTGATTATTATGGCAGAACGTTTGACTATCCAGATCAAAGACAACGACAACGTGGTGGTTGCCGTCCACGACCTGCCCGCAGGCACAAAGACCGAGAGCGGCGTGGTCACCCGGGATCCCATCCCCCAGGCACACAAGATCGCACTGGTGGATATCCCCGCCGGCGGCGAGATCATCCGCTACGGCGTGGTGCTGGGCTATGCAAAGAACGACATCCCCGCCGGCAGCTGGATCAACGAGCACATGTTGGACCTGCCGGAAAGCCCGGCACTGACCGATATGCCCTGGGGCACCGACATCAAGACCCCGGACCAACTGCCCACCCCGCCCCGGACTACCTGGATGGGCTACCGCAACAAGGTGGGTCCTGCCGGCACCCGCAATCTGTTGGGTATCGTCACCACTGTGCAGTGCGCTGCAGGCGTGGTGAAGGTGGCAGTGGAGCGCATCAAAAAGGAGCTACTGCCCAAGTACCCCAATGTGGACGACGTGGTTGCCATCACTCATCCCTATGGCTGCGGCGTTGCCATCAACGCTCCGCTGGCATACATCCCCATCCGTGCCATCACCAATGTGATCCGTCATCCTAACTTTGGCGGTGAGGTCATGGTGGTGGGTCTGGGCTGCGAGAAGCTCACCTACGACCGGGTGCTGCCTCCGGAGGACATCAACCCGGAGAACTGCCTGACTCTGCAGGACTGGAAGGGTCACGATGCCATGATGCAGGCGATCCTGGACATGGCGGAGAAGAAGCTCCAGAAGCTGAACCTGCGCCACCGGGAGGAGCTGCCCCTCAGTGAGCTGCTCATCGGTATGCAGTGCGGCGGCAGCGATGCATTTTCCGGCATCACCGCCAACCCCAGCGCAGGCTATGCAGCGGATATGCTGGTAAAGGGCGGTGCCACCGTAATGTTCAGCGAGGTCACCGAAGTCCGGGACGGGGTGCCCATGCTTGCCGCCCGCTGCGTCAGCGCCGAGGTCCGGGACAAGCTTGCCGCCGAGATGAAGTGGTACGATGATTACCTTGCCGAGGGCGGTGTGGACCGGGATGCCAACCCCACTCCGGGCAACAAGAAGGGCGGTCTGGCAAACATCGTGGAAAAGGCAATGGGCTCCATTGCCAAAAGCGGCACCAGCCCCATCGTGGAGGTGCTGAGCCCGGCGGAGAAGCCCTCCAAGCACGGTCTGATCTTTGCCGCCACCCCTGCCTCCGACATCGTGTGCGGACCTTCTCAGGTGGCTTCCGGCATCGGTCTACAGGTGTTCATGACCGGTCGTGGCACCCCCTACGGTCTGGATGTGGCACCGGTCATCAAGGTGTGCAGCCGCAACGAGATGAAGGAGCAGTGGTTCGACCTCATCGACATCTCTGCCGGTCACGTTGCCACCGGCGAAGCGACCATTGCCGATGTGGGTACCGAGATCTTCAACCTGATCCTGGACGTGGCAAGCGGCACCAAGGAGCCTTACAGCGATCAGTACGGCTTCCACAACGATATGTGCATCTTCAACCCTGCCCCCATTACCTGAGGTGCAGCGCAAGATAGAGTACGAATACGGAAATCATTCAAACAACCTTATGGAGGGAACGATTATGAAAATCGGTTTTATTGGTCTGGGTATCATGGGCAAGCCCATGGCAAAGAATCTGCTGAAGGCAGGCTACACCGACCTGCTGGTGAACAACCGCAGTCAGGCTCCGGTGCAGGAGCTGGAGGCCGCCGGTGCAAAGGGCGCCACCCAGCAGGAGATCGGAGAGCAGTGTGATGTGGTCATCACCATGCTGCCTAACTCTCCACAGGTCAAGGAAGTGATGCTGGGCGCAAACGGCGTGGCTTCCCACATGAAGCCCGGTGCAGTCTTTATCGACTGCTCTTCCATCAACCCGGTTGCTTCCAAAGAAATCTATGCCGAGCTGCAGAAGAAGGGCGTGGAGATGCTGGATGCTCCCGTCTCTGGCGGCGAGCCCAAGGCGATCGACGGAACCCTGAGCTTTATGGTAGGCGGCAAGCAGGAGATCTTTGACACCTACAAGCCGGTGCTGGACGCCATGGGCGCTTCCACCGTCCGCTGCGGCGAGGTAGGCGCAGGCAACACCACCAAGCTGGCAAACCAGATCATCGTGGCATGCAACATTCAGGCTCTTGCCGAGGCTCTGACTCTGGCACAGAAGGCAGGCGTGGATCCCGAGCTGGTGTTCCAGGCGATCAAGGGCGGTCTTGCCGGCTCTACCGTCATGAACGCAAAGGCTCCCATGATGATCGCAGGCAACGACAAGCCCGGCTTCAAGATCGACCTGCACATCAAGGACCTGAACAACGTTCTGGACTGCGCACACGCTGTGGGCGCTCCCATGCCCATGACTGCCGAGGTGCAGGAGATCATGCAGTGGCTCCACAACCACGAGGGCGGTCAGAAGGACCACAGCGCCATTGCCCAGTACTACGAGTACCTGACCGGCATCCAGATCGGTCGCTGAGGATAAAGGAGCACAGATGATGAACACGGAATTTATGAAGGGCGTTGTGGTGCCCATCCTCACGGTCATTGACGGTGAGGAGAAGATCGACGAAGCGGGAATGCGGGATCAGGTGGAGTACGTCATCCAGGGCGGCGTCTCCGGCATCCTTGCCTTTGGCTCCAACGGCGAATTCTACATGGTGGAAGAGGACGAGATGGAGCGTGGTCTGAAGATCATGGTCGATCAGTCCGCAGGTCGTGTGCCGGTGTACTTTGGCATCGGCGCCATCAGCACCAAAAAGTGCTGCCGTCTGGCACAGATGGCGGTCAAGAACGGCGCAGCTGCCGTCAGCGTGCTGCAGCCCATGTTCCTGAAGCCCACCTACGCCGAGCTGTATAATCACTTTAAGACCATTGCAGAAAGTGTTCCCGAAACGCCGGTTTTGTTGTATAATAATCCCGGGCGGGTGGGCTACACCCTCAGCGCACAGCTGGTGGAAGAGCTGGCACACACCGTGCCCAACATTGTGGGCATGAAGGATACCAGCGGCGACATCACCCAGACTTCCGAGTTCATCCGCCGCACCCGGGACGTGGAGTTCAAGGTCTTTGGCGGCAAGGATACCCTGTTGTACGCCAGCCTGTGCCACGGTGCTGTGGGCGGCGTGTGCACCGCAGCAAACTTTATGCCGGAGCTCATCACCGATGTGTACAATAAGTACGCCGCCGGTGATCTGGCAGGTAGTCTGGAGGCACAGTTCAAGCTGAACCCGGTGCGCCTGTCCATGGACGCTGCCAGCTTCCCCGTTGCCGCCAAGGATATGGCAAATCTCCGGGGACGCAAGGTAGGCGTGCCCTACCTGCCCACCCTGCCCACCCCGGAAGGGGCGGCAAAGCAGGGCTTTGTAAAGACTATGACCGAAGCCGGTCTGCTGTAAACCTGTGTAAAAGGAGGCTGCCCCATGAATCAGGCACTGCGTAAGGACGCCCAACAGATCCTTGCATCCAGCCTGCAGGCGGTGCTGCCGGACGAAGCGGTCCAGCGTGCCCTGCGGGACTTTGAACCCCACGGAGGTCGTGTTCTGCTGGTGGCTGCCGGTAAGGCAGCGTGGCAGATGGCGGCGGCTGCGGTGCGGACGCTGGGCAGGGTGGACGGCGGCGTGGTGGTGACCAAATACCACCACGTGAAGGGGGACATCCACGGGGTGGTCTGCTGCGAAGGCGGACACCCGGTGCCGGACGAAGGCAGCTTTGCCGCCACCCAGAAAGCACTGGAGCTGGTGCAGGACCTGACCGCTGCAGACGATGTGCTGTTCCTGCTGTCCGGCGGCGGCAGCGCCCTGTTTGAAAAGCCTCTGGTCCCCGGGGCAGAGCTGCAGGACATCACCGGGCAGCTGTTGGGGTGCGGGGCGGACATCGTGGAGATGAACACCATCCGCAAGCGTCTGTCTGCCGTCAAGGGCGGGCGGTTTGCCCGGCTGTGCGCTCCGGCACAGGTCTATAGCATCGTGCTCAGCGATATTCTGGGAGACCCGCTGGATATGATCGCCAGCGGTCCCGCCTGCCCGGACAGCAGCACCTGTGCCGATGCCCTGGCGATCGCAGAAAAATATCAGCTGAAGCTTTCCCCGGAGGCACGGGCACTGCTGGAGCAGGAGACCCCCAAGACGCTGGACAACGTCACCACCCGCATCACCGGCAGCGTCCGGGAGCTGTGCGCTGCCGCTGCAAAGGAGTGCAGCGCTCTGGGCTATGAGCCGGTCATGCTCACGGACCAGCTCTGCTGCGAGGCACGGGAGGCAGGCAGCTTTCTGGCAAGCATCCTGAAAAGCCATGCAGGGCAGGGCAGGAAACTTGCCTTTCTTGCAGGCGGTGAAACGGTGGTCCACCTGACCGGTAAGGGTCTGGGCGGACGGAATCAGGAGCTGGCTCTTGCCGCTGCCCCCGGCATTGCCGGGCTGGATGCAGCGGTGTTCTCCGTAGGCAGCGATGGCACCGATGGTCCCACCGATGCAGCCGGCGGCTATGTGGACGGAGAGTCCGCCGCCGCTCTTGCTGCAAAGGGGCTGGATGTGTTCGAGGTGCTGCAGAGCAACGATGCCTACCATGCACTGAAAGCAGTGGATGGTCTGCTGGTGACCGGACCTACCGGAACCAACGTGAACGATGTGGCAGTGGCACTGCTGCACGGCTGACAGGAAAAAGGAGGAACATCCCATGATCCAATTTGGTCTGCGTCTTCACGATGCGGAGAAGCTGCCCATGGAGCAGCTGCTTCCGCTGGTAAAGGAAAAGGGGTTTACCTGCGCACACCTTGCCCTCAGCAAGGCAATGAAGGAGTATCCCTGCGGTCCCAGCGCCCTGACCCCGGGCTACGCACTGTATCTGCGCCATCTGTTTGAGAAAAACGGCATTGACGTGGCGGTGCTGGGCAACTATCTGAACCTTGCACATCCGAACCCTGATGCGGTAAAGGATATGCAGGAAAAGTACTACGCCCATATCCGGTTTGCTAGCCTGCTGGGTTGCGGTATGGTGGGCACCGAGACCGGTGCGCCTAATCCGGAGTACAAGTTCTGCCCCGAGTGCCGCAGTGACAAGGCTCTGATCACTTTTATCAAAAATCTGAAGCCGGTGGTACGCTGCGCCGAGCAATACGGAGTGACAGTAGCGATCGAGCCGGTGGCACGGCACATCGTTTACGATGCAAAGCGTGCCCGGCTGGTGCTGGATGAGATCGGCAGCCACAACCTGCAGATCCTTCTGGACCCCGTCAACATGCTGAGCATGGACAACGTGGACCGCCGGGAAGAGGTCTTTGCCGAGGCGATTGAGCTGCTGGGCAAGGACGTGGCAATGATCCACTTTAAGGATTTTCTCCGTCATGACGCCGACGGTCAGCTGAAGGCGTGCGGCGCAGGGCAGGGCGAGATGGAGGATTACTCCACCATCCTGCGTTTCGCAAAGCAGGAAAAGCCCTTCGTCTTTGCTACGCTGGAAAATACCACCCCGGAAAATGCCGTGGCGTGCCGTGAGTTCCTGCAGAAACAGTACGACAACTGCTGAAGAAGGATATGACCGGAGAGGGCTGTTGCACAAGCTCCAACAAAAAGACCAGAGTTATTTAGCCGAAAGGCTTTACAACTCTGGTCTTTTGCTTTGGGTAGCTTGAGCGAGCGACAACCACCAGCTCCGCTGGTGGAGCAAAAATGCTTTAGCTACAAGATTCGAGCAAAGCGAGATGACAAGAAAATCATCGTCTTAGAAGATGTACTTTATGACACTGAACGAGATGCGGGAACTGGTTTGGGCACAGAAAAATATAGAACGATTTTTTGCAGAGGAAAAGGACACTACCGAGAAAACACAGACCCGATAAACGAATACCGCCGAGGAATCTTCCTGTTTTGGAGGGTTTCCCCGGCGACTTTTTTTGACAAGCACTAATTATTGCTTTTTTGCCATGAACGTTTTTTGTCGGTATAGGGTAAAAGCGTTCCATAGAAAACAAGTGCTCTTTACGAGAAACAAGCCTTGAAACGCTTTTGTTATAATGTTACAATATATACTATATAATAGTATATATATTCAAAAAAGCTGCTGACAGCAGAACGAGAATGATATTGCAAGCACCTTCCT
>ERZ779885.1882-NODE-1882-length-20323-cov-3.095668_pt1 | contig 20323 bp, 16 predicted proteins | sample MGYA00511554_ERZ779885 | MGnify/ENA primary metagenome ERZ779885 (study PRJEB29588, sample SAMEA2160998) | human gut metagenome | biome: human gut; feature: human-associated habitat; material: faeces | place: Denmark | collected 2008/2010 ... | reverse complement strand
GATTAAACCGAGTATAATCATTCCAATTGAAAGAACCAAAAAAACTTTCCCTTTTTCTCTTTGAGCAAAACATATAATAGCGATCCATAATAATAAAGTCAGCAAAAAAGTCCTTGATAAACCAACAAATGATACAAATATTGAAACAATTGCACAAATTGCCAAAATCACTTTCTTAGCTTTGCATTTCTCTATAAATATTAAACCAAGTGCACTACTTATAGCCGCAATTGCGAAATATCCTAAGTAATTTGGATCAAGTTTTAAAATCATTTGTGTGCTATCAAATAACCCTAATCTAGTAGAAGCATTCATCAGTTCAGTTAGGTCATATATTTTTAAATTATTTATAAGAGTCACAGCACACAAGAAAGCAACGGATACTGTATACATATAAATATATTGTTTATAGTCTATCTCCCCTTTATACGAAAAAAGGAACAAAACCAACACCATTTCCGCTGCACATATTAAATAGTATGCATTTATATAATTCAACCAGTAATTTTGAATCAAAATAAAAGCACATGCAAAAAATCCAGAAATCGTAGGTACAATACGAAAGCAAAAAATTTGTGGATTTTTTAAATATACCATTACAAATTTGCAAAGAAATATTATAGTTATATAGTTTCCGGGAAGCCCAACATATATTGGCATAAGAAAGGCCATAAAAATAGACACTTTGTTTAAATCTGCGATAAAAACATATAACCCAATTATCGCAATCAGAATATATTTAGATATACTAATACCTTGTACATCCCTAAGGACTAAAAGAACTCCTACAATTATTGATACAAAATATAACGATTTATAATTAAAAGCACTTTTTATTTCCGATTCATTATTAAGAATCATTTCCTTTTTACATACGTCCATCTAATCACCTTCTTTAATCCACAAGATCCGAAAATTGCGCCAATTGAACTTTATTGTCTTTCGCTTGAAAATTAGATAAATTAAAATCTATATCTCCATCAAAAAAAGCTTTTAATGCTTTATAAATAGCCTCGTCTGTATTTTCACAAACAAATCCATCCTTATGTTTTGAAACAAGCTCATGTGCAGACAAAGTGTTGGTTGTGATTATCGGTATATGAAGTGTCTTTGCTTCATCAAATACCATTGGTGCAGCTTCATGAAAAGATGGTAGCAAGAAAACCGTTGCATTTTTCATATAGCGATACGGGTTTTCTTTAATTCCATACAAGAACACGCGATCTTCTAAATTCAGTTCTTTAATTATTTTCTTAATTTCATTATAAAGTGAGCCATCTCCTACAATATGCCATGAAATATCATAGCCTTTTTTTATCAATCTCTTAAGTAACGGTAACACTCGTATTATTCCCTTTTCAGCAGATAATCGAGATACTGTAATAATTGCCTTGTTCTTATAAATAATTGGCGAGATAGAAGCTAACCTTTCAATCTCTTTATAATCATGGCAATTATATACTGTCCTTATCTTTTCATTTAATTCTGGCAAAATGCTAAGAAAGCGATTTCCAACACTATCAGACACGGCTGCAATCCGATCGAATTTTTTATACATTTCTCTATTTAACTTGGAATTACCTCCATAGTTTTTAAAATCACAATGTAAAAAAGTTATTTTTTTATGAGCCTTACATGAGTTTAACACAACCTCATTCGAAAGCATATAGAACTGATGCTCTTCTACGGGCTGGGAAAAAGAAATCGCAACATCATAAATACCCAATCTATTTTGAAAAAACTTAGTAACAATATATGCAGGTATTTTCTTTGTGAATACTCGTGACCATGCATTGCCTATTACCTTTGTAATAAAACATGGAATACCTTCTTTTTTTGCTTCCTCAACAGTAAGTTCAGATGCAAGCATTATTCTATTGGCGTATTTGATTTTTATTCCTTTAGGCACATATTTTAATAACTCACCGTCAGGACTAATGCTAAAAAGAGTTACATCATAGATATTCTCTATTTGTTTTAACAACTCAAGTAAGGACTTCTGTATTCCTCCCATTTTCATATTGTTAATACAAATAAGTATTTTTTTCATCTTATTCCTCACACTTCTTTAAAGCACTTGCTATCTTCTGAATATATCTATCAACTGAATAATAGTCAGCAAACCATTCCTTGCATTTTTCTCTCATTTTCTCGTATTCTATCTTTTGTTTCATATGGCCGAGTATACGTTCAACACCTTCATCCGTTGCATCAACATCACAAACTATTCCCGTTCTATATTTCATATCCTGTGAATTAAAATCGCTGATACAACTACTATATATAGGAATGATACCATTGGCTAAATAATTTGATAATTTCGTTGGGGTTGCCACTTGATTTACAGTTACGTTTTCTCTAATTACAAATCCATACTTTATACTCCTTATACATTGCGCTAACTGAGTTGGTTTTGCATATCCGACATAGTAATTTTCAATGCCCGCTTCTTTTATTGCTTTTTCTGCCTCTTCTTTTTGACCTGTATAAACATAAAGCTTAACAGGAAATTCACTTTTTTGTTCTATTTTTTTATAAACATATATTATTTCTTTAAAACATTGCCATGCCTTTAATGATCCAACATATAAAAACGAATTTGCATCATATTTTCCATCAAAAAAAGCATCTTCATTGATATCTTTTTCATTGAAACAAGGCATTACGCAGCTCTTAGCCGTTAACTCTAGTTTATATTTACTTTCATAGTGCCTCTTCATTTCTTTAGAGCAAAGAAAAACAAATTTAGAATACTTCAGTGCAATATATTCAATAAAATTCCATACAACCAAACGCACTTTTGAACGATTTCTCATATAAGATTCTTCCGGTACTACCCCCTGCGACCAAGACCCTTTCATAATGACGATGACAAGGTGCTTCAGTTTCCTGTCGCTTTTGAGCCGACGTTTCACCTCTACCGTCTGCGCATGGTCTCTGATAAGAAAAAGCCTGCAAACAGTCGACTACTATTATTGTATCTTTCTTTTTATCAAAAGTCTGTTCAGGAGAGCACACTTGATATTTCTTTCCTATCTTTTCAATTGCTTTTTGTATTATCTGTATATACTGACCTGTTACAGCACTGTCACCATCATTCATTTTAGGTTTAACTATCCAGAACATATATTCATCCTCTTTGATTCATTAGCTTCTTAAATACTCTGTTATAATCCTTTTCTTATATTCGCTCGCATTATTAATTTGTCTTGCATCATGTAAACACTGTGTAGATATCTTTTCTCTAAGCAAAGAATCATCAATTATAAGCAAACTTTTCTCTACTAATTCACTATCATCGTCACTCAGGTATCCAGTCTTTCCATCCTCTACTACATCCCTAACTCCATCCGTAGGCGTGCTCACAACAGGAACACCAAGAGCCATGGCCTCCAGCACACACATTGGCGTACCTTCCCACTTAGATGTCATAATCATAAGTTTTGCGTCATGGAGCATCTTATATGGATTACTCTGGAATCCAAGAAACTCAACATTAGACGCAAGTTTCATTTCAGTGGCCAGCTTGTGGATCTCCTCTTCCAACTCCCCAGTTCCGATAACAGCTATCCTTATATCGGGTTTTTTCTCTATTAGCATCTTAAACACTCTCAGAAACCTATGGGGGTTTTTTTGGGGGGTCAGTCTGCCTAAATACACAATATCATAATTGTAATCCCTGTTATCTTTGTGCATTTTGCTATACAAGTCATCTATGCTAATAATGTTATACAATACACTACTTTTTCTCTTGAAGAGGGAATGGAAGCAATACCCTGTATATGCACTGTTGGATACCCAGAAAATATGCTTTGCTTTTGCAGCGGAAAACAGATATGCTATGGATTTTGCCGACACACCTCTGGAATCAAAATTATTAACGTGTATGTGTGATATAAGGGTAATTTTTCCACAGGCCCTTGCAGCTACAAAACTTGCACGCATATCATGCGCATGGATAATATCGGGTCTGTATTCTCTAATTACTCTTTTTATCTCTGAAACAGTTAATTCTCTAATTGGGTAAAAATTAATTTTCCGTTCTTTCAGAGCCTCCCTTATTTGTCCATCTCGACTGCAATATGCCATCTGAATATCTGGCTCATCTTTCATCATTCCGATAATCTGACAAACAACATTTTCAGCACCTGAAAAATGTCCACTTTGGAGTAAATGTAAAATCTTCATTTGTCAATCACCTATTCTCGTCATTTAACCTCAATTCTTCTCTATAGATCTTGCCAATTATATCTTTGACAGTCTTAATATCAAAATCTGTAATCCTTCTTAAGTTCCGTTCTGTCATATATGTTCTTAGACTTTCATCTCGTATCAACTCATCTATCTTCGCTGTAAAGCCAACCACGTCATTAGCTACAACTGTATAGCCATTCTCTCCATCTTTTACAAGATCAACATTCCCCCGGATTCTGCTTACCACGCAGGGAAGTCCGCCTGCCATAGCCTCCATAATGGATCTGCTTAGTCCTTCTCTAAAAGACGGCATTACAAAAATGTCGCTCGAATTCATTAGTTCCTTCACGTCTGCCCGGTAGCCTAGAAAATGAACATTTTTTGCAACGCCCATTTCCTGCGCCAAATCCTTTAACTCAGACTCCTTACTGCCAACTCCGCAAAGTACATAGTGAACATTCTTATCATTCAGCTTTCCAAGCGCTCTGATGATTACCTGGTTGTTTTTATTTTCATTCAGTTCACCAACGGATATCAGTATTACAGCATTCAATGGGATGCTTATCTCCATCCGCTTCTTAGCCCAGTCGGGGATGTAGTCATTTAGGCTTATACCCCCCCACACACACTCAGAAATTTCGTTAGTATAAATATCTTCTAACTTCCTAGAAATCTCTCCTACGCTGTAATGCTGGATTGCTTCTATGTTATTTACACTCATCTGTTTTCTTAGTAAAGAATCTTTTGAAAGCTTATCAATGGCTTCTACATAATCCCTCAAGCTGTCACAAAGTATTCCTCCATTACTATCATTTAGCAAATCTGTATTGCCACGAATTCTACTGGCAATACACGGCAGACCACTTGCCATTGCTTCCATCAGCGATCTAGCCAGGCCTTCTTGTAGAGAAGTAAATAAGAAAATATCTGATGCCTGGAGCAATTCCTTAATATCCGTTCTATATCCAAGAAAATGGATTTGAGCCTCAATCCCCAATTTTTTAGCAAGAGGAATGAGTTTTTCTTCATCCGGTCCCTGTCCACAGATGTAGTAATGAAGATGCGAATTATTGGCTTCGGCTATCGCTTCAATCGCTACAGGATAATTTTTTCTTTCTATCAAATCGCCCATAGATATCAAGGCGATATCATCCCCTTTTAATCCCAACTCCTCACGTTTTTCAAGTCTCTGCTGCTTATCAGAATTATATTGTGAGGTATCTATCCCCACACCCGGCACATAATAAACTTTGCCATGATTCCTTAATTTGAACTTTTTTGCACGTTCGAAATCCTCGTTATTTATTGTAATGATAGCATCCGTATAATGTGCAAGCCATCTTTCAACAGGGTAATAGAGCAGCCAATTTTTAAGTGGCGCTCCTTTGTAAAAGTGAAATCCATGTGCTTGGTAGATGACTTTTTTTACTTTGCACTTTCTTCCTGCCAATCTACCCAAAATCCCACCTACCGGTGTGTTGCAATGGATATATTCTATGTTTTCAAGCTGTATAATCTTGACTAACTCTTTAAATGCTTTGATATTGTTCCGAGAATATGGTGATCTTGCCAATGGGATATTGTGTATCTTTACATTGTATTGCTTTTCATCAGATTTTATCTGCTCATCGCCTGCTTGCTCCCAATTCGCAGCCATATGAAATTGCAGACCATTTTCTCTTGCTGCGTCAATACTCGCCTTAGAAAACGATCCGACTTTTTTTGCAATGTTGGAGATAAACAATATCTTTTCCATTTCCTATCCTTTCTTAAAAACCTCATTCAGGACTTTTTCAGTCAGATCGCCAAACAACGGTCCGTTGTTAAACTGATGAAAGTTAATACCGCCTTTACGCATATTGGCTTCAACGAGGACGGCATCCCCGTCTTTGTCAATTGCAATATCCCACGAAACCAGCCGAAAGTGAGCAATTCTCAGATGAGCTTGCTTAACTAATTCGATGGCTTTACCATAAGAAGGTAATTGAAATCCTTCAAAGATTAAATCATCAGGATGCTTTTCATATTTCTTTCCAGTATGATAGCCATATGCGTATTTTTTTAATTTACCAGCTTCATCGATACCGCAGGTCATACCATCATACTTAGTGTTATCACTTGCTGTTGCATTATCAACCTTGCTCGACCCAACACCCATCCTTAGAACGCTTGACAAGATGTGAACTCCATCTTCCATCAGCAGAGAGCAAATCCTGTATGTATTAATCGAGCCTTCATGTACTCTGTTTAAAGCTGTATGTTGTCTAATCAATGCCTGAACGATATAATCATCATATGCTTTATCATTTAAAAATTGATGTATTTTCTCTATATCATTTCGGTGAAAGGACTCTATCCCACGACCACTCCCTGTTTCCTGGGACGATTTGCATATTACCTCTTCTTCGGAGGTGATTTGAACAAACGCATTATCAACTGAGATCTGGTTGTAGCTTTCATCGAATATCATTCCATTAATTTTTCGCACCAACACCTTAGGCTGCTTAATATCCTCAAAAATCTTTGAGTAATAGTTCTTATCGTTGAACCCATACCCTAATTTACGAGCATTGAAGTGCTGGTCTATTTTTGTACAATATAGTGTGTTCGGAATATATCTCGGATCGAACTGATCATTCTTTGCTGAGTAATACAAAGCCCATTTAGGAGATACTCTTTGTAACCCCCCCCAGAAATTTTTTACTTCTTTTTTTTGCTCTGAAGTTAATTTTCTGGATCTATCAATATATCTTCTTAAATCGCGTTCTTCTTGAAGTATTTGAATTGTATTCGCAGCAAACGTTTCAATTCCTTCAAAAAAGCCATTATAAATTGCTTTTGCTTTCTTACTAACAGCCATCGTCTTAACCCTCAATTCGTATAAACATTTTCTCGTTTCAATACCGTCAGAATTGTTTTAAAGAAAATCTTGATATCTAATAAAGCCGAAACGTTATGCGCATACCATGCATCGTAGAGTCTCTTTTCCCTGACGCCAAGATTATTCCGATAATACGCCTGTGTATATCCAGTAATACCCGGACGAATCAGCAGCTTATCCTTCTCATCCGTTTCATAGGTATCCTTAGATTCCACATCCCCTGCTCTGGGACCAATAATACTCATATCCCCTTTAAGTACATTAAATACCTGTGGAATTTCATCAATACTGGTTTCTCTAAGAATATGTCCAATCCGTGTAACTCTTGGATCCTTGTCAGAATTAAATGTACTGCCATCTGTATTCCGAATATCGGGAGCATTTACTTTCATTGATCGGAACTTTATCATTCCAAATTCTTTAAACCCAACGCCTAATCGTTTTGAATAATAGAAAATGGGGCCACGATCCTCAATTTTAATTGCAAGCCCAACCGGTATAACGATCAGCATCACAAACGGCAATGCGATAGTACATAAAACAATATCAACAAATCGTTTCACGACTATCTGATAAAAGCTTTTATACCCATTTTTATGCTTAGTTTTTTTATATCGTTTTTCAATCTCACTTACGCTGGACAAAATCCTGCCCTCCTCAAATAATGCATTCAGCAATCCTCTCCAAAACATTAGATGCTGCTTTTTCAGCTTTCTCAACATTTTCAGCTTTTGAAATGATATATCCACACCCATCAAGATTAGTGTGGTATTCGTTGACAACATCACCTACAGTTATATGATGATAAACTTCAATCTCAGCACCATTAACATCTATGACTTGCTCATCCGGCAATCTCTGAACTGTACCACCTTTAAAAGCCAATAACTTCGTTGCCACTGCGGTCTTGTCATGAACAGTCCAGTCTGGCTCATCACCAACAGCAGCTTTCAGCATATTGCTCATATAATCAATACCGGTTCCATATGGGATAATACATGGTCCAATCATATTTCCACCCATCCTTGCGCCGATATCTACGATATGTATATTGCCTGCCTCCGTGATAAGCAGATCCATATTGACAGAACCGTGATTGATTCCAAGAGCGGCAATGGCTTTTCTGACGATATCTGTAGTTCTTTTCTCCACTTTCTCTGGTAGCCCGCAGGGAATCGCGTGACCTAATTCCGCATAGTAAGGAGGCTCGGTCATCCATTTTTTCATAATCGCCAGAACATGGATTTCACCATTAATAACTAATGATTCCGCACCATACTCTCTTCCAATAATAAAGGACTCAATTTCTGCCCTATGAGTAATAGAACCATCCATGGCGTATTTGCAGGCATTTGAAAGCTCGTCCGGATAATCAACACGACTAGCTCCCCGGCTTCCTGATCCATCGCATGGTTTCACCATAACCGGATAAGTTAGCGAGTGAGCAAGTGCCGCAATATCTGTGTCAGCTGTTACCTCATGCGCTTGCTCAGTATCATCTACATGATTTTCAAACAATCTCTTTCTTACAAGATATTTGTTTTTAATCAGCTTCGCCGACTCATAATTAAGTCCCGGCAGTCCCATATGTTCCGCTATATAGGATGCTGTTAATACTCCATAATCTGTAGCTGCTGTCAAAACACCATCTATCTGCTCTTTCTGAGCAAATAGCAAACAAGCGTTCTCGTCAACAATATTAATAACAGCTGATTTATCAGCATGTGATAAGCCAATTGCTGATGGGTCAGCATCTACAGCCAGTGTGTAATACCCCATCTGTTTTGCTTTTTTTATTACAAAATCCTGCAGGAACCCCGCTCCTATTATCAGTACCTTTTTCATATGCCTACTGCCTTCTCCATTACCAGATCCGTGTATTTTAATGTTCCTGTCTCACCCACCTGTGAATATCCCTTATGCTTATAAAATTCAATGGCATGAGCACTTTGATCATAAACTTCCATTCGCACTTTTCTTAAACCAAGCTTTACTGCTTTTTTTTCTATCAAATTCATACAATAGGAACCATACCCCTTGCCTGCCACATTCGGAATAACTGCAAGCTTCTCAAAAAAAAGTGCGTCATTCATTTTTTTAATCTGAAATGTTGCTACAGGATTCTTTTCATCAAATACTAAGTAAATCTGGTTTTTCAACAGACAGAGGAACACAATTACACAGCTTTTTATCAAAGGATTATCCCAATGATGTAATCCATATTTATTTGCCATATCCTTACCACAGCGATTCAATATTTTCGCAACCGTGAATGCTTTCTTCAGCTGATAAAGATGTACTCTTATAGTGTTTAACTCTCTGTCCATTAACTGCTCTCCAGACTATGATTCATAATTTTCTGTATAACCATTCGAAAACTAACTCCCAGCATAGTGCCAATTGTGTTATTTAACACATCATCAATCTCACAAAATCCCAGCAGACCAATATACTGTATTGCTTCAACACCTAAAGAAATAAGGAAACCAACAATAATTCCGTTCTTGTTTCCCAATAAAAATCCAAGCGGCAGAAAAAGAAGCGTATTTAGCAGGATATTGTTCCACATACCATTCCGGTACTCCCAAAACAACCCTTTGAAAATTCTCTCACTGCCTGGTATCCTGGAAAAGACTGTGATGTATAAAATTACGATCACATAGGCTATTGTTAGAACCTTCTGCAACTTCTCTGTTCTTATGACCTTAGTCACTCTCTTGACTACATCAGCAACCTTGGCCTTAGTTCTTCTCAAACATACTCCCCAACAATCTTACAATACTTCTCAATCACATACTCCACTTCCTCATCCGTCAACTTCGTATGTAACGGCAGTGTGATTTCATTTTCAAACTGGCTATAGGCGTTCGGATAATCCTTAATATCAAATCCCAATTTTTTATACGCTGTCATCATCGGAAGCGGCTTGTAATGAACATTTGTGGCAATCCCAGCTTCCGCCATCTTTATGATAATTTCCTGACGTTGTTCTAATCCTATGCCCGGTACTCTCGTGATGTACAGATGTCCGGAAGACTGGTATTCATCTGTATAATGTGGAAGCACCAACACTCCAAGCTTCTTAAATGCAATATCATATCTGCCTATAATCTCTTTACGCCTTTCCAGTATCCCTTCATACCGGGACAGCTGTGCCAATCCGATTGCTGCCATGATATCTGTCATGTTGCACTTATACCAAGGACCTACAATGTCGTATTCCCACGCACCAAGCTGTGTCTTTGCCAGAGCATCCTTTGACTGTCCGTGGAGGCTGTAAAGCTGCGCCTGGTGGTACAATTCTTCATCATCAATCCCCGGAATATTCCAAGTTAAGGCTCCTCCCTCGGCGGTCGTCAGGTTTTTTACAGCATGGAACGAGAAGCTTGAATAATCCGCTATACTGCCTACCATTTTTCCATGCCAGCTTGCCCCGAACGCATGAGCCGCATCAGCACAAATTGCAACTCTGCCGACTGCTTCCTGTACAGCACTCGTTGCTTTAAACAGATGCTTTTTCTTCTCCACAATGGCAAAAATCCGATCATAATCACATGGAATTCCGCCAAGGTCAACCGGAATGATAGCCTTTGTGTGTTCGTTAATCGCATTCTCCAAAGCCTCGTAATCCATTTCCAGTGAATCTAACTGAGAGTCAATCAGCACCAACTTTGCACCTACATGGCATACAACAGATGCCGATGCGGTATATGTATAGGCCGGCACAATTACCTCGTCAAATGAACTTCCACCATTCTCCGCACCAATACCCAGAAGCCGGAGTGCCATTTCTGCACAGGCCGTCTGTGAATTTAAACATACTGCTTTATTTACATGGCAATATTCTGCAATCTGTCGCTCAAACTCTTTCGTTTTCGGTCCTGTGGTAATCCATCCAGACTTGATTGCCTCAGATGCTCCCTGCACTTCCAGTTCCGTCATATCTGGCGGTGAAAATGAAATCTTCATTATGACTACCTTCCCTTCTACCTTTATTTAACTCAGTATGTCAAATGTGTTTCTAAACGAACTCAGTCCCGTCTAAAAACATCACGCGTATAAACCTTCTCGGCCACATCATCCAAACAGCTGTCATATCGATTCGCAATAATCGCCTGACTGATTCTCTTAAACTCATCAAGATTATTCACAACCCGACTCCCGAAAAACGTGCTGCCATCCTCTAATGTCGGCTCGTAAATCACCACGACAGCACCTTTCGCCTTGATTCGTTTCATAACTCCCTGAATGCTGCTCTGTCGGAAATTATCACTATTGCTCTTCATGGTCAGTCGATACACGCCAACAATGACCTCTTTTTCACGATCGGCTACATAATCGCTGTCCTCGCTATACGAGTAATAACCCGCCTTACGGAGAACCTGATCGGCAATAAAATCCTTCCTTGTCCGATTGCTTTCTACAATCGCTTCAATCAGGTTTTCAGGAACATCAGCATAGTTCGCTAAGAGCTGCTTTGTATCTTTCGGCAGGCAGTAGCCGCCGTAACCGAACGAAGGATTGTTGTAATGACTGCCAATCCTCGGATCCAAACACACGCCATTAATAATCTGCTGTGTATCCAACCCCTTTATCTCAGCGTATGTATCTAGTTCGTTGAAATAGGAAACTCGTAACGCCAGATATGTATTCGCAAAAAGCTTCACAGCCTCTGCTTCTGTGAATCCCATGAACAGCGTGTCTATATCTTCTTTTATTGCGCCCTCCTGCAACAATCTAGCAAAATCGTGTGCAACATTTACTAACCTTTCATCATCCTCATCCGTACCAACGATGATTCTGCTTGGATACAGATTGTCATACAGTGCCTTAGATTCCCGTAAGAATTCCGGGCTGAACAGGATATTATTCGTACCATATTTCTCCCGCACAGATTTCGTATATCCAACCGGAATCGTAGATTTAATCACCATGATAGCGTCCGGATTCAATTTAAGAACCAGTTCAATCACGGATTCCACAGCAGATGTGTCAAAGAAATTTTTATTACTGTCATAATTCGTTGGCGCGGCGATAATTACAAACTCCGCATTCTTATAAGCTGTAGCACCATCCAATGTGGCTGTGAGATTCAGTTCTTTCTTTGCTAAGTACTTCTCTATATACTCATCCTGAATTGGCGAAACACGCTTATTAATGAGATCTACTTTCTCCGGAACAATATCCACAGCTGTCACCTGATTATGCTGCGCCAAAAGAACAGCTAATGACAATCCAACGTATCCAGTTCCAGCTACAGCAATTTTCTTATTCATCCGTACTATCTCCCATGTAGTTTCTTGAAATGTTTCTATAAATACTGCTCGGCCAGGGCAGTCAATCCAACACAATTCCCCGTGTGGGCATCTATCCATTTCCTCCGGAAATGGGGTATTTGAGACACTCATCTCACCCATCCAACGTAAAACGTCTCTTCTATACGTCCAACTAGCATTTTTCTTGGCTCGCCTCATCTTCGAGACGTCTGATTTTGTAATAACTATACAAAAACCGGCTTCGTTCTCACCCGTCTCCGTCCATATTTTTGTCTATTTATTTCAAATCAAATCTCTGACTTACCGTCTCAAAGAGGTTTATCTCAAAAAATAAAGGACGTAAAAACCTAGCCAACCATCTTTCTAGATCGCATAGTTCGCATTTCATAGGTAAAATTAGAAAACACTGCCACTCTCTCCGGCAGCTCTTCAGTTGGTCTGCTCGGATAAAAGTAAAGTTTGTGCTTTGACCACTTTTCCTTTCACCCCGCCACCGGCACAGCGGCCCCGGTAGCGGTGTCCTCAATAAACTTCGCCTCGGCAATTGCCTTGCCATTGACCTCTTCGGGAGAGTGATAGGTGGGCACTACCTGCTTCATAGCCACACGAATTGCATCGTCATCTTCAGTTTTCAAGGCGGCATCCAACACATCCAGCTTCTCTTGAATGAGAGCCGTGGAGAGAGGCTCGTCCCGCTCCACAAAAATACGGTCGTTATCTGTTTTGGTCAGAGTCTCCGTCTTCATGAGCAGCTCTTCATAGAGCTTCTCTCCAGGCCGCAGGCCCGTTTCCACAATGGGAATATCCTTGTAGGGCTCCAGGCCGCTGAGGCGTATCATATTTTCCGCCAAGTCCAGAATCTTTACTGGCCGGCCCATATCCAGCACGAACAGCTCTCCACTCTGAGCCATAGCGCCGGAGGTGAGCACCAGCTGGCTGGCCTCGGGGATGGTCATAAAGTAGCGGATGATACGCTTATCCGTCACGGTGACAGGGCCGCCGTTGGCAATCTGCCGCTTAAACAGGGGGATCACACTGCCGTTGCTGCCCAGCACGTTGCCGAACCGGGTACAGCTGAAGGAGGTCCTGCTTTGTGCCGCTGCCCGGCTCAGGACGATCATCTCGCAAAGGCGCTTGGTGGCACCCATCACATTGGTGGGGTTCACCGCCTTATCTGTGGAGATCATGATGAACTTCTCCACGCCGTACCTTTCCGAAACACGGACGATGTTCCAGGTGCCGAACACGTTGTTCTTCACCGCCTCGGAACAGTTGTGCTCCATCAGGGGCACATGCTTGTGGGCTGCTGCGTGGAGCACCACCTGAGGCCTGTATGTACGGAACACCTTATCCAGCTGCTCTACGTCACGGACGCTGGCGATCTCTACTGCCAAGTTCAGCTCTTTGCCATAGGCCAGCCGCATCTCCTGCTGGATGTCGTACACGTTGTTCTCGTAAATATCCAAAAGAATCAGCTGTTTAGGGTGCATCCGGGCGATCTGCCGGCTCAGCTCGGAGCCGATGGAACCGCCGCCGCCGGACACCAGCACCACCTTATCCCGGTAGTAGCTGCGAGCTTCCTCCCCCAAGAAGTCCACTTCTTGACGGAACAGCAGCTCTTCCACATCGAACTCCCGGATTTGCCGCCGGCCGCTCTCCTCCGTGTTCTCCACGGGGAAGGTGTAGACCTTCACCTTAAAGCCCATGGACTTGTACCGGTCATAGAGGGCTGCTCGTTCCTCCGGGGATTTCTTCACGGCAAAGACCACCTCCTGCACTGCCAGGCGGTCCAGCCGTTCCTTATTGCCCTCCCCGGCAGGGAGGACATCGATGCCGCAGACTTGGCGGCCGATTTTTTCCTTATCCACATCGATGAAGCACACCGGGGTGTACACCGCGTTGGGGTTGTTCTGCAGCTCCTCTGCCAGCATGGCTCCCATGCGGCCTGCTCCGATGATGGCGATGCGGATTTTGTTCTTGGTGGGCATCACCGTGGTCAAGGCCTCGTTGGTCAGGGAGATGCCGGTCAGCCGGTAGACCAAGGTATTCACCGCGCGGGTGAGCAGGTTTCTGTGAGAAAAGAAAGAGCGGACTTTGGCGCTGGTGACGCAGGTCTCAAAGAGCCAGGTATACAAAAACCGCAGCACCATAGAGCCCATACAGGCCATAGAAACCATGCCACCCATGCGGAAGAACGTGGGATGCTCCACAGGCACCAGGTACCCTACAAACACATAGGCCAGGCCTCCCACCACATCCGCTACCAAAAGGCGCAGGTAGCTGTTGGTCCGGCTGTAGCGCCACACCTGGGAGTAGACATTGAACACGTACCGCGAGGCCATGAGGCACACGGCCGCCAATGCAAACTGCATGCCAGCCTCCGCCCAGGACAGAGTCACACTGCCCCGGGGGAACACCCGCAGCACCATGACGGTTACAAATCCCAGCACGCAAAGGTCATAACACATGAGCTTCAGTTTTCGGTGCCCGGCTTCCGCGTTTCCGCGAGGCCGCTCCAGTGGCATGCCCAGCGCCTGGCCCTTTGCCTTGTTTGCGTCCTTCATGTTCTCACCTTTCTCACAAAAACCAACTTTTTCGACAAATCAGCCGCAAAAAATCCTCAAGCTCGTTTCTTCTTTCCCCTTCTCCATAGGAAACTGGAAACCAGGCACCCCGCCGCCACACCGCAGGAATCCAGCACCACGTCCTCTACCATGGCTGTACGGCCTGTAAAGGACTGGTGAAACTCATCGGCGGCGGCAAAGGCTGCCCCCAAAAGCAGCGACGGAATCCAGGCGGGAACTTTCTTTTGAAAGTGAAAGGCGCCCGTCAATCCCAGGCCCAACACAAAGTAGACCGTAAAATGGGCGGCCTTTCGGATCAGAAAATTGCCTGTCTTTACCGACTCTGCCGTAATCTCGATTCCAAAAAACTCCATAAGCTGGTACAGTATCCCCTTGCTCAGCCCATTGGAAGCCTCGCTTCCCTGACTGGAAAACACCACCGCAGCCAGGGCCGCCACGGCCACCAAGGCCAAAGAGAGAACAAGCCAACGGATTTTCATGCAGTTCTCCCCTTTGCCTTAAGATTCTTCCACGGGCTCATAGAACACGTCCATGACCAACTGCTGGAGGGCGGCCTCGTCCACGGTAAACTCCATGAACTCCTCCCCTTCCTGGGCGTCGCCCGGGGTGGTGAGGATGTCGCTTACCTGGTAGGCAGCCAGGCTGTCCCCCAGGTCGGAGAGCTGGTTCACCGTGCAGTCGGACACCATGTACTCGTTGAGCTGGAGCAGGGCGTCCAGGGTGAAGCCGCTGTCCTGCTGGGAGGCCTGCTTTAACTGCTGCTGCAGGGCGCTCAGGTACTGCCGCTGGCGCTCCATGCGGTGGAGATTGGAACTGTCCTCCATGCCGCCGCGGGAACGGACATAGGTCAAAGCCTGCTGGCCCTGGAGCGTTACGGTCTCCCCCTGCACCAGGCTGTCGTCGATGCCGGAGAAATCGTCCAGCACCTCCACAGTGACGCCGCCCACCAGGTCGTTGAGCAAGGCCACTCCGTCCATGGTCAGGGAGACATAGTGGTCGATCTCCATGCCGTAGAGCAAATTCTCCACCGCCAGCACCGTGTTCTCACAGCTGTCCTCTTCCCCGCTGCCATAGGTGTGGGCCAAGGCCAGCTGGCCGGTGAAGGTCCCCGCCGGCTCCCCGGTGACGCCCAAAATCTGAATTTGGGTCATGGTATCCCGGTTCAGCTGGATGGGCGTGCAAGTCTCATTTTCCTTGTCCATCACCAGGAGCAGAAGAAAGTCCGTCTGCTGGTTGTTTACATACCCTTCTGGGGTTTCCCCCTCGAATTTGTCCACGCCCAGGAGGAGCACCGTTTCCAGGTCCTCCTTTTTGGCGTAGGCAGTACCGTTATAATAGGTGATTTCCCTGCCATCCACGGGGGCGTCGGCCTCTACAGCCGAAGGCGGCCCCGGGGAGGAGACAGGCGCGTCCTGGGTGTTCTCCCAGCGCTGCAGCAACAGCATGCCCACCAAAAGAACAAGGACCACGGCGAGGATTGCCGCGGTCCCTTTCAGGACGCGGACGTCCACTCGGAATTTCATTTAGTTCTGGGCGCGCTTCTTCCACACCACAGCGGCGGAGGCCAGGGCCACGCAGCCCAGGGCAATCAGCCCAGCGCCGGCCACGGGAGGCAGGCTGCTGTCCCCGGTCTGGGGGCTGGTTGTGCCGGAAGGCTGATCGCCCGTGCCGGTCTGCTCTCCGTCCTGAACCGTACTGGTTGAAAACGGTGTGTTGGAGCCAAGGATAGCATACTGGCTCAGATGGGTAGTCTCAAACACCAGGAAGTCACCTTCCACCACTGCATCAAAGCGTTCCAGCGGGTCACCCAGATATACCGCCTGGTAGTATTTGTAGCCCTTCAGGTGGTCGTTCATCGGGATTTTGACCGTCATGGGGTTATCCCTGATTTCCAGAGCTTTACCGTCTTTTCTAACGCTGATCTCGTAAATGGACAGCAGGCCCGGCAGCTCCTCTTTCAGTTCCGGACGGCTTCCCAGCACGCTTTCCTGTGCAATGGTGTCGGCATAAAGCTCTGCACCCTCTGGCACTCCATCGGTCAGGGAGATGGAAACACCGGTTTCGGAAGCAGTCAGATCTTTGGCGCCAGTATCCTCACCAGGTTTTGTTCCAGGATCAGTGCCCGGATCGGTAGAAGTCCCGGACGGGGATACTTTGATCACATCATTGGTGCAGTAGTAGCTATACATGCCGGTCTTTACCACGTTGGTGGTATAGCCTGCCGGAATATCTTCTTCGGTCGCACCGCTGACGCCTTCTCCAGCCACAGGCACTACAATTTTTGTCAGGGTTGTCTGACCCCAATCCTCCGCAGTTACGTCATCAACGGCGGTCTGATAGACCAACCACTGGGAATGATTCGGGTCTACTCCCCAATAAAACCTCTGCCCGTCCTTGATCAGCACTGTCATAGAGCTGATATCGCCTATTTTGGCGCTGATGGTTTCCCCTGAGTCGGTATATCCCTCAGGCAGAGCGTCCTTTTCAAGTCCGTCAACGGTAGCAATTTGAACGGCAAGATATTCTTTTTGGCTAGGAAGTCCTTCCACCTTCACCAGCTCGTGGATATAGCCCACAGGCTTGCCGTTTGTTAAATCGCTGCCGGTGTAGATTGTTCCGTAATTAACGCCGTATTTCTTTCCGTCCTCGCCCTTGGTGAGAACCTTCCAGTCTTGAGCAACATAGTTACTTTCATATATGACATTTTCCCTTTCGGTGGTCTCCCCCTCGATGCCGGAATTGGCGGTCAGGGCAAGCTCTGTTTCCAGATTACCTGTGAAGGGAAGGGTTGAGGATGTTGTCGATATAAAGGCAGCAGAGTAAGTGTTTTCACCTGCGCTCTTATACGCTGTCACAGAAGCGTTTGAGCCGACCTTGAGCAGACCCTGTGTTCCCTCGGCCATAAAGCGGATCGCCGCAGTCTGAGACGTTTTGTTTTCATTGATGGTCAGGGAGCCGTCTCCGGTAATTTCCAGATTGCCGCCCCAGCCGAAGCCCCATACAACCAGTTCGGCGATATGATTGTCACCCACCAGATGAAGCTTCAAATCGTCGCCCATCTCGTTGGTGGCAAGGGTCATTTCCGGGTGGTTGTAGTTTGTCAGGGTGATGGTGTTGGTAGCCTTGTCATAGACAGCGCCCTCCACCGTGTCAGCCTCGCCGCCGTTGCTATAAAGTACATAACCAAAATAGCTGCCATCGGGTTCTTTTACACTGCTATCATACAGCTGCACCCATGCGGCGCTCATGTTCCCGGACGAGGGGCCGTTCTCCGCAAATGCCGGCACAGCCATTCCAACAGCCATACAAAGCGTCAGCAGTCCTGCAAGAAGTTTGCGCTTTAGTTTCATGATTGATTTTTCTCCTTTCAAGATAACATTCATGTGAATAAACGGTTTGATAATTCTCTTTGGGGTATCACCGCCTTTTTTTCTGTATTTCTATGCCATCCGTTCCCCGGTGCGCCGGTTCAGGCAGCCAGGGCGGAACGAATAACCTTCTTTGCCGCAGTTAAAGTTCTTTATGCTTTGGTATTCACCAAAGCATAAAGGAGGGATATCCCTTCTGCGTTTTCAGCTTTCCTGCGTCTCCCATTTGGCGTAGAGATCCATCGGCGCATAGGGCGCTTCCCTGACGGGACGCTCTTTCAGCTCTTCAAGGATTTTAAGCCCTGTTACCGGGCCGGCGGTGCAGGCTTTATCCCTGTACCAGCCGGTGAATACCTTGCCGTTGCTCGTCGGTTTCAGGCAGGTAGCCTCCACATAGAAAAGCTCCTGGTCTGCAAATTCCAGCGACCGCGGCTTCATATACAGCAGATCGGTCCCGTCCGCTTCAAAAGCCCCGCCGTTGGCATGCAGCCTGACGGCGTATCGGGGGTTCCCGTTCTCGTCATTCAGGGCATACTCATCTGCCATTTCCGAACGGAACGCCGCCGTGATGAGAACCTTGCGCCGCTTGACTTTCTCCGTCTCCACGGCAGGCTTTACCGCTTTGGATGTGACGGGATCTTCCAGGGCCTTGTAGCCGCCGTTTCCGTCCTTTACCATCCATGCGGCAAAGCTTACGGTGACCGGCTCGGCGCCCTCGCCGCCGGGGAAGTGATAGTCCACGCCATCCGGCAGGGGGACAGAAAACTTAAGCCTGAGAAACGGCTTCCTGTTGTAATAGAGCTTGCCCTTCAGGAGCCGCGGGTCATCGTTGTCAATGCTCTTATCCTCCGGATTGATCGTCCCGACCAGTGTTTTCCACATTTTTGTCTCGGGGTCAAGGTAGCGGTAAACCGCCTGGAGCTTGCCGGCCTTTGTATCCACACGGCCCAAATTCACCAGGCCGTCCTTGTAACTGCCATAGTCCGCGCCGCCGTAGTAACAGCTCAGGGTAACGGGTCCCTTCCACAGCAGGAACAGCAGAGTCAGCAGGCCCAAAAGCAGAATGGCGGCAATCGCGCCGATAGCAAACGGGAGGTTGCTGTTTCCCTCGTCCGAAGGGACGGGGGTATTGTTTTCCGAAGGTCCGCCCGGCTCATCCGCCGGCGTGGAGGTATTGCCCGGCACAAAACCGGCCGGCTCCCACCTTGCGTACAAATCCATCGGCACATAGGGTGCGGCATAGGCGGGTTCTTCCTTCAAATCGTCGTTAATGTTCAGATAGGTGACCGGCCCGTCGGTGCAGGCCTCGTCCTTGTACCAGCCGGCGAACACCATATCGCCGTTTGACGGCTTTGGACAGGATGCCTCCACGAAAAAGTCGTTCAGAGCAGAATATTCCAGCGACTGCGGGCACACATACAAATGGTCGCTGCCATCCTCCGCAAACGTTCCGCCATTGGCCCGCAGGATGACGGCGTATTTCGGATGTCCGGTCTCTTCATAGGTCAGCGCGTTTTTGTCTATGACAACCGCCGGGAAAGCCGCCTTGATCACGGCGACTCTTTTTCCTTCCTCGTCCGTCACGATTGCGTTCTGAACATCCTCCGCCGTGACGGAACCATCCAGCTCCTTATACCCGCCGTTTCCGTCGCTCACCATCCATGCGGCAAACTCGGTGGTCTCGGGCGGGCTGTATTCGCTGCCGGGGTAGTGGTAGCTCGGACCCTTGGGGAGCGCAACGGAGAAGCTGGAGCTGTCCGCAGCCTCCACATCATAATACAGCCACGCTGAACCGATGAGGTCATGGCTGCCGGTGATGCTTTTGTCCGCAGGATTGATGTCCCCTCCAATTTCCTCATCCCCGAAGTTTATTGCCGCATAGAACCGGCCGGCGCCGGTATCAATATTGCCGACGTCAATCCAGCCTTCCTTATATCTGCCGTAGTCCGCGCCGCCGTAGTAAAAGCGGATGGTAAGGGGATCTCCGGCCGCAAAGGCCGGGACGGACATCCCAAACAC
>ERZ779885.1881-NODE-1881-length-20340-cov-3.959872_pt1 | contig 20340 bp, 17 predicted proteins | sample MGYA00511554_ERZ779885 | MGnify/ENA primary metagenome ERZ779885 (study PRJEB29588, sample SAMEA2160998) | human gut metagenome | biome: human gut; feature: human-associated habitat; material: faeces | place: Denmark | collected 2008/2010 ... | reverse complement strand
GGTAAAAAACTGCAAGTTTTCTTGACATGATTGATTCAGGCCAGATTAACGAAGCAGAGAATATTCTTTTAAATAACATTGACTATACAAACAAGGATGAGGTCATGGCGGCAGCTCTTTTTTATCAACATCTTAGTGAAAAAGATAGTGAGTTTTTGGAGAACAATAATTACACAAAAGAAGAAGTGCTTTCTGGGTTCAAACAATTACTTGTGCAGTCAGGATATCAAGATTTGTTTTATATGCTTAAAGATGATGAATAATTTTATATAGAGAAATGATTTTTTGATGTGAAATGAAATTTAGAGATTAGGGATAAGAAAAATAGTAAAGGAGATCAACCTATGAAAGTATTAATGTTAAACGGAAGTCCACGGAAAGATGGAAATACATCGATCGCACTGGAAGAAATGAAAAAGATCTTTGAAGCAGAAGGGGTAGAAACAGAGATTGTCCGTGTCGGAAATAAAGATGTCAGAGGCTGCATTGCCTGTGGACGCTGTTATGAACTTGGAAAATGTGTTTTTGATGATGTTGTCAATGAACTGGCTCCGAAATTTGAGGCGGCAGATGGTCTTGTGATCGCCAGCCCGGTTTATTACGCTTCCGCCAATGCAACATTGATCGCAGTTCTGGATCGGCTTTTTTACAGTTCTCACTTTGATAAGACTATGAAAGTAGGAGCAAGCGTTGTCTGTGCAAGGCGAGGCGGATGTTCTGCGACCTTTGATGAATTGAATAAATATTTTACTATCTCAAATATGCCGATTGCTTCCAGCCAGTATTGGAATTCAATCCATGGACGGGCACAGGGCGAGGCAGAGATGGACGAAGAAGGAAAACAGACCATGCGTGTACTTGCAAGAAATATGGTATTTCTGATGAAGAGTATCGCCTTAGGAAAAGAGAAGTTTGGCTTGCCGGAAACCGAAGAAAGAGTAGCAACACACTTTATCCGATAGAGAAGAAGATTATTAAAATGACAGGTGTATAAAGTTTGCAAATAAAAGTTGGGGAGGAAAGCAAGATGGCGAAAGATCAGAGATTTGAAAAGGTTTATTCACAGGGAATGCTGGAAACAACAGAAATTTGGGTAGATAAAAAGACCGGTGTAAACTATATATTTCACACCAGTGGAAATGCTGCAGGATTTACACCATTGCTGGACAGCGAAGGGAAACCGGTAGTTTCCTCTGTATGGGATAAATAATTTTCGATATTATATGGGAGATGCCACATGGAAAAGAAAAACATTGCTAATCTAAATGAATTAGAGTTTGTTATATTTTGCATTGAAAATATTGCATTAAAACTAAAGGTGAATGCAGAAGAGGTTTATATTGCACTGACAGAAAAGAGCAGTATTTTGAACGATTATATCGTCCCGGAATACGAAATGCTTCATACACAGAGTAAAGAATATATAGTGGATGATATTATTGAGGTTATGGAAGAACGAGGGGTTAAGATATGAAGGTATACCATGGTTCATGGATGGAGATTGCAGAACCAGATTTAAAACATTCCAGAACAGATGTAGATTTTGGAAAAGGATTTTATACAACTCCGCTTCGCGAGCAGGCCGTTAAATGGTGTGGAAAATTTAAAAGACGTGGTAAGCAAGGAATCGTTACAACATATGAATTTGATGAAAGCACGAGCAGTAGCTTAAAGATTTTAAGTTTTGATTCTTATTCAGAGGAATGGCTGGATTTTATTCTAAAATGCAGAAGAAAACAGGATAGCTCTGATTATGATATTGTAATGGGTGGTGTGGCTAATGATAAAGTATTTAACACGGTCGAATTATATTTTGATCATTTGATTGATAAACAAGAAGCAATCAAAAGGCTTCGTTATGAAAAACCTAATATGCAAATTTGTTTCCGGAGTGAGCGTGCACTGAAACAACTACATTTTGAAGGGAGTTTTGAAGTATGAATGCAAATCCGATTTTACTCCAAAAAAAATATGCAAGAATCGTTGAATTATTTGCCAGAAAAAAGAAAATTTCTATAGATAAGGCATTGGGGATTTTTTATCACTCAGAAGTATATCAGCTAATGCGGGATGGTATTTCGGATATGCATTGTATGAGTGACAGTTATCTTGAAAAAGAATTGGAGAAAGAGATGAAAGATTTCAGTAATCAGAAGATTAAAGAATATGCTAAACCAAACAAAACTCTAAAAGATTGCAAAGAAACATTGGAGTTATTGAAAGAGGAAAAGGAAAGGAGCAATCCTTATATATTACTTGGAAGAGTATTTGAACTATATAAACAGGGAGCAAAAGAAGAACATGCAGATTGGTATTTCTTTAAATACTTAGAATCTCTTAAAATAGAAGACCACTATACTTTTTCTGTTGGAGAAACTGAAATTACAGTTCCGGTTGATGTATTCACGCCATTTGTTGAAATTGAAACCGAAGGTAGAGTGATTAATCCACAATGGCACTTGATGATTGCTTACTATGCTTATATTGATGCAATGTATAACCATAATGATAATGAGTATGCGAAAAAAATAAAAACAATGCCAGGACATCCAACTGGCAAATTTGGTATTCGATGTAAGTCATTAAAAAAGTGGATGGAAGAAGCATTTGGAAAACACCAGAAAGGAAAGCAAAATGGCGAAAAATCAGGATTTTGAAAAAGATTTTGTCAAACTGAAAAACGTTTCGAAGATTTACCGGATGGGTGAAGTTGAGATCCGTGCGGTTGACAAAATAGAATTTGCGATCGACAAAGGAGAGTTTGTGGTCGTGGTAGGGCCAAGCGGTGCCGGAAAAACAACGGTGCTGAACATTCTTGGCGGAATGGATACGGTGACTTCAGGGGATGTGCTGGTCGATGGAGAGAATATTGCCAAATATTCCCAGCGAAAGCTGACAGGATATCGCAGGGATGACATTGGATTTGTTTTCCAGTTTTACAATCTGGTGCCGAACCTGACAGCGAAGGAAAATGTAGAGTTGGCACTTCAGATCTGCAAGGAGCCGCTTGATGCGGTGCAGGTATTAAAAGAGGTCGGACTGGGAAACCGTCTCGACAATTTCCCGGCACAGTTGTCCGGTGGTGAGCAGCAGAGAGTTTCCATTGCAAGGGCACTTGCAAAAAATCCAAAGCTTCTGCTCTGCGATGAGCCGACCGGAGCACTGGATTATCAGACCGGCAAAGCGATCCTCAAGCTTTTGCAGGATACCTGCCGGCAGAAAAAAATGACCGTGATCGTCATCACGCACAATTCGGCACTGACGCCGATGGCGGATCGTGTGATCAAGATCAAAAACGGAAAAGTATCGAAAATGTATCTGAACGAAAATCCAGAACCGATAGAAAACATAGAGTGGTGATAGAATGAAAAAACGTGCACTTCGAAAAGAATTTTTTATGGAGATTCGAAAAAGTCTTCCGAGATTTTTATCGATTTTGTTTATCGTGGCACTTGGAACGGCTTTTTATTCCGGTATTCAGTCGTCCTCACCGGATATGCGTTATTCGGGGGATGCTTATTTTGATGCAAAAGAACTCTCAGATATTCAGGTCACAGGCACAATGGGTGTGACGGGGGACGATGTGGAGGCACTGCAGAACTTAAAAGACATTGAAACGGCGGAAGGTGTCTGTCTGAAAGATGTGCTGACAGGGGAAGAAGGACAGCGGAAAGTGCTGCGTATCTTATCAATTCCGGAAAAAAGCAATCTGGTGACGGTAGAAGAAGGCGAGTACCCGACAAAAGAGGACGAATGTCTGATGGATGTTCAGTATGCAGAGCACAACGGCTATCAGATCGGCGATACCTTCCGGATCAGCGAAGAGCTGGAAAAAGATGAGGATGCCACTTTAAAATCGGACACCTTCACGATCACGGGACTTTGCAGCAGCCCGCTCTATATTTCGTTCAGCCGCGGCAGCACCAATGTCGGAAACGGTGAGATTGCAGGATTTGTCTATGTGCCGCAGGAAACATTTACGACCGATTACTATATGCAGATTTATCTGAAGGTGAAAGGTGCAAAAGAGCTGACAGCCTACACGGATGCCTATGATACAACAGTTGCACAGGCAAAAGAACAAGTCGAAAGCATAGAAAAAGAGCGTTGTACCAGGCGTCAGGAAGAAATAAAAGACGAAGCTCAGGAAAAAGTGAGCGATGCCAGAAAAGAGCTGGCGGACAAAAAGGCTGAGGCGGATCAGAAGCTTGCCGATGCGAAAAAAGAGATCGATGATGCAAAGAAGAAACTGAAGGAGGGCAAAACAGAGCTTGCCGATAAAGAGAAAGAATTAAACGACGGCAAAAAAGAGGTGGCAGAGAAAGAGTGGGAACTTGTCGATGCACAGCAGCAGATCACAGACGGACGCACACAGCTTCAGAGTGCGGAAAATCAGCTGGCGGAAAAAGAGAGTGAATTTCAGAAGCAGAAGGCATCTGCAGAAGAACAGATTTCCACAGGAGAAAAAGAGCTTGCAAATGGTTTGAAGAGCTTACAGAAAAATCAGAAGACGTTTGCACAGCAGAAAGCAGCTTTTGAGCAGCAGAAGCAGACGTATCTGGACGGTGTGGCTCAGTATGAGGAAAATCTTGCCCAGTACGAAAACAGTAAAAAACAGGGCGTTCCGGAAGCAATGCTGACGCAGGCAAAGGCAGAGCTTGATGCAACAAAAACGCAGCTTGATGCAGCCGGGGCACAGATCACAGCCGGGGAAAAGCAGTTAAATGATGCACAGAATCAACTTGATGCGGCACAGAAAAAACTGGATGAAAATCAGGCGAAGATTGATCAGTCAAAACAACAGTTAAAAGACGGTGAAGCACAGTTAAGTGCAGCGAGAAGCCAGTTAAATGAAAAGAAAGCACAGTTAAACGCCTCACAGGCACAGCTTGACGATGGGAAACGGCAGATTGAAGATGCAAAGCAGAAATTAGAAGACGGACAAAAACAGATCGAAGATGCGAAAGCGACGATCGCAAAAAATGAGAAAAAGCTTGCAAAAGGCGAACGTAAATACGAAAAGAAAAAGGCAAAAGCAGAGAAAAAGATTGCAAAAGCGGAAAAGAAGATTGATGACGCACAAAAAGAAGTAGATGATATCAAAGAACCGGAATGGACGGTCGAAGACCGCAGTGATCTGCTGGAGTACACCAATTACGGAGATAATGCCGAACGAATGAAGAGCATCGGGGAAGTGTTCCCTGTTCTTTTCTTTCTGGTGGCAGCCCTGATCAGCCTGACCACGATGACGCGAATGGTCGAAGAAGAGCGTACCCAGATCGGAACGATGAAAGCACTCGGCTACAGCAAAGTGGACATTGCGGCAAAATATCTGCTGTATGCACTGTTTGCGACGGTCGGCGGCAGTGTCCTTGGCGTTCTGGCAGGGGAGAAAATATTACCGTATATTATTATTCGGTCTTATGGTATCATGTATTTACATATGAATACGATATGTATTCCATATAATATGAAATTTGCTCTTATCGCAGCTGGAGCGGCGATCTTCTGTACGATGATCGCGACGCTGGAAGCATGCATACGTGAGCTTCATGCATGGCCGGCCGTTCTGATGCGTCCGCCTGCACCAAAACAGGGCAGACGTGTCTGGATCGAGAAAATTCCGTTTTTGTGGAAACATTTAAGTTTTACCTGGAAATCAACCGTACGCAATCTGTTCCGTTATAAGAAACGATTCTTCATGACAATTATCGGAATCGGCGGCTGTATGGGACTTCTGCTGGTTGGATTCGGACTGCGTGATTCCATTATGGATGTGGCAATTCTGCAGTATCAGGATATTCAGGTTTACGATGGCATGATTGTTCTGGATGCAGATGCAGATCAGAGCGGGCAGGACGAACTGAAACAGGAGCTTGCCGATGACGGAAGTGTGGAAGCGTTTGCAGAAGTATCCATGAAAAAGGTGGAGTTTGCGTCCGCTGACAAAAAACTGGATGTCTATCTGATGGTCGTGCCGGATGATGTGTCGATTGATGAGTTTGTGAAATTCCGCAGCAGAACGACAAAAGAAGCCTATGAGCTTGATGATCAGGGTATGATCCTCACCGAAAAAGCAGGAAAACTGCTTGGCGTTTCGGCAGGAGATTCTGTGGAGATGACAGGAGAACACAGCGGTGTAAAGATTCCGATCAACAGAATATGTGAAAACTATATGTCACATTTTGCATATATGACTGAGAATATGTATCGGAAACTTTACGGAGAAAAACCACAGTACAACAGTATTCTCTACCGTGTGACAGACCGGGATGAGAGCATCGCAGAAAAAGCAGGCGAACGTGCCATGAAATGTGATGCGGCACTGAGTGTCACTTATACGGGCAACACAAAAGAACAGCTTGATAATATGCTGACTGCACTGGATTCCGTGATCGGTGTGCTGATCCTTTCTGCGGGTATGCTGGCATTTGTGGTATTGTACAACCTCAATAACATCAATATCAATGAACGAAAGCGAGAGCTTGCGACCATCAAAGTGCTTGGATTTTATGACAAAGAAGTATCAGCTTACGTTTACCGGGAAAATATTCTGCTGACGATCCTTGGAAGTATTTTCGGAATATTCCTCGGTATTCTGTTGCACCGCTTTATCATTGTGACCGTGGAAGTGGATGTCTGTATGTTCGGACGGAACATCAGCGTGTTCAGTTATGTGATATCCGCCCTGATCACCTATGGATTTTCCATTCTGGTAAACGGTGTGATGTATTTCAAACTGAAAAAGATCGATATGGTAGAGTCACTGAAAAGTGTAGAGTAAAAGATAAAAACAAAAAAGAAGGAGAATAGAAGGATGTATTTGCCGGAGGCATTTCAGAAAAAAATGAAAGCAATTTTGGGTGAGGAGTATGATGATTTTCTGGCTGGATTTGAAAAACCGCGTCATTATGGCCTGCGGGTGAATACAGCAAAGATCACCGTAGAAGAATTTAAAGAACTGGTGCCTTTTCATCTGACACAGATTCCGTGGGTGGAAAATGGATTTTATTATGAAGAGGAAGATGCACCGACCAGACACCCGTACTATTATGCAGGGCTTTATTATATTCAGGAGCCGAGTGCGATGACGACTGCCTCAAGACTTCCGGTAGGTCCGGGGGAGCGTGTACTGGATCTCTGTGCGGCTCCGGGCGGCAAAGCCACGGAACTGGGGGCAAAACTGTTTGGGGAAGGACTTCTGGTGGCAAATGACATCAGTGCTTCGAGGGTGAAAGCACTTCTGAAAAACATTGAAGTGATGGGGATTCCGAATTCCTTTCTTTTAAATGAAGTGCCGGCAAAGATCGCCGAACAGTTTCCGGCATATTTTGACAAAATCCTGGTGGATGCCCCGTGTTCCGGGGAAGGCATGTTCCGCAAAAATCCGGAGGCGGCACGCGTCTGGAGTGAAGAAAAACCGCCGGAATGTGCAAAAATGCAGAGAGAGATCGTAAAACAGGCGATCTCCATGCTGAAACCGGGCGGCATGATGATCTATTCGACCTGTACCTTTTCACCGGAAGAGAATGAGCAGATCATCGCATGGGTGCTGCGTGAATTTCCCGAAATGCAGCTGATCCCGATGAAAGGATACGAGGGATTTTCCGAGGGAAGACCGGATCTTGCAGACGGCAATCCGGAACTGAAAAAATGTGTACGTATCTGGCCGCATCATATGGACGGCGAGGGACATTTTGTGGCTCTGATGCAGAAGAGCCGGACACCGGAAATGGATGATGTTTCACCAGAAAAATCATCCGCATATATTTCGGAAGCAGACGAAGAGCCATCGGAGCATGATGATGTAAAAAAGAAAAAGAAAAAAGCAAAAAAAGGACGAAAAGATCAGAAGGAAAGAAATGAGGCGGCAGGATGCACCAGACAGGAACGGGCCGTTCTGGAGAGCTTTTTTGCCGATGTAAAGGCAGAAGTTGACTGGAAACGCATCGAGGTGCGAAAAGGGTTTGCCTATTACCTCCCGGAAGGTGTGGAAGGTAAAAAAAATCTGGTCTTTGTGCGAAACGGACTCTATCTTGGGGAGATACGAAAAGACCGCTTCGAGCCGTCACAGGCATTTGCGATGGTATTACAGAAAAAAGAATTTGCCTCCAGTATTGATTTTTCGGCAAAGGATGAGCGAGTGATCCGCTATCTGAAAGGGGAAACGGTGGATGTCTCGGATCTGGAGTGTGGAAAAGAGAAAGGCTGGCAGCTGGTCTGTGTGGATGGTTACCCGCTCGGCTGGGGAAAACTGGTGAATGGGACGTTGAAAAATAAATATCTTTCAGGTTGGAGAATGAAAGTGAATGGATAGCTAAAAGGAGAGGTGAAAGAAAGTGAACTACAGGGTTGTGTTGGCAGATGATGAACCTGAGGTTTTGCGGAGCATACAGAGAACGCTGGACTGGGAAAAGTACGGATTCTCGGTAGTCGGAGCATTCTTAAATGGACTGGATGTACTGGAATTTTTGGAAAATCACGATGTAGATATCGTGTTTACCGATATCCGGATGCCCTTTATGGACGGAATCGAACTGATGCATAAGATCAAAGAAAAATATCCATACATAAAGCTGGTGATTATTTCCGGGTATGATGATTTCCAGTATGCAAAAGAAGCACTGATCCATGGCGTTTTGGATTATATTCTAAAGCCGATCAATGCCAGGGAAATGTCAGAAGTTCTTCAGAAAGTCAAAGACAAAATGGATACCGAGCTGGAAGAAAAGCAGAGCATCCAGAAGCTTCGAAACCTGTATCTGGAAAATCAGCCGATCATAAGGGAAAATTTCCTGAACCGGCTGGTAGTTGGAAATATCAAGGCAAAAGCACTTCAGGAAGAAAAAAAGACAGGGCTGATCCGCATGGGAGAATATAAATACTGGGCAACGGCACTGGCACAGATTTATCAGATCGAACAGAAAGACCATGGAGAAACCATGGACAGCCAGCTGGCATCCATCTACATCCGCAATCTGATCCGAAATTCCATATCGGATGATATTTATTATGAAGCTTTTTACAATCCGCTCGGGGAATGTATTCTGTTTGGTATGAATGAACCGGAAGAAATGGAAAAGATTCTTTTAAAGCTCAATGACATTGCAAAAGAGAGCAAACGTGTGATGAAGATCAAGGCAGCGATCGGTGTCGGAAAGATCAAAGATGAGCTGATTAAAGTGAAAGAATCTTTTGAAGAAGCCAAAGAAGCACTCTCCTACCGCAAAATGTCGCAGGACGGAGATGTCATTTATATGGAAGATATTGACAAATCCGAGCAGGTGATCCTGTTGTTTGATGAGAAAGCACAGGACAAGCTGTTCACGGCAGTAAAATTCGGAAAAGAAGAAGATATTCATGCCGTGATCAGAAAAATGAAAGAATATCTGATCAAAGCCGATATGAGCAGCAGCAGTTATCAGGCGTACAGCATGAGCGTCATCAATGCACTTCTTGTTTTTGCAAGACAGCAGGACCTTGAGATTGAAGAAGTCTTTGACGGGATTCCGAATTATCTGGAGATCATGCAGAAGTATGCCAGTGCGGATACGTTCATGGAATGGCTGGAAGAACAGTGCATCCGCTTAAATGCCAACCAGGGGCGGGAACGTGAGAACAAAGCGAAAGGTATCATTGAAGAGGCAAAACAGAAAATCCAGGAAGAGTTCGGAGATCCGGATATCGGACTGGAAAAGATTGCTGCTGAAGTCGGACTGACACAGACCTATTTTTCCAGCCTGTTCAAAAAAGAGACCGGCATGAGTTTCGTAGAGTATCTGACGGACACCAGAATGAAAGAAGCCATGCGGCTTTTAAAAGAGACAAATGAAAAAATCTATGTAGTTGCCCAGAAAGTGGGCTATCTGGAATCCGGATATTTCAGCCATGTATTTAAGAAAAAATATGGAATGTCCCCGATCCAGTGCCGCAGACAGGGGCAATAGATGGGAGGTTGTATGTGGGGGAAAATCAGACAGGACTTTCGGAAGTTTCTGCCGAAACAGAGTATGCAGAATATTCTGTATGTGATCATTCTGACGCTGACGCTGCTTGTCGCTGTCTTTGTAGGATTTTTTGTCTCAAAGTCTCAGCAGGAAAAGCAGGCACAGATCATCGTTCAGGATAATCAGGAGCTGTCAGAACAGATCAACGTATCTATGTCACAGTATCTGCACAGTATGATGCGTCTGTCAGATACACTTTATTATAATATTATCAAGGGAAACGACAGCGGACAGATGAAACAGATGTTTCAGGCGATGTATGACGGCTACAAAGATTATGTGGAGAGCATTGCCCTGTTTCAGGAGGATGGGACACTTTTGCAGGTCATGCCGGCACTGTCATCTGCCTCTTCCTCAGATGTTATGCAGGAAGAATGGTTTTCCAGTGCACTTGAGCGAAGTGAGAACATTCATTTTTTCAGACCGCAGATACAGGACTGCTTTGAACATAACAGCAGTTTTCCGTGGGTGATCCCGATGAGCCGTTTTGTGCAGATCACGCACGGAAATCAGGTGCTGAGCGGAGTGCTGCTCATCAATATAAAATACAGTGCATTATCTGAAGTTTTCAGGAACTCAACAGATGATATGAACCAGTATTCTTTTCTGATGGATTCAAACGGAGAACTGATCTACCATCCCAGGCACGCCCTTGTAAACAGTGGGATTATAGAAAAACCGCCAGAAACACTGGCTGAATATCAGGATGGATTCTATGAAACAGAAATCGGGAAAGAGCAGGTGTTCTGCAGTGTCAAGACGGTGGGATACACCGGATGGAAGATCATTCGTGTGATCGGGAAAGAAGAACTTAGAAGTTATGGGATCAAAAGTACTTTTTTTGTGCTGGCGGTCATCTGCCAGGTACTTCTGTTTTTCCAGGTTGTCGGATCGTATATTTCAATGGTGCTGACAAGACCGATCTGCAACCTGGAGGAAGATGTCCAACGAATTTCAGCCGGAGAGCTGGATATCAAAGTCCATACTGCCGGAAGTTTTGAAGTGTATCATCTGGGACGCTCTATTCAGAAGATGGCAGTCAGGATCAAAAAACTGATGCGGGAAGTGATCCAGGAACAGGAAGCCAAAAGAAAGAGTGAACTGGACAGCCTTCAGGCACAGATCACGCCGCATTTTCTTTATAATACGCTGGACATTGTAGTGTGGATGATCGAGGAAAACCGAAAAGAAGATGCCGCAGGCATGGTTACGGCACTGGCAAGATTTCTGCGTATCAGCCTCAGCAAAGGAAAAAATATCATCACGGTAGCAGATGAACTGGAACATGCAAGGAATTATCTGATGATCCAGTCACTTCGTGCAAAAGATCAGTTTACGTACCGGATTGAAAAAGATCCCGGCACAGAATGTTTTCAGGTTATCAAACTGATCGTTCAGCCAATTGTGGAAAATGCACTTTATCACGGACTGGAAGGGATGTACGGCGATGGTGAGATCGTGATTCATGCCTATACAAAAGACGGGGATCTCTACATTTCTGTGAAAGACAACGGTATGGGGATGTCAAAAGAACAGGCAGAGGCACTTCTGGATTACACGAAAGAATTAAAGACGGCAAAAGGAAACGGCATTGGTGTACGAAATGTACACGAGAGGATTCAGCTGCACTTTGGAAAAGAATACGGGGTACAGATCATTTCAGAGGAAGATGAGGGAACAGAAATCCTGCTGCATCTTCCGGCAATTATGTATGGAGAAAAGAAAGAATGAGAAGGGCAAAGAAAATCGGTATTGTGTGCGTGGGGATTCTGATGATTGTTTTTATGTTTCTCTCGTATTCAAATTTGTTTGGAGGAGAGACGGAAAGAGATATCACAAAAATTTCTGTGATCGGGATCAAGAGAAAAAACAGTCAGGTAGAAGATTTTAAAAGAGGTATTGAGGAAGCAGCAAATGCAAAGCGTGTGGATGTCGAGTATCTGGAGTTAGAGGAAGATTATGACACGATCAAAGAGTACATAGACCGTGAGATCAAAAACGGCTCTCAGGCATTGATCGTGTTTTCAGAAAAAGAAGAACAGATTCTCTCTTATCTGCAGTCAGAAAAGAAGAAAATCCCGCTGATCCTGGTGAATCCGGGCGGAACAGAAGAAAAAACGATCCGTGTCTGGTTTGATGTGCAGGATATGGCAGAATGTCTGGCAGAAAAAATCCATCAGAAGCGTCAGGAAGAAGAGCCGGTGGTATATTTAACGGATGAGAAAGAAATGTCGGAGCGAATGTGGACAATCTTTCAGGAAACATTTCAGAAGCAGGGGATTGCAATCGAGAAAAAGAAAATGACACTTCCAAATCTTGCAAAATATCGGGATCAAAAGCAGCAGGCTGTGTTTATCTGCAGTTCTCCAAAGATCACGGAAGAGGCATCAGACTATCTGAAAAACAAAAACCAGGTCATTTATGGAATCGGTTATTCCGATGAGGTATTGCAGGGGATCCGGGAAGGGAAAGTGGAAGGCGTTATGGCATACAGCATGTATTCTTTCGGGATTTATGCAGTGAAGTCTGCTATTTACTCCATAGAAGGAAAGAAAGTGGATCATCTCACAAAGACAAAATGCGAGTGGATCACGCAGGACAATATAAAAGAAAAGTATGATTTTCTGTTTCCAATTTATTGATAAAATCGCAGGAGTTAATGTCCGCTTTACAAGGTGGAAGAAGGAGGCAAAAACAAATGGGGTCAAAAAAGGAACTGCAGGCAGCCATCGCAGTACTTGGTCTGTGCATGCTGGTCTTTGGATGTACAAAGACAGCGGAGAGTGAGAACAGCAAAAAGCAGGTCAAGATCGGGGTGGCTGTATACAACGAAGAAGATGTTTATGTCAGCAAGATCTGCGGTTATCTCGAGGATGAGATTTTCCAGTACGAAAAAGACCATCCAGGCGTGGAGATCCGCAAAAAGATCGCCGATGCAAGGGGCAGTCAGCAGGAGCAGAACGACCAGATCGATCAGTTCATCAGTCTGGACTATGATCTTCTGCTGGTCAATATCGTGGATCGCACCAATGCGGCTGTGATCATCGACAAAGCGACGCAGGCGGACATTCCGGTTGTGTTTTTCAACAGAGAGCCGGTGCGGGAAGACATTTTCCGGAGTGATCAGATTTATTATGAAGGATCGGATGCAAAACAGTCTGCTATTTTGCAGGCGGATGTAATTGCAGATGCACTGGAAAAAGACCGCAGTAAAATCGACCGGAACGGTGACAGCGTCATACAGTTCGCCATGCTGGAAGGAGAGTCCGGTCATCAGGACACGCTGATCCGTTCAGAGTGGGTGCTGAAAGAGCTGGAAAACAAAAAAATCCCGATGCAGCAGATCGCAGGCAGCACCGGAAACTGGGAAAAAAATCAGGCGAACGTGATCGTACGGCAGTGGATGAAAGAGTATCCGAACCAGATTGAAGTGATCATCAGCAATAATGATGACATGGCACTGGGAGCCTGGGAAGCACTCGAAGAAAAAGGATGCACCGAAGTGCAGGTGGTCGGAATCGACGGAATCGAAGAAGTACGCGAACTGGTGGATGAAGATAAGATCCTCGGAAGTGTTCTGTGTGATACAAAACTGCATGCAAAAGCACTGATGCAGTTCATAGATGTGCTGGCTTTTCATAACGGCAGTGTAGAGAAACTGAACCTTGAAAATGAAAGATATTATATGATTCCTCTTACAAAAGTGGAAAAATAGAAAAAAGTTAGAAAAAATCTAAAAAAATTTCAACCAAATCTAATAAAAATCTATGGAAATTTACCGAGAAATCAGATAAAATAGATTCACTAAGGCACAGAAAGGAATCGAAATCAAAAAGGAGGTAAAAAGAATGAAGAAAAGTAAGATTTTTTCTGTAGTATTGGCGATGTTTTTGATTCTGACACTGAACGTTGGAGCTGTGAGGGCAGCAGATACCGCCAGAATTTATCTGGATGCCGTTCAGGCAAAGAGTGGTATCGTGACCGTTTCCTGTAAAGCAGAGAACGTGGGCAAGATCAGCAACGGAAAATTAAGGATTACATACGCAGCCGACAAACTGCATCTGGTAAAGACAGAGGCAGGAGATGGACTGAAAAAAGGTAATTTCCAGACGGTTATCAACGATCCGATCGACGGAAACAAAGCAGAAGGTGAGATCGTGTTTGTATTTGCTTCTTCCAGAGAGCAGGAAGTCAGCGGCAATCTGGTGACCATGACATTCTCCGCAAGTGAGAAACTTGATCTCAAAGATACAGGTCTGAACCTGAAAGCAGAAGAGTGGAACAAAACAAGCGGATCGGATATTAATGTCAGCATCAAAGATCTTCAGTACAGAAGCGAAGTGATCGACAAGATTGAGCCGACACCAACACCGGAAAAGAAGATCAGCCTGAATGATACACAGATCGCCGAAATCGAAGATCAGACTTACACAGGAAGAGCCGTTCGTCCGGGTGTGACGATCCAGTATCAGGGAAAAACACTGACAGAAGCCAAAGATTATGCACTGACTTACAAAAAGAATAAAAAGATCGGAAAAGCAAGCGTTACGATCAAAGGTATCGGAGAATACGAAGGAAGCAAGACGATGACCTTCTACATAGCACCGAGACCGCCAAGGATCAAAAAAGCAGTTTCAGATTCCAGAAAGAAAGTATCCCTTCGCTGGTCCAAAAAGAAACAGGCAGACGGCTACCAGATCAAGATCGCACGCGACAAACAGTTTACCAGGAAAGTAAAGACCGTCAACATCAAGAAAAACACAAAAGTGAAAAAGACAGTCAAGGTAAAAGGAAAGGGCAGAGCAAAATATTATGTAAGAATCCGTTCCTACAAGATCATTGACGGTAAGAAACATTACGGAAAATTCGGCTATAAAAAAGCTGTCCGTATAAAATAATGCAGTCCAGAGGAGGCAAAACAAACCATGAAAAAAGTATTATGTGCGATGATGCTGTTTGCAGCAGCAATCCTGTGCCTGCATCAGAATGTATTCGCAGCTGAGGGGGCAACCGTAACGGTAAACGGTGACACACTTCAGGCAGGAAGTGATGCGTGGAAAGTTACCCTTGATATCAGCGGCGATACGAAAATTACAAACGGCAAGATCCGTGTGACGTATGACAGCTCACAGCTGAAGCTGGTATCAACGGAAGCAGGCTCCATGATGAATGGCGTTCTGACCGACATCAACGATCCGGTCAGTGGCAATAAATCCGAAGGAGAAGCAGTGTTTGTATTTGCATCCTCTACAGAACTGGATACAAACGGAACACTTTTTGAAATGACTTTCCAGGTACAGGATTCGCTTAAAGACGGTGACAGCGTAACGGTTTCCGCAAAAACGGAAGAACTGCAGAATAACAATGCAGCCGTTGCCGTGACCGATGTACCGCTGAACGCAGCGGTGGGAAGCAAGAGTAACAATAACGGAAACAACAATGGCGGAAATGATTCCTCCACAGAACCACAGACCGAGACAGCATCCAATAATGGAAACAACGGAAACGGAAGTGGATCGGATAACCAGGGCGGCTCCGGTATCCAGACCGAGGCACCTTCTGGAAACAGCAATACCTCCGGTGGCAGCAGCACCTCAGGCGGAACATCTTCCGGAAGCAGCAGTACTGCGGGAACCCAGAGCGGAAGCAGCACGGTTACATCCGCAAAAACAGGAGATAACACCAATGTTTTAAGACCACTTATCATCGCAGTGATCGCACTGATCGTGCTGATTGGCGGATATGTATGGTCCAGAAAGAAAAAGAAATAAAAGCCAATACGAAATTTTTAAGACAGGAAGTGCACTTGCATCGAGAGACAGATGTGAGTGCATTTTTTGTCTTAGTGGGAGTGCAATATACCTGCGATGTACCGGAAGTGCGAACAGATAGTGTATCTGTTGTATCAAAAAATGTGGAAAATGTATAAAAAATATATAAAACAAGAAAATACATACCATATTTTATTCAAAATAACGATTAAAAACAGAGGACTAACAGGAAACATAAAAATTTACAAGAAAAACGTATAATATTACATAGTAATTCGTGCAAAAATTATATAAAATATAAACACATGAGCCGATGTTGATAAAAAATTAACATGGGAAACACAGGAAAGCGAAAACATGTCAATCAAACAAAAAGTAAAGGAGAAAAGGAATGAAGAAAACTTCAAAAAAAGTGATAGCAGTCACATTGTCCGCTTCCATGCTCTTAGGCGGAAGCATGACAGCGATGGCAGCTACAACAAACCCGGACATCAGCCAGCGTGAAATCGATCACAAAACTGCGGCTAAAAACATTGCAGCACAGGGTATGGTTCTGATGGAGAACAAGAACAACTCTCTGCCGATCTCAGCGAAAAAAGGCACAAAAGTAGCTCTGTTTGGACAGGGTGTTTACAACACTATCAAAGGTGGTACCGGTTCCGGTGCTGTAAACCAGCGTGATAATGTTACGATCCAGCAGGGATTTGAAAATGCCGGATACGACATCGTTGATACCGACCTGATCGATCAGATGCAGGCACTCTGGAAGAGTGATGGCGGCAATACAAGCGGCGGCGGTATCTTTGGATCAACCTGGGTAAATGAAAGAAAATATGCTGACGTTGAAGGTGCAATGGAGAAAGTAGATGCAGCAGCAGAGCAAACAGACACTGCGATCTATGTAATCTCCCGTAACTCCGGAGAGTTCCGCGACCGTACTGCAACAAAAGGTGACTATTTCCTGTCAGAAGACGAAGAAGCAAACCTGGCAGTTCTGGGACAGAAATTCGACAACGTGATCGTAGTTCTGAACGTAGGCGGAATCATTGATACGAAGTTCTTTGATCAGACAGAAGGTCTGGATTCCATGCTCCTGATGTCACAGGCAGGTATGACTGGCGGTGACGCACTGGTAGAAGTATTAAACGGAACCGTAAATCCATCCGGTAAACTGACCGATACCTGGCCGGTGAATTTCGATGACAACCCATCCAGTGCAACCTTTGCAAACAACGATGGCAATACAGCCCAGGAAGTATATAACGATGATATTTTCGTAGGATATCGCTATTATGATACCTTTGGTAAAGACGTAGCTTACGAATTCGGTTATGGCGGATCTTATACTAAATTTGCAATGAGCACACAGTCTGTAACAGCAGACAAAGATAAAGTAACCGTTAAAGTAAAAGTTAAGAATACAGGTACCGTATCCGGCAAGGAAGTTGCAGAAGTTTACTTCTCAGCCCCGGAAGGCAATCTGGACAAACCATATCAGGAACTGGCAGGCTATGCAAAGACAGATGAACTGGCACCTGGTGAATCTCAGGTACTGACGATCACATACGATACAACAGAGATGGGATCTTATGATACCGATAAAGCAGCATACGTGATGGAAGACGGCGATTACATCATCCGTGTCGGTAATTCTTCCAGAAATACACACGTAGCAGGCAAGATCAGCGTGGCAGAAGATACGATCACAGAACAGTACAGCAACCTGATGGTTCCGGTAACTGAGAATCCAAACGTTGCAGATGATGAGAAATATCCGACACTCGAGCCGATGACAACCGAAGGTGCTGTTTCCATTACATACGATGGTGAAGCAGATGAGATCGCAGCAGCATCTACGATCGCAGTTGATTTCACAGGCTACAAAGCACCGGAAATCATCAAAGAAAACGAAGATGTCGATGTATATGTATCCGATACAACAGAGACACAGTATCTGAAAGCAGAAAACAAAGACGGAGCAACAGGCGAGATCAGCCGTGTTGAAAAAGGAAATAAAAACAGTTCTGATTATACAGTAACTTACAACGAGCACGTTAAAAAATTTGACGGTGATTTCAGCAAAAACACACTGGCAGATGTAGCAATCGGAAGCATTTCCATGGAACAGTTCGTATCCGGACTGACATTAAATGAACTGGCAGAGCTGGTAAACGGACATTCGAATGACAAAACGGTACAGGGTGTGGCAGGATCTACCTGGAGAAACGATGTAAAAGGATTTACCCCTGTAAACCTGTCCGACGGACCTGCAGGTCTTCGTATTACACAGAGATACGAAGACGGCGATCAGACCTATTACCAGTACGCAACCGCATGGCCGATCGGTACACTGCTTGCACAGACCTGGGATATCGATCAGATCTACGCTTACGGCGAAGGCGTTGGCGAAGAGATGGAAGAGTTCGGTATCGGATGCTGGCTGGCACCTGGTATGAACATCCACAGAAACGCACTGTGCGGACGTAACTTTGAGTACTATTCAGAGGATCCGGTAGTTGTAGGTATTACCGGTACAGCTGCAACCCTTGGCGTACAGTCAAACAAAGGCGTTGGCGTTACTATCAAACATTATGCACTGAACTCTCAGGAAACAAACAGAAATGCAGAGAACAATACAGTTTCTGAAAGAGCAATCCGTGAAATCTACCTCAAAGGTTTTGAAGCAGTTGTAAAACAGGCACAGCCGATGGCGATCATGACCTCTTACAACCAGAACAACGGCAGACCGGCAGCTGATGATTATGATCTGTGTACCGCATTCGCAAGAGACGAATGGGGATTCCAGGGAATGATCATGACAGACTGGGGCGGCGGACAGTCCGTACCAATGTACGAAATGCATGCAGGCAACGACCTTGTTTGCCCTGGTAAAGGTGCATCCCAGATCCTGAAAGCTTTCATCAGTGAACCGGACTGGACAAAAGATGGCTATGTAAATATGGAAACACGTTACAAACAGGTGGATGACGGAACGGGTAACCTGATCACTGTTCCGGAAGAAGTTCCAAACTTCGGCGGATATAAACTGGATCTGAATGGAACTATGACAGTTTCTACAACAGTAGCCAAAAATGTTGCACTGAATGGAAAAATTGCAGAACTGGTTGAACAGGGCTATGCAACCGTAACGGCAGGAAGCAGAAATACAACCATTACTTACAAAGTAAGCAGGGATGCAGAAGTTTCTTCAGAGCAGGTAATCTCCCTTGGTGATCTTCAGAAAGCAGCCATCAACATCTGTAACTTTGTAATGAATTCTACAGAGTTTGCAAAAGAACATGGTTTCACAGCACAGTCCCTGAATGAAAAATATGCAGATATCCTGAAAGATATCACTTCCCATTCAAAAGACGCTGTACAGAGCACAATCGCAGACAAAGGCCTGCAGAAACTGATCAACACCGTAAAAGACCTTGATTCTTCCGAGTATACAGCAGACAGCTGGAAAGCACTGGAAGATGCAGTAGCAGCAGCAAAAGACGTAGTAGCAAAAGCAGACGCAAGTCAGTCTGAAATCGATGCGGCAGTAAACGGCATCATCGAAGCACTTGGAAACCTGGAATACGGCGTACAGACTCTGCACCTTGAGACAGCGATCGAAGCAGCAGAAGCAATCCTGGCAGATCCGGACAATTATGTATCTGTAGATGCTCTGAAAGCAGCAGTAGAAGCAGGCAAAGCAGTTCTGGCAAACAAAGAAGCAACTCAGTCTGAAATCGATGCAGCAGCAAACGCAGTTCTGGCTGAACTGTCCGCACTGGCAGAAAACGCAGACAGAGCTTCCCTGAAAAAACTGGCAGACGCAGCAGAAAAACTGACAGACGGCAACTACACAAGTGATTCCATCGCTAAACTGAACGATGCGATCAGCAAAGCAAAAGATGCCCTGGAAAACGGTGACGAAGCAGCAATCGCAGGTGCATACGAAGACCTGATCGATGCGATCACAAACCTTGAAATGAAAGGCAACAAAGCAGCCCTGAAATCTATGCTGGAAAAAGCAGCTGCAATCCTTGCAGATACAGATGCGTACGTAGCATCCACGATCGACGGACTGGCAACAGTAAAAGCAGATGCACAGAATGTATATGACAATGCAGATGCAGTACAGAGTGAGATCAATGCAGCAGTTAAGAGCCTGACACTGAAGATCGCAGCAGCCCGTCTCCTCGGTGACGTAAACGGCGACGGTGCAGTCACAACAAGCGACAGCGTATCTGTCCTGGCAGCAAGTGCAGAACTTACAAGCCTGGATGCAGACGCAACAGCAAGTGCAGATGTAAACGGCGATGGCGTGGCAGATACCCTGGACGCAGCACTGATCCTGCAGACAGCAGCAGAAAAATAAAAACAAAAGTAAGATGCTACTGTAAAAAGTATAATCTGAAAGCATAAGAAAACGGCACGCGAAGAAATTTGCGTGCCGCTTTTGTGTAAATCAAAATCTGCGGAGGTTTTAGAATGTGCAAATGAACGCCATAGAAATGATTTAAAAAAAATATGACGCCATGATGATTCGAAAACAATCTCCTGACACGCTG
>ERZ779885.1866-NODE-1866-length-20423-cov-3.661086_pt1 | contig 20423 bp, 18 predicted proteins | sample MGYA00511554_ERZ779885 | MGnify/ENA primary metagenome ERZ779885 (study PRJEB29588, sample SAMEA2160998) | human gut metagenome | biome: human gut; feature: human-associated habitat; material: faeces | place: Denmark | collected 2008/2010 ... | reverse complement strand
GTCATTGCAGAGCGGATGCAACGCAACATTGAAGCGCATGAACCGCAGATACACAGCAGAAGAGTATTATGAGAAATGTCAGCTGCTCCGCAAATATTTTGACAACCCGGCACTTACAACGGACGTGATCGTCGGTTTTCCGGGAGAGACGGAAGAAGAGTTTGCAGAGTCGAAGGTATTTGTAGATAAAGTAGATTTTTATGAAACACATATTTTTAAATATTCCAGAAGAGAAGGAACAAAGGCAGCGGCTATGAAAGACCAGGTGCCGGATCAGATCAAGGCCGCAAGAAGCGCCGAACTTCTGGAACTGAACCGTAAGAAGCAGGCGATTTATGAAGAAAGACTGCTTGGAACCACACAGGAGGTCCTGATCGAGGAGAAAATCGTGCGTGATGGAGAGGAACTTCAGATCGGGCACACAAAGGAATATGTGAAAATTGGTGTAAAAAATCCGAATAATCTTATTAATCAGCTTGTAAATGTAGAAATTGAAAACCAATTACAAATATTGCATTGAAATTTGAGATTTAATCATGTAGAATAAAATTGAAATATTTTTGGAGGACGTGATTATATGAAAAATATGACAAATACCCAGTTTTTCCAGGTAGAAAGTGGACCACAGATCAGCGCAAAGGACATTCTGGAGATTGTATATAAGGCATTAAGTGAAAAGGGATATAACCCGGTAAACCAGATCGTAGGTTATATTATGTCCGGAGATCCGACCTACATCACAAGCCACAAGGGTGCGAGAAGCATGATCATGAAAGTGGAACGTGATGAGCTGGTAGAGGAGCTTCTCACCGAGTATATCAAGAATAAGTCCTGGGAACGGTAATATGAGAGTACTGGGACTGGACTATGGCTCGAAGACCGTTGGGGTTGCAGTGAGCGATCCCCTTGGCCTGACAGCCCAAGGTGTGGAAACCGTATGGCGCAAGCAGGAAAACAAGCTTCGTCGTACTCTGGCACGTATTGAAGAGATCATTTCGGAGTATCAGGTTACGGAGATCGTTCTGGGATACCCGAAAAACATGAACAATACAGTAGGAGAGCGGGCCGAGAAATCTCTGGAGTTTAAGGAAATGCTGGAGAAACGTACGGGTCTGCCTGTTGTTATGTGGGATGAGAGACTGACTACCATGGCGGCAGACCGTACTCTGGAGGAGACCGGTGTGCATAAGGAAGACCGTAAACAGTATCTGGATCAGGTAGCAGCAGTCTTTATCCTGCAGGGATATCTGGATGCTGCCGCACACAGAAGAGAGCAGCAGGAAGGCGTGGAAGAATGATCGGAAACGCAAATAGATATTTTGAGCGGATCAGGTAGCAAATGCGGATTGTGAATATCCGCTTGACAAGAACGGATAAGGAAGAATTAAATATGGAAAAAATAATATTTCAGTCAGACGACGGCACAGCTGCTGAGTTTTACGTAGAGGAGCAGACCAATATTGCGGGTGTGACTTATCTTTTGGTGTCCGATTCACAGGATGAGGAAGCAGACGCATATATTCTGAAGGATATTTCAGCTCCGGGAAGCACAGAAGCCTGTTATGAGATGGTCGAGGATGATGACGAACTTCAGGCTGTATATGCAGTTTTTCAGCAGATGCTGGATGACGTGAATTTTGAATGGAGGAGCGATTTTTGAAAAGCGAGAACAACGATGACAACAAAAATGCGGAGAGCAGAGTACAAGTTTCCGCAGGCGGTGCCAGAAGAACCGCAGCAAGACAAAAGAATGCCGGATCAAGAACAAGACAGTATCGTGGTGGCAGCAAAAACCGTCAGGATAAGCCTTTCCGGCCAACAGCAAAGAAAACAGCAGCCGGTGGCGCTGTAAAAAACAGCAGAAACACACAGAAACCGGCAAAGACCGGCGGCAGGCCATCCGGTCGGAAAACCGGCCGCAGAACAACATCCAAGCTTAAGATCATACCACTTGGCGGTCTGGAGCAGATCGGAATGAACATTACCGCTTTTGAGTATGGCGACAGTATTGTAGTTGTAGACTGTGGTCTTTCTTTCCCTGAGGACGATATGTTGGGAATCGATCTGGTCATTCCGGATGTAACATACCTTAAGGAAAATATTTCCAAGGTGAAGGGATTTGTGATCACTCATGGACATGAGGATCATATCGGAGCTCTTCCGTATGTGTTGAAAGAGATCAATGTTCCGATCTATGCTACCAAGCTGACACTGGGACTGATCCGCAACAAACTGAAAGAGCATAACCTTATGCGTTCTACCAAATTGAAAGAGGTAAAACACGGGCAGGTGATCAATCTTGGGGATTTCGCTGTGGAATTTATCAAAACGAATCACAGTATCCAGGATGCATCCGCACTTGCTATTTATTCACCGGTGGGAATCGTGATACACACAGGAGACTTTAAAGTTGATTATACACCGGTATTTGGAGATGCCATAGATCTGCAGCGTTTTGCAGAGATCGGCAAGAAGGGTGTGCTTGCACTGATGTGTGAGAGTACCAATGCAGAGAGACCGGGATTTACAATGTCCGAGCGTACAGTGGGACATGTATTTGATAATCTTTTTAATGAGTACCGGACATCCAGGATCATCATTGCAACCTTTGCATCCAACGTGGATCGTGTGCAGCAGATCATTAATACTGCATACCGGTTCGGAAGAAAGGTTGCTGTGGAAGGCCGCAGTATGGTCAATGTTATTTCCGTAGCGTCAGAGCTTGGCTATCTGCAGATCCCGGAGAACACACTGATCGAGATCGATCAGGTGAAGAATTATCCGGACGACAAGGTGGTTCTGATCACAACCGGAAGCCAGGGTGAGTCCATGGCGGCACTTTCCCGTATGGCAGCCAATATCCATAAGAAGATCACGATCAAGCCTAACGATACCATCATTTTCAGCTCCAATCCGATCCCCGGAAATGAAAAGGCAGTTTCCAAGGTCATCAACGAACTGTCTATGAAGGGAGCCAAGGTTATTTTCCAGGATGTCCATGTTTCCGGACATGCCTGCCAGGAGGAGATCAAGCTGATCTACTCCCTCGTAAAACCGAAATATGCCATTCCAATCCATGGTGAGTACCGTCATCTGACTGCACAGAAACACATTGTGGAAGATCTGGGAATCCCGAAGGAGAATATTTTTATCCTTTCTTCCGGAAATGTTCTGGAGTTGGACGGACAGGATGCCAAGGTGACAGGAAGCGTTCATACAGGTGCGATCTTCGTAGACGGACTTGGCGTTGGCGATGTGGGAAATATCGTACTCCGTGACCGTCAGCACCTGTCTGAAGATGGAATCATGATCGTAGTTATGACACTGGAGCGCCACAGTAATGTAGTTCTCGCAGGTCCGGATATCGTTTCCAGAGGTTTTGTGTATGTAAGAGAATCTGAGGATCTTATGGAGCATGCCAGACAGGTTGTGGAAACTGCACTGGATTCCTGCCTGGAGAACAATATCACGGACTGGGGCAAGATCAAAACCGAGGTCAAGGATGCCCTTGGAGAGTATCTGTGGAAACGGACCAAGAGAAATCCTATGATCCTGCCTATCATTATGGAGGCGTAGGTTCATGGATGAGATCAGCATGGAGATCGAGAAGCTTCTCGATGCTGTGCACAGAAGCGATGAATATCAGGAATATCAGAAACAGGCAGCCCAGCTTGAAGCGGATCCTGAGCTGAAAGCCAGAGTGATGAGATTCCGTGGAGATAATTTCAGACTGCAGAATCATTCAGACAAGGATGAGCTGTTCCATATTGCGGAACAGCTCAATCAGGAGTCTGCAAGTCTGAGACAGAACCTGAAAGTAAATGCCTATCTCGACGCAGAGCTTGCGCTGTGCAGACTGATGCAGCGGATATGCAGGACGCTGGTGGACGGGATCGACATACAGATTCCTGACTTATAGGAGGAAAGACTATGGCAGACACAAGAGACAAGGTTGGCAGGGCCGGCGTTTTTCTGGCTGGAGGGGTATTTAAAACCGCTGTATATATCTTTATTATCGTATTTCTGATCTGGGTTGGAAAATCAGCATATCAGTTTGGCTACGATGTGTTTAACCAGCAGGCTATGAGCCCGGGAGAGGGACAGCAGGTCACGGTAGTTATAAAAGAAGGTGCCTCTGCATATAAAGTAGGCAAGACACTGGAGCAGAAGGGTCTTATCAAGGATGCGCTTGCATTTACCATACAGGAAAGAATGTCCGCATATCACGGACAGATCAAAGCAGGTACATACCTTCTCAGTACAGCTTATACACCGACCAGGATCATTGCAGTGCTGTCAGGAGAAGAGAGCAAGGAAGGATCGAACAGCCAGTGATCGTAGAAGAACGCATGCAGACCTATATCAATTCACTGGATATGGGGAATACTCCATTTCTGCAGGAGTTGGAGACAAAGGCACTTGCAGACCGGGTGCCGATCATCCGGAGAGATATGCAGAGCTTTATGAGGATGCTTCTGGCACTGAAACAACCGAAGCGCATTTTGGAGGTGGGGACTGCCGTAGGCTTCTCCACACTTCTTATGTGTGAGTATGGGCCGGAAGATATGGAAATTGTTACCATAGAGAATTATGAAAAAAGAATTCCTGTCGCAAAGGATAATTTCAGGCGCGCAGGAAGAGAGTCACAGATCACGCTTCTGGAGGGAGATGCCGGAGAGATCCTGAAGAATCTTACCGGAACCTTTGATATGATCTTCATGGACGCAGCCAAGGGCCAGTATATCCACTGGCTTCCTGACGTGCTGAGACTGATGAAAGAGGGAAGCGTGCTGGTATCTGACAACGTGCTGCAGGAAGGGGATATTATTGAATCTCATTATCTTGTGGAACGGCGTAACCGTACAATCTATAAAAGAATGAGAGAATATCTCTGGCAGCTGACTCACAGTCCGGTGCTTCGTACATCGGTGCTTCCTCTTGGAGACGGAGCGGCTGTAAGTGTAAAAACAGGAGAACAGGTTTATGAAACGACCAGAACTATTGGTTCCGGCGAGCAGCCTTGAGGTTTTAAAGGTTGCCGTCATATATGGTGCAGATGCTGTTTACATCGGCGGAGAAGCTTTTGGACTTCGTGCAAAGGCTAAGAATTTTTCAAAAGAAGATATGTGTGAGGGAATCGCATTTGCCCATTCCCATGGTGTAAAGGTTTATGTGACAGTAAACATCCTGGCGCATAACCGTGATCTTGAGGGTGTAAGGGAATATCTTCAGGAACTGAAGGAGATCGGACCGGACGCACTGATCATCGCAGATCCGGGAATCTTTATGTATGCAAAGGAAATCTGCCCGGAGATCGAGCGTCACATCAGTACACAGGCAAATAATACCAATTATGAGACTTACCGTTTCTGGTATAACCTTGGTGCCAAACGTGTGGTAAGTGCAAGAGAGCTTTCTCTGGAAGAGATCCGGGAGATCCGGGCACATATTCCGGAGGATATGGAGATTGAAACGTTTATTCACGGCGCCATGTGCATTTCCTATTCCGGAAGATGTCTTCTCAGTAACTTTATGGCAGGAAGAGATGCCAATCAGGGAGCCTGTACCCATCCCTGCAGATGGAAATATTCTGTTGTGGAGGAGAAGCGTCCGGGAGAATACATGCCGGTATTTGAAAATGAGAGAGGAACTTTTATTTTTAATTCCAAGGATCTCTGTATGGTAGAACATATGGAAGATATCCTTACAAGCGGTATTGACAGCCTGAAGATCGAAGGACGTATGAAAACAGCTCTTTATGTGGCAACAGTGGCAAGAACCTACCGCAAAGCCATTGACGACTGTATGGAAAGTCCGGAAAAATATCATGCAAATATGCCGTGGTATCAGGAGCAGATCTCAAACTGTACCTACCGTCAGTTTACCACCGGATTTTTTTACGGAAAGCCGGATGAGAATACCCAGATCTATGACAGCAACACATATGTAAGAGAATACACATATCTTGGATTTGCAGAAGAGATCGATGAGAGAGGTCTGGCAAGACTGACACAGAGAAACAAGTTTTCTGTAGGAGAGACCATCGAGATCATGAAACCGGACGGAAGGAATATTCCGGTCACAGTGGAAGCCATTTATAATGAAGAGGGCGAAGCTATGGAGAGTGCACCACATGCTCAGCAGAGAATCTATGTGAAACTGACTGAGATGCCGGAGGTATTTGATATTCTCCGAAGAGGTGAATGATCCGAAAGGGTGGATAAGAGAGAGTAAAGGGGAGAACGAAAAGAACGTTCTCCCCTTTACTGATTTTCAGGAAAAAGAGTACGGAGTTTTCGAAGAGCGTTCTTTTCGATACGGGATACATAGGAGCGGCTGATGGAGAGATTTTCAGCAATCTCTCGCTGGGTCAGTGGCTCCTGGCCATTCAAACCGTAGCGGCAGCAGATCACCTGGTATTCCTTTGGGGAGAGTACTGTCCGGATATAACGGAGAAGATAGGAAATGCTGTCCCTTTTGAAACAATCATCCACAACATCAACGGGTGGACTTTCAATGATATCGAGAAGGCTGATCTCGTTGCCTTCCCGGTCTGTGCCGATGGGTTCATAGAGAGAAACTTCTCTGGAACGTTTCCTGCGGGCGCGGAACATCATGAGAAGCTCATTGTCAATGCACCGTGCAGCATAAGTGGAAAGCTTGGAAGTCCGGCTGGGATCAAAGGTGGAAATGGCTTTGATCAGACCTATGGTGCCTATGGAGATCAGATCATCCGGATCCTCGTCACATCCCTGATATTTTTTTGCAACATGTGCTACGAGGCGGAGATTGTGTTCGATAAGGATATTTTTTGCTTCCGGATCGCCCCTTTGGAGCTGCAGAAGATAGAACTGCTCTTCCGCAAAAGAAAGCGGTTTCAGAAAGGTTTTCAAGAGTTCACCTCAAAGGGGATTTCCTTATAGCTTATGAACCGGACGTGCTTTTCGTGCTTTTCCAACAGAAACTTTATAAAAAGGACAGAGGCGAACACCTGTTGCGCCACATTCTGATCTGGTGTATAATCATAAAATACGAGTGACAACAATCAGTGTATATTGATGAGGAGTATATATTTTGAAAAAGAGGATAGAACAGCTTCTTAACGGAAAATTTATTTATGAACAGCCTGGGCTTCTGTTTTCACAGGACCGTATTTTCGCTACGCTGAAGGCAGGAGAGACTACAAAGGATGAGATTTATTTCGGTACCGATGACAACCGCAGGATCAGTGGCTTTGTGACTTCATCTGACCGGAGACTGGTGCCCGGATTTGACCGCTTTTCCGGAACCACAGTGCGCATGCCTTATGGGGTAGATGCAGAGGGAATGAAGCCGGGAGAGAGTTTTGAAGGCTGGCTGTGTTTTACTACCAGTATCGGAGAATATAAGCTGCCGTTCACTGTACAGGTACAGACGGAAGAGGTGAAGAGTGCAGGCAGAAAGGTATCTTCTCTGGAAGAATTTCTGCACATTGCAAAGGAAGATTTCCATGAGGCTTACCGGATCTTTACAGAACGACATTTTTCCCTGATCCTGAGTGATCAGAGTGAGAAGATCCGTTCTCTTTATGCAGGAATGTCACAGCAGCCGGTGACCTATCAGCATCTGGAGGAATTTCTGATCGCAGCCGGTGCCAAGGAAAAGGTGACATTGAGTCTGAACAGAGAAGAGGCGAGTTTTTATGATGTCAGTGAATCTGTTCAGGAATCCCTTTATATCCACAGGAGCGGATGGGGACACCTGCGGGCAGATATTGAGGTAAATGGGGATTTTCTGGAGGCAGGCAAGCATGTGGTCACAGAAGAGGATTTTATCGGAAGTACCTGTGAAATAAACTATGTGATCCGCCAGGAAAAACTGGGAAAAGGAAATCAGTACGGCGAGATCATTGTAAAAACTCCATACCAGAAACTGGTATATCACGTTCTTGCATCCAGAGGAACTGAGAGTGCCGTGAACCTGGATCTTCTGGAAAAACAGTACCGGATATCTCTGATGAAGGAATACCTGGGATATCTCTGTAAAAGAACAGATTTTCAGGCCTGGACAGCCTCTACTCATGAGAAGCTTGACCGTATGGGCGAAAACGGACTGAAATATCCGGAATATCAGCTTCTGGAAGCCTATCTTCTTCATCTGGAAGGAGAAGATGACCAGGCTTCAGAAATCCTTGAGCGTTATCAGAATAAATCCTTTCATCACAATGAACTGGAACTGGCAGGGATTTATCTGTATCTGTGTACACAGACCGGGCTGTACCGGGATAAGGAACAGGCCCTCCGCAAGGTACAGAATTTCCAGATGCAGAAGGAAGACAGCTTTATCCTTCTGAAATTGGTATTTGAAATGGATCATACGCTTTCTCCGTCAAAAAAGATCTTTCTGATGGAGGAACTTTTTGAGCGGGGATGTACAAGTCCTTTTCTGTATCTGGAAGCATGGAACAGTATTTGTGCAGATATGTCTCTGCTGCATCGAATCAATGGGTTCTGGGCCCAGGTATTCCTTTTTGCAGGAAAAGAACAGATGCTGACGGAAGAGCTGGTCATGCGCCTGGCATATCTTTCCGGTTATGAGAAAGCTTTTAACGAAAGTCTGTACCGTGCTATGGCCATGGGATGTGAAGCCTTTCCGTCGGATGATACTGTGGAAGCGATCTGTAAATATATTATGAAGGGAAATCCAAGAAAACCGGAATATTTTCAGTGGTTTTCCGCTGCCGTGGACCGCGGGATCCGGATCACACGGCTGTATGAATATTATGTGGAAACACTGGATACTTCTTATCGGAGAGTCCTGCCGAAACCGCTTTTGATGTATTTTACCTATAACAACAATACTCTCGGTGATTCCAAGCGTGCCTATCTGTATGCATGCATCATTGCAGGGAAGGAACGTGATCCACAGACATACGAAAGTTATCGTGAAAGCATGGAGGAATTTGCTTTCCGTAAGTTACGGGAAGGCCGGATGAATGAAAATTATGCCGCTGTTTATCAGGAATTCATGCGGGAACCATCGGACAGCGAAAAAGCGCAGGTGATCGCCTCCAGAATGTTTACCTGCCGGCTGTATACGGATGATCCGAAGGTCCGCAGTGTGATCGTCCGTCACAGACAGATGAAACAGGAAGAAATCTATCCGTGTATCCATGGGATCGCTTACCCAAGGATCTGCAGCGAAGATGCGGCCGTTGTATTTCAGGATGAAAAACAGAGACGTTATGCTGCTACGGTAGATTATAATCTGACACCACTTTTTGATGATCGTGAGATGGTTCCGGCAGTGTTGGAAAAAGGGGCGGATGAACCGGCTGTGCTTTTGTATTACTGTCAGGGTCAGGAGATCAGTCGTAAGAATCTGGGAATTTTTCAGAAACTGGTCCTTTCACCGGCGTTTACCGATGAATATAAGAGGCTGATCCGCAAAAAGATCCTGGATTATTATCGGGATCACGTGCAGGGAGAAGATCTGGATGCCTGTCTGGAGATGATGGATTATCGGGAATATGCCATGGTCGACCGGAAAACCCTTCTGGAGATCCTGATCCAGCGGGGACTGTTTCCGCAGGCTATGAGCGTGGTGGAAGCATTTGGATTTGAAGGAGTAGAGGAGCGTGCTCTTCTGAAGCTGGTAAGCCGTATGATCATCCGCTGTGACTGTGCGGAAGACGAAGAGCTGATCGCACTTTCCTCTCATGTATACCGACAGGGAATCTATGATGAAGTGATCCTCATGTATCTGATGAAATTCCGGTTTGGACCTGTGGATGAACTTCTGGATATCTGGAAAAGTGCCTGTGGGTTTGAGATGGATACCTATAATCTGGAGGAGAGGATCCTTTCTCTTCTGATGTTTAACTGGGATTACCGGCCAGAGGGTGCGGATATCCTGAAAGCATATATCCGTCATTCCGGAAAAGAGAGTGTGATCGGTGCGTATCTGACTCTGATGTCTTACGGAATGTTTGTAAAAGAAATGCCGGAGATGCCTGGACTTAAGGAGTATCTGAAAAATCGCAGAGAAAAGGAGTGGCCCGGAGACCGGATCTGTGACCTGACCCTTCTGAAACTGCTTTCCGAAGAAAAAACTGCTGATGAAGAAAATCTGGAAATGGAGGAAAAAATCCTCTCCTCCTGTGTAAAGGAAGGAATGCTATTTGAGTTTTTCCGGAATCTGGATCAGAGTATCCTGCGACCGTATCAGCTGGATGATAAGACTTTTGTAGAGTATCATACTTCACCGGAGACTTTGGTCACACTGTATTATTCCCTGGATACAGGACTTGGAACTGTACCGGACTATAAAAGTGAACCGCTCAAAAATGTCTATGAGGGAATTTTTGCCAGAGCATTTACATTGTTTTATGGAGAGACCCTGCGATATTATTTCCAGACAGAAGATGAAACCGGTGTACACAAAACGGAAGAAAAAATACTGACCATGAGCCAGAGTAATGACCAGGCATCCAGCAAATATCAGCTGATCAATCAGATACTCTGTGCAAGGAAACTGGAGAAAGGCACGGAAGTGAAGGAGAAGCTGGCACAGTATCTCCGGCAGGAACAGTACGTTAATGAAATGTTTGTCATAGAGAAGGAACCGGAAAGATGAATGAAATTCGTGACTTGATCATAGGAATTGATATTGGAAAAGAATACACACAGATCTGTTATTATGACAGAAAAGCAGAAGAAGCCCGTTCTCTTTCCATGAAGGTAGGAGCCAGTCAGTACGAAGCTCCGGGCTGTATCTGCTATCGTACCGATCACGGTGATTACTGCGTAGGCCTGGAAGCAGAGTATTTTGCCAGGGAAAAGGGCGGGATCATGATCGGAAATATTTATGATATCTGTCAGAAGGAAGAAAAGATCCAGGTGGCAGGAGAGGAAAAAGAGCCGGCAGAGCTTCTGGCACATTTTCTAAGGGGAATCCTGAAATTTCTGGGAATCCAGGATATCGTAAAGAATACCCGGTGCCTTTGTATCACATCGCCGGAGCTTAGTACACTTCAGGTACGGAATTATCAGAAGGCCTGCAGACTTGCAGGTTTTTCCCGTGAGAAATATATGCTTATGGACTATGGCGAGAGCTTTTATTATTATGCACTGGGACAGAAACGGGAAACCTGGAATCGAAGTGTAGGCTGGTATGCCTTTGCAGGCGATATGGTAACTTTCCGGAAGCTGACCATCAACGGCTCTTCCAGACCGGTGCTTGTAAAACTGGAGGATCCGGTCAGTACAAAGCTTGAACCGGAAGAAGAGATCCGTGATGTGGAATTTTACCGTTTTATCAGTAAGACTCTCGGCAAAGAGCTCTTCTCCAGTGTGCAGATCACGGGAGAAGGATTTGACCAGCAGTGGGCACAGCAGTCTGTAAAGCTCCTGTGTCATCAGGGACGAAAGGTTTTTTACGGAAACAATCTTTTTGCAAAGGGAGCCTGCATAGCCGGTAAGGACAGGCTGGAGGATAAAAAACTCAAAGGTTACCGCTATTTAAGTGATTCGCTGGTGACTGCGGACGTAGGAATGGATATGCGGGTGATGGGCTCTCCGGCTTACTATCCGCTGATCGAAAGCGGCAGCAACTGGTATGAATGCAGTGCATCCTGCGAGCTGATCCTGGATGATACCAGTGAACTGGTATTTGTGGTAAGTATTCCGGAAGAAACCGAGAAGAAACGTGTGGCCATGGCACTTGAGGGTCTGCCAAAGCGGCCTAATCGGACTTCAAGGCTTTCCCTCACGCTGAAATACGTATCGCCGAGAGACTGTGAGATCACAGTAGAGGATCTGGGCTTTGGCGAAATGTATCCTTCCAGTGGGAAGATCTGGAGGGAACTGGTACGATGGGATGAGCAGGAAGAAAGGAAGCAGGAATGAGCGGATATATTTTATGTCAGGTAAAAAAGGCAGAGAAGCCGTTTTATATCGAAAATATCAGTACCAATATCTATTCTATAGAAGAACTCTGCTATTATCTTTATAACAATCTTTATCTTGTGGACAGCTCATTGATCAGCAGTAAGCTCTGTACCTGGCTGGAGGAAGAACTGGAGCTTCCGAAGCTTGCGGCCAAGCTGAAACCTTATATTGGAAGAGAGGCCGGACTTGAAGAAGTACTGTATCCGATATTTAAAGAGATCAATTATCTGGCTTATGAAGAGCTTAAGACCTTAAACGGGCGCATCGAAGCCAGAAAACGTGAACCTGAAGAAATACGGGAGAAACGCAAAGGAGATGCGCTGATGGAGAATCGGATGTATGTGAATGCACTCCGTGTTTATCAGAAGCTTCTGGAGCATGGCGGGAAAGAAATCACCGGAGAGATGCGTGAAAGGATTCTGCATAATCAGGGATGCGCATACAGTTACCTGTTCCAGATGGATAAAGCGCTGGATTGCTTTTGGAAAGCATGGAAGGAGAATCATTCAGAGAAAGCGCTGAAGGTTTATCTTCTGGCCTACCGCAGTGTTCACAGTGAAGAAGAATACAGGAAACGACAGGAAGATCTGAAGACAGATGAAATGGTAAGGCAGGAAACTGACCAGGCTCTGAAAAGCTTTGCCGGTCTCCCGGAGCAGCATATCGCATCCGGAGAAACCGACAGGATCCTGGAGGATCTCACAAGAGAATATCACAGAAGTACCGGCTCTTAAAGCTGTTCAAGAAGTCCCAGCAGGATCTGCCGGGCTTCTTTTTTTGTATATACGGATTCTTCCTCAGACAGGGAACAGAGGTAATCATTCAGGGCCTGTCCGATACTGGTCTCTTTCAGATAGATACAGAGAAAAGTATCTTTTTCGGAAAGAAAGCAGAGAAAAACGGAATAGTCAGACAGAACTTCCAGATGGATCCCGGTTTCAGGAAGTACGGAAGGCTTCAGGATCCTGCATTTTTCATGTCCCATATCTGTGTCAAGAAGATGCTTGAGGGCTTTTTTTCGTTCTTCTTTCGGAAGAGGGGTCTGATGGTAGGAATAAGGTCCGTCAAGGAGTCCGGTACGGGCAAATTTCCGGATCCCGCTCAGTGTAAAATAATTGCAGGAAAAGGCAGCTTCTGTAAAAGAAAAGGAAGTCTGGTTCAGAACCGCTGCCAGTTGGGTATAGACCGGATCGGAAAGATCGATATCCCTGTTATCAAACAATGACTGAATAAAGCCCAGACCATAGGACATCAGTGCAAGGCAGGGATGAGATTCCAGTGCAAAATTTGTTGAGATCTTTGTCTGCATGATAGAACCAAAGATATTAAGGATCCTGTCCGGAGAATCCGACTGCAGGAAGAATTGGCTGGAATTCTCAAGAACCCGCCGGAATTCCTGTTGATATGCGTGGATCGCTTCCGGATTTTCAGTAAAAATACAGGTCATCATATCCGAGGATAACAGCAGCAGTTTTTTTTCTGTGAGTAAGAAAAAAGGAAACAGTTCATAGCTGGAAAACTCTCGGCCTGTCTGAGTATAGTAATAATATGGCTGGTAGCCCACAAAACCTGACAGGATCGGAAGGAGTGTGCAGAGAAAGGTTTCCAGATTCATGTTGTAATCCGGTGAGGCGGACGGGTTCTGGTGAAGCGGCAGGATCTGGATCACCGGTGGCAGTTTCTCATATTTGGGATAAAGATGGGAAAAAATCTGTACAAGAAGCCGGCAGTTGGCCGGAAGGTTGGTACGGATCGTTTCAGAAGAACCGGAAGACAGGATGTCCTCAAAAAGGCTCAGGACCTTCTTTTCCACATCAAGAGAAAAAGTTCCACGGTAAAAGGGAAAGGATGGAAGCCTGAGAAAACCCTCCCGGGAAATGACCTGCTGGGAGCTGATAACACCCAGAAGCTCCTGTATATATTTGCGGTTGTAATATATTTCTTTTCCGATTTTTTCTATTTTATATAATTCCATCAGTTCCCTGCGCTGGGAAGGATTGATCCGGAGGGAATCGCAGAACTGGCGCACAAAATCAATACCGGGAAGACGTTTCCCTGTGATCATACGTTGTAGCGAGGTACGGTCAAGTCCCGAAGAAGCAGATAACTGATAAACGTTTTCTCCTGTATCCTTTAGGTATTCCCGGCATTTGTTGCTGAAATCAGACATAGTAGTACTCCTTTTGGTGCTTATATGACATTATTATACGAAAACAGATCATGAATTGCAATAATTTGTAAAAAAACAAGGCACAATTAGAAGCACATATTGCGCAGGTCTTTCTTTGAAAATAAAATGTTAATATCAGAAAGAGCATGAGGGAGGAAAACACGGCAATGGCAGTGATGACGATCGCGATATGTGATGAAATACGAAAGGATGCACAGAAGCTGTACAGGCAGCTTTCCACACTGGTCCCTGATGCAGAGCTCCTTCTGTATCGGACCAGAGAGAGTCTTCTGAAAGGACTGGCAGAGGGACACAAGATCTGCGATCTGATATTTCTGGGGCTGGATGGTGATCAGGGCAGGAGTCTGGAAACTGTACGGACAATGCGCCTGAAAGGACATTATATCCCGGTTGTGCTGGTGGCAGAGAATGAAAAATTCTATAAAGAAGCATTTGAAGTGTTTGCCTATAACTATCTGGTCAAACCGGTTGAAAGTGGAGAACTGGAACATGTTCTGGTACATATCCTGGAGGTGTGCAGGCGTGAAGGCGGAAGAGCGCTGTATTTTCGCTACAGGACACGGGTTTATACACTGCAGCACGATCATCTGGCATATATATCCAGTAGTCTTCACAGTGTGACATTTCATCTTACCGATGGAAAAAAGATCAGCTGCAGGGCCAGGCTGAGGGATTTTTCGGGACAGCTGTCAGACAGCAGCTTTCTGAGATGTCATCAGAGCTTTTGTATCAACATGGAGAAGGTAACTTCACTTAAGAAGAACAGTTTTGTGGTCGGACAGACGGAAATCCCAATTTCCAGAACATATCTGAAAACGGCCAGAAAGAAATACAAAGATTATCTGGCAGAGCAGAAGGTTTGCTCTTGACAGCTCCTTTTGGGTATGTTACTATAACCATACGCTTTCGCGTGGTAGAGTGACCATGTGATAAAGAGATAACCGAAAAAAGGAGAATGACCATGAAGAAAAGAACAGTTGCAGTAGTAATGGCGGCAGCGATGACAATAGGAATGATGGTAACAGGAGTGAGTGTACAGGCAGGTGTTGAGGATAAGACCCTGATCGTAGGATTTGATGCTGAATATCCTCCGTTCGGATATAAGGATGATAACGGAGAATATGTAGGATTTGACCTTGACCTTGCCCAGGAAGTATGTGATAATCTTGGCTGGGAACTTGTTAAGAAGCCTATCAACTGGGATTCCAAGGATATGGAGCTGAACTCCGGAACGATCGACTGTATATGGAATGGATTTACTATCAACGGACGTGAGGATGACTATACATGGAGTGATCCATACATCAACAATGAGCAGGTGATCGTAGTTGCCAAGGATTCTGAAATTGAGAAGCTTGCGGATCTTAAGGGCAAGAACGTAGTTGTACAGGCTGCATCCGCTGCACTGGACGCATTGAACAACGATGACAATAAGGAACTGAAGGACAGCTTTGCATCTCTTACAGAGAATCCGGACTACAACACTGCATTTATGAATATTGATTCCGGAGCTGCAGACGCTGTTGCTGTTGATATCGGTGTTGCTAACTATCAGCTTTCCCAGAGAGGCAAGGATAAATATGTGATCCTTGACGAGCCAATTCAGAACGAGCAGTATGGCATCGGATTCAAGAAGGGAAATGATGAACTGAAGGATCTCGTATGGGATGAGGTCAAGAAGCTTGACGAGTCCGGTGAGGTTGACAAGCTTGCAGATAAGTATGAACTGGATAAGAGCATGCTCTGCATCAGCGAGGACAAGGATAAGACAGAGAATTCTGATTCAGCAGAAGCTGACACAGAAGAAAGTGCAGACAGCACAGAGAAAGAAACCGATTCTGAATCCAAATGATCCGGTACAGATCCGGCACAGTAAAAGCTGTGAAGATATTTTTTTAAGCTATCCAACAGCAGTAGAAATAAGAAACATAGCAGAAGCTTTTGAAGCTTCCGCATAAAAAGGAAATGAGGGTGCTTCGGCGCAGAAAGAGCTGCCGTACACGCTCATTTCCTGTTGTTTACAGGAATTACAGGTATCAGTCCGATAAATGGGACTGATACTCCGAACCAGGAGGAAAAAAATGAGTTTTAGTGTAATGCTCCAGCAGCTGGCAGGAGGAATGCTGGTCTCTATTGAGATCTTTTTTGTAACCTTGCTGTTTTCTCTGCCGCTGGGACTTCTGATCTGTTTTGGCAGAATGTCCAGAAACAAAGTGATCCGTACCATTGTATCCGGGTACATATCCATCATGAGAGGAACGCCGCTGATGCTGCAGCTGATGGTGGTATATTTCGGCCCTTATTTTATCTTCGGGATCCGTATTTCCATGGGATATAGTCTGATCGCTGTATTTATCGCATTTGCCATCAACTATGCAGCTTACTTTGCAGAAATCTATCGCGGCGGCATTGAATCCATGCCGGTGGGACAGTATGAAGCTGCAAAGATCCTTGGATACAATAAGGTGCAGACATTTTTCCGCATCATCCTTCCACAGGTGATTAAGAGGATTTTGCCGTCTATTACAAATGAGGTCATTACGCTGGTCAAGGATACTTCCCTTGCGTTTGTTGTGGCAGTTGCTGAGATGTTTACCATTGCCAAGCAGATCGCAAGTGCACAGACAACAATGATGCCATTTGTGATCGCTGCGATATTTTATTATGTGTTCAACCTGATCGTGGCTGTTGTGATGCAGAAGGTTGAGAAAAGTATGAATTACTACCGTTAACCGGAATGGAGAGTATAAAATATGAAATTATTTGAAATGAAACATATCAAAAAAAGCTTTGACGGACTGGAAGTTCTCAAAGATATCTCTCTTGACGTGGAAGAGGGAGAAGTTTTAAGTATCATCGGTCCTTCCGGTTCCGGCAAGTCAACCATCCTGCGTTGTGCCACAGGACTTGAGACGCCGGACAGCGGCGAGATCATCAAAAACGGTGATGTGGGACTGGTGTTCCAGCAGTTCAATCTGTTTCCGCATTTTTCCGTACTGAAAAATATAGTGGATGCACCTTTGAAGGTGCAGAAGAGAAAGAAAGATGAGGTTTACGTCCAGGCAAGAAGCCTTCTTAAGAAAATGGGCCTTGCAGACAAGGAGAAGGCATATCCTTTTCAGCTTTCCGGAGGACAGCAGCAGCGAGTTTCCATTGCCCGTGCGCTCTGTATGAATCCGAAGATCCTGTTTTTTGATGAACCTACATCTGCACTTGATCCGGAACTGACCGGTGAGATCCTGAAGGTTATCAAGGATCTTGCTCAGGAGCATATCACCATGGTGATCGTTACTCATGAAATGAATTTTGCAAGAGATATTTCCGACCGTATCATCTTTATGGATAAGGGTGTGATCGCAGTGGAGGGAACGCCGCAGGAGGTATTTTCTTCCGAAAATGGCAGAATGAAGGAATTTTTGGGAAAATTCCATCAGGGTATGGAGTAACAAACGGTTGCTTTTAAAGAGGCAATGTTATATAATTTCAAGAGGCGTGAATTAACCAGATTCGGGCAGATAACGGATCATTCGCCATTCCGGCCCGGATGTATGTAATCAGGAGGATAATAATGAATACAGACAGATATGTAAGCCCGCTGTCAGAGCGGTACGCAAGCAAAGAGATGCAGTACATTTTTTCCCCGGACATGAAATTCCGCACATGGAGAAAGCTGTGGATCGCACTTGCTGAGACGGAACGTGAGCTTGGCCTTAACATCACCCAGGAGCAGATCGACGAAATGAAGGCTCATGCGGATGATATCAACTATGATGTGGCTAAGGAGCGTGAGCGTCAGGTTCGCCATGATGTAATGTCTCACGTGTATGCGTTTGGTGTACAGTGCCCGAAGGCAAAAGGTATCATCCATCTGGGAGCGACCTCCTGTTATGTAGGAGATAATACGGATATCATCGTTATGACAGAGGCACTGAAACTTGTCCGCAAGAAACTTGTGAACGTGATCGCTGAGCTTTCCAAGTTTGCTGCACAGTATAAGGATCAGCCGACTCTGGCGTTTACTCATTTCCAGCCGGCACAGCCGACAACCGTAGGTAAGAGAGCAACTCTCTGGACTCAGGAATTCCTGATGGATCTTGAGGACCTTGAGTATGTATTAAGCACTATGAAGCTTCTTGGCTCCAAGGGAACAACCGGTACACAGGCAAGCTTCCTGGAACTTTTTGACGGGGATCAGGAGACCATCGACAAGATCGATCCGATGATCGCAGAGAAGATGGGATTCAGATCCTGCTATCCGGTTTCCGGACAGACCTATTCCAGAAAGGTTGATACCCGTGTGCTGAATATCCTTGCGGGAATCGCTGCAAGTGCACATAAGATGTCCAACGATATCCGTCTTCTTCAGCATCTGAAAGAAGTAGAGGAGCCATTTGAGAAATCCCAGATCGGATCTTCCGCTATGGCATATAAGAGAAATCCGATGAGAAGTGAGAGAATCGCTTCCCTGTCCAGATATGTGATGATCGATGCACTGAACCCGGCGATCACATCTGCAACACAGTGGTTTGAGAGAACTCTGGACGACTCTGCAAACAAGCGTCTCAGCGTTCCGGAAGGCTTCCTTGCGATCGACGGAATCCTGGATCTCTGCCTCAATGTTGTAGACGGACTGGTTGTTTATCCGAAGGTTATCGAGAAGAGACTGATGTCTGAGCTTCCATTTATGGCAACTGAGAATATCATGATGGATGCAGTTAAGGCAGGCGGAGACCGTCAGGAGCTTCATGAACGTATCCGTGAGCTTTCCATGGAAGCAGGAAAGAACGTGAAGGTAGAGGGTAAAGATAACAATCTTCTTGAGCTGATCGCAGCAGATCCGGCATTTAACCTGACTCTTGAGGATCTTCAGAAATCCATGGATCCGTCCAGATATACAGGACGTGCCAAAGAGCAGACAGAGGCATTTATCGCCAATGTGGTACAGCCGGTTCTGGATGCACATAAGGATCTGCTTGGCGTTAAGGTTGAGATCAACGTATAATTCCAAGATGTTATAAACATTAAGAAATGAACACAGACAGGAATGACGTGTCTCTGTGTATTACAGGCAGAGAACATGTCGTTCCGAATAATAGAGAAAGACACAAGGAGGAACTGTGTTATGGTAACTGCAGTAGTAGGAGCAAACTGGGGAGATGAAGGTAAAGGCAAGATCACAGATATGCTTGCTGAGAAAGCTGATATCATCGTAAGATTTCAGGGTGGAGCCAATGCGGGCCACACCATCGTAAATGATTACGGTAAATTCGCACTTCATACACTTCCGTCAGGTGTGTTTTACGGACATACAACAAGTGTCATCGGAAACGGTGTTGCACTGAACATTCCGGTATTCTTCAAGGAGTACAACGAAGTAGTAGGCCGTGGAGTACCGGCACCGAAGATCCTGATCTCCAACAGAGCACAGATGGTAATGTCTTACCACATTCTGTTCGATCAGTATGAAGAGGAGCGTCTTGGCGGCAAGGCTTTCGGTTCCACAAAATCCGGAATCGCTCCGTTCTATTCTGACAAATATGCAAAGATCGGCTTCCAGGTAAGTGAGCTTTTTGATGAGGAAGCACTGAAAGAGAAGGTTGTACGTATCTGCGAGACCAAGAACGTAACACTTGAGCATCTCTATCATAAGCCTCTTCTGAAACCGGAAGACATCATGAATGAGCTGATGGAATACAAGAAGATGGTTGAGCCATACGTATGCGACGTATCGCTCTATCTCTGGAATGCACTGAAAGAGGGAAAACAGGTTCTTCTTGAGGGACAGCTTGGAACTCTGAAAGACCCGGATCACGGAATCTATCCGATGGTTACATCCTCTTCCACACTGGCTGCTTATGGTGCCATCGGTGCAGGTCTGCCTCCATATGAGATCAAGAAGGTTGTAACCGTATGCAAAGCTTACTCCAGTGCAGTTGGAGCAGGTGCATTCGTTTCTGAGATCTTCGGCGAGGAAGCAGATGAGCTGAGAAAACGTGGCGGTGACGGTGGTGAGTTCGGTGCTACTACAGGCCGTCCGAGACGTATGGGATGGTTCGACTGTGTTGCATCTAAATACGGATGCCGTCTCCAGGGAGCTACAGACGTTGCTTTTACAGTACTGGATGTTCTGGGATATCTGGATGAGATCCCGGTTTGCACAGGCTATGAGATCGACGGAGAGGTGACAACAGAATTCCCGACAACTGTGCAGCTTGAGAAAGCAAAACCGGTTATTGAGAAGCTTCCGGGATGGAAATGCGATATCCGTGGAATCAAAAAATATGAGGATCTGCCGGAGAATTGCA
>ERZ779885.1862-NODE-1862-length-20454-cov-7.433551_pt1 | contig 20454 bp, 18 predicted proteins | sample MGYA00511554_ERZ779885 | MGnify/ENA primary metagenome ERZ779885 (study PRJEB29588, sample SAMEA2160998) | human gut metagenome | biome: human gut; feature: human-associated habitat; material: faeces | place: Denmark | collected 2008/2010 ... | reverse complement strand
GCTTAACTTTAACCATATATATAAATAATAGAACTTTTGTTTAAAGTCAATAATTATTTGAGGTTGATTTGAAAGAAATTTATATTGTCCATGCTGATGCGTATATAGGCTGTTACAAGCCGGGTAAGTACCCGATGATAAGCTATGCGCCACGGGAGAAGTTTATTGATTTCGTGAAAGGGCTGCGTGAGGATTATCCCGACTTTAAGCTTCGGTGTGTAGTGAATGAGGGAATAAAAGAGCTGGTGCTGAAGAAAGTGCGAAGCGACAGGATGCAGATTTTATTGGTTAAAGAGAATCGGGAAAGATGACTGTGCTAATTTTGTGCTAAAAGTTCGAAAAGAATCGGTAAAAAACAGCACAAAACGACAAGAAGAGAGGGCTTAAGAGTCCTGACGAAAAACAAAGCAAATCAAGAAAAACCAAGCCCTCAGCGATGGTGCCGTTTAGTGGACTTGAACCACCGACCCACGCATTACGAATGCGTTGCTCTACCAACTGAGCTAAAACGGCAACGGAAGTATATTTATCAGGTTAATTTGAAAATGCAAGTGTTTTTTTGCATGGTGGATAAAAAAAATCCTGCCCGGCGAGGGGCAGGAAAAAGAAGCGCGCCGGGGCTGCGGAAACAGCCGGGTCGGGCGACAGAATGCGAGGCCTGCAGACGGAGTGCCGGGTGCCGGGGCTGCGGAAACAGCCGGGTACGGGGGCTGCCGCGATAGCGGGGCAGCAGGTGAAAACGGCGCCGGTCAGGGCAGCGTTTCGAGCCAGGCGTCGGGAAGGGCAGGCGCCCATTCGGCGAGTTTTTCCAAATCTTCCTTCAGCAGAAAATCCGGTTTTTCCCCGCAGTGGCGGGCGGCGATGATTTCGACCGCTTCCCGGCGGACCTGCGGTTTCAGATCCGTGTCGCGCAACAGGGCGGGCAGCGATTTTTTCCAATCCAGAGAATGGGGCGAATCGGCATAAAAAACGACGAACGCCGTGCTGTCCGTTTCCCGGAAGCTGCCGCGGCTTCGGAACACGTTTTGTACGGGATCCCAGCCGCAGCGCCAAAGACCGGCTTTTTCCACGGCCCAGTGTTTGAATTCGGCAACTTCCACCATATCGGCAAATTCACCGCTGTTCAGCGCAACGGCACACAGGCAGCGATACAGCTGTTGACTGGACGCGTTGCAATCCTGAAGGACATGGCGGGCAAAGCCAAGCAGCGCGTTCCAGTCTTCGGGGCGTTTCTGCGGCTGTGCAAGCAGGACGGCGGCCAGCTGCGGCAGTTCGTAATTTTCCCGCGGCAGCGCAACGTCGTACAACGCGGCGGCGATTTTGAGGTTCATTTGCGGGTCCTGCCGCTTTTCCGCCAGACGGCGGATGTCGCTGAAGACCGTGTCGGGCGAATGAACGACGATTTCGCGGTTTGTCCGCATTTCCATGACATGCCGGGTTTCCGTAACCAAGTCGGCACCGATAAGCTTCAGGAAAATGTTGAGGGCAACTCCGGGGCGAATCCTGTGCAGGCACCGGGACAAATCGCGGTAATCGGAGCTGTCGAGATTTTCCCGGCGGCGCACCAGTTCGGAAACGCCGTTGGCAAGCGCAATTTCGGCTGCGGCGCCCAAGGTGAGCTTTTCCGGCGGCAGCGTGTTATGGGCGGTACCCTGCGGCGCTTTTCCGGCGGTTTCCGGCGATGTTTTTCCGGCGGTTTCCTGCAGCGTTTCAAGAAGAGGCAGCAGATAACCGGTAATCGCGCGGAGATTGCGGGCATAACCGTTTTTCAGCAGAAAGGCGGCAATGTTGCGCGCCGTGCCGGTGAAACCGAGCTTGGCCAGCACGGGGCTGTAGTCAGCGCCTTCGACAAGGAGCCCCAGCTTTTGCGCGGCGATATCCGGCCAGAGGCAGAGAAGCTCCAGCGCCTGCGGCGTTACCGGAGAGGCGTTTTTGGTTATCTCGCGTTTGAGCCTGGCAACGGCCTGGCGGTACAGCGTGCGCTGTTGCGGCACTTGGGCATCCCGGGCGTATTTTTGCAGCCCGACGCCCAAATAAGCCTCGGCCAGAAGCGAGAGAGGCGCCAGCCGCCGGTCCTGCCAAAAGGCAATGATGTGCGGGAGGGCTTTCAGATTTTCCGGCTTGGCCAAAGCAGCCATAAACGCGCCGAGAAAATGTTCGGGCGAACCGAGACGCAAGTCCGGCTCTTCCGGCAAAATCGGCGCAATGTCTTCCACGTCCGAAACAAAAACGAAATTGGCGGAGCTGACTTTTCCCGCCATGACGGCATCGGCGTATCCGCTGTGCCGCTGATCCGTAAAGTAATACGGAATCTGAATAGTTGGCAAATTCATAAATTAAAAAAATTAGCGTTAATAATTGAGATTATAATACTGGAATTGGCGCGAGCATAGGCGGGGTTTGTCTTTTTGTCAATGTTTTTTTAAGGAGAGGGGCGGCGGAGCGGGCAGAGGTGTACCGGGACGGAGCGGGCAGCGAGGGGGCAGATGAGAGAGGTGTGGCGAGTGGGAATAAAAAAAGCCGGCGTTTTATTACGCCAGCCCGATAAGAAAAAACTAATCCGCAGCAACTAATTTGCGGAGCTTGAGCCGTTACGCCAGCCCGATATGCGGGATATAGCCGCCGAGGTTGATGCCGCTGGCCTTTTTCGCCTGTTCCCAGCGGTCTTCAAAACGGGTGTCGAAAATCAGCTTGGGGTCGCCGGGGACAATCAGCCATTCGTTGTTGAAAATCTCCCATTCCAACTCGCCGCGTTTCCAGACGCAATGCCCCATGGCGATAATCTTTTTGTCGGGGCCTTCGCCGTCGAGGATATCCTGAAGGACGCCGAACGAACTGGAAATCGCGATTTCGCCCTGAACGCGGGCGTGCGGGTCGCTGTAAAAATACCCGTCGCTCGGAAACAGCACAAAGCCGTTGGCGGGGTTGACCGGGCCGCCCTGATAAAGGTCTTCGTAAACGCCGCGCACGTCTTTTTCGCCGCCGTCTTCATGGTTGCGGCATTCAACAACAGCCGAGCCGAAGAGGAGCTTGTTTATCATTATTCCTTTGACGCTTTCGGGCGAACTGTCAGTAATATAGATAACCGACTCTTTATACAGGTCGTTCTTGCCGGAGCCGATGTAAACGAGGCATTTGCCGGTCAGGGTGCTGTCGTCGGCGACGCGTTGTCCGCCGGATTTGGCGGCAAAACGGTTTTGAGTGCCGGCGTTGTTGCTCCTGGCGTTCGGACGGGGGCTGTTGGTACCGGTTCCGTTGTTTTTTGCGCTCAGGCGGGGGTTGTTGGTGCCGGCGTTGTTGCTCCTGGCGCTCAGACGGGGGCTGTTGGTACCGGCGTTGTTGCTCCTGGCGCTCAGGCGGGAGCCGTCGGCAGTGCGTTGCCCGCCAAAACTTCCGCGGCGGCGGTTTTCGGCTGCGGGCGCTTTGCGGCGGGATTTGGATTTCGGTGCCGGCCGCTGCCCCCATTCCTCAAACATAAAAGATTCATCAAAATCGTCCAATTCTTCCAGTATTTCAAACCGTCTCTTTCTGTCCTTCATCGTAATATGTGTCTTTCGTAAAAAAGTTTGTTGCTTTTTGGCTGGTCTGATATAATATCTTTTCATAGCTTAATATTGTTTTTAAATCAACAGTAAAATTTTATGAAAAGGTTTGTTTGTTATATAGGGTGCGCGGCGCTGGTTTTCAAGCTGATGTACGGGGCAGCCTGGGCTGCCGGGGCGACGGCGGGAGATACGGCAGCGCCGGAAAACGGCGGTGCGGCGGTGTCGGCGGGGACGGCTGCTGCGGTCGGCGGCGAGAGCATTGTCTACCGGGTGCGCGACCTGACCGCGGCGGCAAGCGGCGGCGATGAGGGCAGCGGCGAAATGGGCAGCGGCGAAACGGGCGGCGGCGATACGGGCAGTGAGGGCGAAACGCCGGAGCCGATTATCCGGAGCGACAACGAACTGGCCAAACTGGCGCTGCTGCCGTTTATTGTCGACAAGGTTTTTGCAGGGGAGGCGCTTGACGGCGATTTAACCGGGTTTTTGAGCCGGGTATATCCGACGGCGGGCGAAGGAACGCTGAAAACGCTGGAAAGCGGAATCCGCTTTTTCGTCAGCTGGAAGCGCAAATACGACTATGCGGTGGCACGGCTGAAACATAATATCAAGGCGGCGGGCATTTTGCCGAAAGACGCGCCGATTGTGGCAGAGGACGGAGAATTTGCGCCGGAAGAGACAGACCTGCGCAAGCAGTCGGCGGCGGGGGAATATCAGGTGCGGTACCGTCCGTACAAGTATCTGGAATATGATCCCGGCGCATTGGGCGAGCCGGTGCGGCGGCGCGACAAGAACTATATCTCGCCGGAAGACCTGAATACCGACGAAATGGTGCTGGCACTGCTGGAGCTGGATTTCGGCGGGTTCTGGCGCGCGCTGCGGAAGATGCCTTCATACAGCGACGGTGCGGGCGAAAAGCCGGTGGAAGCCGGCGGCGGCGTTAAGGCGAGGCTGCTGTTGGATACGGCGCGTCCGGGCGATAAGGAAATCATCCGCGGCGTGGCGGAAATCTATGTGCCGGACGGGATGTATGTCAGCGGCGATTTGCTTAATCCGGAAAACCGGGCGGCTTTTGTGCTGCGCGAGGACGGCGGCAGCGGTGGCAGCGCCACGGGCAGTACCGGCGGCAGCAGTATCAGCGGCACGGGCGGTATCAGCGGCACGGGCAATATGGGCAGCCGCAACATCAAATCTTTCCGCATGTATGCGCCGCTGGCGAACGGCGTGGAAAAGGGCGGGGTGGCCAGGCGCGTGCTTACCGGGCATATCCGTTTTCCGCTGGAGTTTACGCGGGCGGATACGGGGAAGGCGATGCATATTGCCGGGGATTTGCATTTCAAACTCTGCACGGCGGACGGAACCTGTCAGGCGGCGGCGACACATCACGGGCTGACGCTCCGGGCTTCGGACAAAGCGGAAGATTCCATACATTACAACTACGTTACGCAGGGGTTTGCGCATCTGCCGCCGGCAGAGAGCCGGCACGCGCGGGCGGAGAAGCTGGTTTATGACCGGGAAAAGGGAACGCTGACGGCGACGTTTGCCCTGTCGCGCAGGGTGAGCAATATGGCGGCAATGGCGGAAGACGCGGCCGGGACGAATTTTGTCAATCCCCGTTACGAGCTTGGCGACGGCTATGCCCGCGTTACATTTGACGTGCGGGCAGGAAAACGGGCGGGAAAACGGGCAGGAAAACGGGCGGGAAAACGGGCAGGAAAACAGGTGGGAGAACAGGGGCGCAGCGCATTTGACGCACGGTCGGGCAGCGGAGAAAATGCGGAATACGGCGCGGCAGAGGCTGCTGTTGCGGGCGGCAGCGTTGCGGACGGCATCGGGAGGGATACGGAGCTGCCGTTGCAGGAGGTTGCGCTCAGCGCGTCGTTTGATGACAGCGAGGTGCTGCGGACGGTTATGACAGTGGCAGCGGTGCCAGCGGCACAGGCAACAGGGGAAGTGGTGCCAGCGGCACGGGCAACAGGGGGCACTTTGTTTGCCTACGGGCTGTTGCTGAACCTGATGCCGGGAATTTTCGGCTTGTTCCTGCGGTTGGCAAGGCAGCTGCGGGAGAGGGCGGAACGGCGGCGTATTTTCTGCCGGTATGCGGCGGGGGCAGCGCTGGGACTGGCACTGCTGGGCATCGGATACCGGGGGGCATATTTCGGCGCGCTGTATTATAACCCGTGGCTGGCGGCGGGAGCGGCGGCGGTGATTTTGCCGCTGTGGGCGGAAGCGCTCGGATATATGGATTTTGCTTTGTTCCGTCCGTTGAAAAAAATATTCAGGCGCGGCTGGCTGGCCGGGCTGTTTACGGTGTTGCTGGCGGCGGCGTTTCCGACGGTGCTGAAAGCGGAGGCGCTGAGCGGGCTGTTTGCGGGCGGTACTGCGTGCCTGAGCGATGAGAGGCGGGGCGGCGGAGGAGCGTGCCTGAGCAGACGGTCAGAACAGGCCGCTGATGATGCCGTTTTCGTCCACGTCAATATTTTCGGCGGCGGGATGGCGGGGCAGGCCGGGCATGGTGTTGATTTCTCCCGAGAGGGCGACGACAAAGCCGGCTCCGGCGGAGAGGCGGACTTCAGTTATCGGGAACGTATAGCCGCGCGGGGCACCGAGCAGCGTTTTGTCGTGCGAAATCGAATTTTGGGTTTTGGCGATGCAGACCGGCAGGCGGCCGTAGCCCCAGCGGGTGAACTTTGCCAAATCGCGGCGGGCGGCAGCAGTAAACGTTACCCGTCCGGCGCCGTATATGCCGCGGGCAACGGTGCGGATTTTGTCGGCAAGCGGGAGGGCATCGGGGTAGAGCAGGCGGAGCGAACCGGCGGATGAGCCCATCGGGGCAGATGCAGGAGGAAGAGTGCCGGCGGATGAGGCGGGGAGAACGGGGGACGCGGGTACGGCCGACGGGGAGAGAGGTGCGGCGGCGCTGTTCATATTCCGATTCAACTCAATCCTGTTAAGTACTGATTTAGCAAGATTTATACAGCCTTTCCCGCCTTTGCCCCAGCCTTCGGAAACGACGGCTTCCACGCCTTCGGCGCGGCACAGTTTCTGCACCAGCTTTAATTCGGCGGGGGTGTCGGATACGAAGCGGTTGACAGCCACGACCGGCTCGGCGCCGAAACGGCGGAGGTTGGCGATGTGAGCGCGGAGATTGGCAAATCCGGCTTCAAGGGCGGGAAGGTTTTCGGCGTTCAAATCCGTTTTGGCAACGCCGCCGTGCATCTTCAGCGCGCGCACTGTGGCGACGAGGACAACGGCATCGGGATAAAGCCCCGATTTGCGGGCAAAGATGTCAAAGAACTTTTCGGCTCCGAGGTCGGCGCCGAAACCGGCTTCGGTTACGACATAATCAGCCAGCGCCAGCGCGGTGCGCGCGGCGATGATCGAACTGGTGCCGTGGGCGATGTTGGCGAACGGGCCGCCGTGGACGAAGGCGGGGGTGTGTTCCAGCGTCTGCACCAGATTGGGCAGCACGGCATCCTTGAGGATGGCCGCCATGGCACCGGCGGCGTTTAAATCGCGGGCATAAACTGGCGTGCCGTCTGAGGTTTCGCCGATAACAATCTGATTTAAACGGCTTTTGAGGTCGGCAAGGTCTTCGGCCAGACAGAGAATCGCCATAATTTCGGAGGCGACGGAGATGTTAAAACCGTCGGTGCGGGGAATGCCGTTAGCCTTGCCGCCGAGGCCGATGCGGACTTCGCGGAGGGCGCGGTCGTTTAGGTCCACGCAGCGTTTGAAGAAGACTTTGGCAATACCCAGCCCGTTGCCGAATTTGATGTGGTTGTCTATCATGGCGGCAAGCAGGTTGTTGGCGGCGGTGATGGCGTGAATGTCGCCGGTAAAGTTGAGGTTGATTTCGTCCATCGGAACAATCTGCGAGCGCCCGCCACCCGCAGCACCGCCTTTGATGCCGAAACAGGGGCCGAGCGAGGGTTCGCGCAGCGAGAGGGCAACGCGCTTTTTCAGGCGCTGCAAGGCATCGGCCAGACCGATGGAAACGGTGGATTTGCCTTCGCCGGCCGGGGTCGGGGTCAGGGCGGTAACGAGGATGAGGGCGCCGCGCGGCGCCGGGGTACGGAGAGGATGGCTGCCGTTTGGGGCAGGGGCTGCCTGGGTTTCGGAGAGGCGTGCAGAAGCGGCGATAGGGTGGGCGGTCATGGTGCGGGAGGCGAGTTCGGCAGTCTTGGCGCGCGACAGTTTGGCCTTATATTTGCCGTAAGGCTCGATGTCTTCAGCCGTCAGATTAAGTTTGGCGGCAATCCTGCTGATTTTAAACGGTTTTGCCTGATTGGCTATTTCTATATCGGTAAGCATGCGAGACCTTTCAAATTTTTTGTGAGGGAGGGGAACGGGGCGTCAGAGCGGGCGGATATCAGAGCGTCCGGGCGGCAGAATGGCAGGGGCGGCGGCGCGGGAATGCGGACTAAGCCTATTCGTCGCGGACGATGGCCGTTGGTTCTATGGGTTCGGAGCCTTTCAGCGCCTCAAGGCTGGCCGCGATGCCGCCTGACGTTTCTTCAGCCGCAGCAGTCGGGGCGGCGGCCGGGGCGGAAGCAGCAGGGGCAGGGAAAGCTGCGGGAGCGGGAACGGCAAGCGGTTCCTTTAATTCCGGAGCGGGGCCGGGAACGGCTTCATCCACGGCGGCGGAAATGGCCGCATGTCCGGCGGCGGCGGTTTCCTGCCGGAATTTTTGCAGGTATTCCTCAAACCGGGCGCCGTCTTCCGGTTCCCACCCCATAATGTAATGATTTCCCATGCAGATTAAAGGCAGGCGGAGATCGCTGTTGGGGATATTAAATTTTTTAACGCACTGTTTGTAGAGTTCAAGGTTGTGGTGAAACTTCATATCCGTAATCGGAATGTTAAGGTCGCGATGGTTGGCATCAAGATAGACAAAGGCGTCTTTGCAGGCGATGCACATGGCATGGGCGAAGAAGTAGATTTTGTCGTCAAGGAGATTTTGTTCCGGGGCAGGGGCAGTCATGCCGCGCGGATTTTGCGCCGCGGAAGAACCGGCCGAGAAAGCGGCAGGCGGCACGGCAGGAGCGTCCGGGGCGGAGGCAATCGGCAGCGTGCCGGCAGCGTGCGCGGGGGACGGAGTTGCAGCCGGGGAAAGAACCGCGGCAGACAATAAGGCGAGAGTCAGAGCAAAATTTTTCATAACGATACCTCCTTTGATGTTTGAACAGAGTATAAGCAGGCAAAAACAAAAGGTCAAGCTTAAAGGGGAAATTGTTGCGACCGGGGCGGGAGGAAAAGCTCCGGCGAGGGTATGAGAAGAACTTTCGGGTGCGGGCATGAGAGGAACTTTTCGGCGAGGGTACGAGGGCTGCGGCAGGCAAAGTCTGGGGAACGGATTTTTCATCTGGTGTTTCTGACTAAAAAAGGAGTGTGGTTCGTACCGTGTTTGCCCTGTGCTGTTATGCGGAAAATGCGGCGGGAGAGGTCCGCGCTACGGGAATAAATGAACGCCGCAGCGGCAGCGCAAAGGGGGCGGGCGCAAAGGGGGGCGGGCGCAAAAAGGCATAAAAAAACAGGAGCGCCCGGGCGGGGCATTCCTGTGTGATTTTCCGGCGGGGAAGTTTCCGGCTGCGGTTATTTTCCGGCGGAAGTTTTGGCTTCCCTGATGATGTCATCGGCCATTTTGGCAAGATAACACATAACGGCAAGTGCCAGCGGCAGGGTTGTTAAATGGGTTTGAACAGTTTCCCAAACCGGATTTTCGGCGATGTTGATAATTGCGATAATGACGTATGCCGTGAAGAGCAAGCTTATCAACGCTATGGCCAAAAGAAAAAGATGATTTGTTTTCATACCTTTTTTGTTTATGAAACAGTGCCGCAAGGACATTGTTTCGGGTTAATAATAGAGATATTTTTATTTTAGTGAGTTGATTATACCATATTTTTTACGGTCTGACAAGAATAAAATTTCCCCTATGTTCAATGTGTTGCGCACACTCGGGGAATAAGGGCCGGGAGGCGGCAGTCGAGGATGTGCCGGCGGGGCGGCCGGGCAGGGGCGCGGGGCATGCGACGGGGAAGGGGGAATAAATTTTGATTCATTTTCAGGCGGGTAGGGAACGGGGGCAAAAAAGTTTCCGGTTGTTAAGATTATGCTAACCAAATCGGGTCTAAGGTATCGGCAATACCACTTTAGCAGGGATGCGTGATGAGTAATTATAATTTGGAAACGATATTAAACACTATTATTAATGCGGATTGCGTGGAAACCATGAAGAAAATCGCCGACAATTCGGTGGACGTGATTTTTGCCGACCCGCCGTATAACCTGCAGCTCGGCGACGCGCTCAAACGCCCCGACAATACCGACGTCAAGGGCGTCTATGAAGAATGGGACAGCTTTGAGAGCATTGCCGAGTACGACCGCTACACCAAGGCATGGATGAGCGAGGCGCGCCGCATCCTCAAAGAAGACGGCACGATATGGGTCATCGGCTCGTACCACAACATCTTCCGCGTCGGCTACATCATGCAGGATTTGGGGTTCTGGATTTTGAACGACATCGTGTGGAACAAGACTAACCCGATGCCGAACTTCAAAGGCACGCGCTTTACCAACGCGCACGAAACGCTCATCTGGGCGACGAAGAACCCGAAAGCGAAATATACGTTTAACTACGAGGCGATGAAGGCGATGAACGACGACGTGCAGATGCGCTCGACGTGGGAAATTCCGCTCTGTACCGGCAAAGAACGGCTCAAAAACGAAGAAACCGGCGAGAAGCTGCATCCGACACAGAAACCCGAGGCGCTTTTGTATCGCGTGATTATGGCGTCGTCGAACGTCGGGGACGTTATCCTTGACCCGTTTTTCGGCACCGGCACGACGGGCGCGGTTGCCAAACGGCTGGGACGCAATTTCATCGGCATTGAAAAAGACGCCACCTACATCCGCGGGGCGCGGGAGCGTCTGGCGGCGGTGGAAGTCAGCCCGGAGAGCGCGGCGCTCGAATATACCTGCAAGCGCAAGCTGCCGCGGGTACCGTTCGGCGCGGTGATAGAAAGGGGCTTGATTTCTCCGGGAGATGTGTTATACGATGAGAAAAAGAAACATAAGGCCGTGGTGCGTTCCGACGGAACCGTCAAGTTTGGCGGGGAAACCGGCTCCATCCACCAGATGGGGGCGGCGGCGCAGGACTCGACGACCTGCAACGGCTGGGCGTACTGGCATTATGTCGACCCGAAGAAGCACAAGCTGGTCTGCATAGACGAGCTGCGCCAGATTGTCCGGGCGGAGATGTTCGGAGAATAGGCGGCGTGCCCGGGATGTCAGGAGTGGAGCGCGGAATATCGGAATTTGCGCGCGGGACGGTTTGAAAGGCGGCAGACAGGATAAGCGGCGTGCCGGGCTGGCGATAATGGAGAACAAATGAAAACAATAAACGGACTACCGGAAAAGAATAAAAATAAAAAAACGACGGGACGTTTTGGCGGCGTGCGGGAGAACGGAACCGACCGGGCAGGCGGAAACGGCGCGGCGAGGGAAAACGAAAGCGGTCGGGGTGCGGAGTATGTTAATGCGCAGGGAAAGTACGACCGGACGCGCGGGGAAATCCGCAAGGGCGACCGCAATCCGGGGCTGGCGCAGAACAACTACGCCGCGATTGACCTCGGCACCAACTCGTGCCGGCTGGTGGTGGCGACGCCGACGACGACTTCGTTCCGCGTAGTGGAAACTTTTTCCAAAGTGGTGCGCCTCGGCGAGGGGATTATTCAGGACAACGAGCTGTCGCCCAAGGCAATGCGCCGCACGATTCAGGCGCTGAAAATCTGCCGCGGGGTTATTGACGAATATATGCCGATTGCGGCGTCGCGCTTTGTAGCGACGGCGGCGTGCCGGAGGGCGAAGAATGTGGCGCAGTTTGCGGAAATGGCCAAGCGCGAGGCGGGGATTGAGCTTGAAGTCATCTCTTCAAAGGAAGAGGCGCGGCTGTCGGTGGTCGGGTGCCTGCCGCTTCTGAACCGCAACATCAAGCGCGTGCTGGTGTTTGACATCGGCGGCGGGTCGACGCAGATTTCGCTGGCGCGGGTTACGGACAACGGCAAAACGTTTATCGAAGGCTTTGTATCGCTGCCCTACGGCGTGGTTACGATTTCGGAGGCCTTTGCCGGGCATGAGATGAGCACGCTCGAGTATTCCACGGTGGTGGAGCGTACGCAGGCGATTTTGCAGGAATTTGAAGACAAGCACCATATCCGCGAGGCGATTGCCAATCAGGAAATTCAGGTTATCGGCACGTCGGGGACGGTTACGGTCATCGGGGCGGTGCACCTGAAACTGCCGCGTTACAACCGTTCGGCGGTGGACGGGATTGCGATTTCGGCGCCGGATATTGACTTTACCATCAACAAAATCAAAACCATGGGGCCGGAGGGGCGCTGCAAACACCCGTGCATCGGGCAGTCCAAATCCGACCTGACGATTGCGGGGTGTGCGATTATTGAGGCACTGACGACGTTCTGGCCGATTTCGGAAATTACGGTTGCCGACCGCGGCATCCGCGAGGGAATTTTGCTGGATATGATGCATGCACGGCGCGTCAACGCCGCAGGCCACGGCAAAAAGAAACGGCGCAGCGGCAGGTTTCCGTTTGACCGGCGGGGCAGCGGCGGGCAGAGCGACCGGAGAAACGGCGGAAATGTGCAGTATAAGCATAAAAGATAGAGGAATGGGACGATGAGAACGGAGAAAAACGAGGTGATGGAAAGAAACGAAACGGTACAGATGATGCGAAATGGCACGATGGAACGGGAGATGAGCGAAAACATGGCGGATTATGACGGGCGGCCGTGCGTGGCGGCGATGGATCTCGGCACCAATTCCAACCGGCTGCTGATTGCGGATACGGCGGGGAATGCCGTGTACCGCGACGTCAAGCATGTGGCGCTCGGCGAGGGGCTGGCGGAAAGCGGCAAATTCTGCCGGCGGGCGACGGAACGCGCCATCTGTTCGTTTATGGATTTTGCGGAGATGCTAAAGCTTTATAACGTCCGGCGCTATCGGGCGATTGCAACGGCGGCGTGCCGGATGAGCACCAATACCGCGGCGTTTCGCGCCGAGGTGAAACGGACGTCCGGCGTGGATATTGAAGTTATCAGCGAATATGAAGAAGCGCGGCTGACGCTTCTGGGGGCGCGGCTGAACGCGCAGGCGGGGAAAAAGTACCTGCTGGTGTATGACCTCGGCGGCGGCTCGACGGAAGTAACGCTGGCGACAAACGCCGCAACGCCGGAGATTTTGGCGACGGTATCGGTGCCGCTCGGGGCGCGCAACGCAACCGAGATGTTCGGGCTGGCGAATTACAACGAAGCCGGGGCAAAGGCGCTGGAAGAGGCGGTGCTTAAATATCTGGAACCGTTTTTTGCACAGACGGCGGGCATTGACTATCACGGGCAGGCGGCGCTGGTGGCGACGTCGTCAACGCCGCTCAGGCTGGTGTCGCTGATTAAAAAGATGCCGAAGTATGACAAATTTGCGTCCGACGGCGTTACGGTGGCGACGGCGGATTTGGACAGGGTTATCGGCGAAATTCTGCCGCTGTCGTATGCCAAACGCGCGGAATCGGTTTATATCGGGCCGCAGCGGGCGAAGATTTTTGTGGCGGCGCTGGTGATTTTCCGCACGATATTCCGCGCGCTGGGCGAGGCGGAGCTGACGGCGTCGCTGAAAAGCGCGCAGGAGGCGATTGTGGCCGAACTGGCGGCGGAAGAGAATACAGGAGATGCAGCCGGGGCGCTGTTGCCGGCAGCGGAAGAGCGGAGCAGCTTGGGTGAACCGGCCGAGCTGTCAGTGAGTGAGCCGGAGGAGGACACAGCCGGGGTGCTGTTGCCGGCAGCGGAAGAATGTGCGGAGAACCGGGTGAAAACCGGGGTTGAAACGAAAACGGAGGCCGGGCTATGGCAAAACTGACGAAATCGGCAAAGGAAGTGCGGGGGCGGAAGATGCTCACCGTCAAGCTCAAAGAGGCGAAGTACCATACTTCGTCATCAAACCGGTGGCTGGAGCGGCAGCTCAACGACCCGTACGTGGCGGAGGCAAAACGGCTCGGCTACCGGTCGCGCGCGGCGTTCAAACTGATTCAGCTGGACGAAAAATACCATTTTCTCGGTCGCAACAAGGTGATTGTCGATTTGGGCTGCGCGCCGGGCGGCTGGTCGCAGGTGGCGGCAGCGAAGCTTAAAGGCACGGGGAAGCTGGTCGGGCTTGACATTCTGCCGACCGAACCGCTGGAGGGGGCGACGTTTGTCTGTCAGGACTTTACGGAAGAGGGGGCGGACGAAAGGTTACTGTTGCTTTTGGGCGGTGAACGCGCGCATGTGGTGATGAGCGATATGGCGGCCAATACGACCGGGCATCAGCAGACAGACCACCTGCGCACCATCGGGCTGGTCGAGGCGGCGTACGCGTTTGCGAAAACGGTGCTGGCGACGGGCGGGATATTTATCGCCAAGGTATTTCAGGGCGGCGCGGAAGGCATGCTGCTGGCGGATATGAAAAAGAACTTTGCCAAGGTCAGCCATTACAAGCCGGACGCAAGCCGCGAAAAGTCGCCCGAAACGTATGTCGTGGCGCAGGGGTTCCGGGCTTTGAAAGCGGAAGAGGTACGGGCGCTGCCGGAAGAAGACGATATGCCGGAGCGGTATGAACCGGCGCGTGTGGCTTGTGCCGGCGGAGAATAGGCGAACTAGCGGCGTTGATGCCGGGGCTCGGCCTGTGAAGGTGTTGAGATTGTGCAGCCGGACGCGGGGGCGCAAGCGAGGCGCTGTGTGGCGCAGGTTTGAGATTGCGTTGTTTGAAGCTATGCAGGCAGGGGCGGACAGCGAGGGTTTTGAGGCTATGCGGGTGGGCGCGGAGCGACACAGGTTCGGGGCTGCGCTGTTTGGAACGGCGCTGGTTTGGGACTACGCTGTTCGGAGCTGCGTTGTTCGGGGTTATGCCGGTTTGGGGCGGCGGATGCAACCCGGCCGGGCGGTTATTCAGCCGGAATTCTTTTTTGTTGCATAATTTATTTTTATCCCCTATTATAGCTGCGAATCTAACGGGGAATTCGTTTGTTATGGCAAAGATGAGCAGAAGGAAAAAGCTGGTACGCGTGGCGAAGCGCAAATTGCTGAAGCCTGTATTGTACGCCGCCGGCATGAGTTTTGTCCTTTACCTTGCCATCAGCAACGTCGTCCTGCAGAAGAAGGTGTTTGAAGACCAGGTGCCGCGGTTTTTGATAACGCGCATATCCCGCACGTTTGACGAAACGGAGTTTATGCACCTGCTGCTGACGGTGCAGGAAATTATGAAAATGCCGACGGCTTCCGCAGAACTGGAAGAATTTGCCAACGGGGCGTTTCCGAGCCCGTGCCCGAGATTTTTGGAACAGCAGCTCAAGCGCATGAACTGGGAGCCGCAGGCTTTTCTGGTGCGGGTGAAAAAGCTGTTTGACATGTATGACGTTTATGACCGCGTGGCGCGGCTGGATGAAACGATTGCGTTTTTATCTACGGAAATCGACGAGCGGCGGCTGCCGTTTGAGATGAAAACGCAGGTAGACGTTTTGCAGCGGGAGCGCGATAATATTATCGGCACGCAGATTACGGAGGAAGAGTATAATTTTGTGAACGAGTACCGCGGGCTGATTTTACGGCTGAAACGCCAGTAAGGCAGGTTGCGCGGCTGCCGGTCCGAAGAGGAAAGGGCGCGGAATGCCGGGCGGATGCGGAGCAGCAGAGATGGCGCGGCAAGGCGGAGGACGCGAGGTTTGGCAGCGAGTGCCGGGCACGAAGCGGCGGTTTCGCGAAACATAGAGGATTTTCTGCAGGCGTGCGAGCGCAGGCAGAATTTAGGCGGGTGGAGTCAGAAGAAAAAGCAATATTTTTTCTCTGGAGCCCATCAGAAGGATTCAGAGAGATGAAGCACCGCTTATGAAGATACCCGAGACCAGACGGTTTCGGGTATCTTTTGGTATGGGGACGTGTACGCGGGCGGGTTACTGTTCGACGCGGACTTCGCGGCAGACGGTGCGGCAGCGGCGGACGCCATTGTCGCAAGGGATATAAGTAACCGTCGGCGCGGGAACGTCATAAACCTGATAGGTGGTAACGACGGTCTGCACTGCAGTTTCCGGACAGCACTCGGAAGCGCCGACGAAACACGGACAGCTTGGGCATTCCGGTTCGCACGGCACGGGCTGCAAATAGACCTCGCGGGTGCAGCCTGCCAGCGCCAACGCCGCCAGTCCCGCCAAAATGTATGACTTGTTCAGCATAATCTGCTCCTTATCTGTTCCATAACATATTATTTACCTGATAAGATATATCCTTTTTTGCCAAAAGTCAAATTTTTTTTGGGTTGACTAATTGAAAAATATTGTCTATATATCTGGGCAGAGTGATATAATTCTAGTGTTTAATTTTTATATAATTCCTATTATGAACAACAAAATTATCAGCCTTATCGAGCGGAATGCCGATAATGAGCTAAAGGCTTATTTTGAGAGCCTGACAAGTGAACATCCCCTGGATTTGCATGAAGAACTGGTTTTGCTGGAGCATTTTTCTCCCGCGGCCGTTAAGAGCTACATCAACCGTTTCCGTTTTTCCAAAGACGCGGAAAAGGTTTTTGTCCAAATAGCCCCGGCCGACATCCGGCTGGCGTATCTTAACTATTACGGCCTGACCGAGGAAACCCAGCGCTGCCTTATTCATTGCGATAAGGTGGAGGCATTGCGCGACTTTGCCAAAATGCGCCGCCTGGCCGACCCGGAATATCTGATTAACATCGGGAGCAACGAGGCGGTGCGCGTGTATCTGGCGTTTAATCCGCTGGAAAACGACGACCAGGTTTATGCCCTGCTGCACCGGGACAATCCGTCTTTGTTTGCGGCGTATGCCAACAAATGGGTTATCAGCGAAAACGTGAAACGAAAGATTGTCGAAGAGCGCAACTATGCGGCGTTTAAGACCATCGTGTACCAGTTTTACCGCCTGTTTCGCAAAAAAGCGGCCAAGGCCAAAGACTTCGGCAAGCTGATGGAAACGCTGGCGGCGGAAGCCCTGCCGGCGGAATTGCAGGTTGAAGTTCTGACGTCGTACGACCGGGACCTTATCCAGCTGCTGCTGATGACATGCCCGCTGGCGGCGGAAGCGCAAGAGGTGTTGTGGAAACGCAATTTTGACGCGGAATGGCTCAAGCTGCATGTGGAACATCTGTATTGCATGGGCGGTTACCGCTTTGCGCCGGAGAACGAACAGAAGCTGTTTAAAGTGCTGGCGAGCAAGAGTTTGGACGACTGCCTGACGCAATTCCGGCACCGGGACGACGTGAGCTTTGTCAAGTTTGCGACGCCGGCGGCGGTTAAAAAGTACGTGGCGGGCTATTGGCTCAGCGACGACGCGCAGGTGGCGCTGATTAACCGCGGCAACGGGGAGCTGATAAAGGAACTGATTTCCCGCTACAGTCCCGAACACGGCATGTGCTGGCAGGCGGAAGTCGAGCTGGTCAAGCTGGGGGCAACGGAAGCCGTGCGGCAATACATCGCGTTTCATTCCATGTGCTGGGAGGCGCTGTCGCTGCTCAAGGAAAATTTCCCGGCGGTGGCGGAGGAGTATTATGCGAAGCACCCGTACTGACGCCTTTCCCGTAATGGGAGGGTGAACGAAAGAAAAGCTGCCTGTATGGGCGGCTTTTTTTTATTTGACTTTTGAGTTACAGGTTTATATGCTGTTTGTAAGCAGTGGGGCTAAACACTGCCCGAGTATTTTTCACACTCTGTTGTTAGCGGTATTGGATATGTATCGTTAACGTTATATAATTTATTTATGTAACAATATCCCCGGCTATGGCCGTTTTTGTTATGGTCGGGGAGCCCTTAACGTATATCTGAAGGTTAAGGGAGCTTTGCTAACAACAAGCGTGAAAACTCCCCGACCGCCTTTTTAGGCGGTATTTTTTTACTTGCATTTTGTGTAATTTAATATATAATTTTTTGTATGGGTTTTTCACCCCAGTGTTGTTAGTTATTATTGTGATAGATATTGCTCTGTAAAACACGGAGATTGTTGTTATATCCATATATGACCGGGAGCTTATAACGTATGTCCAAAATCTCGGTTTAAAGGTTATAGGTACCACTTCTAACAACATGGTGTGAAACTCCCGGTTGCCTCATAGTCAGGCAGCCGTTTTTTTGTATTCGGAGGGCAAGGCAATGAAAAGGATTATGGCGATTTTTATGTTGTTTTTAAGCGGGTGTACGCTCAAATATATGGAGGAGGGGCTGGCGGCGCTGCGCAATCAGCCGGTGCAGACGGCGTTTGCGGTGCTGGGGTATCCGGACAACGAGGTGCGTCTGCGCGACCGGACGGTTTATGTTTGGAATTATTCGACTTCCTACACTTATCAGTCGCCGTATGAAGAAGCGACGCATATGACGATGACGGCGTTACAGTTCGGCACGATGTTTATCGACGGCACAACGTCGGGATATCGGACACAGGTGGCGCAGGGAACGTGCCAGGTTAAGGTGGTCGTGAGCCGGTACGGCTATATTATAGATACGGATTTTCACGGCTCGGCTGCGGGATGCGGGGAGTATGGCGAAAGACTGCGCCAATATCTTTACCCCAAAGGCAACGGCCTGTTTTAGACAGGGGGAAACGGACGACTGTGCGGTTTTAAGTCCGGGGCAGCTGGCTGAGGGAATTGTGCGAACGGGGCTTTTAAGTCCGGGGCGGCTGCCGCGGCGTGCCGGCGGGCGGGAGCTGCCTTTCCAGCTCATAGAGGGCGCGGGCGTCTTCCTTGTATTGGCGCGAAAGGTAATAACCGTCATCGGCGGTTTCGCGCAGGCGGATTTGCTGTTTCAGGCGGGCGATTTTCTGCTTGATATTCATATACTTTCCTTTTCTGTATATTAATTTTCATAATATATAGGTGTTTCGTATATTGATTTCAATATTTTCGCATTGGCGCCGATGGGCAAAATGCGGCAGAAAAGTGCTGATTATATAGCCGAATATATGGACGATGTTGATAACTCGGGATGGGCGCGGCGGGCGGTCCGGTGTGCGTGCGGATTTTACCGGGCGGAAGGAACGGGCTCAGCCGGCAAGGGCGCGGCGGGCTACAGCGGACGGCCGGAAAGGCAGAAGACGGCGCGGCCGAGGATTTTCACCTTGTTCTTTTTGTGGTACAAATCCTGATAGCGGGGGCTGTCGACTTTCAGCGCGTAGGTGTCGGCGGCGGTTTTTTGCAGGCGTTTAATCTGGACGTCGCCCCCGGTTTCGATAACATAAATGCCGTCGCCGCTGTAATCGCAGACACCGGAATCGAACATAACAAGGCTGCCGTTGGGGAGCGTCGGTTCCATATAGTCGCCGTCGAGGCGGATAAAACGCAGGCTGAACGGGTTGCCCGCGCACCAGCTGCCGAATTCCGCAAAATTCAGCACCATACGCCCGACGACGTTGTCGCGGAGCTCGGTTCCGGGGCGTGCGGCGCAGATGTCTATCGCCACAAAATCCGCCGCCGAACCGGTCAGGTCGTCGTTTTCAAAGAGCGGGGGCAGGGCGGCGCCGCTTTGCAGAAGCTCGTCGTCAATCAATTCTTTTTCGCTGATGTTTAACAGCTGGCAGACTTTTTTGCGGTCGACTTCGTTCAGCCGCTTGGGAAAGCCGTATTTGACATACTGCTGGATGTATGAGTCCTTGCGCCCGATTTTCAGCGATACTTCGCGAAAGGTGTGGTTGCTGTCCAAGATATACTTTTCCAGCCGTTTGCGGATTGTTTGTAAATCTGCCATAGTAATATCTCCTTTTTATGCTACGCTATCAGAATAATTTTTTTTGCCAAGTATGTTTTTTAATATTGACAATGTATTAATTATCATATATTAAAAGTGCCTAAAAGTCAAGCCCAATTTTTGCAGTATATACAGGGTTATATATCAGGCTGTATGCAGAGCGCGCGCGGGAGTGTGCGGAGCGTGCAGGGAGCCGGATGCAGGGGCAGGCTTTGGCGCCGTGTGCGGGACGGGTGTTTGAGCCCTGTTTCGGGACGGGAGCTTTGGCGCCGTGTGCGGAAAATACCGGCGGTGCCGTTTCAGGACTATCGGACTATTTGGACTACTTTTATCGGACTATCGGAGAGACAGGCTGCCGGCGTTTCGGCGCGGGCGGCGGATTGCGCGGGCAGGCTGCCGGGAGCGGCCGGCTTGTGCGCGAGGGGTAATTCGTGGCAACGGGGAAACAAATGGATCAGATTATTTTTCATACCAATCTTAAATATATTATTGCGGGGCTGACCCGGGAACAGAAGGGGCTGCTGCTGGAGATGCTGCTTGATTGTGCGACGGGAGCGGCAGGCGGGGCTGTCGGAACGGAGAATGCGGCAGGCGGGGCTGTCGGAGCGGAGAAGACGGCAGGCGGGGCTGCGGATATGGGTGCCGGGGCGGTTACAGGGGCGCCTTTGTCCGCCGTCGACGAAACGGTAGCAAACATCAGCCGCTATATTATGCTGCTGCAACAGGATATGGCTGCGAAACGGCAGCGTATGCGCGACATCGGCGCCAAAGGCGGCGCGGCACGGCGGCGGAATGTTAACGGGTGCGGAAATGCGGGCAGCAGCGGTGATGACGGGGCGGCGGACGATATGCCGGATTTGTTTGCAACGGCAGAGAATGCGACGGTTGCAAATACGGCGGAAGATGTTGCGGAAAAAGCTGCTGAAAATATTGCGGAAAAAGCTGCGAAAAAAACTGCGGTTTCGGGGAACGGCACGGCGGCGACGGGCGGCGCTTTTTCTGCCGCAGGCGGCGGCAGCGGACATCAGAACAATGTTCAACCGCTGCTTCAGCATTGCTGCGGCAAAAGAAAAGAAGCAAAAGAAAATAATATTTTAAATA
>ERZ779885.1858-NODE-1858-length-20485-cov-6.275722_pt1 | contig 20485 bp, 17 predicted proteins | sample MGYA00511554_ERZ779885 | MGnify/ENA primary metagenome ERZ779885 (study PRJEB29588, sample SAMEA2160998) | human gut metagenome | biome: human gut; feature: human-associated habitat; material: faeces | place: Denmark | collected 2008/2010 ... | reverse complement strand
AGGCGGTGGTCAGTACCCATCTCAACACCAAATGCATCCACAACCATATTGTGTGAAACTCTGTTTCCATGGAAAACGGGAAAAAGTACCGCAGCAATATAAAATCATCGTGCCCGGTGAGGAAACTAAGGACGGTGAAAGAAAATATCGCCATATTTGTCCAACTTTTTGAATGCATTTCGCCAGCGAGTGGTTTCTTTATATGGAAGAAAATAAAAATGTGTTGATTTATCTTGATGTATCCAGTATACTATTTTCTGTTGGAATAAGTGGTGGAGTCTGTCATAGAGAGCAATAGCGTCTCTATTTATTCCAAGTAAGCGCCTTTTATATCATGATTTGGTTTAGCAAATGTTGGTTGTTAAAGGGACAGACTCTCAATTTGAGAGTCTGTCCCTTTTTGCTATTGCTTAAACAACCACTGGCTCAGCCAGTGGATAAAGAGCTTATAGCTATGGACAAAAAAAGAACTCCCCAATAGAGTAAAGGAAAAGGTCTGCCAACCTAACCAAAACTATCGAGGAGGTCTTCGCATGAAAGACATAAACAGTTTAGAGCATACGAAATGGAGATGTCAATATCGTATTGTATTTGCACCTAAATATCGTAGGCAAGCAATCTATAAAGAGCTGCGAGCAGATATCGGAGTTATCCTAAGAAAGCTGTGTGAGCAAAAAGGAGTAGAGATCATAGAGGTAAATGCGTGTTGTGACCATATTCATATGTTGCTGAGTATACCACCGAAGTATAGTGTTTCGCAGATTGTAGGATTTTTGAAAGGAAAAAGTAGTCTGATGATTTTCGATCGACACGCAAACCTGAAATATAAGTATGGGAATCGACACTTTTGGGCCAGAGGATATTATGTAGATACAGTAGGGCGAAATAAAAAGCAGAAATCAGCGGCAAGAAGATCATTTGGCAGACCATAGGGCTAATCAAGTCTCCAGCTTAGCCGGAGGTTTTGACTACCAGATTATATTAAGGAGAGAATATATGGATATATCGTTTTCAGCTTTTATAGAGGGAATTGTGTCAAGCCCGATTCTTTGCATCACGGTGCTGCTTACCTTGGGCGTTATTTTTGTGAATGGGTGGACAGACGCCCCCAATGCCATCGCCACCTGTGTGACAACACGCTGTATGGGCGTTCGGAACGCTATACTTATGAGCGCCGCCTTTAATTTTTTGGGGGTACTGGTTATGACCCAAATCAACAGTTCTGTGGCTTCGACTATCAGCAATATGGTGGATTTCGGCGGCAATGCCCATGAAGCGCTGATTGCCTTGTGTGCGGCGTTGCTCTCTATTGTGGTGTATAGCGTGGGCGCGTCGTATTTTGGGATTCCCACCAGTGAGAGCCACAGCCTGATTGCGGGACTTACCGGCGCTGCGATTGCCATCCAGAACGGTACAGCTGGCATCAATATGGCAGAATGGGCAAAGGTGATTTACGGTCTTGTTCTGAGCCTTGTCCTTGGCTTTGTATTCGGTTGGGTTATATGCAAGATTGTAGCGGTGATTTGCGGGTCCATGAACCGCAGAAAAACAAACTGCTTTTTCAGCGGCGCTCAGGTTTTTGGTGCAGCCGCTATGAGTTTCATGCATGGTGCGCAGGATGGGCAGAAGTTTATCGGTGTTTTATTTCTGGGGCTTGCTTTTTCCAATGGACAGGAGGACGTCAGTGGAATTACGATACCGGTTTGGCTGATGTTGCTTTGTAGCGTTATTATGGCCGCTGGCACCAGCGTCGGAGGAGAGAAGATTATAAAGTCCGTTGGTATGGATATGGTAAAACTGAAAAAATACCAAGGCTTTTCCGCAGACCTTGCGGCAACGGCCTGCCTTTTGATTTCCAGCCTGTTCGGCATACCAGTTTCCACTACCCATACCAAGACAAGCGCCATCATGGGGGTGGGGGCTGTAAAGCGGCTTTCTGCAATTAACCTGGGGGTTGTAAAGGAAATGGTGCTGACATGGATTTTTACATTCCCAGGCTGTGGACTGATCAGCTTCGCAATGGCGAAATTGTTCATTGCGATATTTTAAGTAAATACATAGGCATATCAAAAAGTATGAGGTGGCAAATATGTCAAAAAAACAGGACGCATTTTATTTTCAAAATTTTATGGAATGTGCAGATCATTCGCGGCAGGCCGTCAAACTTCTGAAGGAAATAATGATCCACTTTGATTTAGAGAGTTTACCGGTGTATCTTGATGAAATGCACAAAATAGAGCATGAGGCGGATCTGAAAAAGCACGATCTCCTGAACACTCTGGCAAAGGCTTTTATCACGCCGATTGAACAGGAAGATATCATGCAAATCAGCCAGAATTTGGACGATCTTACAGACAAAATTGAAGATGTTCTAATTCGTATTTACTACAACCATATTACAGAAATTCGGTCAGACGCTCTGGGAATGGTTGATATACTTATCCGCTGTTGCGAAGAGGTCTGCAATCTGATGCGGGAATTCCCAGAATTTAAGCGCTCTAAGCGTCTTCATGAGCATATTGTCTGTATCAACAGCTTGGAGGAAGAGGTAGACAGAATGTTTATAGACTGTATGCGCGAGCTTCATAGCATATGTAAGGATCCCTTCAATGTGATTGCATGGCGTGAGATTTATCTTTATCTTGAAAAATGTGCGGATACCTGTGAACATATCGCTGATATTGTAGAAAGTGCAATCATGAAGAACAGTTGACATCAGGAGACAGAACATGAAACCAGCATTCCTCGGTACAATTAAAAAGAATCTTTTCGGAATTATTACAGCTGTGCTTTCAGCAGGCGTTTTGTTGGGATTCCTGTTTTCCGCAGATGGAATCGCATCGTTAGCCCGAATATCGCAAAATATGAGATATGAATGGTTGCTGGTTGCTTTGGCCGTGGCTGTAGCAGCATGGTTTTTGGAAGGAATCGTTCTGAATATATTTTGCAAGGTGATTTATCAGCAATGGAAATTTCGATACTCCTTTTGTATCGGGATGGAGGGAATATTATACAGCGCTCTCACTCCCTTTTCCACAGGCGGGCAGCCAATGCAGATTTATTCTATGCGCCGGTTGGGTATGGATACGGGAGCAGCCAGTTCCATTATCGCAATGAAAACAGTGGTGTATCAGATAATTCTGGTGCTGTATTCGTTGGTTATGGTTGTGTGGATGCTTCCTTTCTTTCAGACCAATGTGAGCAATTTCTCTTTTTTAACAGTAGTAGGGCTGCTGTGCAACAGTACATTCATTATTCTGATTATTTTATTTTGTGTCAGCAAGCGAGCAACAGATAAAATACTGAGAAAAGGAATTTGGATTTTTCATAAGCTCCATCTATGCAAATATCCGGAAGAGCGCTATGAAAAAATCAAACAGGAATTAGCGGTATTTCACGAGAGTTCCAACCTATTCGGGAAGACCTGGAAGCTCTACTTGACGACCTGCATCTTAACTGTTGTGCAAATTGCCTGCACTTGTTCCATTCCGTATTTTATTTATCGAAGTTTTGGCTTTTTAGAGCAGCCAATTAACGTCATTATGGCAGCGCAGGCATACGTGTCCATGGTTAGTGCCTTTGTCCCGCTTCCAGGCGCCTCCGGCGGAGCAGAGGGAAGTTTTGTTCTGTTTTTCCGCTCTTTTTTTTCGGAAGGGACAATTATCCCCGCCATGGTTGTTTGGAGAACCATGTCCTACTATCTGAATTTCCCCATAGGATGTATCTGCACATATATTGCCGACCGGTTGCCTAAGCTGTCGTTCGGGTCAGAGAAAATGAAAGAGTGCGCATAAACCATAGAAAATAGAACTTTACGAAAGGAATGACAAAGCTGGATCTCTGATTGCCAGCCAAAAGAATGAAACACTTTATCTTCCAAATAAAAAAACAGCCGCCAGGCAGGCTAATTGTAATAGGGTTTGCTCTGGTCATACTATTCGGAACAGGATTGCTGCTTCTGCCCGTCTCTGTAAAGGACGGAGCGCGTGTCAGCTTTATTGACGCCTTGTTTACCTCAACGAGCGCCGTCTGCGTAACTGGTTTGATTGCGATTGACGTGGCGGATCATTTTACAACTTTCGGGCAAACAGTTGTAGCCGCCCTGATACAGATCGGCGGTTTGGGTGTTACCTCAATTGGAGCGGGCTTGATTATCGCAGCACGAAAAAAAATTGGAATCAAGGGCCGTGTCTTGGTGAAAGAAGCCTTTAACGTAGACGGCTTCAAGGGCATGGTTCGTCTAGTAAAAGCAGTCTTGCTCATGACATTGTGCTTTGAACTGGTGGGGATGGGGCTAAGCTTCATTGTATTCGTCCAGGACTATCCTCCCTTAAAGGCGCTTGGAATCAGCGCGTTTCATTCTATCGCCGCTTTCAACAACTCAGGCTTCGATATCTTGGGCGGTTTGAGAAACCTCATTCCGTATCAATCAAATGTCCTGCTGAACCTTACAACCTGCGGTTTAATCATCTTTGGCGGTTTAGGCTTCCTCGTCATACTGGACATTTTGAAAAAACGCTCTTTCCGAAAGCTAAGTTTGCATTCCAAGGTAGTTATTACCACAACGGTTGCCTTGCTCGTAATTGGCACCCTGCTTCTAAAAGCAACGGAAAATATTTCGTGGCTAGGAGCGTTTTTCCAAAGTGTATCTGCCCGGACGGCAGGATTTTCAACTTATGCGATTGGCGAATTTTCAAACGCTGGGTTGTTTACATTGATTATCCTGATGTTTATCGGAGCTTCTCCGGGGTCTACGGGCGGTGGTATCAAAACTAGTACCTTCTTTGTTTTAATGCAGCAGGTAAGAAGCCTGTTTACCAAAAAGCATATTGGCGCTTTTCGCCGAAGCATCCCTTCGGAAGCTCTCTCAAAAGCCTGCACGATTTCGCTTCTCTCCGTACTGCTGGTATGCGCAGGCACCTTTCTGCTCTGCATCATAGAGCCGGAGCGCAGCTTTGTGCATCTGCTTTTTGAGGAAGTGTCCGCATTTGGCACAGTAGGGCTTTCCACGGGGATTACGCCGGATCTTTGTGAAGGCAGCAAACTGATTCTTATTTTTACAATGTTTGCAGGACGAGTTGGTACTTTTACGCTGCTATCAATATGGATAGATCGTCCATCGCCCAGCGTGCATTACACAGAAGAATCGATTACGATTGGTTAATAGAGAAAGGAATTTGGAAATGAAAAAAAGAGATAACTCTGCTTCTTTTGGAATTATAGGCCTTGGCCGGTTTGGAATGGCGCTAACCGAGTGCCTTTCCAAAGCAGAAAAAGAAGTGATTGCGATTGACAAGGATGAATCCCGCGTGAGAGAAGCGCGGCGCTTTACCGAAATGGCGCTGGTAATTGAATCCCTGGACCAGGAAGCGTTAGAGGAAACTGGAATTCAGAATTGTGATACGGTAGTGGTTTGTATTGGCGAGCAGATAGATGTCAGCATTTTAACAACTATGACCGTGCTGAATATGGGGATTCCTCATGTTATATCTAAAGCGACCAGCTTTATGCATGGTGAGGCTTTGAAACGTCTGGGGGCTACGGTGGTTTTCCCAGAACGGGATATGGCGGTACGGCTTGGAAAAGGATTGACTTACAACAGCTTTCTTGATTCTGTAACTTTGGAAGGGGATGTAGAGGTCCGGAGAATTAAGGTTACAGAAAAACTGTTTGGTATCAGTATACGGGAAGCAGATACCCGTCAAAAATATGGTTTAAATATTATTGCGATTGAGCATTGTCAGTATACTGACGTGGATTTTTCTTCCGATTATTGTTTCCAGGATGGAGACGTTATTTGTGTGATTGGGAAAACCGGAAATATAGAACGGTTTGAGAGTAATATCCAATGAGTGTTGTAGAACCAAGACAAAACGCACTTCCTCAAAAATATATTTCAACCTTGTGGAAACTTAATTTAGACGAAGACGGTATCTAAAGAGTCCACCCCTTCCAGACTGAGTCCGGGTCTCCGCTGCCGCTTCGGTCGGTGCTTATACGTTCCCCACTGGGGAACCGCACCGCACTTCGCGTCCGGACTCTTTTTGCTTTACATGACCTCCGCCGCTCGCATTGGGGCCGCCAGTCAAAACGGTCATTGCAGATAAACAAAAACCTTCTGTCGTCTCCCGACAGAGGGTTTTTGTTTGTGGCTTAAATGAAGCAAAAGAAAAATCATTTGATTCAAATAGTACCTAATTTTCTTTGCTTTCTCTGCTATAATGGAAAAAACACATTTAGGAAAATGCAGAATGCGGTTTGCAGAGTCTGCGCCGGATCGGTTTACTGTTTCTCCGTTATAAGGCAAACGGCGCAGCAAGGCAAGCAAAGCCGTTGGTGTTTGTCTTGAACGCGTCGCGGCATGAAAGAATGACTTGCCCGGAAACGGTGCGAAGCGGCTGTTTTTACCGCCGGAGAGAACAAGAGACAAATCGTATTTCTTTGATTTTATGACTTGTGAGGAGGCATGTGAGAATGAAGGATCAAAGAAACGCTGGGAACGAACCCGAAAACAAAATGGAAGCAGGCAGGAAACAATTTCTGGTACCGGATTTCCGCAACAGCATCGTGAACATTTCCGCTACGCTTGCAGAGTTTCTCGGCGCGCCCAACCGCAACGAGACGCTTCCGATCCTCAAAGAGGAGCTGGGCAGAGGGTATCGGACGATCGTCTTCCTTTGCTTTGACGGGCTGGGGATGTATCCGCTCCGGAAAAACCTGGATCAGACGGATTTTTTGTTTCAAAATCTCCGGCAGGTTCTTTTGTCCACCTTTCCGTCCACCACGACAAACGCGACCACTTCGCTGCTGACCAACCAACTGCCTCTCGAACACGGCTGGTTCGGCTGGAGCATGCATTTTGCCGCGCTCCACCGGAATGTGGATATTTACCTCGGTCGTGATTCCGCCACCCGGGAAGCGGTCAGTTTCAGCGATTACCCGCTTGGAAGGGCGGACTGTTATTTTGATCACGCGAACAGCGATTACGCGGTCCGTACGGTTTTCCCGCCCTACGTTCCCGCCGCCCGTCAGGGACGAAATCGCGCTTTCCAGACCGCCGGGGAATTCTGGTCTGCCATCGAGGAGAGCTGCCGGAATCCCGGAAAGCAGTTTGTGTATGCGTATTATCCCGAGATCGATTCCGTTATGCACAAGTACGGCGTTTCCAGTCCGGAGGCGCGGTGCGCCATCCGGGAAGTTTCGTGCAGGCTGAAGGTCCTTCATGAATCCATGGAAGACGCTCTGTTTATTGTTTCCGCCGATCACGGACAAATTGATGTTGCCGGCTATGTGGAGCTGTATCAGGATGAAACCTTGCTGGAAATGCTGGAAATTTATCCGTTCCTGGAAGCGAGAGCGCCTGCTTTTTTGGTTAAGAAAGGCCGGGAACAGGCGTTTGAACAGTATTTTCAGGACAAGTACGGGGAGGATTTTGTGTTGTGGAAATCCGCGGATCTGGTCGCAAAAGGCTATTTCGGCGACAGGGGAGACAAGGCGGATTTTCTGGGCGATTATCTTGCGGTTGGCACGTATACCCATAAGCAGGCGCTTCTCACGCCGAATGCCACGCGGTATAAGGGCCATCATACTTCCCTGACCGAAGAAATGGAGGTTCCCTTGATCCTTCTCGGAAAGGCATAACAAGCGGCAGTCTGTCGTGCGGCGGACCGGGGAAACAGGCTTGATTCGCCGGTCGGAGGAGCTGATGTGTGCGGCCCGGAGAAGCTGATGTATGCGTCCTGAAGGAGCCGATGTGTGTCCTGCATGAGACAGGCCGGTTTTTGATGCGCAGGGGGCTGGTTTTTCTGCCAAATTGTGGAGAATGTTGACGCGGCGCAGCCGTTTCCCTTATAATGAGCAGGAAACAAACATCCCATCCCATGCGTGAAGCCTTGCTTTGCGCGGAAAGTGAGGCGAACAGGCTATGAAGCTGGTGGTAAGCGACAGACCCCTCCGTCTTCCCGTCGGAAGCGAATCCGTCCGGTTCATCGATTTGTCGTCGCTCCGGATTGCCAATTGCGTCGGGTGTTTCGGGTGCTGGACCAAAACGCCCGGAAGATGCGTGATCCGCGACGACGCGGTGAAGGTGTATCCGGAAATTGCCAGGAGCGATACGCTGCTGTATGTCAGCCGGATCAAATACGGCGGATACGATACGGTGATGAAAACCATGCTGGAACGCGCCATTCCCGTTCAGCAGGCCTTCATCCGTCTTGTGGACGGAGAAACGCATCATATTCAGCGCAATGTCGCGGGGAAGAAAGCGACTGTGATGGCGTACGGCGACATAAGCGAGGAGGAGAAGGAGATCTTCCGGCGTTTGGTAGCCAGGAACGCGCGCAATATGAATTTTGAAACGTACCGTGTCCTTTTTACGACGGAGGCCGGGCTGGAGGACGCTGTGGCCAGAGAGGTGAAAGCATGGGAAATGTCCTGATTTTGAACGGCAGCCCCCGGGCGCCGCGCTCCAATTCAAAGCGGTACGCCGCAATTTTTGCCGAGAGCTGCTCCTGTCCGACGGAATCCTGTCTGATTTCTGCGTCCAACCATGCGGAGCTTTGCTCGAAATGGAATGATTTTTCCGATGTGCTGCTGGTGTTCCCGCTGTATGCGGACGGAATTCCGGTTTCCCTGCTGAATTTTCTCAAAACGGTGGAGCAGAATCCGCCGGAGCGAAAGCCGGTGGTCTCCGTGCTGGTGAACTGCGGCTTTTTGGAATACCGGCAGAACGATACGGCGGTTGCAATGGTGAAGCTGTTTTGCAGGCAAAACGGTTTTCCCTTCGGTTCCGTGTTGGAAATCGGAGCCGGGGAGGCCATCCTGGATACGCCGTTCCGGGGATTTGCGGCGCGGAAAATCAGAAAGCTGGCCGCTTCCGTTGCGGCGGGCCGGCATTGTGCGCTGCATGCGACCATGCCGCTTCCCGCATCGCTGTTTCTCAAAGCTTCCACCAAATATTGGCTGGGCTATGGGGAAAAGAACGGCGTGACGAGGGAACAGATGGAAACCATGGAGATTGAGGGGGAGTAGGAGCCTGTGCGCGCTCTTTGAGAAATTTTCAGGGCCTGCGGGTTCGGACGGCGCACGGCGCCCCATCTCTCCGCTGTTTTTGGAAAAGGCGGGGAAACTTTATGGCCGCTCTTTGGCAGCTCGATTGACAAGTGAAAAGACGCTGCTGCAAAATCAAAACGCAAGAGGAATCTGCACAAGAAATGAAAAACGGGCAATGAAAATCGGCCCTCGAGAGAAGCGGTTCTGCTTTTCTCGGGGACCGATTTTTGTGCATACTTTTTTGTAGGGCTGTTTTGCAGCAGTCCCTTTTCTCTTTGGGAAAAGGTCAGGCAAGCCCGGCCGCGCGAAGGAATTGATAGCTGCGGCGCAGGCAGTCGAAGGGATCCTCGCCGTAGCAGTCGTCCTGCTCGACGAGAAGGTATTTTGCGCCGGCCTTTTCAGCCGCGGCGAGAATACGCGGCCAGTTGAGATTGCCCTCGCCGACGGGGGCCATATGCTGTTCGAAATCGACGCACGCCATATCCTTGAGATGGATGCAGGGAACGCGGCCGGAGAGGCGATCCAGCCACGCGGCCGGATCGCCGCCGCCGAACTGCACCCAGTAGGTGTCGAGGGTGAAGCCCAGTGCTTCCGGCGCAAAGTCCTCCATAAGCTTTTCCAGATAGAGCTTGCCGTCGGGAGCCTTCATGAATTCAAAGTGGTGGTTGTGGTACATCAGACGCTTTCCCGCCGCCGCGATGGCCTCGCCCGCCGGGCGGAAGCGCTCGACAAAGGAGTCATAGTCGCCGGGATGGCGGAGCTGGCCGGGCATGGAGCCGACGCCGATGTAATCGCAGCCGAAAACGGCGTGATCGGCGATGACCTGCTGCGTCTCGTCGGCGATCCGGTCCTGGTTGGTGTGCGTGATGACGCAGGACAGGCCGGTTTCCGCGAGACGGTCGCGCAGCCACTCCGGCTCGTAGGGGCAGACGCCGGAAATTTGAACGGTGCGGTAGCCGATGTCGGCGACCTTTTTGAGGGACTCGGAGAAGTCCTCGAGCGTTTTGCAGTGATCGCGGAGTGTAAAGAATTGAGCGCCGATTTGCATAGGGCATGTCTCCTTTTTTGCATGGATTTTAAAGTACGTCGAAGCCGGGGAATTGTTTTTTCGGCTTTTTCAGGTCCGCCGTTGACCGGCGGCAGCGAAGGTTCCGCAAAGTTTTTGGGAGGAGACGTCCTGCTCCGGGCTGCCCGGCTGTTTCTGAGCAGACGGGCGGCAGGAACCGCACTTCTCCCGTCTCCCTCGATTATCCCGCAATTGGATGAAAAATGCAAGCGCTTTTGTGAGATATGGGGATTGATTTCTTCTTGTACCTCTTGATTCTGTGTGATATGATGAAAACATGAGGAGCGGATGTTTCCTGTGCTGTTTTGCATCCGGTGGGGAGGAGAACGCTGTCCGCGCTGTGGGGAGGAAGGAACATGAACGAAAGCTTCTGCGGAACATGCTGTGAGGCGTGTGCCCATTGGCGGGGGAAGGATTGCCCCGGCTGCGAGGAGAAGCCGGGACAGGACGTGACAGGTACTTGTGAGCTGGCGCGTGCCCGGCGCGAGCGGGGAGAGCAGGCCTGCTCCGCGTGCAGCCTGCGCGTTGTGTGCGGCGCTCCCTGCGGTCCCCATCCATGGCGGGCCGCGCAGAGGGAGGAGACTGCCGTCTGTTGTCTATCCCAGCCGCAGAGGGCTGAGGCTGCCGTTTGCGGCCCATCCCAGCCCCGGACGAACGGGTACGCCGCCGTAAACCTCAGCCCGGAGGGACTGCGTCTCTGCCGCACCGCCGCACCCCTGCTTTGGGCGCTGTTCGGTCTGACGATAGCGCCGTTCGTAATTTCTTATCTCTTTTTCGCCATACGGCTGGCGCAGGACGCGCCGCCGGTCGCGGCGGTGCTGAAGCTTCTTTGCCGGGCGGCTGTGGCAGCGGCGCTGTTTCTGCTGTCGCGGGAGATACGAAAATATGGCGCGGCGGCAATCTGCGACGTAATTTCCCTGGTGTTTTCCGCGCTCTGTCTCTTTCTCCCGCTGTCCGATCTGTTTGTTTCCGCAGCGGCTCTGGTGGAGATGATTCTGTCCCTGGTTTCGTTCTGCATCCAGTGCCGGGCTCATATGCTGCTCGCGGAGAGGACCGATCCGGCGCTTTCCGGAAAATGGCGGGCGCTGCGGCGCTGGACGCTGGCTGCCATTTTTGCACTGCTGGTGAACTTGACGCTGCTCCTTGCCGGAATCTTTTTTGATTCCTTTCTGGGATTTTCGCTGTCTTCTTCCTTCCTCGTCATCGGCACTCTGCTTACGGTGTTTACCGGACTGGCGGGATTGGCGATTCCCGTCGTTTTTCTTGTCTTTCTCGGTCAGACGGCCTCCCGCCTTGCGTTTCTTGCCCGGGAGGCGGGACAAAAAAGCAAAACGGCCGGGTAAAGGTGCGCGCTCGGGAAACGCCGGTTTTGTTTGCGGAGTGGTGCGGTTCCTGTTTGCGCAGCAGAGGCTTTACGGAGCAGAGGCGCTGCTTTCCCGGGAAATTTCCCTGTTGAGAGGGAATTTCCGGTAGATCAAAAGCCCGAGCGCGTCCGCGAGGAACCAGCCGATCGGGACGCTGGCCCAGATGCCTGCCACGCCGATGGACGGGACCGCCGACAGTGTGAAGGCGAGCAGCACGCGCGTGCCAAGCGAGACGATCGTCAGCACAAGGGAGACCGCCGGGCGGCGCACGGCGCGGAAGTAGCCGTACAGGAGGAACAGGCAGCCGATCCCGCAGTAGAATGCGCCCTCGATGCGCAGGTACTGCACGCCGATCGCGGTGATGGCCGTTTCCGACGGGTCGATAAAAATGTGCATGAGCGGTTCCGCGAAGAAAAAGACGGCAGCCGATACAAGCACGCAGAAGACAAACGAGACAAGTACGGCGCTGCGCGCTCCGCGTCGGATGCGTTCGCTCTTTCCGGCCCCGTAGTTTTGTGCAATGAACGTCGAGAACGCGTTGCCGAAGTCCTGTACCGGCATATAGGCAAACGAGTCGATCTTGACCGCCGCCGCGAACGCCGCCATCACAGCGGGGCCGAAGCTGTTGACAAGGCCCTGCACCGCGAGAATGCCGCAGTTCATGACCGACTGCTGCAGGCAGGTGAGAAACGACAGGCTTGCAATCTCGCGCAGTCCCGCGGCCGAGACGCGCAGGTGGCGGCGGCTGAGGCGAAGCTGCGGGCAGCGCATCACGGCGTAGACAAGCAGCCCCACGCCGGAGACAAGCTGGGCAATCACCGTGGCAAGCGCCGCTCCGGCTACGCCCATGTTCGCGTTCACGATCAGCACAATGTCGAGGACGATGTTGAGCGCCGCAGAAACGCCGAGAAAGACGAGCGGAACGGCAGAGTTGCCGAGCGCCCGCAGCAGGGATGCGAAGAAATTGTACAGGAAGGTTGCGCCGATGCCCCAGAAAATCACCCACAGGTATTCGCGCGTCATGCCGTAGAGCGAGGCCGGAATTTGCAGGACGAGGAGGATGGGGTCGATCAGAACAAACACAAGGATGTTGAGCACGGCCGTGACGGCGAGAATCAGCACAAACGAGGTAAAAATGCTCGATTTGAGCCGGTCCTCGTCCCGCGCGCCGAAATGGATCGAGAACGCCGCTCCGCTGCCCATGGAGAGGCCGAGCAAAATGGACGTCAGAAAGGTCATGAGCGTGTAGGAGGAACCGACCGCCGCCAGAGCGTCCGATCCGATAAAGCGTCCGACGAGAAAGGTGTCGGCCACGTTGTAGCATTGCTGCAGGAGGTTGCCTGCAATCATCGGCAGCGCAAAGCGCAGCATGGTTCCGGTCACATTCCCTTTTGTCAAATCGTCGCGCATTCCATGCACCCTTTCCCGAAAGCTTCCGATTCCATGCAGCTTCCCTTTTTCGACAAGCTTCAGCGCCCTCCCCCGCCTGCGCAGGGGAGGGCGCTGTCAGTTTGTTTTTTCATCGTTCTGTGATCCGCTTACGGAAGGCGGCGGCAAGCCCCGCCCGGTTTGCGGGAAACAGCTGCAAATTCCCGCCCCAAGCCTGCGGGAGACGGACGGCAATCGCCGCCGCGCAGCTGCAAAAGCGTCAGTTCGAGGTGCGCGGTACGGCTTCGTCGGAGAAGAGAAGGGTGAGGGTCGCTTCATCTGCCACGCCCGTGACCACCATTCCGTTGAGCAGCTGGAAATCCTTGACGCTCTGCTCCGTTCCCTCGGCAAAGAGGCCCGTCGGCTGTACGAAGAGGTAACCGAGCTCCTGCAGGCGGTTCTGCAGGCGGAGCACGTCGTCGCCCTCATCGCCGATTTTCAGTTCGCTCGTGGGCGCGCCGTCCGGCGTCGAGGAGGCGGAGGAGGAGTCGTCCGAGGAGGATTCCGTGCCGTCTCCCGTATCCTCCAGCAGCTCCGGGTATACGGTGCCGGCCATAAAGGAGACAGCCTGAATCAGGCCGCGTCCCTGGCAGGTCATCCAGGTCGGATCCATTTCATACACGCGGCCTTCCTGCACAGCGGTCAGATCCTTGTAGCCCTCCGTCTGCTCCAGCTGGGCTTTCACGCCGGTGGGGCAGAAGATAAAGGAGGGATTGGCCAGCTTCAGGTTCTCCAGCGGGAAGTCGCCGTTTGTGCAGTCTGTGGCGGCGTTCGTCAATCCGGCGCTGTCAAACAGGATGCTGTGGAACTGATCGCCCGTAACGCCGTGGCCCGCGGCGTCCGTCAGGTAGCAGGCCACCTTCGGGGTGTCGGAATCAGGAATGACGCGCTGGATGTCGTCAATGGTGATGAATACGTTCTTTGCTGTTTTCTGGCCCTTTTCGTAGCCGGTTACGCCGCCCTGCAGCGCCGCGCCGACCTGCGAATACAGCCGCTGAAGGTCCTCGCGGGACGTGGCGGGTTCGATGGCCAGCAGCGTCACACCGGCGGAGGCGGCGGCGTTTACCTCGTCTTCTCCGGGAAGCTCGTCCACAAAGGCGAGCGTTGCGCCGGCCGCGCTCATGGCGCCGTAGTCCTGTGCGTCGACAACCGGCAGCACCTCGAGATCGCTCTGCGTGCAGTCGGCGGTGCGCACCTTGAGCACCGCTTCATAGTTGAGGGCAAGAATCACGTCGGCAAGGTTCGCCGAGAGGACGGCCACGCCCTCCGGCTTCTGGCTGATGGTTACCTCGTTGACGGTCACGGGGAAATCCGTGGTACCCACGCCGGAGGTCACATCGTTGGACGGGCCGCAGCCCGCAAAAAGCGTTCCCACCATGAGGGCCAGAACGCAGAGCAGGGAAATTCCCCGGTGAAATCGTGTGAAGGTAGTCTTGCGCAATTGCATCGCCTCCCGTTTCTTCTCAAAGACAGCGCCGCGCTCCGGCCGTCAGGACCGCGCGCGGCATCGCATCCATCTGTGCGGACAGGGGGACGGACCGCGGCGGGCGCGTCCCCCTGTGATAAGTTCGTGTGAGCGGAGAGCTCAGCGCAGCGGCTCGCCGCGCCGGACCTTGGCTTCCGCGTCGTCAATAAACTGGCGGGCACACCGCGGGGATCGGCCGCCGCGCTCCGTTGCCCAGCGCTCTGCCAGCAGATCCAGCTCCTCCAGATGATCCTCCAGGCCGCGCTGGATGGCGAGCTGGCGGACAATTTCAAGGTAGCGCCATTTGTCGGGCGAGGAGAAGTGGATGGCCAGGCCAAAACGGTCGGCCAGCGACAGGCTTTCCTGGATGGTGTCGCCCTTGTGGACCTCGTCGCCCTCGCGGTCGGAGAAGGTTTCGCGGATCAGGTGACGGCGGTTTGAGGTCGCGTAGATCAGCGCGTTTTCCGGACGCGCGGCAAGACCGCCCTCGAGCACTGCCTTGAGCGCCGCGTAGGTGTCGTCCTGGTTGGAGAACGACAAATCGTCGATGAAGATGAGGAACCGCATCGGCAGGGCGGCAATCTCGTCGACAAGGCGGGGGAAGTCCATCAGGCTTTCCTTGGGCATCTCAATGACGCGCAGGCCGCGCGTGTAATACTCGTTGAGGATTGCCTTGACGGTGGAGGATTTGCCCGTGCCGCGATCGCCGTAGAGCAGGCAGTTGTTCGCCGGCAGGCCGACCAGGAAGGAAACGGTGTTGTCGATGGCGGCGCGCCGCTGCAGCTCGTAGCCCTTGAGATCGCGGAGCGTCGTCGGATCGGGATGCTCCACGGGATGGATTGCGTGATCTCTCCAGATGAAGGCGCGGTAGCGCGCGTACATGCCGCAGCCGTTGTCGCGGTAATACTGCTCGAGCCGATCCGCAAGGCTGCCCTCGCCGCGCAGCTGCTCGATCGGCTGTCCCGCGCCCCAGGACGGCAGGGAAAGGGAGTCGGCTCCCTCGGGCGCGTCCGTGAGAAGGTCCTCCACCGTCAGCGCGCCGAGCTCCAGAATGACCCGCAGATCGCGTCCCGCGGCGCCGCGCATGGCGGGGGGGATGGTCTTGCCGCCCGCCGCGGCCAGGGAGAAGGCGTTTTCGTCATACAGGGCCGCCTCCGTCAGACAGCCCGTCAGGTTTTCCTCGTAGCCGCGCTCACACAGAGCCGCGAAAAGCTCGCCCCAGGAGCGCAGAAACGCCTGGGCGTCGGAAGCCCACAGCAGCCGGTAGAGCGCTCCGGGAACCGTCCGGTTTAAAATGCCCTTGTAAATAGAGAGAGAGGCCATCTTCATGGCCGCCTCTGTTCGTTTTCCGATCATGAAAATCCTTCCTTCCGCCGCTGTGTGGCGCGGCGCATGATACAGCTTTATTCTACCCCGCGCCGCGCCGTGCTGTCAAGTTTCGAGCCGTTCCGTGCCGGGAATTTACAATTTGTTCAACCGCTTTTCTCCGCCGCCCTCTTGACAACGGGGAGGAAGTGATCTATGATGCAACTAATTAAAATAGTTTTATAAAAGTGGTTTCATTTTAGACGGGCATCCGGCAGGACAGGCGGAAAACCGCGGCCGAAGCCCGAAGTCCCGGATTTCAAGAACAGAAAAGGAGTGTGCAGTGTATGGAAGGCATGATGAAGACGGCCGTCATGACGGGAATTGGACAGATGGCGTTTGAGGAGCGTCCGATTCCGAAGCCAAAGGATGACGAGGCGCTGATTCGGATCGAATATGTCGGTGTGTGCGGCAGCGATCTGCATTATTATGAATCAGGCGCGATCGGCAACTATGTGGTCAAGCCGCCGTTTGTGCTGGGGCATGAGGCGGGAGGCGTCGTTGTGGAGGTCGGGAAAAACGTGACGAACGTCAAACCCGGGGACCGTGTAGCGCTCGAGCCGGGCAAAACGTGCGGGCATTGCGAGTTCTGCCGCACGGGGCGGTACAATCTCTGCCCGGACGTGGTGTTTTTCGCGACGCCGCCGGTGGACGGCGTGTTCCAGGAATACGCGGCGCACGAGGCGGCGCTCTGCTTCCCGCTGCCGGAAAACGTGAGTACGCTTGAGGGCGCGCTCATCGAGCCTCTTGCCGTCGGCTTTCATGCGGCGAATCAGGCGCAGGCGGGGCCGGGGCAGACGGCGGTCGTGCTCGGCTCCGGCTGCATCGGGCTGGTGACGCTGCTGGCCCTGCGCGCGAGAGGCGTAACGCGGATTATTGTAACGGATGTGATGGAAAAGCGTCTGGAAAAGGCGCGTGAGCTGGGCGCGTGGCAGACCGTCAACAGCGCGCAGGAGGACGCGGTGCAGGCGGTGCTCTCGCTCACAGGCGGCATGGGGGCCGACGTGATTGTGGAGACGGCGGGCACGCAGGCGACCTCCCGGCAGGCAGTGGAGCTCGCGAAGAAGGGGGCGGTGATTGTCTTTGTCGGCTACACGAAGACGGGGGAGGTCACGCTTCCGATGAGCCTTGCCCTCGACAAGGAGCTGACGTTCAAGACCGTTTTCCGTTACCGTCACATTTATCCGATGGCGATTGAGGCCGTCGCAAGCGGAGCCATCAACCTGTCCGGCATTGTGACAAACTTCTTTGAGTTCGATGATATGCAGAACGCCATGGATCGCAGCGTCAGCGATAAGGCGAATATTGTGAAGTCCGTCATCCGGATCGGCGGAAAAGCGGAGGGCTGACGCCGGGCCGCGCTGCCGCGGATTTGGGCGGCACAGAAACATATGAAACCGGTTGACAGAAGCGGCGGGAGGGCGGTACAATAGGGGAGAAAGAAAGAACCGCCCGGGCTCCGGTCAGAGCGGGCGGGAAAGGATGGATGAAGAGGATGTATGATATCACTGCAATCGGTGAGCTGCTGATTGACTTCACCCCGGCAGGACAGACGGAGCGCGGCGACATGCTGTTTGCCCGTATTCCCGGCGGCGCGCCGGCCAATGTGCTTGCCGCGGCCACGAAGCTCGGCAACCGTACTGCCTTTCTCGGCAAGGTGGGAAAGGATGCGTTCGGCTCCTTCCTGCGCGCGACGCTTGACGGTCTCGGCATCTCGACGGAGGGCCTGCTGGCCGACGAGCAGGTTCACACGACGCTCGCCTTCGTCCAGCTCGACGAGCACGGCGATCGCTCGTTCAGCTTCTACCGCAAGCCGGGCGCGGACGTGATGCTCGATTTCTCCGAGGTGCGCCGCGATATTGTGGAGCAGAGCAGCATTCTGCATTTCGGCGCCGTCTCGCTCACAGACGAGCCCTCCCGCACCGCCACGCTGAAGACGGCGGAATATGCCAAGAGCCTCGGAAAAATTATCAGCTACGATCCGAACTTCCGCCCGCCGCTCTGGGACAGCGTGGAGAACGCGAAGGAGCAGATGCTGCGCGGCCTTGCCCTTGCGGATATTGTCAAGGTGTCCGAGGAGGAGCTTGAGCTTCTCAGCGGAACGGCCGATCTGGAAAAGGGTTCCTCCATCCTTGCGGAAAAGGGGCCGTCCCTGATTCTTGTTTCGCTGGGGGTGAAGGGCGCGTTTTACCGTCTCGGCGGGATAACGGGCTGTCAGCCGACCTTCGACGTGAAAACGATCGACACCAACGGCGCGGGCGACTCGTTCTTCGGCGCGGTGCTGCACCGTCTGGCCGGAAAGCCGCTTGACAGCATTCGCTCCATGGCCCGCGGGGAACTGGAGGATATCCTGTCCTACGGCAATGCCGCCGGCAGCCTCACCACCACGCGCAAGGGTTCCATTCCCGCTCTGCCGACGGAGGCGGAGATTGAGGAATGCCGCAGAACCGTTCCGCTGCTTCAGAAATAAGCGTTGTTTGATTAAAAAGGCCTCCGTACCGGCAAAAGCGGTACGGCGGCCCTTTTTCTGTATGGTTGAGATCAGAGGCCCGGCCCCTTTTGACGCGCCGCCTCCAATGCTCCTTCCGGTGTAACGCAGACAGACCGTTCTTCCTGTGTACTGCGGCTTGTCCGTGATTACGCGGCAAAGCAGGGCTTCCGCCCCCTCGCGTTCTATTCAGCTCATCCGCTTACAAGTTTGTCGGACGGACCCATTTCAATGGGGGTTCAGGGGATATATTTCATTCCCCACTGGGAAACAGCATAGAAAACCGGCAGGAGATCCCGGCCCTTTTCCGTCAGGGAGTACTCCACCCGGGGAGGAATTTCATTGTATTGTTCCCGGTGCACCAATCCGTCCCCTTCCAGTTCTTTCAACGCATTGGTGAGCATGGTATTGGTGATTGGCCGCAGCATTTTTTTCAGCGATCCAAAACGCATGGGAGACTGAATACAGAGCTCATAAATAATTTGAAGTTTCCATTTTCCCTGGAGCATCTGAATCACCGGTGTGACGGGGCAGTTTCCGTTTTTCGTCAAAATAACACTGCTTACTCGATGCTGAAATTCCTCGTAGGTCATAGACTGATTCATAAACTCATTATCTCCCCAATAGGTATGGTATTTCGTACTAAGTACAAATATTCTGCGTACTTGAACCTTATTTTATTCTTAGTATAATAATTATATCGATATGGTAATAACCTGTCAATTGGATTTCTGGACAAAGTCCGTCCGCAAATGTTTCTGATGATCAGGCAGGCTCACGCGTTGGACATTCCGGTGTTTATGAAAGAGGCTCTGCTTCCCATTATGGAAAAATCACAGATAATTCAGGAATTGCCCCGGGCGTTCCGCAAGGTATTGGAGGAGCAGCGAAGATGGCGGAAGTAATTCAAAACGGTATTCTGATTCGGGATGTGGAGACTAAAAATATCATGACCAAATCCAGCTTGCCGGTAGGCGGTTATTCGGTAAACCCCTATGCAGGCTGTACCCACGGCTGCAGGTACTGCTATGCCTCCTTTATGAAGCGGTTTACCGGCCATACGGAACCCTGGGGCGCCTTTTTGGATGTGAAACACTGGCCTGTTATCCGTAATCCGCAAAAATACAAAGGACAGCGAGTGGTTATCGGCTCGGTGACAGATGGGTATCTGCCCCAGGAAGAACAGTTTCAGAACACCCGCCGTCTGCTGGAGCAGCTGATAGGAAGCGGGGCGGAGATCCTCATCTGTACCAAATCCGATCTCGTGGTACGGGATATCGGCCTTTTAAAACAACTGGGTAAGGTTACTGTTTCCTGGTCTATTAATACTCTGGACGAAACCTTCCGCAAGGATATGGATAAAGCGGTGAGTGTGGAACGACGCCTGGCCGCCATGAAAACCGTCTATGACGCGGGTATCCGCACCGTCTGCTTCATTTCTCCTGTGTTCCCGGGCATTACGGATTTTACGGCGATTTTTCACCGGGTGAAGAACCAGTGCGACCTGGTGTGGCTGGAAAATCTGAACCTGCGGGGAGGATTTAAACAGGATATTCTGAACTATATTCAGGAAAAATACCCTGACCTGCTCCCCCTGTATGAAGCTATTTATCAAAAGGGGGACCGCAGCTGCTTCCAGGAGCTGGAGAAACAGGCGGCTCAACTGGCTGCAGAAAATCATTGCCCCTTTGTGGATAACGAATTGCCCTATGGCAGGGCAACCCCTGGACGCCCTGTCATTGTGAACTATTTTTATCACGAGGAGATACGGGGCTCGGAAAACACCGGAAAGCGAAAGAAAGTTTGAGCAAGAAAAGAAGCTTTTCTCCTGTGCCCGGCGGAGCTGTCGCAGCATCCCAGCAAATGGCCGTACAGCAAATCGCTTTTGCCGGGAAGTTCTCTGTTGAGAACTTCCTGTCTTGGCGCGCCCGAAGGGACTCGGCTTCGCTCACCACGAAGAGATACGGGGTGCGGCACATGGATCGCCTGTTCCGCCCGCTTTCCCGGTAAGGCCCGCGGACTCCCCGCCTGCGCGGGGCCCCGCTCGCGGGCTCTCCGAGCGAAAAACGTGCCGCCGGCACGTTTTCTTCACGCTCAGATCGGAGGTTCGAGTCCCTTCCTTGAATAAAAAACAGGAAGTTCTCTGTTGAGAACTTCCTGTTTTGGCGCGCCCGAAGGGACTCGGCTTCGCTTACCACGAAGAGATACGCGGTGCGGTACATGGACCGCCTGTTTCGCCCGTTCCCCCGGTAAGGCCC
>ERZ779885.1846-NODE-1846-length-20554-cov-5.033611_pt1 | contig 20554 bp, 14 predicted proteins | sample MGYA00511554_ERZ779885 | MGnify/ENA primary metagenome ERZ779885 (study PRJEB29588, sample SAMEA2160998) | human gut metagenome | biome: human gut; feature: human-associated habitat; material: faeces | place: Denmark | collected 2008/2010 ... | reverse complement strand
AGCAGCTGATTTGTAATCAGCAGGTCGGGGGTTCGAATCCGTCTACCAGCTCCACCGACAAGCAAACAATTTCAGATGGGGGAATTCCCGAGTGGCCAAAGGGGGCAGACTGTAAATCTGTTGTCAGTGACTTCGGTGGTTCGAATCCACCTTCCCCCACCAAAACGCCTGATATTCTCTGAATATCAGGCGTTTTTGCAACTATTTTCGGATTTCTGATTTTGTAGAAAAGTGGTGTTTTTCAGGCATCAACCCAGCAGAATTTTTCCTATAAATGTATATACCATTTTAGGGAACGCACTTCGTGAAAACCTGTGAAATCCGGCTTGACCCACACCGCGACCCACACGGCGAAATGTCCAAAGAGCGGCGGAGAGGATATGTATCTCATCCTCTCCGCCGCTCTTTTGTTTTTACATGACCTGTGCCATGAAATTGCCCATCTTTTCGGCGGCGCTTTCCTGCATCTGCCGTGTGACGTGCGTGTAGGTGCGGAGCGTAAAGACTGCATCGAAGTGACCGAGCATACTCGATACGGTTTTCACGTCCACGCCATTCTGCAATGCCAACGTTGCGAATGTGTGTCGCAAGTCATGAAATCTCAGGTGTTCCAATCCGGCGTCTTTCAGAATTTTCTTGTGGATGTTGACCACAGAATCCGGATGGTACATCTCGCCCGTTTTAGGTGATGGGAACATCCACGGGTTGCTCGGGTGCTTCTGATGCTCCGCGATTAGCAGATCGACGGCATCCTGCGGAATCGATATTTTGCGGATGGAGTTTTCTGTTTTCGGACGAGTGATGTCGGGTTCGCCTGCGCTGTTGCGTCCCGCCTGCTTGCTGACGGAAATCGTCTTATTTTCGATGTCCAAGTCTGACCATTGGAGCGCTACCAGCTCGCCTTTGCGTAGTCCGCTGATGAGTTCCAGATAGAACATCGGCAGGACGCCGCGCTGGTCAGCAGCGGTCAGGTAGGACTTGATCTGCTCCGGCGGCAGGATCTTCATTTCGTGCTTTGGGATTTTCGGCGGAACGCAGTCGTCTGCCGGGTTTCGGACAATCAATCGCTCCTTAACCGCGCGGTCGAGCGCGTTGTGCAGCATCGTGTGAATGCCGCGGATCGTCGAATCGCTTAGCCCCGGCTGCCTGCCCTTCTGCGCTTCTCTTAGTCGACCATGCTCCTGTAAATCCTTGTACAGCCATTGCAGGTCACGTCCGGTCAGCTTTTTGAGGGGAATGTCCCCGATACGTGGCGTAATGTGCAGTTCTATTCCGCGCCGGTAATATTCGGCGGTCGAGAACCGCAGATGCGGTTTTGCGTATAGCTCGTACCATGTTTGCAGCCATGTGCCGAGCGTATATTCGTCCAACCGACGAGTGTCAAGCGTTTCCACTTCGGTGATCGCTCTGGCGAGCTTCTCTTTCACTTCTGCCTGTGTCTTGCCGAGAACGCTCTTGATGATTCGCTTGCCTGTCTTTTCATCGTATCCAGCGGTATATCGCCCTTCCCAGCGCCCATCTTTGCGCTTTCGGATATTTCCTTCTCCGTTTGCCCGTTTCTTTGCTATACCCTTACGGAATTACCGGCGGACAACGTGGATCGCAAAGCCGTTGACTGTTTCTTTCAGATAAGCCGACTGCATTCTGCCCTTTGTATCAAAGCGGACGCTGTCTGCTATCGCTTCAAAGCCGCGGCGCTTCAGCTGGAATAGTGCGCGCTCGACAGAGTTTGTAAAAAATCCCAAATGACCGTTCTGGCCGTAGAACGGCTTCTTCATGAGCTCCATGCGGCGCTCCGCAGTGAAAATGGAGCTGTTTCCTTCCGTTCCCATCAGGGAGAACATGGCCGCAAGCTGATCTGCGCAGCTGCGCGCGTACGCTGCCGTATCGCAGTTCAGCCCCACATGCGCAAAGGAGAAGCCCAGCGCAGTCTGCACGGCCTGCTCACAGAGTTTTGTGACGCCATCCCAATCCTCTGCATCGATCATATTTGCTCTCGCGACAAAGCCGCCTGCACAGGCAAAAATATGGTCATTCGCGAGATATTCCGCCAGATTGCTCATCAGGATGCCGCCCGCAGGCAGGAACTTGACGCCCGGGAACGGCGCTGCGAGGAAATTGATTGCGCTCAGGCCGCCAAGCGGCTCTGCGGGAAAGATTTTCAGAACCTTCAAGCCGGCGGCAACACCCTTCTGGATCTCCGTCGCGTTTGAAACGCCAGGGATCACAGGGATCCCGTGTTCACAGCAGTAGCGCACGACGGTGTCATTATATCCCGGCGAAACAATAAACATCGCACCGCAGGCTACGGCCTGCTGTACCTGTTCAACTGTCAGGACCGTTCCCGCGCCTACGATCACCTCTGGCTCCGCTTCACGGATGGCCCGGATGCACGCAGACGCTTCTGCCGTGCGGTACGTTACCTCAATAATCGGGATACCGCCTTTTTTCAGTGCGCCGGCCAGCCCGGCCGCTTTCTTTGCGTCATGCAGCGCCACGACCGGAACAAAACCTGTTCCATAAATTGTTTCCATCATTGCTGTCATTTGCTATATCCCCTTTATCCCTTGACACCGGACATGGATACAGCGCGCACGATCCCTTTCTGGAAGATCGCGAACATGATCGCCATTGGCAGAATGCTCAGCACTGCTGCCGCCATGACCAGATTGTATTCTGTGTAATACATACTTGTGAACGACTGAATACCGACTGTAATGACCTTCATTTCCGGCTTGTTCGTGATGACCAGCGGCCAATAGAACTCATTCCAGCTCCACAGGAACTTGATAATCGCCTGCGTCGCGACAAACGTCTTGACATTGGGAAGCACGATCAGCAGGAATGTTTTAAATTCTCCGCAGCCATCGATCCGGGCTGCTTCGATCAGGTCGTTCGGGATGGTATCCATCGCCTGCCGCATCAGGAAAACACCGAAGGCACTGACAAGCAGCGGCAGGGCAATTCCAAGATACGTGTCCGTCAGGCCGAATTTTGTGATCCATTTGTATAGCGGCACCACGATCGACTGGAACGGAACGATCAAAAAGCTCAGGATCAGGAAGAACATGGCTTCCTTTCCACGGAAATTGAACTTAGAAAACCCGTAACCGGCCATCGCCGTGATCAGAACGCTGAATGCAGCGCTGCCTAGCGAGACAACCAGAGAATTGAACAGAAACCTGAAGATCGGCTGCTTTGCGAGCGCATCTGCGTAGTTCTTCAAATTAAACTGATCCGGGAGAATGGTGGGCGGGACCCGGAGGATCTCCTCCGCACTTTTGAACGACGTCAGGAGCATCCAAATCAGCGGAAACAGGAACAAAAGCACCAGCAACGTCGTGAGGATATACATCAGAGCCTTACTTTTCTTTGTTGTAGTCATTTCGGCTCCCCCTTAATAGTCCACTTTTTTGCGCATGACGATCCACTGCACCGCGCTGATCGCCAGCAGGACAACAAACAGGAAAACGGCGATTACGGATGCTTCTTCATATTTGTTGTATTTGAAGGCTGTTTCGTACAAGTGGATGAGCAGCGTTCTGCTGGAGTTCACGGGGCCTCCGCTCGTCGTAACATACACCTGCTCAAAGGTTTTTGCAGAAAAAATGATCTCGGTGATCGTGACCAGTATGATCTGAGAATTTAAAAGCGGCAGCGTGATCTTAAAAAACATCTTGACCGGTGACGCGCCATCGATCCTTGCTGCTTCATAATAGCTGCTTGGGATCGACTGTAAGCCGGCCAGCAGGATCGTTGCGCCAAAGCCGACGCGGATCCAGATCGTGATAATGGAAAGCGTTGGGATGACCTGCGTCTTGGACGTCAGGAAGCCCTGTCTTGCGATCCCCAGGGATTGCAGGACCCGGTTCGCGATGCCGTAAGAGGGATCAAAGATCCATGAAAAGATCAAAGACGCCGCAATCAGGGATACCGTCATCGGAAGAAGACTGGAAATTTGCAGCAGATTGCGCAGCCGTCTGTTCGGCAGCTTATCCATCAGCAATGCGACCAAAATCGCCAGCACGACTGTGATCGGCGCCGCAATGATCGTCATTTTCAGGGTCTGCTGCGCGCTCTTCCAAAACAGCGGATCCGAAAAAACCTTTACATAGTTTTTGATTCCGGCGAATGTTTCCACACCGTTTCTCGTCTTGAAAAAGGACAGTTTAATGGTCTCAAGGAACGGATATGTGTAGACAAACAGAAAGTACAATACCGCTGGCAGCACAAACAGTACGCCTACCCACGCCTTATGTAATGAACGCTTTCTGCCAGCCTCATGCTTCAGTCTCATGTTCTCTTGCCTCCTGTTTGTTGTACAGGCCTGCGGATGCGGATACATCCGCAGGCCTGCGCTGATCGGTATTTACTGTGCTGCTTCCGCGAGAATTTCGTCCATCTCTGCCGCAGCAGTATTCATTGCATCCTCTGCGGACGCTTCATCATACAGGACCTTCAGGATGCCGTTGCCGAACGACGCGGCAAGCTCCGTCATTTCTTCTACATAGTAATCGTAGCAGGGCGTGTAATCGCGCTCCAGAACGGTCGAGACCGACACATAATCCGGACGGGAGGTCACGTAATCCGTCGTATAGTTTTCAGCCAGAACAGGCAGATAACCGGCCGACTCATTCATCTTCAGATCGTTTTCCACGTTGGCATACAGGTATTCGAGGAATTTCCACGCAACGGCCTTGTTCGGACTGTCCTTGTAGACCATGTGGCTCCACGGGAAAAGGTTGCCTGCGCCGACCGGCTCATGACCCTCGACCGAGGGAATGGGATAAACCTTGAAGTTGATGTCTGGGGCATTATTTTGCAGGTAGCCGACGACCCACGATTCACGCATGATCATCGCGGCGGTGCCCTGTGCGAACGCGGTTTCGGGAACGCCGATCTCCAGGTTCGTGATGTTGTCATCCAGCAGGCTCTTGAGCCAGCTGACAGCCGTGATCGTCTCGGGGCTGTTGGCGTAGCCGCTTGCCGTTCTGCTTTCAGCGTCAAACATTTTGCCGCCGAAGGAGTGGATGATGCAGAGGTTCTTATCGGCAATGCCCTGACCCTCGCCGCTGTAGCGGATACCGAAGCCAGCGACCTTGATATTGCCGTTCTCGTCGTACTGCGTCAGCTTCTTCGCCATTTCCTTCAGCTCTTCAAAGGTCTGCGGGGGCGAATCAGGATCAAGACCGGCTGCTTCAAACATGTCGACATTGATGTACAGCTGCTGGAAATTGCCTGCTTCCTGCGGTACGCCGTAGCGAACGCCGTCGTACACGCCGATGTCCTTCAGATAATCGACCACATTTTCATCGACCCATGCTGCAAAGGCTTCAGGCATCGGGTCAGCAAACGCATGATAGGTCTGCGGCTGGCCCTGGAAAATGTCGCAGACATAGGTTCCGGAGGAGAGTGCCGTCTGGAATTTCGCCTCATAACCGGAGTAAGAAACGGGCAGCACATCGACACCGCTGCACAGATCCGGGTGTTCCTCTGCGAAGCGCTTGCCGACTTCCGCGACATAGTTGTTGTAATCGACCTTGTCCTCCCAGGAGGTCATGTACACCAGCCGGACGGGTCCGCCAGAGGTGTTTTCGGAAGCAGCTGCCGAAGGTTGCGCAGTGTCCTGTTTCGTCTTACCCGAACAGGCGCAGAGGCTCAGGAGCATCACGGCGATGAGGAACAGGCTAAGAAGTCTTTTTTTCATGGTGGTTTCTCCTTCTTCATATTTTTATTGTTTTTTTATGATGAACGGCTGCGCATACGCGGGATCCTCATGCGGATGATCCTCCCGGTAATGGCTGCCGCGGCTTTCTTTCCGCGCCTGTGCCGCATTGAGCATCAGTTCCGCGGTCAAAAGCATGTTTCTGAGCTGATAGGGAGCCCATGCATCCATGTCTTCGTAGAACGCGCCTGCGGCTTCCTCCTTCAGGCGTGCCAGCTTGCTGCGGAGATGGATGCATTTTTCTTCCGAACGGATCACGAGCAGATCACGCAGCATGGCCGTCTGAAGCTTGTCCATGATCTGACGGGCCGGCTTTCCATTTCCCGTAGCGCTTCTTTCATTCCGGCGCGCCGTCAGCTCGGATCCTGCGCCCCGGTTGGCCAGCGCCTCCTTTGCGGCGTTTTCACCGGCGATCCGCCCAAATACGACGCAGGTCACCAGCATGTTTCCGCCGAGACGGTCTGCGCCGTGCGGGCCGGTCGACGCTTCACCGGCCGCGTACAGGCCGGGGAGGGTAGTTCTTGCCGCTTTGTCGATCTTCAGGCCGCCGTTGATAGCATGCGCAAAGCAGGCAATCTCCATGGGGGCGTTCTTTGCGTCGATCCCCCTCGATAAAAACCAGCTGTTGGTCAGTCGCCACATATCGTCAAACAGCTGCAGCTCCTTTCGCTGGCCGGAGCGCAGCGCCCTCCGCGCGTCGAGTCGGACACCACCGTGCCCCAAGCCGTGTCCCTCGGCGATCGTACGCTGAATGGCCAGCTCAATGTTTTTGGATGGCGATTCACTGCTGAACGGGTAGTGGACGGATTTAGCGTCCATTGCCGCTTCGCAGGTCACACCGTCTGGGAAGACTGCCGGGAAAACAGAAGCTCCCGTCCGATCCGTGACCTCCGGATGCAGCGACCAGATCCACGAGTTCAGGATGGAGGTACCGGGTGCGAGCACGCCCATGCCGACCTGCATGAACTCCATATTCATAAGCTCGGCGCCTGCCAGATAGCCCAGCGCGTAGCTGTCACCCGTCATTTCCTTTGGATTCAGCGAGTACCGGAACAGCCGTCCCGCGCCGCCGCTGGCAAGGATCACCGCACCCGCGCGGATCACGGTCACACCTCCTTCCGGCGTGAGCGCCACCGCACCGACGCAACGTCTGTTCTGAACCAGGAGCTCTGTGATCATGACGTTTTCGAGGATCTGCGTATTCTGATTCAGCGCGTTCTTCAGCGCCCGGATGATCTTTGTTCCGTGTCCGCGAAGATTGTAATTGCGCGGAAGCGACCCGAAGCAACCCTGCGAAACAAGATAATCTCCGTTTTCTTTTTCAAATTCCACGCCGAACGCTTCCAGCTCCTGTACCGTTCCGATCGCTTCCTCCACAAGCGTCCGAACGACATCTGGGTCGCACATGCCGTGTCCTGCGCGCATGACGTCCGCGTAATGCACATCCGGACTGTCCTCTGCGCAGCGCCGTCCGTCGGCGACGCCGAACCCGGATGCTTCCGTTACCGTATAGCAGGAAGCCCCGGAGGTACCGACCGTTCCCTTTACCGCCAGAATGACGTGCGCGCCGCTGTTTTGCGCGGCGACTGCCGCGCGCATTCCTGCGACGCCTGCACCAATGACCAGAACATCGCAGCGTTTTGTCTGCTCCATATGCGCCTCTCTGTCAGCGCTGCACCCGGCCGAAAGCGTTTCCATGCATAAGCGCGAGGACGTCCTCTTTCAATGCAAGGTTGAAATCTCCGGGGATCGTCTGCTTGATGCAGGAGGCCGCGACCGCGAAGTTCAGCGCTTCCTGCTTCTCCATGCCGCTGCACAGGCCGTAGATCAGGCCGCCGGCAAACGAGTCGCCGCCGCCGATGCGGTCGACCAGATCTACCATATAGCTCTGGCTGGTGTAGCAGTGCGTACCGTCATGCAGGATCGCCGACCAGCCGTTTCTGTTGGCGGAAATGCTCTCGCGGAGCGTGATCGCCTGCATTTTCAGCCCGTACTGTTTGACCATTTTGTCAGCGACGATGCTGTAGGACGCTTCGTTCACGTTTCCCGCTTCAAAGTCCGTGCCATCGGCCTTGATCCCAAACACGGCTTCACAGTCCTCTTCGTTGCCGATGCCGACATCCACGTACTCCATCAGCGTTTCCATCGTCTGGCGGGCCGTTTTCCGGTCCCAGAGCTTTCTGCGGTAGTTATAGTCGACACTGACAGTCACGCCGAGTTGCTTCGCCAGCTTCAGACCGCGCAGCAGCTCCTCGCGGGGGCCTTCGCCCATCGCGGGCGCAGTGCCCGTAAAGTGCAGCCAGTCTTTTCCACGCAGGATCGTTTCCCAATCCAGCGTACCAGGCTTCATCTCGGAGAACGCGCTGTTGTTTCTGTCATAGATGACCTTGGACGGGCGCTGCGAATGGCCGGTCTCCGTATAGAGGATCGCCAGACGCTCGCCGCCGCGCGCAATATAAGAGGTGTCCAGCCCGTATTTCCGCAGATAATTGATGCAGGCCTGTCCAATGTCATGCTCCGGCACACGGCCCGTCACATAGGCATCCATGCCATAATTCACGCACGACACACCGACATTTGCTTCGCCGCCGGTGAAGCGTACCTCATATTGATTGGCCTGCACCAGCTTCTCCACACCCGGCGGACTGAGACGCTCCAGCAGGTCTCCGTATAAAACAATGCTTTTCTTCATCTGTTCACTCCTCACACACCGGTCAGCACGGACTGCGCAACGATGGTCTCCAGCACGCGCATGGTCTTCAGGACATCGGAGAACGGGGAGCTTGTCATACACTTTCCGACCTTGATCGAGTCGATAAACTCTCTGGACTTTAACTTAAACCCGCCGTATTCATAAAATTCCTGTCCGCCCGCGACTTCCTTGCAGTCAAATTCCTGTCCGTCATAGTCGCCGTTCTCATAAAAATACGCCTTATTTTCCAGCTCCACGTCAGCATATGCGCCTGGGCAGTGGATCTCCGTGCGGAAGACGCGGCGGCCACTGGCCCAACTGTTGATGACGACGCCGGTCGCTCCGTTGTCAAATTGCAGGGTGGACTGCACCCAGTTGATATCCGGCGTGCCGATGCGCTTGAAGCAGGAATCGACTTTTACGACCTCACCGCCGCAGATCCAGCGGAGCGTGTCGATGGAATGCGAGCAGTCGTCATGGATATGATCCGCCGCCGAGTACATCGGATGGATGTCACATTTATAGAACTCGACGACTGCATGGTTCACTGCGCCGTGTGCCTTGCATTTGTCCAGCATGGCATTGAGGATTGGGCTGCTCCGTCTCTGGTGGCCGACCTGTGTGATCACGCCGTTTTCTTCGGCGAGCCGCGTCAGGGTCTCCGCCTGATGCAGGCTCATGCCAAGGGGTTTCTCCGTAAAGGTGTTCAGCCCGCTGCGCAGACAATCGCAGACGATGTCATACATGTACTGCGGGGGCATGATGACATAAACGCCGTCCGGCTTCTGCTCATCGAGCATCTTCCGGTAGTCCGTATAGCGATTCCGGATCCCATACTGGTCGGCGGTCTGCGCCACACGCTGCTCGTTGAGGTCGCAGATACCGGCGATCTCCACATCGTCAAAGGAAGCGAGCGACGGATAATGAACCTTATTCGCCATCATACCGGCACCGATCATGCAGATTTTCATTTTTTCCATCTTATTTTCCTCCGTTTTCAAACACAAGGCCAAGGATCTGCGTGGGATCCGACAGCGCGTCAATCTCCGCTTCTGCGTTCTCCAGCGCGATCCTGTGTGTCGTCAGCGCGTCCACGTTGACCTGCCCATATCGGATCGCATCCATGCAGACCTCGAGGTTCGTCTGTGTCGTCCACTGCATGAAAACAGGCGGATAATCCTGGCCAAGCTCCCATGCGCTGTCATGATACCCCGGTCCGGTGCGCGCCGCGATGCAGACGTCGAGATTCGCCGGGATCCACTTGAGGTCGATTTCCGAGCCGCCGACCACCACGACGCGGCCCATGGTATGGCCGTCCGGCGTGATCTTCATGCATTTGATGGTCTGATCCCAGCTTGTACCGGCTTTACCCGGGAAGGAGAATTCGCTCAGATCCAGACCGCGGCCGCCGGTAAAGGCATTTGTTGCCGCGACCGGGTCGCAGGTCTTCATATTGATCACTTCGGCAATGCCCCAGCTTTTTGCGATCTCCGACTGCCGGTCATTGCGCGCCCAGCCAATCACGCGGCATCCGCTTGCCGCCAGGAGCTGCGCGGTAAGCTGACCGACAAGCCCCATGCCGACAACGCATGCGCGCTCACCAAACTCCGGCTGTGCACGGCGGACAGCCTGCAGCGCCGTCGCCAAAAGCATAGCATAGGAACCCTGTTCAAAGCTCACACCGTCCGGCAGTCTGACGCACAAATTCTGCGGAACGACATTCCAGTCGGAATGAAGTGCCATCCCATATCCGATAGCAGCAACGCGGTCGCCCTTCTTCAGGCGCGTCACGCCCTCGCCGGTCTCCTCCACGATACCGGCGCAGGAGTAGCCAAATTTGCGGCGGTCCCCGGAATCTGCCTGACCGCGTTTGGCGAACAGGTTCTTCCAGCCGCCGAGCTCCGTTCCCGGACTCACAAGGGATGCGAAGCTGCGGATCTTTACCATACCCGGCGCTGTGGCCGGAACGTTTTCTTCCGTCAGTCTGATTTTCCCGTCGGTGCATACACACGCAATCTTTCTGAACTGCTCCATAATGCCCTCCTGTTATTCGTCAATCCTGAGACTGATGCCTGCGCCCTGTGTTGCAGGCAGCGCCAGCTTTGCATAAAGCGTCAGCATGCCGCTCTTTGCGCGGCAGGAACGCGGTTTCCAGACCTTCCGGCGTGCTTCGAGCTCTTCGTCCGATACGAGAAGTTCCAGCTTTCTGTTGTTGAGATCCAGATGGATCTGATCGCCCTCTTCCACAAGCGCGATATTGCCGCCGACAGCCGCTTCCGGCGTGACCTGGCAGACGAACGGGCCTTTTGCAAAGCCGGATACCTTGCCGTCTGTGATGACCGCGCACTGCTCATGCAGATTGAGCGCGACCAGATAGCCCATGACCTTGAATACATCGGGCAGGCCGGGGCCGCCCTTCGGGCCTTCATACCGCAGAACGATCATATCGCCGGCGTTGATCTTGTGCTCGCGCAGCGCGTCCAAGCATTCCTCCATCCCCTCGAATACGCGGGCCGGGCCTGTTACATCAAACATGCGCTTGGAGACAACGGTCGGTCTGACAATGGCCGAGTCGGCAAGATTGCCATGCAGCACATAAAGGCCTTCGCTGAAAACCGGCCGGTCCAGAGGACGGATGATCTCCGGCAGAACGATCTGCGCTTCATCAACATTTTCGCCGACTGTCTTTCCATTGACTGTCATGCAGTCTCTGTGAATCCGGTCTCCGAGCCGCTTCATAACGGCCTGAATGCCGCCGGCTTCTCCAAGGTCCTCCAGATGGAACGGACCGCTCGGCTTGATCGGTGTAATGCAGGGTGTGTCCATACCGAGCTTTTCGATCAGCGGAAGATTGATCCTGTCGAGCATATCCAGTTCCTTTGCCAGCGCCAGCACGTGAACGATGGCGTTCGTGCCGCCGCCGATGGCGTGCAGAATGTGGATCGCATTCTCCATTGCTTCCGGCGTCATGATCTGACGCGCGCGCACATCCTGATCGACAAGCTCCACGATCCTGCGGCCCGCGCGCTTTGCAAGACGCAGCAGCTGCGAGGTCCCAGCGCAGGTCGTTGCATTGCCGGGCAGCGCCATGCCGAGCGCTTCGGTGATGCTCTGCATGGTATTGGCAGTTCCCAGCAGCGCGCAGGAGCCGGGACCCGGGCAGAGACATTCTGTCATTTCCTGCACATTTTCAAAATCGACATTTTCGGGATTCGTCTCGCAGCGCCAGGAGAACGGATCGAGGTCGCTCATATCGACCTTCCGGCACTGGAAGCGACCGCTCTGCATCGGACCGCCGACGACGATGATCGTAGGCAGATCGATCCGCGCTGCGGCGAGCAGATGCGCCGGAACGTTTTTGTCGCAGCTGGAAAGCAGCACAAGGCCGTCGAAGGTATGCAACTGCGCGCAGGTCTCAACGTCCATTGCCATAATATCTCTGGAGGGCGTATCATACCGGTGGCCGTTTTCGCCAAGGCTGATCGGGCAGCCGCCGTAGCCGCCAAATTCGATTGGCACACCGCCGGCCTGCAAAATACCCGCGCGGACCTGCTCGGTCAGCTGCTTCAGATGCACATGTCCGGCAGCGGTCTCGCTCCACGTGTTTTGGATGCCGATACGCGGACGGTGAATGTCCTCGTCGTCATATCCGATGGCCTTTGAAAGTGCACGCATACGCGCCATCTCCGGTTTCAACAGAACATGCGTGTAATTTTCGAGCTTTCCCATAATTTCCTCCATGTTTTTGCTACTATGTTCATCATTCATGAACGTTATATTTTATTTATGAATATATTACACTACAGTTTTTGAAAGAGTCAATAGCGATTTTCTCTAAAATACAGTCATTGTTTTTGTGTATTCTGCAAAGTTTCCTCGTTTTTCGGAAGATGTTTTTGCATGATTCATCAAATTTACGACTATTTTTGTATATAATCGCACTAAAAATTCCTCAATACATGGGAAAACCCATTCAAAAAAAGAATCCTTGTATTTTCTTTCAAGTCATGTATAATTAAAATGGCGAATTTGATTCAGCTATTATGTATACTGCACAAGGAGGATCCATGAACACAAACCATTCCGAAGCTGTCGCCGAACCGGGGCGCATCTCCTCCGTAAGCAAAGCAATCCGCATTCTTGAGCTATTCGACCCCGTCAGAAAAGAATTGTCTCTGGCACAGATCAGCAAACTGCTCGGTTGGCCGAAAAGCACGCTCTCCAATTTTCTTCGGACGCTGGAAGCCGAAGGATACTTGAGCCGCACACCGTCCAGTCAGAACTATCAGCTTGGCATTCGCCTGATGGAGCTTGGCTATAATGTCCGCGCAAATCTGTCGATCGTTCACTATGCCATCCCATACATGGAGGATCTGTGTGAGCAGACGCGCGGAAACATCTATCTGACCACGCATGTTGACGGCTCCGTTTTATATCTGGAGGGCATTTACAGCAACCGCCGCACGACCAAATACTCCATCGCGGGGAAAATTCTCCCCATGCACGTTACAGCCAGCGGCAAGGCCATGCTTTCCTACCTGCCCGAAGCTGAGGTCGAGACGATCCTTGGCCGTCACCCGCTCATTGCCAGCACAAAGCACAGCATTACCGACAAGGACACACTCCGAAAGAATATCCGTGAAGCGCATGACAAGGGCTACGCATTCGACAACGAGGAAGAAACGCTGGGGATCCGCTGCCTGAGCATGGCGATCCGCAATCCGTCGGGCTATCCTGTTGGGGCGCTCAGTATCTCCGGCCCGGTCATGCATATTTCCGAGGATCGCTATGATTCTCTAGTCGCGCTTTTGACCGAGGCGTGCGCATCTCTGTCGGCATATACGGATATGTTCCCGTTTTCTCCCGTCGCGGATCCCGGCACCGGCAGCCGGGTCGCGAGAACGCGGTAATCGCCTTTGTGCGGCACCGGAACAGACCTGTTCGCGGCGGCAGTCCGGATGTTCATGCGATAGCGCGCAAAAACAGCTTGCAGGCACAATGCCTGCAAGCTGTTTTTGTGTATAAGGAGAACCACCGGCAATGCTGGTGGTTCTAAAAAGCTTTAGGGCAGCACCGCACAATTCGGCAAGCAGATCCGGCGAGAGATCTTTCGCTAAGTCAAGGTTTGAAAAGTGCAGGAATACTGTGTGTTTCAAACTTTGCTTCCTGTGGCGCGGTTTTTGCGCGGCTATTTTACCTTTGTTCCACACGGCGAAATGTTCAGAGAGCGGCGGAGAGGATGTTCGTGTCATTCTCTCCGCTGCTCTGTGTTTTTTTCTTTGTTTTTTCACATGACCTGCGCCATGAAATTGACCATGTTTATGAGCTGCTTTCACGTTGTGGAATCCGACACAAAAAGCCGTTTTTGTTACCCTCCTCCGCAAACTTTTTTATTCAGATGGGAAGATATTTTACGCCCAGCAATAATGCCCTCTATTTGATCCGACAGAATTTTGCGTTTTGAGCGGTGTCCCTTCGAAAAAATCCCCTCACTGTATAGGCCAGGGGAACGCGATTTTTAGAAGCCATTTCGAGAAAATTCACAGATCGTTTACACTTTTGTGCCTACGCTGCCTGTTTGTACCATTTTGAAAAAGTCCTCTCATGTGGTAGGCAGTGAGAACGCACGTTTTAGACCCCTTTTCGCAAATGTTCACAAAATGTTTACGCATAGCTTCAGCATTGACGTTTTGAAAAGTCCTCCTATTTAATCCGACAGAAAATCGCATTTTGAACAGCCTGTTTTGAAAATTTTTTCGATGGCAAAAAATAGCCACCGTCCAAACGGACAGCGGCATCAAGTCAGCAGCTTGCATTCAGCTGCACTTCGAGTTATACTGGTTTTGGAATTTGTTTGCCGGGAGGTTGCTATGAGTCCTGACGAGATTGAATGGATCATGCGCCAATCTACTTGGTCGCTAGAAGTTGAGGGGCAGCACCCGGATGCACAGACCATGGAGTGGTGTCGCCAGATGCTTGCTGGCGAGATTTCGTTGGAGGAATATCTCGATTTGGTGATTCGTCGGGCAACGGAATAGTCAGTACGCTGCGAGACCTCTGCACAGGTGTTTTTCCCGTAATCTTTGATTACTGCGGCGCAGTTTTTGCGTGGGGTTTTCTGGTTTGACCCACACGCTGACCCACACGGCGAAACGAGCAGACGGAAGCAGTGGATACAAGAGGGGCAAAGAGCATTGAATTCCGAGCAGAAAGTGTTGAAAACGTCTGGAAACTGTTCTTTTTATAGCTTTTCTACTTTTCGTAATCAGCAGGTCGCCGGTTCAAGTCCGGCCACTAGCTCCAGAAACCAGCGAAAATCGTAAGATTTTCGCTGGTTTTCTCTTTTATTTGTTCGGTTTTTCGGGCGCTAAAACCGCCTGACCCACACGTGGAAATGTTCAGAGAGCGGCGGGGAGGATGATTGTCTCATTCTCTCCGCCGCTCTGTGTTTTTTTACCTTTTTCACAGCACCTGCGCCATGAAATTGCCCATCTTTTCGGCTGCACTTTCCTGCATCTGCCGTGTGACGTGGGTGCAGGTTCTCAGCGTGAAGCCCGCGTCGAAGTGACCGAGCATACTTGATACCGTTTTCACGTCTATGCCGTTTTGCAAGGCTAACGTTGCGAATGTGTGTCGCAAGTCATGAAATCTCAGGTGTTCCAGTCCGGCGTCTTTCAGAATTTTCTTGTGAATATTCACAATCGAGTCAGGGTGATACATTTCGCCTGTCTTGGGTGACGGGAACATCCACGGGTTATTTGGGTGCTTCTGACGTTCTGCGACCAGCAGATCGACGGCATCCTGCGGAATTGATATTTTACGGATAGAATTTTCTGTTTTCGGGCGCGTGATATCCGGTTCGCCCGCGTTGTTGCGTCCGGCCTGCTTGCTGACGGAAATCGTCTTATTTTCGATGTCCAAGTCTGCCCATTGGAGCGCCACTAGTTCTCCTTTGCGCAGTCCGCTGATGAGCTCCAGATAGAACATCGGCAGGACACCACGCTGCTCAGCAGCCGTCAGGTAGGACTTGATTTGTTCTGGCGGCAGGATCTTCATTTCGTGCTTCGGAATTTTTGGTGGAACGCAGTCGTCCGCCGGATTTCGGACAATCAATCGCTCCTTAACCGCGCGGTCGAGCGCATTGTGCAGCATTGTGTGGATGCCGCGGATCGTGGAATCACTCAGCCCCGGCTGCTTTCCCTTCTGCGCTTCGCGGAGCCGTCCGTGTTCCCGCAAGTCCTTGTACAACCCTTGCAAATCGCGTCCGGTCAGCTTTTTGAGCGGAATATCGCCAATACGCGGCGTGATGTGCAGTTCAATCCCACGCCGGTAATACTCCGCGGTTGAAAATCTCAGATGTGGCTTCGCGTAGAGTTCATACCACGTTTGCAGCCATGTGCCGAGCGTGTATTCGTCCGCTCTCCGCACATCGACGCTTTCCGCTTCCGCAACTGCCTTCGCCAGTTTCTCTTTCACTTCTGCCTGTGTCTTGCCAAGGACGTTCTTAATCAGCCGCTTACCGGTCTTTTCGTCATATCCGGCTGTGTATCGCCCTTCCCAGCGTCCGTCCTTTCGTTTTCGGATGTTGCCTTCCCCGTTCGCTCGTTTCTTTGCCATGCTCGTACCTCCTTTTCTTTGGTAGCACAAACAACTACCACAGAACAGGCACAAAGTCTACTGATTTTTTCGGAAGATCGGAATATTTTTACCCGGTTCTGCACACAGCGAAAATCCTTATTCTTTGGTTACTGCGGCGCAGTTTTGACTCTGATAAATGATGTTGACAAACGTTATCATTCATGATATTCTCCAAATATAACGTGCGTTAACATTTGCGATAGGGGTGGTATGCAATGGAACATCTCAAACTGTCTGACGGCGAATGGAAACTGATGAAAATGCTCTGGGCGGGGCAGCCGCAGACGTTGGCGGAACTGGTGACTGCTTTGGACGCGGACACTGGCTGGAGCCGGGCGACGATCTTTATGATGCTCAAGCGTTTGATTGCCAAAGGCGCGGTCACGATGGACGACAGCGGAAAATTTCAGAAATACAGCGCTGCGATCACCTATTCTGATGTCGAGCCGGAGGAAATGGAATCGTTTCTGTCCAAGGTCTACGGCGGCAGCGTGGGAATGATGGTCTCGAATCTGGTCGACCGCGGTGCGCTGTCCGAACAGGAGATTCAGGAGTTAAAAGCCATTCTGGACGCAGCGGAAAAACAGGAGGAATCCTCATGCTGAAAGAAGTTTTGACCGTTTCCGCGCTGATTGTAGTCGTGCTGCTGGTGCGTGCAATATTCAAAAACCGCGTGCCGAAGCGGATGATCTATTGCCTGTGGCTGGTCGTGCTGCTGAAATTGTGCCTGCCAGGGACGCTGTTTTCTCTGCCGGTTCTTCCGGCGGAGGAAGTGGCTGCGCCTGTAAATACCATACAAATCACGCAGGTGGAGGAAGCAACGCTGCCTGCGGTTTCGAACGCGCCGACGGTGCAAGCGCCGTCAACACCCGGCGTTCAGTCCACCATACCGACGCAGACAGTGACACAGCCGGAACAGACGGTGACGCAGCCGCAGGAGCCGGTCGCGAAGCCCGCAGTGCCCGCTGCGCAGGAGCCGGAAAGACCTACGGCAAAGCCTTTGACCGCTGCGCAGATTTTGAAAATCGTCTGGTTCAGCGGCAGCGCACTGCTCGGTCTCTGGCTGTTTGGTACATGGCTGACGTTTACGATTCGGCTCCGCAAAAGCCGGAAATTCCTTGGAAAACGGGGAAGGACAAACATTTACGTCTCAAAACGCATCAAATCGCCGTGTTTAGCCGGACTGATTCCGGCAGTCTACCTGACGGAAGACGTGCTGAGGAACGACACGACTGAGCTGATTGTGCGCCACGAACTGACGCATTTGCATCATCTGGACTTCCTGTGGTCACTCTGCCGGACAATCGCAGTGATCGTCTACTGGTGGAATCCTCTCATCTGGCTGGCGGCGATTTGTTCCAAGCGCGACGCAGAGCTTGCTTGCGATGAAGCCGTTGCGGCAGGTTTAGTGCCCGAGCAGCGCATTGCCTACGCGCGGGTGATACTTGCGCAGGCGCCACGGAAAAAAGCCGCTTTGAGTCTGGCGGGTCCCCCTGTGAAGGAGCGGATTTTGTTTCTGACGAAAAAACAGAAAACGAGCATTCTTTGCATCGTTCTGGCGCTGGCGCTCACCATAAGCGCGACGGGCTGCTCGTTTGCAGAGCTCACGCGCCGGAAAACGAACGCGCCTGCATCCTCCACGGAAGAAGCGCAGCCGAAAACGGAGCCGCAAGCCGAAGCAGCGCCGGAACCAACTGCGGAAATAACGCAGCCGGAGCGCACATCGCTGGAAGAAGAACTTCCGGTCGATGAGACCGCGCGGGCGGAGTGGTTCGACTTTGCGGACCGGTGGCGGCTTGATTATCTGCCGGTCTTTTCGCGCGGCGCGGCACCTGCATCGACATCGGAATATCTGATGTGGGTCTTTTCGCGGAATATGGACGCGCTGAAGGAACAGGGCTGCATGACAAAGGAGTATGTTGAGACACAGATCAAAACGCATTTTGAGCTTGGAAACTTGATGCATGAAGGGCTTTCAAAGGCATGGGATTATGACGGCGAGGTTTATGCAGCGGTTTCAGGTGGCGTAAATGACCGACCACTTACACGGCTCGACAGTATCTTGACGGCAAATATCGGCGGAAAGCAGATTTACTATGTGCAGTACAGCCGGATGGGGAACGGCAATCTGCTCGATGATGTGCAGTGGAATCGGTACCGCGATAAAATTATTAGCGGCGAGACACAGGACCTGTCTGGGCTTCGGAAGGACACGCTCAGCTTTTATATGCAGGACGGCGAGCCGGTTTTTCTGAGCCATACGGAGCTGAACATCGAAGAGCCGCCCTTCACGCCGCTTCCGAACGACGGAACATATGATGTGACGCAGCCCTTGCAGGAATGGGAGCTGACGCGCACAAACGGCGTGCAGACCGGTATGACGCAGGCGCAGGTGGAAGAAATCACAGGTCCTCTTACAACCGATCAATACGGCTATTGGCTTCTGGACAGCCAGAATGTTTCCTATAGCTTCGGGCAGAACGGTTACCAGACGCCGCAGCTGATGGAAATGAACTGGAGCGCCGATGTGCGCAACGATGAGCTTTTCTATGTGACGGCGCAGGATACGCCCGCCTTCCGCGGTATCTGCCTCGGCGATACGATCGACGAGGTGTTGGATAAATTCCCGTGCGTGGACCGGGAACTGAAACAATGGGCGGAGCAGTATGTTTACGGCGAGGCGGGCACAGACAATTACGCAGAGCTGAGCTTCGTTGCAGACAGCTTCTATTCGCTGTCGTTCTTCCTGCATGGGCAGCGCCGCGCGACCATCGGCTTTTCCCGCGTGCAGCAGCGTGTGTTTGAAATCACAATTTCTGCCGAAGAAAACTTGAATGACACCAATCCGTGGCAGGCTGTGGACGCAGGATTCCTGCGCGACTCTGCGCTGCGCGAGGAGCTTACGGCAGATCTGTCGAAGCTGCCGGATGATTTGCTGCTTGCGTTTTTATCAGGCACCGAGGTTGTGCAGACAGACGACGGCTTTACCTTTGACAACCCGGGTGAGCTTTCCTCCGATGAGCTGTTCCGGCTCTTTCTCTGGTGGACAAACCGCAGCGCGCTGGAGAAATACAGGAATCCGGACGACGGATGGTTCTACTTTCCGAGCAGCGCCATTCACCGGACGCTCGACTGCTATTTCAGAAGATACTCCTTTGATATCACGCAGTGCGCGGGTTATGACACGAAAAGCGGTACAGTTGTCGATCAGACGGCGGCTCTCGAACCTGGGAATCTACGGTTGCAGAGAGTCTCAAAGACGATGGACAGGCACAAAGTGACCTATGTCGTTGATTTTTATCCCGTACTGGATGACTTGCAGGTAGGACCGGAGCCTTTCGCGCGCAAGGAATATACGCTTTTGTGCTATCCCGGAGATTTTTACATTGAGAGCGCCCGCTATGTCCCGCTGGATGATGCGGCACTGCAGTAATGCAGATCATAACCGTTTGAGAAGGGATGATGGAACGTATGCAGAATGAGATTCTAAATGCACTGAATATCGTTCGTTAGAGGAAAAGATTATGTCAAAGAAAAAAGAAAACAGCTTTCTGATGCAGGGCGCTATCCTCGCTGCCACTGCATTAATTACAAAAATTATCGGACTTGCTTATCGTATTCCGGTGACTAATATTATGGGAGCCGAAGGAAATGGATACTATGGAATGGTATTTCAAGTGTACAATCTGGCACTGATGTTAACTTCTTACAGTCTGCCGACTGCCGTATCCAAATTGGTATCTGCAAGAGTGGCTACCGGACAGTACCGCAATGCATACCGTGTTTTCCGTGGAGCAATGACATTTGCGATCATAGCCGGTGGTATTGTTACTGCAATCGTATTCTTTGGAGCAGGATTCATTGCGACAGATATTATGAAGATGGATCTGTCCGTCTATGCACTCCGTGTACTGGCACCATGTATTCTGGTTGTTGCATTTCTTGGTGTATTCCGTGGGTTCTTCCAGGGTTTCGGAACCATGATCCCTACGGCGGTATCACAGACTGTAGAGCAGATCATCAATGCGATCGTAAGTATTGTTGGCGCATACATGTTATTAAAGGTTGGACAGAATTCCGTATCAGGAGCAGACAAGAAATCTTATGGAGCAGCTTACGCAGCAGCAGGTGCAACATTGGGAACGGTTGCCGGTGCACTGGCTGCCCTGGTATTTTTGATTCTTTTATTCTGTGTCTTTAGAAAAGGCTTCAAAAAGCAAATGAAACATGATACAGAACATCGTACCGAGAGTGGTAAACATATTGCGAAAGTACTGCTTTTTACGATTGCACCGGTTATTTTAAGCGCTACCGTATACAATATCAGTAATCTGTTAGATCAGGCGGTATTTACAAATGCTATGGCAGCGCAGGGAATGCCGAAAAAAGAATACACTGAACTTCTTGGTATGTTCAGCGGACAGTATGATACGATCACCAATATTCCGCTGAGTGTTGCAAGTGCATTGGCGGCATCCTTTATGCCAAGTCTTGTGGCT
>ERZ779885.1843-NODE-1843-length-20575-cov-7.843421_pt1 | contig 20575 bp, 17 predicted proteins | sample MGYA00511554_ERZ779885 | MGnify/ENA primary metagenome ERZ779885 (study PRJEB29588, sample SAMEA2160998) | human gut metagenome | biome: human gut; feature: human-associated habitat; material: faeces | place: Denmark | collected 2008/2010 ... | reverse complement strand
CGTGAGGGTGGACGTACAGTAGGATCTGGACGTGTTGCTACAGTTATCGAGTAATATATTGTACACTTAATGAGTGCGTAAGCGCGAATTTAGTGAGAAAGTTGTTTTGTGAGCGTTGCGAGCAGAACTACCTTCTGATAACAAATATAGTAATATCAAGGCTTCCCGAGAAATCTCGGGAAGCCTTTTTTTGATGATTTTTAACTTACTGAACTAAGGTATAAGAATTAATGGTTCTAAAATGGCTCTATTTTGAATTATATAGCCGCAAAGAAGCAAGTGAAATAATCAAGTCAAATAGCCTAATCAAACATTTTTGGGATATTCTAACCAATCAAATATGAAGTGACATTTCATAATATTAATGCTATACTAATTTAAATATGTAAATTACAATTTAATCTAATGGTAAATTTAAAATCGTAACTATTCAGAACCGCAGAGAACAAAAAAGCGGGTGAGACCTATAGTTACTATCAAATTTAAACTTGGATAAAACGCAGGAGGCACACAATGGTTAAACACATTATTTTATGGACACTCAAGGATGAGTACACAGAGGCACAGAAGAAGGAAATACGTGCCGGCATAAAGGAAGGCTTAGAGGGACTTAAGGGACAGATTCCGGGCATGCTTGATATTTCAGTGCGCACAGATTATCTTCCGACATCTACCGTAGATGTGATGCTTGATACTACATTTGAAGATGCTGAAGCACTTGCAGCATACGCAAAGAATCCTAAGCATGTTGCAGTGGCAGATACCAAGGTGAGACCGTTTACTGCAAATAGGGCATGTATGGATTTTGAGGTGTAGTAAGCGGGAAATTAGTGTATTTGACTATAAATCGTTTCTAAAATCAGGCGATATGTCAAAAATGACGAATATTGTCAAATTATCATTGAAATCCAAGACTATCATAGATGAGCTTATACGTCATCTGAGAGTTGCTGAGCAGTAATCATAAATGAGTGGCAAAATACCGTTTGACCCTCATATCATTATATTGAATAGAATTATTGATGGTCACAATCCGGAGTGATTTGACGGTAACCGGATGTTACTGTTAAGACTGAGATGTGAAGCAGCAATATTAATATCCCCACGTTTATTTCCATGTATATGGCGAAAAACGTGGGGATATGTTATTATATGAGTATGACATTGAAAGATAGAATACCAAAAGAATTTTATAGCTTGTTCCGCACGAAAAATATGGATGCATACATGCAGATAGTTGTTGCGTTATATGAGGAGAATAACGAGGTCTATGCATCACTGGGACTGACACGTGAGGAGTGTCAGATAATCATAGCGGATACCATATCAAAAACAGGCATTGTATGGCAGACTGATTATAATGAAGATGAGAGTAATAAAGATAGTGGCGGCATGGATAATGATGATGATAATCATGATTCCGAAATTGATGTTATATATGACCAGACCAGTTTCGTATACACCCTGACACCATCAGCTATATTGGGCAGGCTTATAAACTGGGGCTGGATCAGGAGTGATTTTGATGAAAAGCTCAACACATATGTGATTGCATTTCCTCAGTACAGCCAGATGTATGCTGAGCTATTTAAAAAGCTGCTTGTGGATGATGACAGCAGGGAGCGCGAGAGCATTTTGGCTGTTTACAGTGCGCTTTTTACATATTTTTCAGATCCGGAAAAAAATAATGATATTCTGAAAAATGCGTTGTATACGTCAAAAAATCTTGGTCAGCTTTTATCAAATATGCAGGATGGTATGAGGGCATATTTTGATGAGCTGTCACGTATGAAGGATTTTATAGGTATACAGAAGGTACTGATTAAGGAAATTAATAACAGTGATAGCAGACGTTATGCCATTCTTACAACCACGGATAGCTTTTATCGTTACAAGGAGGCTGTAAAGGAGCTTATAAGCAAAATCCTTAATCAGAACGATGACAGAAGGGCTGAGCTTGAGGGAATTCTTTCGCAGACTACACCCGGTACGTTTGAGAGAAAACGCTATGAGTACAGCGTGGAGTATTGTGATAAGGCAAGTGAGCTTGTTTATAAGGTGGAGCATGAGTTTGACCTGATTGAGAGAAAGTACAACAAGCTTATTGAGCAGAAGACGATTTTTGCAAAGAGGGCGCTTGCAAGGATACACTATATCCTGCAGGAAGGCGCAGATGACGAGGATAATATAGTAAAGCTCATTAACCTGATAGATAAGAGTGATAAAACAGATGAGATACTTGGGGCTCTTCGAAACAGAATGAAGTTCACCAGACAGTTTTACAATGTAACGGACGACAGTTTTCCGGGAAGAAGAGAGAGAGGAAGAAGTGAGTTTGTTCCGTTTGTTATTGACGATGCTTCGGCAGGCGAAGATGATATGGCAGATTTTGTGCCAAAGCCATTGTATACAAAAAAGGAGCTTCAAAGCTTCAGAGATAAAAATATGCGTGATGGCATGTTTGTGACAGATGAACAGACTGTAGAATCCATGGAGGACCTGGAAAAGCTTCTGTTTTTATGGCAGGAGGAGACTAATGAGCGCATGGGTGAGGATACGGTGAGTTTGGATGGAGAGATAACAAAGAGTGATGGTGTAAGCTACTCAAGGCTTGTAATATCCAAATCGGACTCTAAACGAGAGGCATAGAAAAGAGAGCAATGTATGTTTGAATATATGGAGAATGTTTCGCCAAATGAGGCAGAAAATATTAGAAAAACTATTCAGGATCTGTTGAGGCAGACCTGTATTTTGCAAATGAAGTGTGACCCCGTTACATTGATTCAAAGAGACAATCCAAGGTATCAGGTGTGTCTTAGAAACAGGGAGTTTATCTCTGATTATCTGGCTGTGCTTGACTGTGAGCTGGTTCATGACCAGCAGGAGCATCTTTTCAGGATAACGGGTGATGGTGTCATGCTCGAGAAGATGACTCTTCTTACTGCAAGGATTGTTATTATAATGAAGATGATATACAGGGATAAAATCATGGGCGAGGGGCTTAATGCGACAACAACGAATCTGGCAGAGATTCGTGAGTATGGCAGAAATACCAATCTGATTACCAGAAAGCTCAATAATCAGGAATGGTCAGACGCTCTTTTGCTTATGAAAACACATCAGATGATTGAACTGCCGGGGGCTATTGCAAACCTGGAGGACAACACACCAATTTATATTTATGGCACAGTAAATATATTCTGCTCAGCCATGGATATAAATGAGCTTGTGCGCATGTACAGTGATGAGGTGGAGCTGATTAAGTATGATAACGAGTCGGCTGCAACACTTGAAGCTGACGGATTGAATACAGAAGGCAGTTCTGTAAACCATACCCATGAATTTGCCAAGAACAGTGAAATGGAGGAGTTACCAATTGAGTCAGTCTAAGAAGATATTTACCAGAATGTGTCTAAACAACTGGGGCGGAATAAATCACAAGGTTTTGCAATTTAATGAGTATGTCAATTTGTTCAGTGGTAAGAGTGGCTCGGGAAAATCAACCGTCATGGATGCGATTCAGGTAATCCTCTACGGCAGCTTCAGCCCCACCTTCTTGAACAAGGCTGCAGATGATGCAAAAAACAGGAGAAGTGTTCTGAGCTATTTGAGGGGTGAGCAGAAGGATGGCTCAGCAAATCGTGGCGACTGTGATTTTTGTTCGGTCATAGCGCTTGAGATAGAGGATACAGGCAGTCATACGTTTACATGTATAGGAATAGCATTTGAGGTACGAAAAAACGACTCTGAGATTAAGAGATTTGTGTACTTCAGTCATTCGGGCAGGATGCCGGAGCCTTCATATGTGACAGCGGACGGCTTTTGCTATTCAAATAATGATATTAAAAAGCTTGTAAATACTCGCTCACAGTCAGCTGACAGACGCGCCAGAGGGGATGTAAACCGTATTTACGCATCGAAGGAGGCATACCTTGGCACATTATATGATGTGATTTTAGGATATATTGATCCGAATCGTTTTATCACAATGGAAAAAAGTGCTATTGCACTCAGAATGACAAATGGAACAGGCCAGTTTATACGTGATTATATGTTTCCAAAGAGTGACTCGGGCACGATAGAGACTATCAGTGAGCAGCTTGATGCATACAGACAAATCAGGGAAAAAATAGAGGATATGCGCAAGCGTATTGAGCTTCTTAAGGAAATAAGGGAGTCAGGACAGGAACTGGTAAATATCCAAAGCGATATTGTCATGGCAGAGACAATGATCAGGTGCATAGATATCGAGGATATGCGTGCAAAGATTCAGGCAGCTGAGGATGATAAAAAGCGTATCGAAGAAGAACAGGACAGGCTTTCAGAAAAGGCAGAGGATATAGCCGGGCAGCAGGCGGATCTGCAGCAGGAGTATATTCAGGTATGTGCGGATTTGAAATCGAGCGATTTAGGAAGTAAAAAGGATCAGCTTAGGGAGCTTGAGAAGAGAAGTCTCATGCTTACCGACAACAGCCGTCAGTGGATTAAAATCACAAACGGACTAAAGGCCTGGGATGAGGATGAGGTCATCACAGATTATGTGAGCAATGCAGTTTTAAACCTCATTGAAGAGATTGTGGATGGCGATGTCACAGAGGCAAAATGTCAGGAGCTTCATCTAAAGCTTGAGTCTATAAAGAAGGATATCGAGGATGAGCTCGAGGACAATACTTCGCAGAAAAATGAGATAACAAAAGAGCTTAAAGAGAAAAAACGTCTGGTCGATGATATGAAGAACAACCGTAAGTCGTACAGTGAGAGCCTGCGTTCGGCAAGAGCTGCGCTGCAGAGAGACTTAAGTGATAGATTTGGCGAGCCTGTGAAGGTACAGGTATTTGCGGATATGTTTGACGTACAGGACGAGGAATGGAAGAATGCCATAGAAGGACGAATGGGCAGGCTCAAGTTCTCACTTATCACAGAGCCGCGTTATGCGCATACTGCTGCTGTTATTTTCAGGGACATGAAGCAGTTTGAGGATGTCGACCTCATCAATTCCAAGGCTATCATGGACAGTGAACCAAAGGCCATGGATGGTTCGCTTTATGAGGCAGTGGATACAAAGGAAAAGTATGTAGATGTCTGCCTGAAAAGATATCTGGGACATATTATAAAGTGCCGGAGTGTTGACGAGCTTGAGCAGGTACGAGATGGAGTTACACCGGACTGTTACTCATACAGCAACTTTATTTTCAGACATCTGAAGAAGCGCGATTATACTACAAATGCCTGTATCGGAGGCAGGGTATCCAAGGCAAGACTTGCCGAGTATGAGGCAGATGTGGAGAGGCTTGAGAAGGACCAGATACAGCTTATGGGTATTATTTCAAGTCTCAAGGCACAGAGAGATTTTGAGTGCTTAAAGGGGGAGCCGGAGTATTTTGTGGGCCTTTCTGAGGCGTCAGATGAGCTTAAAGCAGTTAATTCGCAGAAAAATGAGCTCGAAGAGATTATTAGGACGATGGAGAATGGGCAGTACAAGGAGCTAAAGGAGAAAAAGAGGCTTCTTGAGAAAAACATCGATGCACTTAAGAGTGCTTTTTCACTGAATCAGCAGCAGATAAATGAAAAGATAAGCCAGCATGAGAAAATCACAGGTGCAAATGAACAGCGAAGAGCACAGCTGAAAGATATGTTACAGGGCTATGTTGCCGGAGAGGAGCTTGAGAAGCAGGTGCAGGATATGCTGCAGCATAGCTCAGGAGCATCGGTCAAGAGCAAACAGCGAGAGAAGCTTATTGAGCTGCAAGGCGCAGACGGAAATGGTGGCAGGCAGCAGTCGTGTGTGGAGACGTTGCAGACTGCCCGCTACAGATATATAAAGGAGTTTCCGTCAGGTCAGTTCAGCGGAGCCGAGAAGTCAAATAAGGCATATGAGGAGCTGCTGGAGAAGTACGAGAAGGATTATGAGCCGGAATATGAGAGTGAGTTTGAGGAGCAGTGCAAGGTGATCTACAAAAGTCTCAGAGAGAATGTCATCGGTACAATCCACGGTGATATCAAGGCTGCAAAGCGCCATGCCTATGAGATAAACAGGCTTCTCAGGGAGACTAATTTCTCAGACAGTACCTATCAGATTAAGATAGAGCCGGCAAAGAACGAAAACGGTCAGTTCTATGATATGCTTATGGCGGAAGAACTGGACAGTAAAAATCCGGATAATGGCGGAATAGCCGGACAGATAAGCTTTGGTGAGGATGATTTTTATAAGAAATATGAGCAGAAAATTAAACTTTTGACAGACAAGTTCATGCCTCCAAGGGATGAGGATGAGCATCTGCGAATGCAGAAGCGCAAGGAAATGGAGCAGTATGCGGATTACCGCAATTATCTGTCATTCAGCATGTATGAGCAGGTTACGGACGAAAACGGCCGTGTCATCAGGGAAAACTTTGTAGATGACATGGCAGGACGTGATTCGGGCGGCGAGGGACAGAACCCTAAGTATGTTGCGCTTCTTGCGGGCTTTGCGATGCTTTATATGCAGCAGAGCAATCGTGATTCAAAGATTAAGCTGGTGCTTTTGGATGAGGCATTTTCCAAGATGGATCAGGAGCGAAGTGCGGTATGTCTCAAGTATGCAAGGAAGATGGATTTGCAGCTGATTGTCTGTGTACCGGATGAACGTCTGCAGTCGCTTATCCGAAATGTGGACTGTGTCTATGGCTTCAGGCGGCATAATAATCAGATTTCTATGATGCATATAGACAAGGGCGATTATCTGAAATTGATGGAGGGATAGATATGGCATATTATATAGCAGAAGGTGCCGTTGTTAAGGGTCAGGTGACAATGGCTGACGGAGCAAGCGTATGGTATAATGCAACAGTAAGAGGCGATTCAGAACCGATAGAAATCGGCAGAAATTCGAATATACAGGACAATGCGGTGGTACATGTGGACTTAAGCCACAGTGTCATAATCGGTGACAATGTGACAATAGGACACAGCGCAATTGTTCACGGGTGTACTATAGGTGATAATACACTCATCGGCATGGGTGCCATCGTGTTAAATGGAGCAAGGATTGGTAAAAACTGCATAATAGGTGCGGGTGCTCTTGTCACCCAGGGCACCGATATTCCTGACGGAAGCCTTGCATTTGGTTCTCCGGCAAAGGTAGTCAGGGCACTGACCGCTGATGAGATAGAGGAGAATCATCGCAATGCCATGCATTATGTGGAGATTGCGAGGGAGTCGCTGATTTAATATTGGGCAGATTATTTACATAAACTTTGCAAATGGGTGGTAGCGGATTTTACATAAAAAAAATAAAATCGTAATCTGGGACATACAAAACAGGGAAGGTATAATTTATGAAATCAAAAGAAGACAATACACAAAAGAAAACCAAAAAGCTCTCATCAAAGGAGCTCTCATGGGTATTATATGATGTGGGAAATTCCGCATACACACTGCTTGCGTGTGCGCTCATACCGATATGGTACAAAAGCCTTGCCGTTGGAGATGGGGCAGGGCAGATTTCATCTGACAGGGCGACTGCATATTATGCGGTGGCAATAGCTGTGATGACAGTTGTATCAGCACTTATCGGGCCTGTCTGTGGTGCGATAGCAGATCATATGCGCATCAAAAAGGCTATTTTTTCCACGACAGTAGTTGTAGGAGTGTCGGCATGTATACTTAACGGTTTTACACTCACATGGGTGCTGTTTCTTGTTATCTATGTGCTTACAAAGATATTTTACAATGCATCGCTGGTGTTTTATGACTCGATGCTTGTCGATGTGACGACAAAGGATAGAATGGACGAGGTGTCTTCCTACGGCTATGCCTGGGGATATCTGGGCTCGTGTGTGCCGTTTCTTGTTTCACTTGCAGCATACATCTGTGGACCGGATATGCTTGGATACATATCAAACCGCCTGTCGATGATAATAGGCTTTGCGGTTACGGGAATCTGGTGGTTTGTTGTTACAATTCCATTGTTTAAGAGCTATAAACAGGTGAATTATGTATCGGATGCGGCAGACAAAGATATTCATAAGAATTTTGAAAATGATGTATTTATAAGAGACAATATCAAGGAGAAAAACAAAACAAACAAAAATCCGGGAGTCCTAAGACTTATAGCTGACGCATTTGCACAGATTTTTGGAACAATCAAAAAAATAGCTACAAAAGATAAAAAAGTAGGACTGTTTTTGGTTGCTTTTTTCCTTTACATAGATGGTGTAGGTACTATAATAGATAATTGTATAAACATAGGAACTGATTTAAAGCTCGATTCAGTGGGACAGGTAGTGTTTTTACTTTTTACACAGATAGTGGCATGCATCGGTTCACTTGTTTTTGGAAGACTGTCACAGACATACAAAACTACAACGCTTTTGTATGTCTGCATTGCGGGATATTTTGCAGTTTGTCTATATGCACTTACATTGCATGATCTGATTGGCTTTGGAATCATGGCATTTGGTGTGGGATGCTTCCAGGGCTCATTGCAGGCGCTGTCACGCTCATATTTTTCAAAGATTATTCCTCCTGAGAACTCGGGAGAGTATTTCGGAATCTATGATATTTTTGCAAAGGGAGCTTCATTTTTAGGCTCGCTTGTCATCGCGTCAGTAAAGCTTGCAGGCGGCACGATAAATGTGGCGGTTGCAACTATGGCAATATTCTTTGCAGTGGGATTTGTATTTTTAAGGCTTGCAGACAGATATGATGCACCGAGGCATGAAAATAACTAAAATAAAAAGTAACGAAAGAAGGCTTAAAGCATGATAAACACAGAGGGAACAAAGGTCTGGGCACACAGAGGAGCATCCGGATATGCACCAGAGAACACACTTGAGGCATTCAAGAAGGCAGAAAAGATGAAGGCTGACGGCGTGGAGCTTGATGTGCAGCTCACAAAGGATGGAGAGCTTGTGGTTATACACGATGAGACCGTGGACAGAGTGAGTGGTGAGAAAGGCTTTGTAAAGGACTATACACTCAAGGAGTTAAAGCGCCTCAATGTGTCAAAGCACATGCCGTCCTATGACAAGAAGACTCGCATTCCAACACTCGATGAGGTGTTTGACCTGCTCAAAAACACAGAGATGACCATAAATATCGAGCTCAAAAACGGTATCGTACAGTATAAAGATCTGGAGAAAAAGGTACTGGCGCTCGTGGAAGAGTATGATATGCTTGATCGAATCTGGTGCTCATCATTCAATCACGAGTCGATTGTGCGCATGAAAAAGCTTTGCCCTGATATGAGGTGCGGTCTGCTTTTTTCTGATATTATAGTAAATCCGGCAGAGTATGCAAGCGAGCTTCATGTGGATGCGCTTCATCCGGCAACCTACCATATGCAGGATGAAAACTACATTGACAAGGCGCACGGAAGAGGACTTAGAGCTCATGTATGGACTGTAAACGAAAAGCATGAGATGAAGGCACTTGTCAAGGCAGAAGCAGATGCAATTATCACAAATTATCCGGATATTGCCGTAGAAATAGTAAAAAATGCCTAGAAGATATATAAAAATGCACAGGAATCTATTTTATGTAAAGTTGAGTAAAGAATTGTAAAGTTTTTACCTTAATTTTACATAACTGCGTTTTGGACTTTACATTAGCTTGATATTATTAACTTGTTGAATAGTTATTGATTAATTTTAATCATTTATCATGCTAATGGAGAAATCATGTTGAAAAAGAAATTACTAAAGAAAGCGGCCGTCATAGGAATGATGGCAACAATGATAACAGGCTGTTCACAAGAGGTACAAACTACCCATGTGGATGGCCTTAATTCGTTGGGAAAAATTGAGGTTGTTTCGCGAGAAGAGGAATCCGGAACGAGAAATGTCTTTGCAGAAAAGACAGGGATTTTGGATGAGACAACCGGAAAGGATAAGGCTACAGACCAAAGCATTGTAGCAGATAGCAATGAAACAGCATATGAAAAGACCGCAGAGGACAAAAATGCTATCGCATATGTGTCATCGGGTGTGGAGCTTGATGATAACAAGGTAAAGACAGTCACCATATATGGCAACGATCTTACAAGGTCATTTTATTTGGCTTACAAGGGAGAGCTAAACGATGTTGAGGATGACTTTGTGCGTTACATATCAACGCAGGGACAGGAAGTGGTCAGTGAGAAGTATACTGCAGTTGCGAAGCCGGGCTCATTTCTGTCAGACAAGGCCGGCGGAGAGATTAAGATTGGCGGTTCTACATCAGCGACACCACTTGTAAAGGAACTGGCCGACAAATATATGGAGATAAATCCAAATGCTAAAATTACAGTTACAGAGACTGATTCAGGCAACGGACTGACAGGAGCGATGGAGGGAACATATGACATCGGAATGTCATCGCGTGAGCTTAAATCATATGAGAATGAGCTTCTCACGAAGGTTGAGATTGCGAAGGATGAGGTACATGTGATTGTAAATAAGGAAAATCCGATTGAGAGGATTTCGATAGAGCAGCTTGGAGAGATTTACACAGGAAAGTTAACCGAATGGGCACAGCTAAACGGCAAAGCGGAGGATAAGTAGATGAATGAAACGGTAAAAATTATATTTGGCCTGTTGGGAGGCCTGGCAGTATTTATATACGGCATGAACATGATGAGCGAATGCCTGCAGAAGGCAGCAGGAGAGAAGATGAAGGCAATTCTTGCGATGCTCACCAAAAACCCGGTGCTTGGAGTGCTTGCAGGAGCGCTTACTACAGCAGTGCTTCAAAGCAGCAGTGCTACAACAGTCATGGTAATCGGCTTTGTCAGCGCGGGACTTATGAGCTTACCGCAGGCAATTTCAATTATTTTAGGTGCTAACATCGGTACGACGATGACAGCACAGATTATCGCATTTAAGATATCTGACTATATTTATCTGATAATATTTGCAGGCTTCATATTAAGCTTTGTATGTAAAAAGGAAAAAGTAAAAAATATCGGACAGACAATATTTGCATTCGGTCTTTTATTCCTGGGAATTGAGACTATGGGAAGTGTTATGAAGCCGCTTGCTTCAAGCCCATTTTTTGTAGATATGATTGGAAAGGTAGCACATATTCCTGTACTGGGTGTTGCAGTTGGAGCACTCATGACACTTGTGGTGCAGAGTTCAAGTGCAACAATCGCAGTATTGCAGAACTTTGCATCTCAGGCAGGACCTGACGGAGTGACAAGCATCATAGGACTGGCAGGAGCTATCCCGATTCTCCTCGGTGACAATATCGGAACTACAATTACGGCAGTGCTTGCGTCAATCGGACAGTCAAAGGATGCCAGAAGAACAGCCTTTGCACACTGTGTATTCAATATATCCGGAGCAATTTTATTCCTTTTTCTTGTGAAACCATATGCTGCCCTGATACAGTTTATTTCACCAAAGGGAAATGAGGTGGATGTCATCTCAAGACAGATTGCAAATGCACATACAGGCTTTAACCTGACAATGACGCTTATCTGGATACCGCTTATCCCTGTAATGGTAAAGATAGTTATGAAGCTTGTGCCGGAAAAAACCAGCGTTACAGAGATTGCAATGGGTCAGCCAATGTACCTCGATACCAAGCTCATCAGCCAGCCGGTGGCCGCAATGCAGCTTGTTGCAAAGGAAACGCTCAGATGTGCTGATATTGTTGAAGAAATGTTTGTAAATTTGCATGAATGTATTGACAAAAACGGCAAAAATATCGAAAATGAACTTGAAGAGAGTGCACAGACATTACAGAAGCTTTATGTGTCAATAAACGACTATCTGGCTTCCATGTACTCAGAGGGTGTACTGACAGAGGAACAGGCATCACAGAGTGCGGGAGTGCTTTATGTACTGTGCGATATAGATAGAATTGGAATATTATTAAACGAAATAGTCAATACCATATCTGTGGAAAATAAGAGCAAGCACAAATATTCAAAGGATGCATTAAAAGAGCTGAGAAAGGCGATGGCACAGATTCATGAGATATATACTGCTTCAATAAGAGCCATTTCAGGTGATGGAAGCATGGATATTGAGGCCCTTCAGAAACAGAAGGATGAGGTTATGGCGCTTGATGAGAGGCTGCGTAAAAACCATATCACCCGTGTCGGAAAGGGCAAATGTGATTCAAAGCTTACAGCTCAGTACAACGAGATGCTTCACAATATAGACCGAATCGGAAACAGCTGTGTGAATCTCGTGGAGGTCGCCAATGATAATGTGACCATGCAGTCATTTTTCATAGATGATGATGACAACGGAGAGGTACGTATTGCATAGGGAAAGAGTTTTGAAGGAACTTGCGGGGATGCTGGTTGCGGTGGAAAATAAGCTTCATCTGGTAGACAGAAGAAGGCGCCGGGAGGACAAGCTGATAGAGCGTGCAAGACAGCTTGAAATACAGCGGGCACAAAATAAAACAGACCCAAAAGACGCGAACGCGAATGAAACAATATCATATAGAATAGGAGCATATATGCAGATGAAAAAACTGGAAGAAGTTTACACAAACAGGGAGCTGTCATGGTTACAGTTCAATGAGCGAGTATTAAATGAGGCGGGCAATCCAAGAGTACCGCTTGCAGAGAGACTGACCTTTGCATCAATCTACCAGACAAATCTGGATGAGTTTTTCATGGTAAGAGTAGGATCACTCATGATGCAGATGAATTCAAAGGAAAAGATTTTCGAGAACAAGACAAAGATGTCGAGTGAGGAACAGGTATCGGCAATCCTTGACAGAGTATGCGAGCTTGAGAAGAAAAAAGCAAGGATTTACGAGCAGCTCATGGGTGAGCTTGAGCCAAAGGGCGTGCGCATAATCAATTTCAACAAGCTGTCAAAGGATGAGGGTGATTTACTGGAGGCATATTTTGATGCACACATTGCACCTTTCCTCTCACCCATGATTATAGGAAAGCAGCAGCCGTTCCCATTCCTTGCCAATAAACAGCTCTATGCGGTAGTGCTTTTAACCACGCAGAAGGGAAAGAAAAAGACAGGCATCGTGCCATGCTCAAACAGCGTATTCAAGCGTCTGATTGAGATACCTACAAGACCGGGCACATTTATGCTGTCAGAGGAACTTATTTTACACTTTGTATCAAAGCTCTATCCAAAGTATGTAATCCGTGAGAAATCAATCATGCGTGTGACACGTAATGCGGATATCGATGCGCAGAGCATGTATGATGAGGATATGGATTATCGTAATATGATGGAGGAGCTCATCAAGAAGAGAGTGCGTCTTGATCCTGTAAGAGTCGAGCTTTCAAGAAAAATCAACCGCAAGGCTATTGACGAACTCTCGAGCTTCCTTGAGATTGGCAAAAAGCATTTTATCAGTGTAAAAACACCGCTTGATATGTCATTCGTATTCCAGCTTCAGCACTATCTGCGAGACAAGCAGGAACTTTTCTTTGAGAAGCGTACACCGCGTGATACACCTGAGCTTTCGCTCAAGGAGAGTATACTTGGACAGGTTGAGAAAAAGGACGTGCTTCTTTCATATCCGTTTGAGAGCATGAAGCCGTTTATCAAGATGCTTAACGATGCAGCAGAGGATCCTGATGTAGTTTCTATCAAGATGACACTTTACAGAGTGGCAGACAAGAGCCAGATTATCGATGCACTTATAGAGGCTGCAGAAAACGGCAAGGAGGTTATCGTGCTTGTCGAGTTGCGTGCGAGGTTTGATGAGGCTAACAACATAGAGATGTCACACCGCCTTGAGGATGCAGGTTGTCAGATACTTTATGGACTCGGTGATTACAAGGTCCACTCAAAGCTCTGTCTCATCACAAAGAAAAAGGGCGATGGCTTTGAGTACATCACTCAGATTGGTACAGGAAACTACAACGAGAAGACCTCGCGTCTTTATACAGATTTATCCCTCATCACTGCAAATCAGGAGATTGGAGCAGATGCATCAAGGGTGTTTATGGCGCTTCAGAGAGGTGAGACTGTTTCGGACGGAGATGTAAAACATCTGCTTGTTGCCCCAAAATGCCTGCAGAATAAGATTGTTGACATGATTGACGAGCAGATTGCCAATAAGAATGCAGGAAAACCGGCATACATCGGAGTTAAGATTAACTCTCTCACTGATAAGGTGCTTATAGACAAGCTTATCGATGCTTCTCAGGCAGGCGTGAAGGTTGAGCTTATTGTCAGAGGAATCTGCTGTGTGAAGCCGCAGGTTGAGGGTGCCACAGAAAACATTACTGTAATAAGCGTTGTAGGAAGATATCTTGAGCATTCACGTATATACAGATTTGGTGTGGGCGATGATGAGAAGATTTACATTGCGTCAGCAGATTTTATGACCAGAAATACAGTAAGACGTGTGGAGGTTGCAACACCTGTATACGATGCAAATGCTAAGGACAAGATCCGCCATATCTTCGATACAATCATGACAGATGACGAGAAGGGCAAGGAGCTTTGCGCTGATGGTGAGTATATGGACAGAAAGATAAACAGCACACCGATAGATTCGCAGGAGCAGTTCTTTGAGGAAGCATACAAAAATGCTGATAAGAGTGCAGACAATTAGTAAAATGAGGCAATTGCATAAAGATATGACATGTTAGTTTCTCTAATTGCAGGTGTTTGTGAATAGCTATAGTTGTTGAATAAAAAAGCTGCGACATACATTTCAGTGTGTCGTGGCTTTTTAGATACTTTATAAGGTATTTACGATATCAAATTTCCGTTGTATTATAATAACAAGGAACACATCTTTATACTAAATATTGAAAAAAATATAAGAAGCTTGGATATGGAATATATCTTAAGTTTATTGGAGGAAAGATAGTATAATGGGAAAAAAAGAAGCAAAGACAAATGCAATAAGAATACTGGAAACAATGAAGATTCCATATGAGGCACGCACATACGAGTGCGATGACTTTGTGGATGCAGCTCAGATAGCAGACAAGCTGGGTCTTGACCACGCAGGCATGTACAAGACTATCACGACAGTTGGCAAAAGCGGCGGATACTATGTGTTTGTGGTACCGATAGATGACGAAATTGATTTCAAAAAAGCCGCAAAGGCAGCAGGTGAGAAGTCCATAGAGATGCTGCATCTCAAGGATTTGACAAAGGTTACAGGCTATATAAGGGGCGGCTGTACATCAATCGGAATGAAAAAACAGTATCCTACATTTATCCATGAGGCAGCTAAGGAGCAGGACAAAATCACGGTCAGCGGAGGCAGGCTTGGACTTCAGATTACGCTGTCACCGGATGATTTGTGCAGGGCGGCAAAGGCAGAGTATGCAGATATTATAAAATAATTAAAATGAAAGTTCTTTTTCCTAGGCTTTTACACGTCAGTGTGTTATAATAAAGAAAGCTGGCGATTGCTAAGACAGACGGTTTGGCGAATAAACCTACATTGCAATCGTAATAATAGAACTAAAGCAGAGGAATAATAGAGATGGAAAAAATTATTTTAACAGGAGACAGACCAACAGGAAGGCTCCATATAGGACATTACGTGGGCTCACTTCGCAGAAGAGTTGAGCTTCAGAATTCAGGAGAGTATGACAAAATATTTATCATGATTGCCGATGCACAGGCACTCACGGACAATTTTGACAACCCTGAGAAAATCAGACAGAATATCATAGAGGTAGCACTTGATTACCTCTCAGCAGGACTCGACCCGGCCAAGTCTACACTGTTTGTGCAGTCACAGATACCGGAGCTTACTGAGCTTACATTTTTCTACTCAAATCTCGTTACAGTATCGAGACTTCAGAGAAACCCTACAGTAAAGAATGAGATTAAGCTAAGAAATTTCGAGGCAAGTATACCGGTTGGTTTTTTCAATTATCCAATCAGCCAGGCAGCAGATATCACTGCCTTCAAGGCTACAACTGTTCCGGTTGGAGAGGACCAGCTCCCAATGATAGAGCAGACCAGGGAGATTGTCAGAAAGTTTAATTCTATCTATGATGAGGTGCTCGTTGAGCCGGATGTGCTTTTACCTGAGAATGAGGCATGCTGCAGACTTCCGGGTACAGATGGTGGACAGAAGATGAGCAAATCATTAGGCAACTGTATCTATCTGGCAGATACAGAGGCAGATGTAAAGAAGAAAATCATGAGCATGTATACAGATCCGACACATATCCAGATTTCAGATCCGGGACATGTGGAGGGCAATACAGTATTCACATATCTTGATGCTTTCTCTAAGCCGGGACATTTTGAGGAGTATCTGCCGGAGTATGCTAATCTTCAGGAGCTTAAGGATCACTATACAAGGGGAGGTCTTGGCGATGTGAAGATTAAGAAATTCCTCAACAACATCATGCAGGAGGAGCTTTCACCTATCCGCGCAAGAAGAGCAGAGTATGAGAAGGATATTCCGGCTGTATATGAGATATTAAGGAAGGGCAGCGAGACAGCAAGAGAGACTGCAGCACAGACAATGGCAGAGGTCAAGCGCGCCATGAGGATAAATTACTTTGAGGATGCAGAGCTTATAAAGAGCCAGAGTCAGAAATACGCTGAGAAGTAATATCTTTTATTTCAAAGACAATACGTTAGTGATGTCAAAATATTTTGTGGCATTATGTGTGTCATAAAAGCCACGGGGAGGCACCATGGTCAAGTTTTACAGGACAGATGACAAATTAATACATGAGCTGGATACGCTGCAGGGAGGTACCTGGATACAGATGGTCAACCCTTCTGTAGCAGAGGGACAGATGGTAGCGGATGATTTGAATGTTGATATTGAGGACGTACTTGCAGCACTCGATGAGGAGGAGAGCTCACGTATAGAGCTGCAGGATGGGTATACGTTGATTCTTGTGGATATACCTTCGATAGAGACTAGGCATGACAAGGAGTCATATACCACAATCCCACTTGGCATCATACTTACAGATGATGAGATAGTGACAGTCTGTACAGAGGATACACCGGTGCTTCAGGTATTTTTAAATAACCGTGTAAAGGAATTTTCCACCAAGAAAAAGATGCGCTTTGTATACCAGATACTTTACAGGATATCTGTACTGTATCAGAATGATCTGCGTATCATAGACAAGATGCGTACTGAGATTGAGGAGAGAGTCGGAGAGGATACAGAGGAGGACGATTTGATCGCACTTCACGAGCTGGAATCCACACTCGTATACTTTGCCACATCGCTTCGTGCTAATGGAGTTGTGTTAGAGAGACTGACCAGATACAAGCGCCTTGAGCAGTATCCGGAGGACAAGGAGCTTCTCGGAGATGTAATTGTCGAAAATAAGCAGGCTATTGAGATGACGGGAATTTACAGGGACATCATAAATGGTACCAGAGAGCTTATGAGCACGGTCATTGACAACAGACTTAACAATGTCATGAAGTCGCTCACAATCATCACACTTATCATGGCTATCCCGACGGTTATCTCAGGAATCTATGGTATGAATGTCAGCTCAAAGTGGGTACCGCTTGCGACGACAGCACATGGATTTATGATTATAATAGGTGTTATGGTTGTCATATGTGTGCTGATACTGATTTTACTGAAGAAAAAAAGAATATTGTAATATATTGCGTATTCATTAAAAGGCCGCAGTGTTTCATAGAAAATAATGAAATACTGCGGCTGATTTTATTTTAGAACTGATTAGCAGATACTTTCAAAGCGTCCGCTTGCACCACAAGGCAGCACGAGTCCGTTTGAAGAAACCGGAAGACCAATTTCGCTTGCGGTTACTTTACCATCAAACTTTTTAAGCGCAGTGCTTATCATATAGGTGAGCACTGCAGGCTGCAAGCCAGTCGTATAGGAATTAATAAGGAAGAAAAGCGGCTTGTCGGTAAGGAGCTTTGCACAAAGCTGCACAAGCGGATATACGCTTTCCTCAATTTTCCAAATTTCACCCTTAGGACCTCTGCCGTATGACGGCGGATCCATTATGATGGCATCGTAATGATTGCCACGGCGGATTTCACGCTCAACAAACTTCACACAGTCATCCACAAGCCATCTGATAGGTGCGTCACCAAGACCGCTGCTTACAGCGTTTTCCTTAGCCCATGTGACCATGCCCTTTGAAGCATCCACATGTGTGACAGCGGCGCCTGCGGCAGCGGCAGCAAGAGTGGCACCTCCGGTGTATGCAAAGAGATTTAATACCTTTACATCACGACCGCTTTTTTTGGCATCATAAATCTTCTTTGAAAACCAGTCCCAATTGGTAGCCTGCTCAGGAAACAGACCGGTGTGCTTGAAGCTGAATGGTTTTAAGTGGAATGTGAGCTCCTTATTAATAGGAAGAGAGTAGTTTATGGTCCACTCCTGCGGCAGATCAAAAAACTCCCATTCACCACCGCCTTTCTTGCTTCTATGATAGTGACCGTTAAGCTTTTTCCAGTTCTTATTAGTCTTTGGAGTGTCCCAAATTACCTGAGGATCGGGACGCAGCAAAATATATTTAGACCAACGCTCAAGCTTTTCACCGCATGAGCAGTCAATAACCTCGTAATCTTTCCATCTATCTGCTAACCACATATGTTTATATTCCTTTCTTATCTGCGTGTAAAAAATAAACTACACGTTGCTTGCATTTAATCGTGTTTCTTCTATAATAATATACGTGCAAAAGTGTAATTTTTCAATGGAATATTACCCGAAATAAAAAAATAAATTTTTTTTGAAACGATTTTGACACAAAAGACTTTAAGTCTTAAAATAAAGGTATCAAGAACGAAAATAATTGTTATTGTCGTTCTCAAAAATAATTTTACGATAAGAAAAGCTAAAAGTCAAGAGAAAGGAGGGCTGGAAAGTGGCTAACATAGAAATCCGGGAAATGTTACGCAGACAAAGGATTAGACATTATGAAGTTGCTGCAGTGCTGGGAATCAGCGAAGGAACATTTTGCAAATGGCTAAGAACTGAATTGCCACCGGATAAGCGGGAGGAAGTTCTGGAAGCCATAAAAAAGATTGAAAGCGAAATGCAGTAACCACCACACCGACCACAGCGCAGAAAGTGGCCGCTACACCTTGAAAGTTTGAGGGCAGACATGAGTTATTATCACAACGGGAATAACACCCGAACTTACATCACTAAAGAAGAATATCTGAAATATCTGCAATCTCCAGCATGGAGAGAGAAAGCGGATCAGCGCAGGAAGATTGACCGGGGAACGTGCCAACTATGCGGCATGAAATCCGAAAATCTGGAAGTTCATCATCTGAACTATTTTTCGCTAAAAAAGGAAAATCCATATACTGATTTAATTTGTTTGTGTCCACGCTGCCATGAAGCGGTACATCGGATGATGTGCAGGGTCACAAGCCCGGACGGGCGCAGAGGATGGGCTGATTTGCCCTATACAGTGAAGAAGGGGGCATGGTTATGAAAGAAGATATGCCGAACTGGCGGCGGTTCGTGGAGCAAGTAACAGGTAAGCCATACGGCGCTATAAAGCCGGAGCCGCCGAAGAAAAAGAACGGAGACAGGAGGGAAGGAGGAGTTGAGCCGGAGAAAACAGAAGTACAAACCTAAATCATTTGAAAGTACGGGCAAAAGCAATGATACATCAGCAAATATTTTCGACTCCATGCTAACACATCCGGCTTTCATGGGATTAAAGACAAGACAAAAAATTTTATACGTTTATTGTAAAAATCAGTTTTACGGAAAAAGGAAGCCGAAATCAGACTTCCCGGAAATTGAGAAATTTCAGTCGGACGAGTGCTTCTATATGAATTTGGCTTTAGTCGTGGAATATGGACTATATACCAAGACTGGAAGAAAAGAATTTTATTCGGATATGAAAGCACTTTGTGAAGCTGGATTTATCGAATGTATCAGCAATGGAAAAAGCACGAAGTCACGCAGTATTTACCGCTTTAGTGATAAGTGGAAAAGTTAAAACCCTTGTAGGTATTTGCCTACATGATGGGAGCTAAACTTGTAGGTATTTACCCCCATGATGGGGAAATAAGGAACAGCCCTTGTAGGTATTTACCCCCATGTGTAAGCAAAAACAACGGATTTTCTTGTAGGTACTTACCCCCACTATATATATACTATACCATTCACTATGGGGCTTCCGGGTCTTTTCTTTACCACCTTTGGCTGCTTTCGGGCAGAGATACAAGGGAAATACAGGGGTACAGACCGTGAGCGGTCATTTTCGGGTCAGAAAAACTACTATCAGAAAGGAACTAAACACATGGAAAGAACACAATTTGAGTATGAAATCAAGCAGCATATAGCCACTCTGACCGAGGACGAGGGCGCAGAGTACCAGAAACAGCTAAACATTGTTAGCTGGAAAGGCGCAAAACCTTCACTTGATCTTCGGCTTTGGAGAATCACGGAAGAAGGGGAGCGGCCTTTGAAGGGGCTGACATTATCGGCGGAGGAAGCGGAGAAGTTATATCATGCTTTGGAGTTATGGAAACATGAAAATGATAAGTTTTAGCTATATAAAATTAACACATAAAAAGGGGGTGAAAAAATGGCAAAAAGAACCGAAGAAGGACTAAGAGAAGCTGACTTTTCTAATTACAAACCAGCCGGAAAAAGTTACAACCCACCAGCAAGCCTTGACGATATGACGGCAGTAATAGAAATGGGACTGGAAGCC
>ERZ779885.1842-NODE-1842-length-20583-cov-6.106586_pt1 | contig 20583 bp, 13 predicted proteins | sample MGYA00511554_ERZ779885 | MGnify/ENA primary metagenome ERZ779885 (study PRJEB29588, sample SAMEA2160998) | human gut metagenome | biome: human gut; feature: human-associated habitat; material: faeces | place: Denmark | collected 2008/2010 ... | reverse complement strand
AATCCCTCGTGGTATTTTTCATTCAAATAAAAAAGCCCGGATAACCTCACATTATCCGAGCCTGGATGAATGACATTTTATGCCATGAGCATCTAAACTATTATGCAAAAATATGGATTATTTTAGAAGAAAACAAATTTCGGCAATGTTATTGTTCTTTGCATTGCTTCTTCCGATTTCCATGGTTGCCATGGAACAAAACAATGGAGTATTTTCATTCAAATTACAGGATGTTACTGTGAAAGATATATTCAAGTATATCGAGAAAAACAGTGAATATATCTTTTTATATTCTACGGATAAAAACTTATTGAAAAAAATCAATGTGGATGTCAATAAGAAAGATATTACTCAAGTTTTGGATGAAATATTAAAGAACACAACACTAATCTATGATATAGACGGGAAGCAGATAATTATACGAGAGAAAAACGCTTCCGAAAAATCGCAGCAAAAGACAACGCAAAAGAAAAAAACAATTCGTGGAATCGTTTCCGATGATAGCACACAGGAACCTATTATCGGAGCTACTATAAGGGTGAACGGAAGTATGACAGGAACTACCTCGAATATAGAAGGTGACTTTGTTTTGGAATGTGCTGTGGGAGATACCTTGACTGTTTCCTTTGTTGGTTATCAGGATCGGTCGGTTTTGGTAAAGAGTGGTAATATTTATGCTATTGCTTTAAAAGAGTCTGCAGCAGAACTGGGAGAGGTAGTCGTTACTGCATTTGGTGTAGGGCAGAAGAAAGAATCGCTTGTGGGATCTATTCAGCAGATCAAGCCGCAGGAACTTAAAGTACCTTCTTCGAGTTTGAGTACTGCTTTTGCAGGACGTATGGCCGGTGTGATAGCGGTGCAACGCAGTGGTGAACCGGGAGCTGATGGCGCTAACTTTTGGATCCGTGGTAAATCGACCTTCAATGGTAACACTTCTGCTTTGATTATCATGGATGGGGTTGAAATTAGTTCAACGGAATTGAATGCGTTGGATCCTGAGGTTATTGAAAGTTTTTCTATTCTGAAAGATGCTACTGCTACGGCGTTGTATGGTACACGTGGTGCCAATGGAGTGATGATTGTTGCGACTAAAAACGGTAAGAATCTGGATAAGCCTATTATTAATTTTCGGTTGGAAGGAGCTATATCTACAATGACGCGTGTGCCCAATATGGTTGACGGTCCCACGTATATGAAAATGTTTAATGAAGCGGTATCGCGTCCGGGATGCGATGTAAGCCCTTATTCACAGGAAAAAATTGACGGTACTATTGCAGGATTGAATCCTTATATTTATCCTAATGTAGATTGGTATGATGAGATGTTCAAAAAAAATGCTTTTGCCCAGCGTGCCAACTTCAATATTCGTGGAGGTAACAAAAAAATGGACTACTTTATGAGTGTGGGTGTGAAACACAGCGATGGTAACTTGAACTCGTTGAGCGAGAAATATGGTTTCAGCTATAATAATAACATCAATGTAACCAACTACGATTTTATTAATAACTTGAATGTACAAGCGACTCCTACTACTAAACTGTCATTGGGTTTGAATGCCTCTATTAAAGATTGGAAAGGACCGAATGCTAGTACAAGTTCTTTATTTGCATCTACTATGGAACACAATCCTGTAGACTATCCTGTTTCTTTTCCTGCTGGTTATGGATATGATACCGAAGATATTATGTGGGGGGATAAAAGTGGGGGCCCATTTGCTACCGGTGGATATATGAATCCTGTAGCTGACTACGTGACCGGATACAAAACAAACCATACCAGTATTATTACTGCCAATTTTAAGTTGCAGCAGGATTTGGGTATGTTTATAAAAGGATTGACATTCAATGGATTATTCTCTTACAAAAACAATTCAAGCAGTAATGCCACTCGTGTGAGTGACTATAATGCTTTTGAGGTCGCTTCTCAAAATGACGAAACCGGTGAATATACTCTTCGTAGAACGGGCAATGAACGTGGTACTGCTATTAAAACCTCGGGCTCGCATAGCGGTAACCGTAAACTCTATCTGCAAGCTACTTTAGACTATAAACATACCTTTGGCGGTGTACACGATGTGAATGCCATGTTTTTGTTTAATCGTCAGCAGTACAATACAAATAATGTGACTGACCTTTTTTCCTCACTGCCTGAGCGCAAACAGGGTATTGCCGGACGTGTGTCGTATGCTTACGATGGTCGCTATATGGCTGAAGCTAACTTTGGTTACAATGGTTCGGAAAACTTTGCATCAGGTAACCGCTATGGTTTCTTCCCATCTATCGCTGTAGGATACAACATATCAAATGAGAAATTTTGGGATAATATTCGTCCTGTGATTTCCAACTTAAAACTGCGTGGATCGTGGGGATTGGTAGGTAATGATAATACCGGAGCCGGACGATTTACTTATCTTGAAGATATTGATTTGGGTGGTAGTCCTGGATACACTACAGGTGTCGGTGGAAACAGGGTAACTTACAAGGGACCTAAATGGTCTCGTTTCTTTAATCCAAATTTGGGATGGGAAATAGGAGAAAAGATAAATGTAGGCATTGATCTTCAACTTTATAATAGTTTTAATCTGACAGTCGAAGCATTCAAAGAGACTCGTAGAGACATCTTCTTGAGTCGAGGTAGTACAATCCCCGATTTCTTGGGTTTGAGCGGAGCAACGGTATATGCTAACTTAGGTAAGATGAAAAATATAGGTATGGATTTGTCGATAGATTATAACAAACAGGTGAACAAAGATCTTTTTCTCTCTTTCAAGGGAACATTCACCTATGCGCACAATACCATTTTGGAACGAGATGAGCCTCCTTTCCAAGAATATCCTAACTTGTCATCGGTAGGGCATTCATTAGGGCAATATTTGCTCTATATTGACAACGGATTATTCCCCGATGAAAAGACCATCCATAATAACCCCGATCAAAAAGCTTTGGGATACACTCCACAACCTGGGGATATTTGGTATCATAATCTTCCTAACTACCGTGGTGAATATGATAATGTGATTGATGGCAATGACCGACGTTATGTGGGCAATCCGCAAGACCCGGAAATAGTATATGGTTTTGGTCCTTCTATCAAATTCAAGAAATGGGATTTCTCTTTCTTCTTTCAAGGAGTAGCTAAGACTTCAATTTTGATGAGTGGTATCCATCCTTTTGGTGAGGCACGTATCCGCGGCTTGTTTAAATACATAGCCGATGACCACTGGACTACTGAAAACCAAAATATTGATGCCAAATATCCGCGTTTGACATTGGAAAACAATGGCAATAATACACAAAACTCAACCTATTGGTTACGTAATGGTTCGTTTTTGAAACTGAAAAATGCCGAAGTGGGTTATACTTTCAAAGGCTGGCGCTTCTACTTAAGCGGACAGAATCTGCTGACATTTTCCCCTTTCGATTATTGGGATCCTGAAATGGGGAGCGGTAGTGGTATGAAGTACCCCACTCAACGTATCATCAATTTTGGTATTCAAGTAACCTTTAATAATAAATAAGAATTCTATATGAAAAAGATAGCAAAATTTTTAATCGTATTGGGAATAATGGGGCAACTTAGTTCTTGCGATTATCTAGACATTGTCCCCGATGAACGTGCACAAGAATCGGATACTTGGAAGACGGAAGGTGCGGTAAGAGGATATCTCTATTCTTGTTATGGCTATTTACCAGCTAACAGAACTTTCGGTAACAGTTATTGGCTTGCGGAAGAACTCACAGCTGTTACCAAAGAATTGTTTACCACTTTCAAATACGGTTATTATAGTCCTGTCAGTTTGGGATTTACTAGTAATACATGGTCTACTATTTGGAATGGTATTCATCAATGCTACATGTTCCAAGAAAGCTTGAAACAAGTGTCCAACGAATATGTAACAGACGAAATGAAAAAACAATATTTGGCAGAGTCTAATTTTTTGATAGCTTATTATCATTTCTTGTCTATGCGTTCGTATGGTCCGACCATGATTATTCGCAGTGTTATAGATTTAGAAACACCCATTAGTGGTTTTCCCGAACGTAGTAGTATAGACGAAGTAGTGGCCTTTATTAACGAAAAATTGGATGAAGCAATGTCTGAAGGCGGACTACCTACTACATGGAGTGGAAAAGATTATGGTCGTGCCACACGTCTTGCAGCATTAGCATTGAAATCCAGAGTTTACCTCTATGCCGCTTCACCGCTCTATAATGGAAACACAGAAATGTATGCCGATTTCCGTAGTCCGTTAGATGGACGTCAGTTAATAGCTCAAGAGAAAAGTCAAGCAAAATGGGAAATAAGTGCTACCCAAACAAAGTATGCAATTGATGAAGTGGAAAAAGCTAAATTCCATCTCTATCACGATGCGGATGCCGGTGAACCAAGTGATGCTAAACCGGGACTTCCCAATAAAGCACAACGAAGATTGAGATATACCAATATCGACAATCAGACAGGGAATAATCCGGAAATTATTTGGGCTGACACACGTAATGATGACTATTATGGAATACAGCGTCGCTGTCCGCCTCGTCAGACGCTCGGTGGTAAGTTTGCTGGTATCAGTATGACTAACTGTCCTACTTTGCAAACCATTGAAGCATTTTACACTAAAAACGGGCTTCCAATAAATAAGGATAAAACGTTCGACTATGACGAACGTTACGAATATATTAATGCTCCGGAAAATTGTGATGGAAACAATTATGAGGATCTTGTGAAATATGCTAATTTTACTCCTAGTAGTGATAAGGTAATGCGTCTTTGCACCGATCGTGAGCCCCGATTTTATGCGTGGACTACCTATCATAATGGATATTTTGAATTTGGTAAATATAACAATGAAGAAATTAGTGCTGATCCGGCTAAGCGTGCTATCAGAATCCATTTGTTGAGAGATGATCCTCATGGTCGTGGTAATCGTACCGATCAGGAGTATTCTATTTCTGGATTTGGAAATAAAAAGGGGGTTGTACCGTCCGCTGAATGGAATGTAATAGAATATCCATTTCCGTTATTCCGTCTTGCAGAGCTTTATTTAAACTATGCTGAAGCTTTAGTTGAGTTGGATCGTTTATCCGAAGCTAAAGTATATTTGGATAAAGTACGCGAACGTGCCGGTATTCCTAGTGTAGATGAGGCTTGGGATAAGTATTCTACTAATCCTGGTTACCAAAACACTCAAGAGGGGATGCGAGAGATTGTACGTGCAGAACGTATGAACGAGTTATATTTAGAAGGTCATAAATTCTTCGATATTCGTCGTTGGAAAATAGCAGAGCAACATTGTGGAATGCCCGATCGCGGACTGAATACTAATGCTACTAAGGTGGAAGATTTTACTCCGATGGATCTTCCATTACCGCGAAATTTCCATAAGGGACAATATCTAATGCCAATTCCTTATCAGGAAATTAACAAATGCCCGCATATTGTGCAAAACCCTTACTATAATTAAAGAAAAAACTTTCTCTCTCATGTCTATTAGGGATGAGGGGGAAGGCAAATAAAGTATCTAATACAGAAAGAAAATATACTATGAAGAGTAATTTATTAAAAAAAATAGCTGGTTGGGTTATAATGGTGTTCTTTGGGATGATTATATTAACTGGCTGTGACGATTATAATTTTGATATACCGCTCACTCCGTTTTTGCTCTTAGATAGCTACAATGTGAACTTTGACCAAAACAGTGGAGAACGGATACTGGAGGTTCGTTGTAACGAAGAATGGACTGTAGAATTGAGCAAAGAACTACAAGGCTGGTGTAGTGTGACTCGTAATGAAGATGACAATCTGATTGTAAGTGTTATTTTGAGTGAAGACAAATATGTGCGTAGAGGTGAATTTTATGTAAAGGCATTTTCTCAAACAGATACTGTACGTGTAGCGCAGTTAGGTTACCAGCAAGCTATTTTGGTATCTCCTCAGAACATGAATATCGATGCTGCCGGAGATAAAGTATTGGTGGAAGTAACTTCGAATGTAGACTATATTATTACCCTCCCCGATTGGATAATAAAAGAGACTCAACCTGATACCCGTGCTCCGCAGGAAACTGTTACCAAACAATACCTCTTAAAAATAGAGAGTAACAAGGGAGTAAAACGTATGGGTGAAATTGTGTTTGCCGATAGTGATGAAATGTCTGACTTGGAGCCAACCGTTATTAATGTGGTGCAAAAAGGATTGGATGTTTACGAACCTGTTGCACCTGAAGAAGGCAACGATATTCAACTGTTTCCCAACAGTGCGGAAGGTGATGGTGGTGTGCCCGGTGGAAATTATGATGCAACTTTCGATAATGATTTGACTACCGAATGGCAAGCGAATTGGAAAGCTCCAATAGGATTGGTATATCCTCAGTATATTGAATATACTTTTGATGAACCGGTAGATTTGGACTACATCATTTATCATTGTACCTATTCTGCTAATCGTTTTAAAGATGTGAAGATTGAAGTGTTGACCGATGTTAATAAAACACGTAGTGCAGAATATGTGAAAGTATACGAAGGGACATTTGATAACGCCAACTCTACACGTGCAGACTTCAATGCTTCCCAAAGCAATGTGACAAAGGTAAAATTTACTATCAGTACTTGCTATAATATGAGCAAACCATTGCGGTGTCAAGAAATGCAGTTCTTCCAAAAAGATCCCAATGCTTTCAAATATGATGAACTGTTTACTGATATCGCTTGCACTGACTTGAAGCCTACCGTTACCGAAGAGGATATTTTGAATTGTAAGAGTTCATTTTACAAGACTTTAGCTTGGTTTATGTATAATAATGAATACCAACGTGAGTTCCGTATTGCCAACTATAAGGCTTATCCGCATCCTGATATCGATGCTGCTGTTAATAAAACAGCTAAATATAGTTTACTTGATAATCCAACAGGAATCTTTGTTCCTGCCGGAGAGAACTTGGTAGTAATGGCCGATTTGAATGGATTGGATAAAGTGAATATCCGTGTACAGAATCTCGACAAACCAGGACAAGATGGATTTGGAGGAACGGAATATACCATTGTAAACGGTGTTAATACTATTAGCATTAAAGAGAAAGGACTTGTGTATGTGATGTATCACAAAGATGATTATGAAAATGCCCCTGAAATCACTCTGCATTTTGCATCGGGTAAGGTAAATGGATATTACGATAGTCAAAATCCAAAACTGAAAGGACGTTGGAAAGAGTTACTCAATAATAGTGTAGATACTCACTTTGATGTGATAGGTAAATATGTGCATCTTACGTTTACTACGCGCAGTTTCTTGAATTATACTAAGGATGTAGATAACCTGATTAACCTTTATGATGATATGATTTATCGTCAGCAAGAGTTCTTGGGATTGGAAAAGTATGATCGTATGTTTCATAATCGTAGTTATTTCCATGTCCATTATAATAGTGGCTCATTTATGTATGCTACCGATTATCATACAGCCTACATTGAAAGTAGTTTGAACTATCTGGCTGATGAGACCCAAATGGCGGCCAATTGTTGGGGACCTGCACACGAATTGGGACATATTCATCAAACTCGTCCGGGCTTGAAATGGCATGGCATGACAGAGGTAACAAACAACATTACTGCCATTTATGTACAAACTAAGGTCTACAACGAGCCGTCACGTTTGACTGTTCAGGATCGCTATGTGTCGGCTTTCAATAACATTATGGCAGGTCAAAAGGCACATAATGCCGAAAGCGATGTATTCAACAAGTTAGTTCCGTTCTGGCAATTGGAACTCTACTTTGGCGAAGTGAAAGGAAATACTCCGATGAAACGGACCGATCACGGAGGTTTCTATGCAGACATCTATGAGAAAGTACGTACCACAGCCAATCCGACAACCGATGGTTTGTGCCAACTCGAATTTGTTTATAACAGTTGCGTATCGGCTGGTATGGACTTGACTGACTTCTTTGAGAAGTGGGGATTCTTATCACCCATCGATATGATGATTGGTGATTATACCAACAAGCAATTCACCATCACTGAAACAGAGATAGCCAATGTAAGAAACCGTATCGCTACCTTGGGATTGCCTAAATGTACAGATCCTGTAGAATATATTGTAGATAGCACCGTAGATATCTTCAAGGATCAGAAGAATGTTATAGCCGGTATAGCTTCACATCAAGAAGATACTAACGATGAAGGAATCACCACTTCTACCATTACCGTTAATAACTGGCAAAATGTAGTAGCTTTCGAAGTGCTCAATGCCGACAATAAACTTATTTGTGTATTTGAAGGTAGTAAGAAATCCTATAAGATGAATACTGCTTGGGAAAATGGATATAAGTTGATGGCCGTACAATATGATGGTAGTCGTATAGCCGCTTCTATTAAATAAAATAGAGGCGCTATTTGAAATGAAGGCTGCTTATTTTAGCACAACCTGTTAGAATAGGCGGTCTTTTATTTATCTTTGCATATAAATTAATCTTTATTACGTTATAAATATGAAACAACTTCGCAAGTGGACAGTGGCTGCCTTTTGTAGTTTGGCGGGGGTACTCTACGCGCAAACACCCTCTTACTCCACCTATCAAGTAAACAAGGACCTTACTAACTTTACTGATTGGACAGCATCATCTCTGTCTAAGAACTTTAAAGACAAACATTTGAAAGGCATGGAATCCCAGCTAATGAAGCAATTGGCCGAGAAAATGCTGAGAGGTGATTATAACTCGGCCTACTTGTTACAGAGTTATAAGCCTATACCCTCAAATAAGGTACTGGAGCAACAACTCAAACTCACCAACGGATACAGTCGTTACGAAAACATTACCGGGGTCTATTTGGAAGCTGGAGAAAATGTAGTATTGGTGGGTGACCTTCACGGACGCACCGTAGGACTGCTCATTCCAGACTGGATGCGTCAACCGACTCTAGGCTATCAACCGACAAAAGACCCCGAAGGATGGGGACTGAAAAAACAAGAGATACTGTTACACGAAGGTGTGAACGTAATCAATGTGAAGAAAGCTGGCAATGTGTATGTAGACTATTTCGCGGATGACCCCGACACTGCACCGGCAGTTACCATTCACTTTGTAACCGGGAAGGTAAATGGGTACTTTGACGCTACTGTACAGAGTAACGAAGACTGGAACCGTCTATTAGATAATGCGGTCAGCCCTGTTATGGATGTGAAGGGGAAATATATTCAACTAGCATACCCTGTGGAGCAATTAAAAAAGTTGGCTTATGGCAAAGGCAAGGAACTGGCTGAGAATTATGACAAGATAATGCAGGTACAATATGATTTCTCGGGTGCTACAAAATATAATCGTATTCCTAAGAAACGTATTTTGGCCCGTGTTAACTTTAACTATTTTATGTTTCGTGATGGTGACGGTGTAGCTTTTGAGGGTACAGATGGCACTATGAAGGCAGCGATAGGTCCGGAAGTGACAACTAACTGGGGCATTCATCATGAGATAGGACACGTGATGCAGATGCGTCCCTGGCTTACTTGGGGAGGAATGACAGAAGTGAGCAATAATCTTTTCTCCATGTATGGCACTATGAGTTTGGGTGATTCCAGTCGTTTGAGTAAGCGTCATATTTATGAGGCTGCTTTTAGTAAAGTACTTAATGCGCCAGAAAAGCAGTTTATTATGTGTGTGAAGGATCCTTTCCATAAATTGATACCCTTCTGGCAAATTCAAATCTATGCCGATAAGATTGGTTATAAGGATTTCTATGCCGACCTGATGGAGCATTTACGTAACCAACCTCATAAAGGGGCGGGTAATGCATCTATTCATAATATGTATGAGTATATTAAGCTTTGCTGTGATTTCCTGAAAACAGATCTTACGGACTTCTTCGATGCGTGGGGGTTCTTTCAGACCGGAAAATTTCACGTAGGCGATTATGGTAACTATGATTTTGAGGTCACTCCCAAGATGATTGAGGAAACAAAGCACTACATTGCTTCTAAAAACTATCCGAAACCGAGTATGGATGTGACAAAATTGACAGATTAGTTTTTGTATGACATAAAAACAATTCACGGGAGTTGCATTTAATTCTTTCAATATGAGAAATCTATTTTTTAATTCGATTGCAAATATGGGCAGATGCACTGTTGTTGTATTCATGTTGCTTTTTGTTTGCAATATGTATGGTCAGCAACGCTTTCTTTCCAATCACCCTCGCTTGCTGTTCACTGGTGCAGAAGAAGCTGCTGTGAAGCAGTTGATACAAAACAATCAGCTTGCCGGTGAGTTGGCAGAGTTCTTGAAAGCGAAAGCGGATACATTGGCGATTACTCCGCAGAAACCTTATTTAAAGGATAAATATGGTAATATATTGTGGACATCCCGATCCTATGTGAACCGCTTGGGTACGCTTGCATTAGCTTACCGTCTCTACGGTGAGCGGAAATACTTGGATGCCGCCAACGAGGCTTTATTGTGGGTGTGTAACTATCCCGACTGGGATCCACCTCACTATTTGGATACTGCGGAAATGGCAACTGCCGTAGCTATTGCTTATGACTGGTTGTATGATGCGCTGCCTATTTCGACTAAAGACTTGGTAAAGAAATGTTTGTACGAACGTGCCATTGTTCGTGTGTTGCGTGAATACGAAAAGGGTAGCTTGGGAAGTTGGGCGAAACGAGAAACCAATTGGAACGTGGTATGTAACACTGGTATGGTGCTGGCCGCTTTGGGTATTGCAGAAGATTATCCGAAAGAGGCCGCTGTCATTCTTGATAATGCTGCCAAGTATATGCCCAACTGCCTGAAACATTTTGCTCCGGATGGCGTATGCTATGAGGGCCCTGCTTATTGGGGATATACTACCAGTTATTTAACTCTCTACCTAAAGGCGGTGGCTGATAATGACAATGGAAAGGGAGGTATAGCACAACTACCCGGCTTGGAGCGCACGGCGCTTTATCAAAAACGGACACTTACTCCGTCCGGTCGTCTTTTTAATTTCGGTAATGCGGGGGCTGATGCTCAAAATTCTCCAGCATTTTTCTTATTCAGCCGTATGTATAACCAACCTGAAGTGGCTGAATGGTATCGGGAAAAGTTAAAATTGACCATGCAGGATAATTTACTTCTACATCAGCTTTTCTTTCTGTCACTTCCTTGGTTTGACAATGCTTCACCTAAAAAAGTGGAGAAAATACCTGCCTTAGAAATATACCACAACACAATTAATGATATAATAGTTTTCAATGGGAATAGAAATAAGAAAGGTTCTCTATTTTTGATAGCCAAGGGTGGAGAACCTCGTCAAGCGCATCAACATTTGGATGGAGGTACATTCATTGTTGAAAGCAATGGGGTTTGTTGGACAGAGGATCTGGGAGCTGATGATTATGCCCTACCGGGATTTTGGGACGGACGTCCTGACGGACAACGTTGGAAGTATTTCCGTAATAACAATTTTTCCCATAATACGTTGAGTATCGACCATAAGATTCAGTATGCCAATGGCGAGGCATTTGTTTGCGAAGAGCATACAGATGCGAAGCAGCCTTCTGTAAAGCTGGATATGACTACTCTATACAAAGATCAGGCTTCTTCTGTATTCCGCACGTTCAAATTGTTAAATGATTACACAATAGAGATAACGGATGAAGTGGACTTACTCAGCCCGCAGTCTATAGTCTCATGGATAGCTTCCACCAAGGCACAAGTGGAAGTAAAAGAGAACCGGGTACGCTTGACGCATGAAGGCAAACATTTTTATATGGAAATCATCGCTCCGGCAGGAGCTACCTTTAAAACTTATCCGGCAAAGAATACCTATAAGGGTGAATATCCCATTGAAGGTTACAATATGTTGGAGGCAGAATGTGGATTGGAAGGTGGTAAAGGAAAGGTTGTGGTGCGTATGAGCAGTAAAAGAAATATGAGATAGCCTACTAAGAATAATTTAATTAATAATTACGTATGAAAATAACAAATTTTTTAGCATTGGGCATATGCCTCTTGTTTGGTTCATGTACAATGCAGAAATCTACTGTACAAGTCAACGACAAGGGTACGGAATGGGAGTGGAATAAAGGAACAATTGTAGTGAAAACTCCCGAACGACCTGCCGGACAAGAGAGTGTCATCGGGCTGGCTCTTCCTAAGATGGAAGTAGTTCGTGTGGGATTTGTAGGGTTAGGTATGCGTGGGCCGGGTGCTGTGTCACGTTTCACTTACATTCCTGGCACACAGATTGTAGCACTGTGCGACTATGAAAAGGAGCGTGCTGAGAAGTGTCAAAAGTATCTGAAAGAAGCTTCTTTACCAAAAGCGGCTGTTTACTCGGGTGATAAAGGTTACGAAGAATTGTGTAAACGCGATGATATTGATCTGGTTTATATTGCAACCGACTGGTTGCATCATTTTCCTGTGGCGAAATGCGCATTGGAGAATGGCAAAAACGTAGCGATTGAAGTTCCTTCGGCTATGAACCTGAAAGAATGTTGGGAACTGGTTGATCTTAGTGAGAAGAACCGTAAGCACTGCATGATTTTGGAGAACTGTTGTTATGACTGGTTTGAGATGAATACCTTAAATATGGCACAACATGGAGTGTTTGGTGAGGTAATTCGCGCGCAGGGTGCCTATATTCATAATCTTGCTCCTTTCTGGAAGCATTATTGGAAGAAAGGTGAGGATGACAAATTGGGCTGGCGTTTGGATTATAATATGCGTCATCGTGGCGATGTATATGCTACTCATGGTCTTGGTCCGGTGGCGCAGGCCCTCAATATTCATCGTGGTGACCGTATGGAGACTTTAGTAGCAATGGATACCAAATCGGTCGTAGGTAAGGACTTGGTGAAAGAAAATGCCGATTCTGTTTGTAATAGTTTCCGTAATGGTGACCACACTACTACTTTGATTCGTACCGCTAATGGTAAGGTCATCGAAATCCAGCATAACGTGATGACTCCGCAACCCTACAACCGCCTTTATCAACTGACGGGTACTAAGGGTTTTGCCAATAAATATCCTACTCAAGGGTACGCCCTTGATGCAGAGCAGTTGAACGGTAAATGTGGACTGTATGCACAGGTAACTCTGGAGCCGGGATGTTCACTGGGATATCATGAACATCATGGAGAAAGTGAAACCTACTATATTTTACAGGGACAGGGCGAATACAATGACAACGGTACCTATCGTCCGGTAAAAGCAGGAGATATTACATTCACACCGGACAATCATGGACATGCACTTGCAAATACAGGAAATACAGATCTGGTTTTTATGGCTCTGATCATTAAAGACTGATATAAAAGCAGCAGCACATATTTCTTATGGAAATAATGACTGCTGTTTTTATTACCAGGACAGACTGATTAAAAAATAGTATAAATCAAGTATCATTTCATAATCATTCAAATGGAGAATCAAACTATGTACAGAAAAACAGCAAAGAAGTTACTGAAATTCATAGAGAAAAGCCCCACTGCATTTCAGGCAGTGACGGAGATGACCAAAAGGCTTGACAAAGAAGGCTTTGAAGAATTGAAAGAGGAGGATCACTGGAAGCTTAAAAAAGGCGGAAATTATTATGTGACCAGAAATCATTCTGCGATCATAGCTTTTTCCATTCCGCAGAAGTCTGTGTGGAAGTTTCATATTATGGCAAGCCACAGTGATTCCCCTTCTCTTAAGATCAAGGAGAATCCTGAGATAGAGGTGGAGAATGCTTATATCAAACTGAATGTGGAGCGTTACGGTGGAATGATTCTGTCTCCATGGTTTGACAGACCTCTGTCAGTGGCAGGAAGGCTGATCGTCCGTCAGGATGGAAAAATCAGAGAGAAGATGGTGACTGTGGACAGAGATCTGCTGGTCATTCCCAATCTTGCCATTCATATGAACAGGGAAGTAAATGACGGATATAAATATAATGTGCAGAAGGATATGCTGCCTCTTTTCAGCGATAAGGAAGGAAAGGGCAGATTTATGGAAACTGTGGCTGAGGCTGCAGAAGTAAAGATAGAAGATATTCTGGGACATGATCTGTTTCTTTATGACAGAACTCCGGGTACTCTGTGGGGAGTAAATGAGGAATTTGTCTCTGCACCCAGACTGGATGATCTGCAGTGTGCATTCTCTTCTATGGAGGGATTCCTGCAGGGAAATCGTGAAGAAAGCATTTCTGTACATTGTGTGCTGGATAATGAAGAAGTGGGAAGCAGTACAAGACAGGGGGCTGCTTCTGCTTTCCTGAAGGATACTCTGATGCGGATCAATATGGGACTGGGACGTACCCAGGAGGAATATTATATGGCACTTGCAGACAGTTTTATGATTTCTGCAGATAATGCCCATGCTCTCCATCCAAACTATACGGATAAGACAGATCCGGTAAACCGTCCGGTGCTGAACGGGGGAATCGTGATCAAGTACAATGCAAACCAGAAATATTGTACAGACGGAGTGTCCGCTGCAATTTTCAAGGATATCTGTGACAGGGCAAAGGTGCCGTACCAGACCTTTGTGAACCGTTCAGATATGGCAGGTGGCTCAACGCTGGGAAATATTTCTAATAATCAGGTTCCTGTGAAAACAGTTGATATTGGTCTGGCACAGCTTGCCATGCATTCTGTATATGAAACCACAGGTGCGAAAGATACAGAGAGCCTGGTTAAGGCAGCAACAGTATTTTTTGCATAGCTTGCAGGCATACTGGCAGATAAACGTAAATATAAAAATCAGGAGATAAGAAAGTGAACAGAAAAGCAGTGTTTTTTGATGCAGACGGAACACTCTGCGATATGGAAAAGGGTGTACCCCAGAGCACAAAGGAGGCATTGAAGAAATTAAGAGAAAACGGTCATGACGCATGGCTTTGCACAGGCAGGAGCAGGGCCTTTGTTTCCCGGTATCTGGAAGAGCTTCCGTTTACCGGTATGATCAGTGCCTGCGGGGCTACCATTGAAAAAGATGGAGAACGTCTTTTTAATAAAGAGATGCCCCCGGAAGTTGCAAAAAAATCAGTGGAAATCCTGCGCAGATATGGTCTGGTCCCGGTTATGGAAGGTGCAGATTTCATGTATTATGATAAGGATGAATATAATACAGATGTGAACTGGTATACGGATTTGATCACAGAATCTTTAGGATCTAAATGGCGTCCCATCAGGGGAAATGAAGACTGTATGCGCATTAATAAGATTAGTGCAAAGATGATAAAAGGCTGTGATGCAGAAGCTGCCTGCAGGGAACTGAGTGAGTATTATGACATTATCCGTCATGAGAGTGGTTCAGGGATTGCGGGAACCACCATTGAACTTGTCCCAAAGGGCTTTAACAAGGCAGTGGGGATCTCGGCAGTGTGCAGACTCTTTGATATTCCATGGGAGGATACGATCGTGTTTGGAGACAGCAATAATGATCTCGCCATGTTTGAATATGCGGCAGTGAAGGTTGCCATGGGAAATGGTTCGGAGAAAATAAAAGCTCTGGCTGATCATATTACACAGGATATGTTCCATTATGGAATCAGAAACGGACTGGAATATCTGAAGCTGATATAAACATAAAAAGCCTGGGCTCAGATCAGTCCCAGGCTTTTGCATATATAGAGCCAGATTGTCATGGTAAAGGAGCTTAACAGAGTGGTAGTCATAACCACACCGGAAGTAAAATCACCGTCATAATCCATGTTTTTGGCCATGATATAACAGCTTACAGTAGTGGCAGAGCCAAGCATGATAATGATCGCAACCAGCATGTCATGGGAAAATCCCAGAAGCACAGCCAGTGGAAGAAATACAGCTTCATATCCCACAAGCTTCAGAAAGCTACATGCGATCAGTGGTTTCGGCCTTGCGAATGCCTTGCCGAATTTCAGTGCGCCACCCATGGCCATCAGCCCAAGAGGAGTCGCTGTTTTTCCGAGATTATCTACGGCAGTATTCAGAATTGTTGGCATTGGCAGATGAAGCAGCGACCATACCATACCTGTCAGGATACCAAGGATAATAGGGTTCGTGGCGATTCCTTTCAGGGTTCGGATAAGCTTTGCGGTATCAAGTTTACCGCCGCCGGGAGCGAACAGTGACAGTGTTATAACTGCCATCACATTATAAAGCGGCACACTTCCGATGATCATAAGCGGTGCCATTCCTGCGTTTCCGTAAAGATTCTGGATAATTGCAATTCCAAGGATCGCAGCGCTGCTCCGGTAAGAAGCCTGGATAAATTCGCCCTGGATATTTCGCGGTTTCAGAAGATAGGAAAGTCCTGTGGAAATTCCGATACTGATCAGTGTGACAAAGAAGCAGAACAATACAAATTTCGTATTCCATACACTGTAGAAATCTGACTTTGCAATATCCAGAAACAAAAGCGCAGGCAGAGCTGCATTAAATACGAACTTATTCAGACGGCTGACAAAGGTGTCATCAAAGAGTCCGATCTTCCGAAAAAAGAGCCCGAGCATCAGGGTGAGAAAAATCGGGATTGTAGCATTAAGACAGAAAATAAGATTCTCCATTTTCATAAATCCTTTCAAAAAAATGATTTCTGTACAAAAAGTACGGTTCATAAGGTGACTGCTATATCACAATAACACCATGATTATAAACGTTTGACAGGAATTGTCAAATTCCGATTTCTGTGTTATTCTGAAAAAAATGGTTGCTGTTCAGTATGCCTTGCAGATTGTGGGAATGATTTTTCAGACACGCTCTAAGAGCAGAGTGAACAGTAATAAAATTGCAGACAGTGGAGTGGTGGATCATGAAGTATGGAAAGATAAGAATAGAAGATGGATTTCTGGTTTTTACCAGACATATGATGATAAACAATCTTCCATGTAAAGACATTGTATGGGCATATATGCGAAAAGAGGGAGCAGATGAAGGTGATGACAGACAGCTGAGTGTAAATTATCTTGTAATTGTTACCAGACGTAAGAAGAGATACAAGTTCGATATGACAGAAAAAGAGATTCATGAGTGTATCCGCATTCTTAAGATATTAAACCCGGATATGGCAACAGGTTTCCCGAAGGGCGGCAGGATATCTCTTCATAGTCTGCCGAATACCAGAGATCTGGGTGCGATCGTTACAGCTGATGATAGACACATCCTGCCGAGGAGGCTTCTGAGAAGCGGGGAACTTTATCACATTTCAGAGAGCGATAAGAACAGACTCAGAGAAGAATACAATCTGAAGACGGTGATCGACCTGCGTTCGGCAGAAGAGAGAAAATGTAAACCGGATACTATTATAGCAGAAGTAGAATACTACCATGTACCGGTTGTGGATGAGGATGTGCAGGTTATCAGCAACAGAGAACAGTTTGTGAAAATGCTTGCAGGACTCCCAGATGATATGGAAGAATATATGATCAGACAGTACAGGAATTTATGCATGGATCAGCTGGTGTTGAAACAGTATGCGAGGTTTATCGATATTCTTTTCAGGCAGGAAAAAGGTGCTGTTTTGTGGCATTGCGGAACTGGAAAGGACCGTACAGGGATCGGGACTGCTTTTCTGCTCAGTCTGCTGGGGGTGGAGGAAGATGTGATATATGAAGACTATCTGCGCACAAACCGTTATATGGAGCCCAAACTGGTATATATGCAGAGACTTGTACAGACCTGGCCGGAGGCAGATGAGAAAATGACCGAGAAGCTTCCGATTATATATAATGTAAAAGAGGAGTATCTGGCTGCTGTTTTTGAAACAGTGAAAAAGACTTATGGTTCTATGGAAAAGTTTTTCCAGACCGTATTTTATCTGAAACCGAAAATGATCGAAGAGTTCAGAAATAAATATCTGATATAGGCAGTTAATTTGATGTTTTTACAAAAGCTGTCACAGAAAGACATTTGTTTTTGTGCGAAAAATTTATTGACAAAATCATGATTATTGATATAATGGTAACCATACGAGCTATTTATTATATTAACGTGGTGAAAATGTACACGTTGAAAGCAGGTGGGACATGCAGAAGAGAGTATTATCCCTGTTAGTAGATAATACTGCAGGTGTAACAACCAGAGTATCTGGATTATTCAGCCGCAGAGGCTATAACATCGACAGCATTACCGGAGGTGTAACAGCGGACGAGCGTTTTTCCAGAATTACCGTTGTGTGCAGCGGGGATGAACTGATTCTGGAGCAGATCACGAATCAGCTTGCCAAGCTTGTAGATGTAAGAGATATTAAGATCCTGGAGCCGGACAACAGCGTATGCCATGAATTAATGATGATCAAGGTGGCTGCGAAACCGGAGCAGAGACAGGGACTCATTTCCATAGCGGATGTTTTCCATGCGAAAGTCGCAGACGTAAGTGTGGATTCCATGATACTGGAGATGACAGGTAACCATAATAAACTGGAGGCATTTCTTGAGCTGATGGGCGATTACGAGATTCTCGAACTTGCACGTACAGGAATGACCGGTTTATCAAGAGGTTCGCAGGATGTAACCTATTTCTGATGAAAGACCGGAAGGCTTTTCGGAATGCAGGAAATTGAAAAATATCTCAGAAACAGTACATATTATAGTTTGCTAGGGGAGCATCCCTTAACGATAAATTTTTTTACGATTAGCAGGAGGAAAATAAAATGGCTAACAAGATTTTTTATCAGGAAGATTGTAATTTAAGCTTACTGGATGGTAAAAAAATTGCAATTATTGGATACGGAAGCCAGGGACATGCACATGCTCTGAACTTAAAGGATTCCGGATGTGATGTCATTATCGGTCTTTATGAAGGCAGCAAATCCTGGAAGAGAGCTGAAGAGCAGGGCTTTAAGGTATATACAGCAGCTGAAGCAGCTAAACAGGCAGATATCATCATGATTCTTATCAATGATGAATTACAGGCTAAACTTTACAAAGAATCCATCGAGCCAAACCTTGAAGAAGGCAACATGTTAATGTTTGCTCATGGTTTCAATATCCATTTCGGATGCATCAAACCACCAAAGAATGTTGATGTTACAATGATCGCTCCTAAAGCACCTGGTCATACAGTAAGAAGTGAGTATCAGGCTGGAAAAGGAACACCTTGTCTTATCGCTGTAGAGCAGGATTACACAGGAAAAGCTCAGGATCTTGCACTGGCATATGGTCTTGGAATCGGCGGAGCAAGAGCTGGTCTTCTTGAAACTACATTCCGTGTAGAGACAGAGACAGACCTCTTTGGTGAGCAGGCTGTACTTTGCGGTGGTGTTTGCGCACTTATGCAGGCTGGTTTCGAAACACTTGTTGAAGCTGGTTATGACCCAAGAAATGCATACTTTGAATGTATTCATGAAATGAAGCTGATCGTAGACCTGATTTATCAGTCAGGATTCGCAGGAATGAGATATTCTATCTCCAACACTGCTGAATATGGTGATTACATCACAGGACCTAAGATCATCACAGAAGATACAAAGAAAGCTATGAAGAAAATTCTTTCTGATATCCAGGATGGTACATTTGCAAAAGACTTCCTGCTTGATATGTCTCCGGCAGGCGGGCAAACAGCGCCACCAGCGATGCGTAGTCCGGCGCGTCCCGGGCCTGGCGTTCAAAGCCCGCCCAATCCTCATCCAGGGGCAGATGGTCCCGCCGCCTGCGCAGCATGGTGATGGCTTCGTTCCTCACTATAGTAACGAGCCAGGCCCCCAGATTCTTACAAGGAATTTCATAAATTTTTGAAAAATTTTCAATCACCCGGATAAAAGCCTCCTGCACGGCCTCCTCCGCATCGCGCGGGTCCTGCAGAATGGCCAGAGCCGTCCGCTCCATCACCCCGTGATAGCGGCGGTACAGCGCCCGGAAATCCTCCTTGTCCGCGGCACTTTCCAGGGCGGACAGATAGAATGAAAGCATGATGTCAGGCACCTCCTGTGCGCCCTGCCGGGTCCGGCAGGGTGTCTCTATCCTACCACACGGCCCGGGCCAATTCAAGAACCCCTGCTTTCAACAGACGAAAGCAGGGGTTTCTTGACACGTTATTTGCAGGATTACTTGACGATCTTGCGGGCCTCGATATAATACCGCTTGTCCTGGGCGTGGCCCATGGAGAAGGTCTTGCGGGGCAGCACGCCGTCGGCCATGACGGTCTTGAACAGCTGCTCCTTGCCCATGGCGGGCAGCAGGAAGCCCATGTTGCCGGGCTTGGAGCCCAGCTCCCGGGTCACGTCGTCGCCGTGGATATAGTCCACCTCGCCGCCGTTGTCCTGGAGATACTGGTCGATAACGCCCTGAAGGGTGCCCACGGCCAGCTGGACCTTGGGATCGGGAACGGTGATGAAGTGGCTCTCGCCGTTCCACACGAACTCGATGGTGTGGCCGCTGCCCTGGCCCTCATAGGCATTGGGATAGGCAGCCCGGAAGGCGTTCATGAACTTCTCGTGGTCCACGCCGAACAGCACCCGGTGGATGGGCTCGAATTGCAGGGCATCGTCGTGGTTGTTCACCACCTCCACCAGGGCGAAGCGGGAGGGCAGGGCCAGGTATTCCTGGGGGGTCTTGCCCTTCTTCTGCTCCTCGTAGCAGGCCTTGGCGGTGGCCAGGGAGTGGTTGCCGTCGCCCACGGCGAACAGCAGGGGCGCCACGCCGGAGACGTTGT
>ERZ779885.1837-NODE-1837-length-20608-cov-4.947112_pt1 | contig 20608 bp, 18 predicted proteins | sample MGYA00511554_ERZ779885 | MGnify/ENA primary metagenome ERZ779885 (study PRJEB29588, sample SAMEA2160998) | human gut metagenome | biome: human gut; feature: human-associated habitat; material: faeces | place: Denmark | collected 2008/2010 ... | reverse complement strand
CCAGCAACGAGGCCGCCGGGTACACATGATAATAGTACCCGTCGTCCTCTACGATGTTCCAGAACCAGGGTTCCCCGTTCCGGGTGCCGGAGACCACCAGGGCCGAAAGTCCCGCCCGGGCGCACATAGCCGCATAGCAGGTGGCAAAGGCCCGACTGTCCCCTACCCCGTGGCACAGGAGGCTGTATGGCGCCGTGATGGACGTCTCGGCCTTGTAATCGAACCGCTGGGTCAGGAAGGAGAAAAGCTGATTGTATTTTTCATGGTCGGAGCTGTCCCCCTGAACGTAGAGCCGTGCGGAGTCAAACACCGACTGGACCCGGCTCTGCATGGTCCGCAGAGACTCCCGGCTGGTCTGGTAGGAAAATTTCAGTTCCAGGATGCGCCGGTCCCCGGCTTCCGGGTAGGTAGCCTCCGCCACCGTTGGGATTTCAATGACCCACTCCGGGTAAGATGCCGCATAGTCCTCGATCAGCTGCACGAAATCCGTAGCCTCATACTGCTCCACCAGCATCACCACGCTGGAATTGCAGCCGTTCACGGCCACCTGGATACGGGAGGCCGCCTGGTCCATATCCGCCGCCGTGGGCATTTGCAGGATTTCCCGGCGGGTCCGGTTGTAGCGGACTTGTCGACGGCCTGAACAATGCGTTTAAGGAGATTGCCGCTCTGACCCCGCTCATAGGTAATTTCCTCCACGGCGTAGGCCCCCATGGGGTCCGTGCAGCAGACCGTCCGGATGGCCTGGTCCAGCGTAGCCGTCACGGCATTCTCGTCCATGTCCGCAACGCTCAAAACCTGCTGCTCCACGGCCCCGGCCACCATTTCTTTTAAGGCAGCCAACATTTCCTCATAATTCCCCACTGCCACCGCCTGGGCATTGCCGGAGGTATTTTCCCCCTGATGAGGCTTCACGGACACATAGCTGCCCTCCGTGCAGCCGGAAAGCAGCAGCACAAGGGCCAACAGGCAAGCCGCCAGGCGTTTCATGGAAAATACCTCCTTTTTGATTTACAGAGAATCCTTGCTGTATCGGGAGAAGCCGTCGCCCAGGACCTGATGGGCCTCCTGGACGATGATGAAGGCATCCGGGTCGATCTCGGACACCATTCGTTTCAGGTCGGCGATCTGCTGCTTCTTCACTGCCGTCAGCACCACTTCGGTAGGCTCCCGGCTGTAAGAGCCTTCGCCGTGGAGGTAGGTAGCCCCCCGGCCCAGGTCGTCGGAGATCATTTGGGCAATTTTCTCATGGTACTTGGAAATAATGAGCGCCACTTTGGAATAATCGAAGCGGTAAACGACGGCATCGATGACCTGCCCGGTGACGAACACCGCCACGCCGGAATAGAGGGTCCGGGTGAAATCCTTGAACACGATGCCCGTCAGCACGGCTACGGTCATGTCAAAGCAGATATTGATGGTCCCGATGGGGACGCTCTGCCACTTCATTTTCAGCAGCCGCACCACGATGTCCGAGCCGCCGGTAGAAGCCCCGGCGGTAAACACCAATCCCAGTCCTAAGCCGCAGAGGACACCGCCGTACAATGCACCCAGCAGCGGCTCCGTTTTCGGAATAGGGATGACGGTCAGAAGATCCAGCAGGGCCGAACTGGCGATCATGCCCGCCAGAGACCCCCAGAAGAAATTCTTGCCGATCTTCATGCCGCCCAGAGCGAACAGGGGCAGGTTCATCAGCGCCGTCACCACGCCCACGCTGCCGAAGCCCAAAATCTGCACCAGCACCATGGCAAGGCCCGACACGCCGCCGGCGTTCAGGTCGTTTGGCTCCAGGAACAAATCGAAGCTTACGGCAAACAGGGCGCAGCCCAGGATAATCTTTCCCATCCAAAGCGCCCGGTCTTTGATTTTTTTCACAGCAAACGCCCCCAATTACAGCGCAAATTCGATTTGCTTGTTGCCGGAATCTTCCTCTTTCACCAAAGCCCCCGCAGCGGGCACCGCTTTGCAGCGGTAGAGGGCAGCGTTGACAATGCCGCTGTCGGCCAGCAGCACCGCCCGGTCCGCCTGGGCCTTCTTTTTCAGGCTCATTACCGCCACGCCCTGGGTGTTCCGGGTGGTCTTGGGCAGCAGCAGCGCCGTGGAGAATATGACCGCCCGGCCGTCGGTGGAGTACAGGGCCACCTCCGCATCTGCCTGCATGGCCAGGATGGTCCGCAGAGGACTCTTGTCGGAGTAAGCGCCGGTGAGCTTCCGGCGGTTGGTCTTTGTCTCGTAAGCGGACATGGGGACCTTGGCGGCCTTGCCGTTTTCAAAGAAGAACATCAGGAAGCCCTTGTAGTCCTCCGGCAAAACCACCTGCAAAAGATTCTCGCCCGGCTCCATTTCCAGCTTCTGGGGCAAATAATCTCCCAGCTGGGAGGCTTTTCCGTCGGGGAAGTCGGAAAGTCTGGCCTTATAGCACTGGTATTTATCGCTGAACACCAGGATTTCGCTCCGGTTGCTGGTCTCCCTGGAGAAGGCCAGGGAATCCCCTTCCTTGAACTTCTGCTCTCCGGACATCCGTAGGGACTGAGCGGTAATTTTTTTCAGATAGCCCTCTTTGGAGACGAATACCGTCACCGGGTAGTCTGGAATCTGCTCCTCCGGCTCCTCCGGGGCCTCGTCCGCCGCCAGATACCCGCTGTATACCGTGCCGTCGGGCCGGCACAGGGCGAAGGATACCTCCCCTTCCGTGACACGCTTATTTTCCAGACTGCCGAAATCCGTCAGGTCCTTGGTATTGATGTATGCCTTATCCGGCCAGATCAGCAGCCATGCGCCCATGCTGATCAGCTGCTTCCTCCCCTCCGACAGCACCAGCCCTGCGGCGCTGCCGTTTATATACAGGGTATGCCCGTCTACCCAGATAAGGCCCTCCTTGACGGTAAGTCCGCCGGGACTGACGGCGCTTCCGGCCACGCCCCGCGGGCGGCGCACCGTCAGGGTGGGATACCCGTCGGCGCACAGATTCTCCATCTCCCGGAAGCTGCCCTCCTGCCCCCGGGGCCGTCGGTCCAGTCCCAGAAACCGGCTCACCGTCACCCGGCTCTGCCGTGGGGTGCTCAGCTGCGGAAAATACATGCTCCTCCCTCCTTCAGCACAGGCGCAGGGCCTGGACCTGCCGCCGGGGCAGATGCTCCCTGCACCAATAGTCCCGCAGGGTCATCAGCCCGTTGTTCCACAGAGCCATGGCGTTGTTATACCGCTCCAGCTCCCCGTTGGCATAGTGGATCTGGGCCTCCACATAGTGGCGGTACAGCCCGTCATAGGGCGTCGGCGCCAGCAGCTCCGCCGCGTCTGTCAGCTCCCCGGGCAGCACCGCACCCTGGCCGCCCTCATGAACCCGGACTACCTCCTCCAGCACGAAACCCTCCGCTTGCCGCAGCCACCGGCGCTTCTGCTCTCCCGGATAGCTGTTGGGCAGCAGGTCATCCACCTGGGCCAGCACCTGCCCCGCTGTCATCTGCCCCATTACCGTGCCTCCTCTCTCAGTTGGCCATGCGGTCTACATAGCGCCGGGCATCGTCGGCCATCATCTGTGCGTTTTCCAGCACCTCCGCCACAAAGTCGGGCACCTGTACCTCCACGCCCTTCATGATTTTCCAGCTGCGTCCGTTGACGGACACGATCTGGAAGTTTTCCTCGTTCTTTCTGCCCCGATGCAGCAAAACGGTCTTTTTCACAGAATCGCTCCTTTCCTCTCCAGGGGGCGGGCAAAGGCCCGCCCCCTTTTCTGTCAGTTGGCCTTGTCCTCGCCGGAATAGGAGGAGCCGCACTCCACCCGCACCATGTATTCATCGTACAGGATCGCTGCGGCATGAATGCCCTTCCAGCCCACGCTGGATCGCTGGTCCAGGGGGTCAGCGGTGCCGGAGGAGCCGCGGGGCTTCACGATAACCTCGGTGCCCTCGCTGAGGTCCACCACGCCGTATGCACCCTTGCCCAGGAACAGGCAGCCGTATACGGCGCAGCCCTGACTGCCGCCTTCGCCGGGATAGATCACGGTGTCATCGCCAGCCGTTACGCTGGTGTCCAGAGTCATCTGGCTGGCGGTATTGCTCAGCACCTTGCACCGCTTGCCGCCCAGCAGCACATAGCGGCCCTTCAGGGCATTGGCGGCCACAGTGCCGCCATCGAAGGTCACAGCAGAGGCGTTATCCACCTTACCGTTGACGGTCAGGGTGCGGCTGTTCCGGGCCAGGTCCTGGCCCCGGAAGATCTTGGCCTCCGTGGTCTCCACAAAGCGCACGCCGTGGAGCTCACCGATCTCGCCGGAAAACAGCTCCGTGGCGGCGGCGTACTGATGGGCGGCCACCCAGGCGGGGTCCTGGCGCAGATCAAAGGCCACACTGGGATGAATGATACACACATACTTCCCTTCGAAGGTAGGTGCGTTCATCTTCTTCATCTGGGTAGCAGCCTTGGCCACCAGCTCGCTGGTGAGCTTGCACTTGTCCGTCAGGTCATAGCGGTGCAGCACATCGGTCTGGCTGCCGCCCTCCCCCTGCACCGGGGCGTAGATCACCTGGCTGCCCTGCTGGATCTCATTGCGGGTCACGGTGTCCAGGGTCAGGCCCATGTTGCTGCCGTGGCGGTCTGTGATCTCCAGCACCACGTCGTCAATGGCGGTCAGGTCCAGCATATCGGACACGGTGGTGTAGTCACCGTACTGGGCCAGCTCCTTGGTGATGTAGCTGACGGAGATGCCGCTGCCATCGGGAGTCACGCCCTCGGTCAGCGGGGTCAGTGCCTTGTCAAAGGAGCCGAATTTGCGCCACTCCACGGTTTTGCCGCCGCCGGCAGGCAGAGGCTTGGTGGCGGCGAACTGGTTGTGTACCAGCTGGGGCTTGGCGTTTTCCAGCAGCTCCATGCCATAATAGGTTTTCATCTCCGCGCTGAGGCCGCCGTGACCGGTGGTCTGGGTATTGGCCTCGCCTGCAAACAGCTGCAGGTCATACAGTTTGTTCATCATAAGCATTCCCCTTTCTTCATCCAAATACTTCCATTTTCTGGAAGGACTCAAAAGCTGATCCTCTCCCCGTCCATGACTCGCCTGCGGATGTCCGCCAGCTCCTGGCTGGTGAGCTTCCCCGGGTCCGGGCGGCTGACGCTGGCGCTGCATCCGGTATTTTCCCGGACGCGCTGCCCGCCGCTGGCCACTACCCGGGCCGCCTGCCGTGCGGCCATCTGGGCGGCAAAATGCATAGCCTTGGCCGTCAGCTCCCGGCGATGTACCATCTCATAGGCCTCCCGGGGCTCCACTCCCGCGTCAATGAGCCGTGCAAAGCCGGGGTCGTCCATCTCCCGCTGCCACCGGAATTCCGGATACACCCTCTGGATCTCCGGCTCCTGGCGGGACAGCCGTCCCATGGCCGCCTGATGCCGCAGGTCCCGCTCTCGCTCCCATTGCCGCAGCTGGGCCACCTCCTGCCGCAGGCCCCGCAGCCGCCCGTCCAGGATCTTCCGTACCCGGGCGTCAAAATCCGCCTTGTACCGTCCACGGATCAGGTCCTCAAAGTCCTCCTGCCGCTCCCCGGCGACGGGAGCCGTATCGCCCGCGTTTTCCCCGGCCTGAGCCGGTTCCTCCGGCTGCGCAAACAGCTGCAGCCAATCCGTTTTCCGCATATCTGCTCCTTTCCGTGGTAGGCCACGACCCCTATGCTCACGCCTCCAGGCGAACGCATGCCGGATATTTCCCCGCCAGCTGCCCCAGTCCGCATCGGATAAGCTGCCATTCCGCCTGACAGTCTCCCTCCGCCGCCACCGTCACAAAGCCCGGTCTGACCACCAGCTCCCGCAGCAGGCCCTTTTCCTCCAGCGCCCCGATCAGGGCAAACACCAGCGCCGACGCGGCGGCGCACACGATGTCCTCTCCTGGAGGCGCATATCCCGCGTGCCCCCGCAGGGTCACCCGATTCTCCCCGAACACTGCGCAGATCATCGGGGCCTCACCGCCTCCTGGGTCTGCTGGCGCATACGATCCATGGCGCTGAGCTTCTGCATCTCCGCCACCCCTGCGGGGACGGACTGGGCCTGCCGCGCCGAATCGGCGGTCTGCCCCCGCAGAATGCTGCTCATCAGCCGGTCCTTGTTCTTAAAGTCCATCAGCTCCAGGCACCGCAGGGCCTGATCCGCCATATCCGCCCGGAAAAAGCCCATCTGGAACAGCTGCAGGGCCAGTTGGTTATATTCCATGGTCTTGTAAGGATTCTCATCCTGGGCCGACACCTCCAAGTCAAATTCCGGCACCCGGTATCCGCTGACCACGCCGTCGTCCACCGCCTGGGGCTGAAGCCCCCGGCTGTCGTAGCTGACGAACTCCTCCTGTCCCATGACCCCCAGCAGCCGGAACTGCCTGGGCAAACTGTAAAACTGACGGATCAGCTCGATGCACAGCGTCACCACGTCGGAGAACGCCTCATACCCGTCGTCAATCATGTTCCGGGACAGCTTTCCTCCGGCCTCCTGCAAAGCCGCGATGGCCGTGGCGGCGGTAACGCCGCCAGCGGTGCCGCCGTTGGCCACATCCCGGTTGCCCGCCGTCTCCTTCATCTCCGCGATCTTGCTCTGCAAAATGGCCACATACACGCTGTCCAGCCCCGCCGTCTGAATGGGTGCGATGGAATCGCTGCCCAGATTTCCATTGGTGTGGACAAAGGGCCGCGTCCAGTCAGCATACTCGTTCTCGTTCACCGCCCCGTCGCTGCGGACAAAGAACCGCGGTGTGGCCGAGGCCAGCGTATTCTTGAGAATCGCCTGATTCATCAGATCGATCTGCTTCTGGGGCGACTTGCACAGGTCCACATACCCGTACCCCGTCGGCGTCCCCTCCTCCGGAAACAGCACGTCAAATACAAAGGGATACCTTCCGTGGTCGTACCACCCTCTGTCCCGCATATCCGGGTCGTTTTCCGTGGCATACAGCACCGTATCCCCCACGAATTTGCAGTATTGCAGCACCCGCCGTCCATTCTCCCGGGTGTGATAGTACCAGTCCACCACCAGCACCTTCCCGGAGGTATCCACCGCGTCGTCATACAGATACCGGCTCAGGGTCCATCCGCCCCGGTCCGCCTTGCCCTTTGCCTGGGGATACCGCTCCTCCAGCGCCTCCCGGTCCTGCAGCTCCGTGGAAAAAAAGTGGGGCGAATCCTGAATATCCGTCACCCCCGGCTCCCAGAACAGGTTCAGCAGATCCATCCGTCGGATGGAGATGTCCCCCAGCCCATTGAGCTTTCCGGCGTCCCAAAACACGCCGTACACGGCGCACCCGGATTTCAGCTTGTACCACCACGCGCTGGAATACGTCCGCTTGAATCCGTTTTTCTTCAGGATCACCGGCAGAATGCGTGTCAGCTTTCCGGCCTCCTCCCGGTCTCCCGGCTCCCGGGGCAGCACCGTGGGCTCCGGATAGCAGTCCATGGCGTCCGCGTGCTTGGAAAGAATGCAGTTCACCAGCCACCCGCTGGTGGGCTGTGGATCTGCGGGATTGCCGCCCTGTCCGGTCTTTTCCATCTGCTGCCAGTGCCGCAGCTTCCAGAATTGCTCGTTGTCGATGATCCGCTGCTCCAGCTGCCGCTTTCCGGCATGATAGCGACGCAGGATATCTGCCGCACGGCGCACCTCCTCCGTGCCGATCCTCGGCCGCTGAGGCTCCAGGTTCTGTTCCATTGACCGTCCTCCTTTGCTGTCGTTCTATATACCCTTGGACTTTCCCAAAAAGATATACGCTCTGTTGCCGTATACACAGCAACAGAGCGTATTTTTGAGAAATTTTATTTAGTTGGCCAACTCCCGGATCTGGTCCTGAATGAGCCGCCCGGCAGCCTGGGCCAGCTGGTCCATTCGCCGGATGCGGGCCAGGTCCTTGCCATAGATCTGATCCGCCGCCGGGACGCTGTCCTGCTCTCCCATGAAGATGGCGGCCACCCGTATCCCCTTCCGTCGCAGAGCCCGCACCTCATCAGCGGTATCCTCCACGCCGGCCTTGCCGTCATATTCCCGGCTGATGGGATTTTTCCCATTGGGCGGGATCCGGTGGCTGTCGTCGGGGTTGGCGTCAGTAAGGATCAGCAGCAGATGCTTCTCTGCCGGAGCCGACTGCATCAGCTCCTCCATTCCCCGCAGGGCCAGCCCATCCCGGTTCCAGCCCGCCGCGAAATAGTCGAATATCCGCCGCTCCCCATGCTTGTCGCCGTACTCCTTCAGCACCCGCAGCACCGTATAGCCCCGCAGACTGCAAAAGCTGGTGACCCGCACGGGGATGCCGCAGTTCAGCAGGCTCTTGGCCAGGACATACCCCTGGGCCGCAATGGTTTCCTGACAGTGCAGCCGGGACGCCGAACCATCCAGCAGCAGATCCACGCTGAATCCGGGCCGAGGTTCCTGGTCCTGCCGCAGAAACACCCGGTCGTCCCCCAGCACCGGCTCCCGCCATACCCGGGAGCCATTGAGCCATCCCTGCCGGGCCGTCACGGCGTCCGGCTGCTGATGCACCAGCATGCAGTTGCGGATCTGCTCCGTCAGCCGCAGCAAGGCGCTTTCATACAGCTCGCTGTTCTTGGCGTAGGCCGCCCGGTTCAGCCGGGACTGCTCCGCCGCCTGCTCATACAGCTGCTGGCTGTCGCTGCTGGGCGGCACATCCGCCGCCGGGTCCCCCCGGGTAAACCACAGCCGGCACCCCAGGTGGTTCCCGGTGCACCGCTGCTGCTCGATGGCGCTCAGCTGCTTTGGGGAATACATGCTCCGCCCGAAGCACCGCTGGATATACGCCCGGTCCGCCTCCGCCCGCTCGTTGGAGCGCAGCATGGACCGCAGCGCGTCCGCCGCCCGGACAAACCCCGCCTGTCCGGCATGGGCCGCCCGGCCGATAGCCAGATCGTCGGTGCGCACAAGCTCTGTTGGCGCCACCTTGGTCATAAATGCGATCCACCGCCGGTTGTCGAAGTGCAGCCGCAGCTCCGCCTTAGTCCGCACCCTTCCGTCAAAGCCCAGATACTTCCGGAAGCACGACCGAATGTCCTGCTCCAGCTGCTCCGGGCTGACGTCCCCGCAGCACAGCGCCCGGTACAGTCCCTTGTCCCAGGGCGTCACCAGCCGTGTGGGTTTCCCCAGCACGCTTTTCCACCGGGCCGCCTGCATGGAGTATACCAGCTGATTCCGCGCCATCCACTCCTGCCGGGAGGTCTGGTATTCCATGGCGAAGAACTCCCGGGCATGGGCCTGCCGCAGCTCCTCCAGTGCGGGCCGCTGGGGCAGCTCCTTTTCATACGCCGCATTTTCCAGGGCCAGCCACGCCAGATCGTCCATCACCGCCTGCCGCACATCCCCCAGCCACGAGTCAAACAGCCGCCGGGGCATTTCCTCGCCGAACCACTTGTGTACCAGGCCGATGACGAAATTCATGTAAAAATCCGGTGTTCCATCGGTTTTCATGGCCAGAAATTTCGGTTCAAAGCCATACGCCCCCGCTGCGGCCCAGATCAGATTCACCGCCCGCCGCTGCTGGGCGCTGTAAGTCTGCACGCCCATAACGCTCAGTCCGTAAAGAGCCTGGACCGGTCCAGCTTCGCCGGAATTCGTCCGGCGATGACGTCCCGGATCAGGTCCTGCTCATAGCTGTCAAACGCCTTGTTGGTAATGCCCATGTCCAGGGCCATCCCCGCCCGAACGCCCCGGCGGATCAGCCGCAGCGCATCCAGCAAGCCCCGCAGGTCCAGCGCCTTGGAGGATATCTCCGCGCTCTCGCACTTTTTCTGCAAGTCCAGAAACAGCTGAGCAAACTGCTGCCGATACTTTTTCTCCAGGGTGGGGAATTCATCCACCAGCAGACGCTCCAGGCCCTCCTGGCCGATGGTAGGCATCTGGATCACCACGAACCGGCTGGTCAGGGCCTCGTTGAGCTCCCGGGTCCCGGCATAGCCGTAGTTCATGGTGCCGATAAACCGTGCCGCCTCGTCCACCTCCACCCGGTCATACCCGGGCACATCAATGGCCCGGCGAAAGTCCAGCGTAGCATGCAGCACGGCCAGGGCCTCGTTTTTCGCCATATTGATCTCATCCAGAATGCCGAACCCGCCGTTTTTGGCGCACAGATACACCGGGCCGGGCCGGAACGTAACCTCCCCGCCCACAAAGGTATCCATGCCGATGAGGCTGGCGGCGTCCATGTTCACATGGAACGACACGTCCCAGGCCGGACGGCCGAAGGCCATGGCCAGGTTCTCCGCCAGCACGTTCTTGCCGGTGGCCTTGCTGCCTGCCAGCAGCAGGTTTTCCCCGCACAGCAGGGCCGCTGCCGCCGCCTCCCACACTTCTTTTCCGTAGTAGTGATACCGGGGCCTCGGCACCCGTCCCGCCATGTCCGGCGCCGCCGGATACTTCTCCCGGTATTCCCGGATACCGTCGATGATGCCCTGATCGATCTGTTCCTTTTCCAAAAACTCCAGCATATTCCCGCAAGCCCCTTTCCTTCGGGTAATTTTTCACGCCGGTATTATACACCTCTCCGGTGGAGAATGCAATCCGCCGCCCTGTTAAGATCTCGTGTATTCTTTTCCCCCTTGCCAAATTCGTTCGGCTCCGCTATAATATATTTGTGAGATTTTATACACGCCTGTATTTCATAGGAGAGGAGGCGCCGTCATGTTTCTGATCGGCGACAAGGTGGTCCACCCCATGCACGGGGCCGGTGTCATCGAGCGCATCACGCACGAGCGCTTGGGCAGCTGCGTCAGCAGCTACTATGTGTTCCGCATGCCCTCCGGCGGCCTGGTGCTGAAGATCCCCACTGACGCCTGCTGTCAGATCGGCCTGCGGTGCCTGTCCACAGCGGAGCATATCTGCCAGGTGCTCTCCGCCATTCCAAACCTGGAGGTCCAGATGTCCGCCAATTGGAACCAGCGCTACCGGGACAATCTGGCCCGGCTGAAAAGCGGCGACCTGCTGGAGGTTGCCCGGGTCATCAAGGGCCTCATGTGGCGGGATCACCGCCGTGGCCTGTCCAACGGCGAACGCAAAATGCTCCACAGTGCCAAACAGATCCTCATCTCCGAGGTGGTGCTGGTGGAGGGCTCGGAATACCCCGCTGTGGAGCAGCGGATCAATGAAGCTATGATGCTGGGAGCGTAAGACTATGGGAAAATTTTGGGATAAGCTGCGCCGGGTCCAGGATAAGACCCGCCCCTTCTGCACGGCCATCGTCCCCGCCGCCGGATCCTCCACCCGCATGGGCGGTCAGGACAAGCTGCTGGCAGATCTGTGCGGCACACCGGTGCTGATGCGCACCCTCTGCGCCATCGACAAAACAGAGCTGGTGGACGAGATCATCGTGGCCACCCGCCAGGATCTGCTGCTGACCGTGGCGGACCTGTGCAGCCGCTGCGGCCTGCATAAGCCTGTCAAGGTGGTCCTGGGCGGCCCCACCCGGGCCCGGTCCGTGCTGGCCGCCGCCGTGGAGGCAAACCCCAAAGCGGGGCTTCTGGCCGTTCACGACGCCGCCCGGCCCCTGGTGGACCCGGCGGAGTTTGACGAGATCATCCGCTTTGCCTGCCGCACCAACGCCGCAGCTCCTGCGGTGCCGGTGACGGACACCATCAAAACCGCAGACCCCACCGACGGCCGCGTCCTGTCCACGCCGGACCGCTCCACCCTCTTCGCGGTGCAGACTCCCCAGGTCATGGAGGCCAGCCTTCTGAAGGCCGCCCTTCAGTCCGCCATCGACGCCGGCGTGGAGCTTACCGACGACTGCTCCGCCGTGGAGCGCCTGGGCAAGGAGGTCTACCTGGCCACCGGCAGCCGGGAAAACATCAAGATCACCACCCCCTTGGATCTGCTGATTGCCGAGGCCATCCTCCGGGGGCGTGACCAATGACAAAGCTCCGCATCGGCCACGGCTACGACGTTCACCGTCTCGCCGCCGGACGCTCCCTGATCTTAGGCGGCGTCACCATCCCCTATGACCGTGGCCTGGACGGTCATTCCGATGCCGACGTGCTGACCCACGCCGTCATGGACGCGCTGCTGGGTGCCGCCGCCCTGGGAGACATCGGGCAGCTGTTCCCGGACAGCGACGATGCTTTCCTGAATATCTCCAGTCTGACCCTGCTGTCCCGGGTCCGCGATGCCCTGACCCGCGCCGGATACCGGGTGGTGAATATCGACGCCACCCTTATCGCCCAGGCCCCTAAAGTCGGCCCCTACCGCACGCAAATGCAGGAAAACATGGCCGCTGCTCTGGGCATAGACGTGGACCGGGTCAACGTCAAGGCCACCACCGAGGAGCACCTGGGCTTCACCGGCGACGGCTCCGGCATGTCCGCCCACGCTGTAGCCCTCATCGAAAAAATCTGAAAAAACTGGTATGGCAGACGCTGCCATACCAGTTTTTTGATTTATTCCGCCTTTTGCAGCATGTCCCTCACCAGCTGCTCGGCCCGGACCCGGGTGCGCTCCTCGTCCATACCCAGCACCCGGCCATGCTCCACCACCACGCGGCCGTTGACCATCACCAGCTCCGCCGGGCGTGCATAGCCCACAGTGCCCAGCAGGCAGGCAGGGTCCAGCTTGGCTCCGGCCAGCTCCAGCAGGTCCACGTTCAGCAGGAACAGGTCCGCCGCCTTCCCCACCTCCAGGCTGCCGATCTCATCCTGACGGCCCAGCAGCCGTGCGCTGCCCATGGTGGCCATTTTCAGCAGGTCATACCCGGTGGGAGCCTTAGCGCTGTAGGTCAGCCTGTGCAGCAGATACGCCGCCCGGATCTCCGCCAGCAGGTTGGAGCAATCGTTGGACGCGGAGCCATCCACCGCCAGCCCTACCGGCACTCCCAGCGCCAGCATATCCGGCACCCGGCACACGCCGGAGGCCAGCTTCATGTTGGACACCGGGCAGTGGGCGATGCCCGTTCCGGTCTGGGCCAGCAGCCGCAGCTCCTGGTCGTTGAAGTGGATACCGTGGGCGTACCACACATCATTCCCCAGCCAGCCGCAGCTCTCCATATACGCCAGGGGCCGCATGCCCACAGCCTCCAGGGTGAAGTTCTCCTCATCCTTGGTCTCGCACAGATGGGTGTGCAGCCGCACACCCATGGACCGGGCCAGCACTGCCGACTGCTTCAGCAGGTCTGTGGTAACGCTGAAGGGCGAGCACGGGGCCAGCGCCACCTGGTGCATGGAAAATCGGGACGTGTCGTGGAACTTTTCCACCAGCCGCTGGCTGTCCTTCAGGATGGTATCCACATCCTGAACCAGGTCATCCGGCGGCAGACCTCCGTCGCTCCTTCCCCGGGACATACTGCCCCGGGTGGCATGGAACCGGATGCCCAGTTGATCCGCTGCCCGAAACTGCTGGTCGATGAAGTGCTCCGAACCCACCTTGGGAAACACATAATGATGGTCCATGCAGGTGGTGCAGCCATATTTCAGCAGCTCCCCCAGCCCCACCAGGGAGCTGTTGTAGATGCAGTCCTCGTCCAGTCCCCTCCAGATCTCATACAGCGTCCGCAGCCACGGAAACAGCTCCATTTTCTGCACCTGAGGCAGGTTCCGGGTAAAGGTCTGATACAGGTGATGGTGGGTGTTCACCAGGCCCGGATATACAAAACTGTGGGATGCGTCGATGACGCGGTCCGCCGCACGTTCCGCCGGCCCGATATAGCGGATGATGTTGTCCTCCACCAGGATATTCCCGTTCCGCAGCACCCGGTCCTCCCGGTCCACGGTAACGATGGCCTGGGCATTGCGGATCAGTGTAGTCGCCATAGGTCGCGCTCCTTTCTCATAAAAAATGGGGGTGCGCTCCGCGCACCCCCATGGATGTTGCCTGTTTTTTTACCGATAGATCTCGCCCACGGTGGGGTTGCCGGCGGCCTGAGACTCGTCGGTGTCAATGTGCATGGTGGTGGCGCCGTCCACATTGACGCGGACCACCACGTCATCGAAGATCAGCTTACGGCCCTCGCCGCCGCAGGCCACCTTGATGATCTCCTTGTCCTTGACGCCCATCTTCTCGGCGTCCTCCTGGCGGACATGCAGGTGCCGCTTGGCGATGATTACACCCTGGCTCAGCTCCACCTCGCCCTTGGGGCCCACCAGCTTACATGCGCCGGAGCCCTCCACATGGCCGCTCTCGCGGACGGGAGCCGTGATGCCCAGAGTGCGGGCGTCGGTGGCGGAGACCTCCACCTGGTCAGCCTTACGCACAGGCCCCAGAATGGACACATTGGCCATTTCCTTCTTGGGCCCCACGATGGTCAGCCGCTCATTGCAGGCATACTGGCCGGGATAGGACAGGGGCTTGCGGACAGTCAGCTCATAGCCCTTGCCGAACAGCTTCTCCACCGTCTCCTGGGTCAGGTGGATGTGGCGGGCAGACGTTTCGATCATGAAAGACATTGTTTTTTCCTCCTGTTTGTGCGAAAAAATATATCGAACCCGTGCCGCAGCACGATTCAAACGGAACCTGCCGGCGGTTTGGTTCCCTTCCGGCATATTCAGCTCATTTTACCACACTCCGCTCCCTCATGCAAGGAAAAACCGCCGTTTTCCTCCATTTCCGCCAGTAATTCCTCCTCCGGCGGCACATGGCCTGCCAGAGCGGCGTTTTTCAGCCGCCAGTCGCCGGACACCTCCCGCAGCACCCGCAGCCCCCGGGGTACGGTGAATCCCTGGTCCTCCCGCTGCAGCTCCACCTCCATCACGGCCAGCCGCCGCCAGAAGGGATACACATCGATTTCAAACACCAGACCGCCCTCCGGCAGGCAGTACCGCTCCTTGTGGATGGTCACCCGGTCCGGGTCCTGCTGCCGCAGCAGCGTTTCATATTCCGCCCGGGTGATCTCCCGCTCCCGCTCCACGCAGGTGCGGTCTGTCCGGCGCAGCTTCTCCGTGTGGAAAAATCGCTCCGTCTCCCCCACCCGGCGGCGGACCCGGGCGCTGATCCCCGGAGGGGCCAGCAGATACGTCTGCCATATTTCCCAGCGCGTGGGACACCGGTCCAGCACCGCCCGCTCAGGCATCTCAATGAGAAATTTCCGTTCGATTTCCAGGGGCTCCGTCATAGTCTGTCAAACTCCTCCCGACCCAGCAGCAGATTCATTGCCTCCAGCAGGCCGTTGGCCGTCAAGTGCTCCGGCAGCTCCAGCTCCTTCAGCACCTGCTGCCGCCGGGCGGCGGAGCCCGGCCCCACCAGTCCCTTCTCCATCATGTCCGCCTTGGTCAGCTCTGCGCTCCGGACAGGAGCTTCCTCTCCCTGGAACGTTGCGCCGCAGCGCCGCAGGGCCTCCAGCAGCACCTCCGGGCGCATCCCCTCCACGCCCAGCTTCCCCTCCTTGCCGGGGCGGCGCTTGCGCCGCTCCTTCCCGGCCACATCGGGGATATACGCCTGCTTCACCTGCTGCCGGGGAATGGCGCCCTTGAGATAGTTCCGGATCACGAAGCCTGCGCCGTCCGGGTCCGTCAGCAGGATAAGCCCCCGTTTTTCCGCCAGCCGCCGCAAAAAAGCCAGCTTTTCCCGATCGTTGAATACGGAAAACCCGCCGGTCTCCACCACCGTGGCGTCCACCACCTGGGCAAGGGCGTTGCGGTCATACCGCCCCTCCACCACGATGACCTCCTTAATACGCGGCTTCATCTGCGCCCCGCCAATTCCATCAAAAACAGCTTCAATTCGTCCTCCTTCTGCTTATCCGGCATGCTTACGCTTTTCATCCGCCGGTCCAGCCGCTGACACCGCAGCACCGCCGTCTGGCACCAGTCGTGGTCCACCTTTTTGGCCGCCTGCATCAGGAGCCTGGCCGGATAGTCGCTGCTCATGCCCCACAGCTGCTTCAGCCACAGCCGGTCCTTTCCGCCGTCCAGGGCCATCCGGGCGGTATACAGCCGCCGCAGCTCCTTGCCCACCGCTGCCAGAATGACGATAGGCTCCGTCTGCATCCGCAGCAACTCCCCCAGCACCCGGGCCGCGTCGTCGTACTTTCCGGCGGTGATGCTGTTGGTCATGTCAAACACCTGCGCATCCAGAATGGGGTCCGCCACGGCGTTGATATCCGCAATGGTGATGCGCTCGCTCTTGGCATAGGCGGCGATTTTTCCGATCTCCGGCACCAGGTCTGTCATCAGCGTCCCGCAGGTAAACAGCAGATGATCCGCAGCCGCGATGTCGATGTCGTGACCCTCCGCCGCAAACCTCCGCTTCATCCACCGCAGCAGCTGCTCCCGCTCCTGCTGGCAGAACTCCACCTCCTGGACATGGTCCCCGATAGCGGCGCACAGCTTTTTCATCTTTCCGTCCCGTTTGTATGCCAGCACGTCATAGACAAACACCAGCGTGCAGTATTCCGGAAAATCTCCCAGAAGCTCGATCAGCAGCCCCCGCTGCCCCTCGTCCAGCCGGAACAGGTCCATATCCGTCACCACCACCAGGGTGTGCTGGGCCATCATAGGCATGGCCTCCACTGTTTCCGTCAGGTCCTGGACCGTCAGCCCCTTCCCCGGCAGCCGGTGATAGTTGAACTCCTCAAAGCCCGCCGGCACCAGCAGCTGCCGCAGCTCCTCCAGATACCGGTCCCGCAGATACGTCTCCTCTCCGTAGAAAATATACACATTGGCCGGACTCCCGGCCTTCAGATCCGCCCGCAGCCGCTCCAGCGCCGCGCCGCTTTTTTTTGTGGTCCTTGCCGCCATTTATGTTCCTCCGTTCACGGTCACCAGAATGTTTCCCTGCCGGTCGGTGCGATACACCGCGGCCCCGTTCCGGGACAGCCTGTCCATAGCCTCCTGGGTGGGATGACCGTAGCTGTTGTCTCCCACGCTGATGATAGCCGTTTCCGGCCGCACCTGCTGCAAAAAGGCATCGGTGCTGCTGTACCGGGAGCCGTGGTGGCCCACCACCAGCACCTCGATATCCGGCAGCGCAAACTGCTCTATGAGCTTTTTCTCCGTATTTCCGGCCATGTCCCCGGTGATAAGGGCATCAAAATCCCCTGCGGAGCACAGATACGTCAGTCCCTGCTCGTTCAGATCTCCCGCGCCCACCGGCGGATAGATGGTCAGCATGGCGCTGCCCATAGGCAGTCGGTAAACGTCCGTCACCATGGTCACAGCAATATCCTTCTCCCGGGCCAGCTCCAGCAGCCGGTCCCGCACGCCGTACTCGTCCTCAATATCCGGCAGCAGCAGCCGCTCCACAGGCATCCGGGCCAGCAGCTCCTCCAGCCCATTGGTGTGGTCGGCGTGATAGTGGGTCACCGCCACCGCCGACAGCCGGTGGATGCCCATGCTCTCCAGCTGGTCTGCCGCCCGGGCTCCGGCGCTGATATAGCCGTTGCTGGATCCGCAGTCCACCAGCACCGCCTTCTCCCGGGTATACAGGGCCACACTCTCGCCCTGGCCCACGTCCAGCGCCATCACGGACAGGTCTCCATACCGGTGCAGCCCGGCGTTGAGTCCCACCGCCAGCAGCAGCGTCACCGCCGCCAGAACTCCGGCCGCAGCATACTTCCGCATCCTGTCCCGGGTCAGTGCGCACCCGCCGAACATGGCATACACATACAGCAGCCAGTATTTCAGAAAACCGTTGGAAAAATACACCGCATGCCCCGGAACGGAGGCCAGCAGTCCGGCGGCCCACAGCACATACCGCACCAGCCCGAAGCATACCCAGCCCAGCACCCGGGCCGCCGGCAGCCACACAAAGCCCACCAGCACCGTTACGAAGCCGGCCATAAAATTCCAGCCCGCCGCCGGTACCGCCAGCAGATTGCTCACCGGCGCAGCCAGCGTCAGAATGTTGAAGTAGACCGCCGTCAGCGGAATGGTAAAGATCAGCGCCGCCAGCGATGCCGATACATTGGCGCACACAAAGTTCACCGCCCACCGTATGGCCCGTTTTTTCCCGGTATATACCCGGGACATGGCCCCATACAGCTTAGGCGACAGCCACACCAGTCCCAGCGTGGCCGCAAAGCTCAGCTGCAGGCTGATGCTTCCGGCGGCAAAGGGGTTCCCCAATAAAATCACCAGCAGTGCCGCACCCAGACTGGTCAGCCCATCGCTGTCCCGCTTGAACAGCGGAGCCGCCAGCACAAATGCCTGCATGACACACGCCCGGACCACCGACGGGGACAGGCCCACCATCAGCATATAAAATGCCAGCACCGCCATGGATACCCCTGCAAACAGACGCCTCCGGCTGCCCAGCAGCAGTCCCAACAGGCTCACCAAAAAAGCGCAGTGCAGCCCGGAGACCGCAAACAGGTGCGATAGGCCCGCCTGGGACATAGCGGTCTCGTCCTCTACGGACAAGCCGCTCCGATCCCCAGTCAGCTCCGCCGTTACGAATGCGGCAGTAGTCCCATCATCCCAGATGGCGGCGATCTTCTCCCGCATGGCCCGGGCCATCCGCTGCGGAAGCCATCGCAGGCTCCCGGCACTGCCCTGCTCCACTGCTGCGTCCTCTTGGACGTACAGCAAAGCAAACACGCCCCGGGAGGTAAACGTGGTCACGTCGTTTTCATGGATGCGGCCCGCATCCTGCCATTTGGCCCGGCCGGTAATCCTCTGTCCCGGCTCCAAGGCCGCCAGGGACGCGTCCCCATAGCAAACCGCTTTGGCGCCCCGCAGCCCGTCCAGATACACCGTGACCTTGGCTCCCCGCTCCGTCAGCTGACCATAGTTTTCCACCGTTGCGGAAAACGCCGCCTCCCGCCCGCACCGGTCCAGCACCGGCCGCTGCACCAAGTTCTGATACCCGCCATAGTACACCAGCCCCGCGCACAGAGAGAACAGCATCACCGCGGCCCGCAGCCGCAGCTTCTCCGGCAGATGCCGCCGCAGAAAAACCGCCAGCAGACCCAGCGCGCCGGCTGCGGCCGCTGCCCACCAGGTCCAGCCGCTCCAGGGCAGCAGCACCGCCGCGAAAACCGCTGCGGCAAAGGACAGTGCAATGGATGCCAGCATCCGCACAGCCGTTCCCTCCCTTCAAAATATGATACCCGTATTATACCAGATTCCGCCCTCCGGAACAACCCCGGCGCCGCCGTTTGCATTTTTTTGCGCACTTCCGTGCATGTTTTCGCCGATTCCGGCCACACTATCCCTGTACCGCAGGTACAGAAGGAGGTGTCCGTCATGGACAAGTATCAGAACCAGAATCAGAACGGCAACCAGAGCAACCAGAACCAGAACACCCGTCAGAACCGCAATACCAAGCAGAACCAGAACCAGAATCAGCAGCAGAACCAGAACCAGCGCTGACCCACAGCGTACAAAAAGGCCCCCGGTGCCGTACACCGGGGGCCTTTTGTTGTTTTTCGGAAGGGATCTTACTCCTCGTCCTCGGCAGGTTCATCAGCCAGCAGGGCGCGGATGGACAGAGAAATCTTCTGCTTCTCCTCGTCCACAGCAGTGATCTTGGCGTCCACCATCTGGCCCTCGGACAGAACGTCGCCGGGCTTCTCAATGCGGCGGTCCGCAATCTGGGAGATGTGGATCAGGCCGTCCACGCCGGGAACTACCTCGGCGAAAGCGCCGAAGGTCATCAGCTTCACGATGCGGACATTGGCCACATCGCCCACCTTATAGGTGTTCATGAAGGTATCCCAGGGGTTGCAGGAGTGGTCCTTAACGCCCAGGGAGATCTTGTGCTTCTCGGGGTCGAAGGAGATAACGTACACATCCAGAGTGTCGCCCACAGAAACCACCTCGGCGGGGTTCTTGATGCGGGACCAGGACAGCTCAGAGATATGTACCATACCGTCCACGCCGCCGATATCCACAAACACGCCATAGCTGGTCATGGACTTGACGGTACCGGTATAGTGCTTACCCACCTCGATGCTCTCCCAAATGGCAGCCTGGGCAGCCTGACGGGCCTCGTACTGCACGGCACGGATGGAGCCCACCACACGGCGGCGGGCACGGTTGACCTCGGTGATCCGCAGGGAAACGGTCTGGCCGATCATCTCGGACAGGTCCGCACCGCGGGGCTGGCCGCTCTGGGAAGCGGGAACGAACACGCGCACGCCCTTGACGTTGACGACGATGCCGCCCTTGTTCTCCTCGGTGACCTTGCCCTCAAGAGTGGTTTTGTTCTCGCAGGCCTCAGCGATATCCTCCCAGACCTTCACGGCGTCCAGACGCTTCTTGGAGAGCATCGCAGTGCCTTCGACATCGTTGACGCGCACAACGCTCGCCTCAATGCTGTCGCCGACGTGCAGGACATCTTCAACCTTGATGCCGTCGTCGGTGAACTCGCTGGTCGGGATGAAGCCGGAATACTTGGTGCCGATATCGACACTGATCTCGGTGGCGGAAATGGCCACGACCGTACCGGTTACCTTTTCTCCATTATATATAGGCTTGAGAGATGCCTCCAGCATTTCATCAAAATTTTCAGTCTCCATGGGATTTTCTTGAGTCAGGATCTCGTCGCTCATCTTTTGTTTTACCTCCTTAATGATCCATGCAGGCACGGAGGCCCCGGCTGTCAAGCCGACCGTATCCGCATGTACGAACGCGCTTGTATCAAGCTGCGCTGCGTTTTCAATAAATTGCACGTTTGCACACGCACTGCAGCAGATCTCGTAGAGATGGCGGCTGTTTGCACTGTGGCT